>ERZ791934.1968-NODE-1968-length-15721-cov-104.276969_pt1 | contig 15721 bp, 10 predicted proteins | sample MGYA00510125_ERZ791934 | MGnify/ENA primary metagenome ERZ791934 (study PRJEB30046, sample SAMN00993240) | human gut metagenome | study: EMG produced TPA metagenomics assembly of the A metagenome-wide association study of gut microbiota in type 2...
TTTTATAGTCAATGAAAAAAAAGAAGGCGCATCGTGTATTACGACACACCTTCTTATTGATTATATCATTCAGGATTTTTGCCTGCGAAACACTACTATGCTTACTGCCAACAAGATTAGTATAATTCCAACAGCGCTATTCACAGTAAAAAGCTCTTTGAATACAAAAACTCCGATTACAACAGCCGTTAATGGTTCCATTGCACCCAAGATGGAAGTCAGTGTAGGTCCGGCATATTTAATAGCTTGTACTAAAGTTATATTGGAAATAGCCGTAGCCGGTAATGCCAGCCCAAGAATAATCAGCCAGGTATATCCATCCGACACAAGTTGAAGTCCGGAAGTACAATAGGCGCCTATGAGGTAAAAAATAGTTCCCAACCCCATAACATAACAAGTCAATGCCGTAGAGTTTATTTGTACGGCCCGCGTTGTCCGCACTCCAACAATATACCCTGCGTATGAAAAAACAGAAACACAGGCAGCAACCAAACCAACCATTGTATTTCCACTTTTCGCCTCCAACTCTCCCAATGAAAGTAAAGCTGCTCCCAGCAAAGACATCAATACTGCAAGTATCACCAAGAGGGACTTCTTCTCCCGGAAGAAAAACATCATTGCCAAAGCAACAGCCAACGGATACATAAAATGTATGGTAGAAGCCACTCCGCTAGCTATATTCTGATAAGCAATAATCAAACTAAATGAAGTAACGGCTCTCAACAAACTCAACAGAAAAACAACTCCCCAATCTTTTCCAGCCAATCGAAAATTGCAACCGGATAACCAACCAAACACAATCAATACAATCGACGCCACTCCCCAACGATAAGAAAGTACCTCGAAAGCCGAAAAACCGGCTAATAGCAAAGTGATAGAAAAAAACGGAGCCAGCCCAAAAGTGGAGGAGGATACCGCCGCATAAAGTATACCTTTTATACGATTCATAGATTCAACCAATTTTCGCTACACAAATGAAAAAAAACGATGCCCATTTGTTTCGTTGCTTTATAAGAATGTAAGTTCGGGATAGATGATAGCATAACACAGTATTGTTGAGGTAATTTTGGAAAGGCTGAAACGAGCAAGCGAATAACTATTCTATCTCCTTGATTCGCTCTATCTGGCGATTCAGAACTTCATTAGAGATTAATCCTCTTTTTAATCCTAAAAGCAAAATCCTTGCAACTTTTACTGAATTTCAGTTAGTTGCAAGGATTTCTTGAGGTTCCTGGCGGATTCGAACCGCCGTACACGGTTTTGCAGACCGCTGACTAAGCCACTCATCCAAGGAACCATTTTTCTCGTTTGCGGTTGCAAAGGTAGTACAAATTTTGAAATTACCAACTATCCACAGCAATTTTTCTTTGTACTTTTTTTCTTTACACCACACTCTTTACGCTTCTTCTCTAGCATATCCTTTAGTTCACAGCCACTTACACAACTGTCACAAGGATTTTTATTTTCTCGCGTACGACGAAAAAAAAGAAAGATTCCATATATAATACGAGCAATACAGAGTACTACCAGTACTCCTACTACCCATTCCTGCCAATTAATCATACAAATAATCCTCCAATCTGATAAACGGCAAAGGATACAAGCCAAGCCAATACCGTAGTATAACAAGCTGCAAACAATGCCCATTTCCAACTACCGGACTCCTGTTTTATAGCAGCCAATGCCGCAATACACGGGAAGTAAATCAGTACAAAAAGCATATAACAGAATGCGACCAACGGAGTGATCGGAATCCTTTCTGCCAAACTTACCGAATCTGCATCCGGATCATCGACATACAACACTCCCAATGTACTTACCACCAGCTCCTTTGCCCCCACTCCTGAAATCAAGCCAATTCCAAGTTTCCAGTCAAACCCCATAGGTTCTATCACCGGCTCTATCGCACGTCCTAACTGACCGATATAAGAATTTTCCTGTTGCTCGGCAACTGTCTCGTATGCATCATGATTCGGATAATATCCCAGAAACCAAATTATAACAGAAGCGACCATAATAATTCCGCCCATTTTTTTCAAATACTGCGCTCCCTTTTCCCATGTATGGCGAAAGATCGATTTCGCAGTCGGCATACGATACGGCGGGAGTTCCATAACGAACGGAGTATCGTCACCCTTCACCAAGAACTTGCTAAACAACCGTGCTAACAGCACAGCCAGAAAAATACCAATTGCATAGATGCTTAACAATACCAAGCTCGCATTGTTCGGAAAGAAAGCTCCTACCAACAACAAGTAAATAGGTAAGCGCGCACTACATGACATAAGTGGATTAATCAACATCGTAATGAGACGACTTTTCCGGTTTTCGATAGTACGCGAAGCCATAATAGCAGGTACATTACATCCGAATCCCATAATCAAAGGTATAAACGATTTTCCGTGCAACCCCATTTTATGCATAATCTTATCCATAATAAACGCCGCACGAGCCATATAACCGGAATCCTCCATTAATGAAATACAGAAATACAAAATCAGAATATTTGGTAAAAAGACAATAACGCCTCCTACACCACCCACAATGCCGTCAACCAACATATCTTTCAACGGGCCATCCGTCATATTGTTACGAATCAAATCGCCTATTTGTTCCACCAACCATTCAATCCCCATCATCGGATATTCCCCGAGCACAAAAGTACCTTCAAACATCAGATACATGAAAAGGAAGAAAATAGGATATCCCCAAATACGGTGAGTGACAATGGAATCCAACACTTTTGTAGTCTGCGCCTGTTCCAAATGGTTATCAGTAAAAGTTTCTTTCAACGCACCACTGATAAAACCATATTTCGCATCCGTAATAGCCGACTCGCAATCTTCATTCATCGTATCCTGTACGCGTTTGGCCATTTTATCACGAATACGCAGGATTTCCTCCGCATTCGGCAAAGTACGTACAAAACTCTCTATGTCCGGATCATTCTCCAACAATTTTATTGATAGAAAACGGGTAGAGTACTTATGGCGAATGAACTCATTCTTGGAAACTTCTTCTTTTACAGCCTCAATAGCTTTCTCCAAATCAGGTCCATGATTGATATGAATATGGCGGAACACACGCCCGGTCCTTTTATGTTCGCGTACATAATCTTCCAGATGTTCCTCTTCATGATTCTTACGGTCCTCCAAAGAATCATGCCATTCGGTCAGATCCTTCAATACTTCCGGATTCATATTCCCCTGTTTATCAAAGAAATCGACGCCTTCATAAAGGTTGATTACGACATGAAACAAGGTATCCAATCCACGGTTCTTCTTACTGACAGTAGGTAACATCGGTACTCCAAACAGTTTGCTCAGCAAATGATAGTCTAATGTATTCCCACTGGATTCCAATTCGTCATAAATATTCAAAGCCACCACCATACGGACATTCATGTCAATCAATTGCGTCGTAAGATATAAATTCCGTTCGAGGTTGGAGGAGTCTACTACATTAATAATCACATCCGGCGTTTCATCTATAATATGACGACGGACATAAATTTCTTCGGGCGTGTATGCAGATAACGAATATGTCCCCGGCAAATCTACAATACGAAAATGATACCCTTCAAAATCAAAATGCCCTTCTTTGGCATCCACAGTCACACCACTATAATTTCCGACATGCTCATGGGCACCGGAAGCCAGATTGAAAAGAGAAGTCTTGCCCGAGTTCGGATTCCCGACCAAGGCAACATTAATGGTACGGCGTTTACCTAACGCCAACCGCTTCATATCTTCTTCTTTTACAGAAACATCTTCAGGCAAACCTTCGTGATAAATAGTTTCGCCGGCTTGTTTTTTTGCTTCTTCTTCACTGACTACCTCAATCATCTCAGCTTCCTGACGACGCAAAGAAATTTCATAACCTAAGACTTTATATTTAATGGGATCTTTCAATGGAGCATTCAATAAAACTTCAACGGTTTTACCTTTAATAAAACCCATCTCCACGATACGTTTACGAAAACCACCGTGTCCCAGCACCTTTACGATGACACCTTTTTCGCCTGTTGTTAATTCGGACAAACGCATAACTCTCTAAATTTTCGGCAAAGATAATTCATAACTTCGGAGCACGCAAATTATTTAGATTGTTTTTAAATAAGAGTCATTTCTAATCGAAAAATCTCCTCACTAAAAAAGATCTGGTAATCAGAAAAAGAGGAAACAGAAGGAGAAGTTCCTGAAAAATTCAAAAGACTAAGCAAGAAACTATTATCTTTGCAAACATGATACAGCAACGGATTACACAATATATAGAAAAGAATCATCTGTTTTCATCAGACAGCAAAATTCTGGTAGCATTGAGCGGCGGCGCCGACTCTGTGGCACTGCTACGTATTCTCCACACAGCAGGTTATCACTGCGAAGCCGCACATTGTAACTTTCATTTACGCGGCGAGGAATCAAACCGCGATGAATCATTTGTCCGCCAACTCTGCCTGAAATACAACATCCGATTGCATACCGCTGATTTCAACACAACCCAATACGCAGCCGAAAAGCATATTTCGATAGAAATGGCAGCGCGGGAACTCCGTTATAACTGGTTTGAAGAAATTAAAAATAAATACCGGGCCGATGTCATTGCCGTTGCTCATCACCAGGACGACAGTATAGAAACAATGTTACTCAATCTAATCCGTGGCACAGGAATCACCGGATTACTCGGAATCCGTCCTCGAAACGGAGCTATTGTACGTCCACTCCTTTGTGTCAACCGCAAAGAGATCATTCAATATTTACAAAACATTGAACAGGATTATGTAACCGATAGTACAAATCTGGAAGATGAATACACCCGCAACAAGATCCGGCTCAACCTCCTTCCACTTATGGAGGAGATTAATCCATCCGTCAAGAATAGTCTGGTGGAGACGAGTAATTATCTGAATGATGTAGCTACTATATACAATAAATGTATAGCAAAAACAAAAGCAAGAATAGTCACACCAGAAGGAATCCGGATCAGCAGTTTGTTAAAAGAAGCTGTACCCGAAACTATTTTATTCGAGACTCTGCATCCACTCGGCTTTAACTCCACACAAATCAAAGATATTGCAAACTCACTTCATGGACAATCGGGAAAACAGTTTGCCAGCAAAGAATGGAGAGTGATTAAAGACAGGGAATTTTTGCTACTGGAAGAAATCCGGTCTGAAGAAAAAGACATCCCCCCTTTTCAATTAATTAAAGAAGAGAAAGAATACACGTCAAATTTTCAGATTCCACGGGAAAAAGGAACAGCATGTTTTGACGCTGACAAGTTGAATGAAGAAATCTATCACCGTAAATGGCAAATCGGTGATACTTTTATTCCTTTCGGAATGAAAGGCAAGAAAAAAATAAGCGATTACCTGACCGACCGCAAATTTTCTATCAGTCAGAAAGAGCGTCAATGGGTGCTCTGTTGCGGAGAACGCATTGCATGGCTGATAGGCGAACGAATAGATAACCGCTTCCGTATTGATGAAACAACGAAACGCGTTGTTATTTACAAAATAGTCTGAGGCTGTTTCTGCTTCTTGAAACAATCCGATAATAAAGCCGCAAAAGGAGTATCATACACTTTTGCATTCCTAGGACAGACTTTCACGCAAGCACAGCATTTGATGCATTTGGTTTCATCTACATTTAGTTCATCGCCTTTTGTAATAGCACCCGCCGGACAATGAACCACACACAACCCACAATGTGTACACAGACTCTCATCTTTTACCCACGGAGTACGAGGAAGCGGTGTGCCACTTTTACGTAACTTGATAACCTTCCTCAAAAAACGAAATAAGGGGAAGAAAGGCTGCCTCGGGCGTTTGATAGCACGGACATCTATCGGATAAAGAGTATCCGGGCCGGTAGCCGTTTTTATTTTTTCTATGATCTTTTTCCCGAACTCCGTAGCCAGAGCCAGGTCCGAATCATTCGGACGTCCGGCAGCAATCGGATGTTCATCCGTACTATATGAATGCTCACCGATAAAAGTTGCGCCGGCAATCACTTTCAATCCGTGGGGAAGGGCGAAAGCGTCCAATTCCATTAAGGCTTTTTCATAAGCACGATTGCCATAAACCACAACCAACACAGTAGGTGTATCCAAGCCACGAATATTCTGCAAACGTTCCATTGCCAAAGGAGCTACACGACCTCCATATACGGGAACTACGATAATAGCCAATGCAGATGCAGGAATTACAGCTTCCCCGGTAGTCTGCAAAGTGACATTAACAGGAAGAATATTTTTTATTCCTGTTCCGTGAACAATCGCCTCGGCAACTTGTTTTGATGTGTGTGTAGGCGAAAAATAAATTAAATGAGCTTCATTTACTGTCATACTATTTTCTTTTATGTAGCAAAGATACACTTTTACGTTGAAAAAAAGGTTTGATTGTTTATGAAACCAAAAAAATTTATTATCTTTGCCCCGTTGAAACATTCTACGATTCAACATATACATCCCTAATTCATAATAAAAACAAAACGTATGCTCGCATATCTGTGACCGGAGAGTCATAGTAATGCTGTCCATAATTCAGCAAAAAAGAAATATTAATAACTTACCATACTATATGTATAACATTATCCAATTAAACGACAAAGATCTGTCGGAACTTCAAGTTATTGCCAAAGAGTTAGGCATAAAAAAAACAGACTCATTAAAAAAGGAAGACCTTGTTTACAAAATACTCGATGAACAAGCAATCGCCGGAGCCACAAAGAAAGTTGCCGCAGACAAGCTTAAAGAAGAACGCAAAGAAGAACAAAAGAAAAAGCGTTCACGCGTAGCGCCTGCCAAGAAAGATAACAAAGTAGTTTCCGCAACCAAGGAAGGAGAAGCTGAGAAAGCCAAAGAAGCTGCTCCTGCCAAGCCACAACAGCCTTCTAAAAAAGAGGAAAGTGCAAATAAAGAAAAAGAGACTCCTGCTGTTGAAGTTAAAGCAGAAAATACCGCAGCTCCTAAACGTAAAGTAGGCCGTCCGCGTAAAAATGCCGATGCAGCAGAGCAAAAAGAAGTTGAAAGCGTGAAAACTGCAACTCCGGCAACTCCTAAAGTAACGGAAGATAAAGTAGTTACTGAGAAAGCTCCTGAAGTAATAGAAAAAGCAGTCCCGGCACAAGCTCCCGAAAAGAAAACAAAAGCCAACAAACCTGCTGAAGAGAAGAAAGTAGTAGTGAAACCGCAAAAGAAAGCCGAACCCGTTATAGACGAAGAAAGCAATATCTTATCCGGTGCCGACGACGATGATTTTATTCCTATCGAAGATCTGCCTTCAGAAAAGATAGAACTTCCCACCGAACTTTTTGGAAAATTCGAAGCCACCAAAACTGAACCGGCACAAACTGCTACCGAACAACAAGCACCACAGCCACAACAACAGGCTCATCAGCAACAACAGCAACAACGTCCACGCATTGTCCGTCCGCGTGACAACAATAATGGCAATAATAATGCTAGCAATAATAACAATAACGCCAATAATAATAACAATAATAACTTCCAACGTAACAATAACCAAAATCAGAACCAGCAGCGTGTACCGATGCCGCGTCCTGCCCAGCCAAACAACGCGAACGAAAATCTTCCGGTACCACAACAGCAGCAGGAACGTAAAGTTATTGAGCGTGAAAAGCCTTATGAATTCGATGACATCCTTAATGGAGTAGGCGTACTGGAAATTATGCAGGATGGATACGGATTCCTCCGTTCTTCCGATTATAATTACCTTTCTTCTCCTGACGATATCTATGTATCACAGTCGCAAATCAAGTTATTTGGCCTGAAAACCGGTGACGTGGTAGAAGGAGTTATCCGCCCGCCCAAAGAAGGAGAGAAATATTTCCCGTTAGTAAAGGTATCGAAGATTAACGGACGTGACGCCGCTTTCGTTCGCGACCGTGTTCCTTTCGAACACCTGACGCCGCTTTTCCCGGATGAAAAGTTCAAACTCTGCAAAGGCGGTTATTCGGATTCCATGTCTGCCCGCGTAGTAGATCTTTTCGCTCCAATCGGTAAAGGTCAACGTGCTTTAATCGTAGCCCAGCCTAAAACCGGTAAGACAATTTTAATGAAAGACATTGCAAATGCTATTGCAGCCAATCATCCGGAAGTATACATGATTATGTTGCTTATCGACGAACGTCCGGAAGAAGTAACAGATATGGCGCGCAGCGTCAATGCCGAAGTTATCGCTTCTACCTTTGATGAACCGGCAGAGCGCCACGTGAAAATCGCAGGTATCGTATTGGAAAAAGCAAAAAGACTGGTAGAATGCGGCCACGACGTAGTTATATTCCTTGATTCTATTACTCGTCTGGCACGTGCATACAACACAGTATCTCCTGCATCGGGTAAAGTACTTTCCGGTGGTGTGGATGCAAACGCACTTCATAAGCCGAAACGTTTCTTTGGTGCTGCCCGTAACATCGAGAATGGTGGTTCACTGACAATCATCGCAACTGCATTGATTGATACCGGTTCTAAAATGGACGAAGTTATCTTCGAAGAATTCAAAGGTACAGGTAACATGGAGTTGCAACTCGACCGCAACCTGTCCAACAAACGTATCTTCCCGGCAGTCAACATTACCGCATCCAGTACTCGTCGTGACGATCTGTTACTTGATAAGACAACTCTCGACCGTATGTGGATTCTCCGTAAATATCTTGCCGACATGAATCCGATCGAAGCAATGGACTTCGTAAAAGACCGTCTGGAAAAAACCAGAGACAACGATGAATTCCTGATGAGCATGAACAGCTAATTAGCAGTAAACCATAAATAATGAACGGTGAACAGAATGCGTTATAATCGCAGTTTGTTCACCGTTTATAGTTTTATCACCCGTCATTTATTCCAATTTTGTACAAAAAACTTTCACTTGCGTCCAAAACAAGTATTCCCCCCTTTTTTGCTTTCCCTTTTTTCCTACTTTTGCTTCAAAATCAAGTATCACTTAATTCTAACCAAGAATGAAAACAATTTATCCTTTCATGGGATTGGCTCTTTGCGGCATAGCAGCCCAAGCACAAGAAAAGCCCAATTTTCTGATTATCCAATGCGACCATCTTACACAACGCGTCGTTGGCACCTACGGTCATACACAAGGTTGCACCCTTCCTATCGACGAAGTAGCTTCAAGAGGAGTTATCTTTTCCAATGCTTATGTAGGCTGCCCCCTCAGCCAACCGTCACGCGCCGCTTTATGGAGTGGCATGATGCCTCATCAAACTAACGTACGCTCCAACTCCAGCGAACCGATCAATACACCTATACCGGAAAACGTTCCGACATTAGGAAGCCTTTTTTCGGAAAACGGTTACGAAGCTGTACACTTCGGAAAAACGCACGATATGGGTTCATTAAGAGGATTCAAACATAAAGAACCGGTAGCAAAGCCATTTACCGACCCGGAATTTCCGGTCAATAATGATAGTTTTCTGGACGTAGGAACCTGCGAGGACGTTGTTTCCTATTTAAGCAATCCTTCGGAAAAACCTTTCATATGCATTGCCGATTTTCAGAATCCCCATAATATCTGCGGATTCGTAGGAGAAAATGAAGGAGTACATACTGACCGACCTGTCAGCGGCACACTTCCGGAACTGCCCGACAATTTCGATGTAGAAGACTGGAACAACATACCTACCCCGGTGCAATACATCTGTTGCAGCCACCGGCGTATGACGCAAGCCTCCCATTGGAGTGAGGAAAATTACCGCCATTACATCGCCGCTTTCCAGCACTATACAAAAATGGTATCCAAACAAGTAGAAAGTGTTTTGAAAGCATTATACTCCACTCCCGCAGGAAAGAACACAATCGTTGTTATCCTTGCCGACCATGGTGACGGAATGACTTCACACCGTATGGTGACCAAGCACATCAGTTTCTATGATGAAATGACAAACGTACCATTTATCTTTGCAGGTCCCGGTATCAAGCATCAGAAAAAACCGGTAGACCACTTACTCACGCAGCCTACACTAGACTTATTGCCAACCCTCTGTGACCTGGCCGGCATTCCTGTTCCCGCAGAAAAGGCAGGAATCAGCCTCGCACCGACATTAAAAGGAGAAAAACAAAAGAAGACTCATCCATATGTTGTATCCGAATGGCATAGTGAATATGAATACACAGTTACTCCCGGACGTATGGTACGTGGCCCCAGATACAAGTACACCCATTATTTGGAAGGCAACGGAGAAGAACTCTATGACATGAAGAACGACCCGGGTGAACGTAAGAACCTCGCCAAGAATCCCAAATATGCCAAGGTTCTTGCAGAACACCGTGCCATGCTCGACGACTACATCACCCGGTCAAAAGATAATTACCGCAGTCTGAAAGTAGACGCCGACCCGAGATGCAGAAATCATACTCCCGGCTACCCCAACCACGAAGGCCCTAGCGCACGTGATATTATCAAAAGAAAATAAATTAGAAAAAAAGAGCGAAGATTCTTGTCAGTCTTCGCTCTTTTTGTTTCTTTTGCATAAAACCTTGCAAACAAACATCCGGTGAATAGAAACTTACACCACATAATTACTACAATTATAACGGTATTCATATCGGTAACATTGTACGCTGCACATACTAATGCAGAACGTCTGTCTTTATTACAGCCGCTCATTCAGTATGACCTTGCTTTTAACACCGGCGTCACCACAGACAGTATTATCTTATGGGAGAAGCTGTTAACACCTGAACTTGAAAAGCAGCAACGATACGACATCTTATTCCAGCTCAAAGCAATGGCGGTTCAGTCATCAATAACAGAAGGAAATATCAGCCTGGCTATTGACAACGCCAATTCAATGTATAAGAAAGCTAAAGAGATAGACTACCCGCTAGGAACAGCTCTTGCACTACGTGCAATCGGAAATACATATTTAAGCTCATCAACACCACAAGTTGCCATAGGTTCTTATGAAGAAGCAATAGAGATTATGCAACAGATACCCGAAGCCGACATCTATTTAAAAAACGCGTTATCTCAAATGATACTTATTAAGCTCAATAACCGGCAAATGGCAGGAATTGAGAAAGATATCAACTACCTGGAAGCTCTTTGCGACAAAAGGCCCGATTCACCTTGCTATTTTTATCTTCCCTGTTGCCGTGCGTTTTATGAGATACAGTCAGACAAACTCCCTTCGGCATTGGAACATCTGCAAAAAATGGAGCGAATCTATGCCAAACATCCGTATCCATATTTTCTTCTGTTAATCAAATACTTATATGCTTCCTACCATATCGCCGCAAAAGAATATACCCAGGCATTGCAATCGTATGATGAATTACTGCCATACGTCAAAGAATCCGGTTCGTACAAAGACATACAGATATCACAAGAACGGGCAAAAGTTCTTTCATTAATGGGACGTATCGAAGAAGCATGTGAGGAATATGAAGTGATTAACGCACGCAAAGACTCACTTGACGCCAATAGCTATCTGCGCCAGATCAATGAATTGCATACTCTCTATCAGATTGACAAGAATGAATTAAACAACATAAACAGGCAAAAGAAAATCTTATACTGGAGCTGGTTTATTATCCTGTCTGTCCTCTCCTTAATTATATTCTTCATCTTCCGCATCAAAAGGAACAACAAACGTCTGATCCAATCGCAACAAGAACAAGAAAAAGTAAAGAAACAGGCAGAAAATTCGATTCGCACTAAAAGCCTTTTCCTCTCTAACATGAGTCATGAGATTCGTACTCCGCTCAACGCCTTATCCGGCTTCTCCACCATTCTGACGGAAGAATCCATTGATGAAGAAACGAGGAAACAGTGCAATGATATTATCCAGCAAAATTCGGAACTGTTGCTAAAGTTGATTAATGACGTGATTGACTTATCCAGCCTTGAAATTGGAAAGATGACATTCAAGTTCAAAATATGCGATGCAGTAGGACTATGCAGAAACGTCATTGATATGGTGGAAAAGATAAAGCAGACCCATGCAGACGTCCGCTTCTCCACTCCTCTCGATTCCTTGGAACTACTGACAGATAGTGCCCGCCTGCAACAGGTACTGATCAACCTGCTTATCAATGCAACTAAATTCACCTCACAAGGCTCTATCACTCTGCAACTTGAGCAACAAACGGAAGATACGGCACTTTTCTCTGTCACCGATACCGGCACAGGAATCCCTAAAGAAAAACAGAAAAAGATATTCAACCGTTTCGAGAAGCTCAATGAAAATGCCCAAGGTACGGGGCTCGGACTATCGATTTGCCAACTCATCATCGAACAACTGGGAGGTAGTATCTGGATCGACCCCGATTACGAAGAAGGTTCACGTTTCTTGTTTACACATCCTATTGACAAAAGCGACCAAGGAAAGGAGGAAACAAGATGAAACGATTAATACTACTGCACATAGTCTGTTGCTGCTTTCTTGTCGGAAAAGCCGATTATGAAATGAACACGGACAGTTTGATACAGGTGTTTCAAAACCTGCCTCATGACTCAACCCGTCTTGTAGCTTTAAACAACATTATAAGAATAGAACAGAACAATCCTAAATGCATCCAGTTCTCGGACACTTTAATGAAAGAAGCATTGTTTCAGAAGGATGATAAATACGCAGGACTGGCAGCCTATTATCACCTATTGTACTATTATAACCACAACAAAACAGACAGCGTAGCGAAATGGATTACACAAATGGAACCACACGTCCACAAATCCGGTATATGGGATTATTTCTTCGACGCCAAACGTTTCCAGATCGACTTGTACACTTACAACGAAGAATACGAGCGTGCCATTAGCGAGGCAAACAAGATGAAGCAACAAGCTTTCGAAAAAAACAATCATCGGGGACTGGTAGCCGCTCATCAGTGTCTGAGCAATGCCTACATCGGCAGTCAACGTTGGGAGGAAGGCATCAAAGCACTGGAAGAAGCCTACAAGCTACTTGCTCCGGACGCTAATCCGGTAGTTCGCATCTCGGTACTGTCGCAATTGGTATCTGTCACCAAAGAAATGAAGAATAACAGCAAGCTGTTTAAATACCTGCAAGAACTCGAAAGCACACTCTATAAACATATCAAGGAAAATCCTTCTCTTAAAGACGGTTTCTCTGACGTATTTCTGTTCAACGAATTGTTCTATGCTTATTATTACCTGAATACCCAACAGCCGCAAAGAGCCTATGAACATCTGGTGAAAGCTAAGGAATATCAGAACGAAAACAACTATTTCATGTATCAGGTACTTTATTTCGACACCTACGCCAGATATTACAAATATATCGGTGAATATCAAAAAGCCTCAGATTATATCGACACCACATTAGTCATGCTGAAAGACAACTATGCCAGCGACTATGCCGAACAGTTATTGGTGAAAGCTAAAATATGGGTAAAGGCCGGCGATAGCGAAAAGGCCGTTCCACTATATCAGAAGGCACTTGCCATTAAAGATTCCGCCTCCATGTCGCTTGCAAACAATCAAATGGAACAAATAAAGAGCAGTTATCAACTGGATAAAATCAATATGGAACAACAACGGCACAACAACCGGATTCGCCTCATCTTTCTGGCTGTGATTATCGTTGTTTTATTTGTATTATTCATTTTCATGTTCCGTCTGGCTATGGTACGAAAGGCATTGAAACGTTCGGAAAACGAAATCCGCAAAGCCGCCGCAACCGTTCGGGAAACGAATGAAATAAAGAACCGCTTTCTTTCGAACATGAGTTATAACATCCGCACTCCGCTCAATAACGTAGTAGGATTCTCGCAACTCATAGCGTGCGAACCGAATATTGACGAAGGAACAAGGAAGGAATATTCGAACATAATCCACCAAAGCTCTGAAAAGTTAATGAGACTTGTCAACGATGTGCTCGACTTATCACGCCTGGAAGCTCAAATGATGAAATTCCAAATACAAGTTTACGATGCTGTCGAACTATGCAACGAAGCATGTTATATGGCACGTATGAAGAATGAAACGACAGGCATCCAAGTCCGATTCTACACAGAAACGAAGTCACAGCCCGTCCGCACAGATACCGCCCGCCTGACACAGATGATACTTAGCACACTGGTTTACCCGTATGAATACCAGCAAGACCAAAAACAGGAACGCGTCATCCGTTTCATACTCAGCCGGAAAGATGAAATGCTTCATTTCCAAATCATTAATTCGCCGTTGGCGGATACTACCTTTGTCTCACAGGAAACTGTCATCCGGCACGAAATCAATCAATTATTGCTGACACATTTCGGAGGAACCTATCAAATCAATACCCAAACCCCGGAGGGTCCGGAAATTGTTTTCACCTACCCGATCGCTTCCGATTCGGAATAAAGCGCTATCTTTGCAAAATGTAAACTTAAACGCTTAATATGTATACCAACAAACAGATTTGGAGTGTCAGTTACCCGATACTACTCAGCTTGCTGGCACAAAATGTCATCAATGTCACCGATACGGCGTTCCTGGGTCACGTAAGTGAAGTTGCCTTGGGAGCTTCTGCTATGGGCGGACTATTCTATATATGTGTATTCACCATCGCATTCGGATTCAGTACCGGTTCGCAAATCGTCATTGCGAGACGTAACGGTGAGGGACGCTACACAGATGTAGGTCCGGTGATGATTCAGGGAGTTATGTTCCTATTTGTAATGGCATTACTACTCTTCGGTTTCACCAAGGCTTTCGGCGGCAACATCATGCGGTTGCTGGTTTCCTCGGAATCAATCTACAAAGGGACAATGGAGTTTCTGGACTGGCGTATCTACGGATTCTTCTTCTCATTCATCAATGTTATGTTCCGGGCACTGTATATCGGAATCACACGTACTAAAGTGCTGACCATTAACGCAGTCGTCATGGCATTGACCAATGTCGTGCTGGACTACGCACTGATCTTCGGGAAATTCGGTCTGCCCGAAATGGGTATCAAGGGAGCCGCCATTGCTTCCGTACTGGCCGAAGCCTCCTCTATCCTATTCTTCCTCATCTACACATATGTCACTATCGACTTAAAGAAATACGGACTGAACCGTCTGCGTTCGTTCGACCCTGCACTGTTGATGCGGATTCTCAGCATTTCCTGCTTCACCATGCTCCAATACTTCCTGTCAATGGCTACATGGTTCGTATTCTTTGTTGCCGTAGAACGGCTGGGACAACGGGAACTGGCGATTGCCAACATAGTCCGGAGTATCTACGTCGTATTGCTGATTCCGGTCAATTCACTGGCAACCACCACAAACAGTCTTGTCAGTAATGCTATCGGTGCGGGAGGTATCAAGCACGTAATGCCGCTTATTAATAAAATTGCGAGATTCTCGTTCTTTATTATGCTGGGGCTGGTAGCAGTCACAGCACTATTCCCGCAACTACTGTTGTCCGTCTATACCAGTGAGGCAGCACTGATTGCAGAATCCGTCCCTTCAGTCTATGTGATTTGTATCGCCATGCTCATCGCATCGGTAGCCAATGTTGTGTTCAACGGTATCTCGGGCACAGGAAACACACAAGCCGCCTTACTGCTCGAAACAATTACAATTATCATTTACGGCTCGTATATCATTTTCATCGGGATGTGGCTCAAAGCACCGATTGAAATCTGCTTTACCATTGAGATTGTGTACTATACCTTGTTATTGATAACGAGTTATATTTATCTCAAAAAAGCAAAATGGCAGAATAAAAAGATATAAATACAAGAGATTTTTGTAC
>ERZ791934.1972-NODE-1972-length-15659-cov-5.517880_pt1 | contig 15659 bp, 16 predicted proteins | sample MGYA00510125_ERZ791934 | MGnify/ENA primary metagenome ERZ791934 (study PRJEB30046, sample SAMN00993240) | human gut metagenome | study: EMG produced TPA metagenomics assembly of the A metagenome-wide association study of gut microbiota in type 2...
GACGGAGAGCGTATCGATTACTTCCCATCGACGACAAAACTGAAAAGGGCAAAGCCTATTTTTGAGGTGCTTCCCGGCTGGAACTGCGATATCCGCGATATCAAGAAATACGAGGATTTGCCTGAAAACTGCCGCAGATATATTGAGTTCGCAGAAAAAGAAATCGGTATCCCGATTGGGATTATATCCAACGGTGCCGCGAGGGACAATATTATTTACAGATAAATTGAAGAAATAAGGCGGAAGGTTTATGAGCAAAACAAACGAATCTGTCCTTGTGATGGACTTTGGCGGACAGTATGCGCAGCTGATTGCGCGCAGGGTTCGCGAGCATAACGTATATTGTGAAATCAAATCGTATAAAACCCCTGTAAAGGATATTGTAAAAGCCGGGTATAAGGGCGTTATTTTCACCGGAGGCCCCAACAGCGTATATGCGCACGACGCGCCGAAATGCGCCCCTGAGCTGTTTTCCTGCGGCGTGCCGGTGCTCGGCATTTGCTACGGCGCGCAGGTGATGGCGCAAATGCTCGGCGGAAAGGTAAAAAGCTCGCAGGTCAAGGAATACGGCAAGACGACTGTCACTTTTGATACCTGCAGCCCGTTGTTTGAAAATGTCAAGCCGAATTCCGTCTGTTGGATGAGCCATACCGACTATATCGAATCTCCGCCGGAAGGCTTTATCGTGACGGCAAAGACGCCGAACTGCCCGGTTGCCGCTATGGAGAACAAGGAAAAGGGACTTTGCGCCATGCAGTTCCATCCGGAGGTATCGCATACGGAGGAAGGCGGCAAAATGCTGCACAACTTCCTTTATAATGTCTGCGGCTGCAGAGGCGACTGGAAGATGTCCTCCTTCGTGGCCGAGACGATAGAGAGATTAAGGCGTGAAATCGGCGATAAAAAAGTGCTCTGCGGGCTTTCTGGCGGTGTGGACAGCTCAGTCGCCGCGTTACTCGTGCATAAGGCGGTCGGCAGGCAGCTGACCTGCATTTTTGTAGACCACGGCCTGCTTCGTAAAAACGAGGGCGACGAGGTGGAAACCGTTTTCCGTAAGCAGTTTGATATGAATCTTGTGCATGTGAAAGCGGAGGAGCGTTTCCTTGCAAAGCTTGCGGGAGTGACAGAGCCGGAAAAGAAACGTAAAATCATCGGCGAGGAATTTATCCGTGTGTTTGAGGAAGAAGCCAAAAAGATTGGGAAGGTTCATTTCCTTGCACAGGGCACCATTTATCCTGACGTTGTGGAAAGCGGGGTAGGCGACGCCGCACTCATAAAAAGCCATCACAATGTAGGCGGGCTTCCGGACCATGTTGATTTTGACGAGATCATCGAACCGCTGCGCGAGCTTTTTAAAGACGAGGTGCGCGAGCTCGGCGAAGAGCTTGGACTTCCGCGTCACATGGTATGGCGCCAGCCGTTCCCGGGCCCGGGCCTTGCAATCCGCGTGATTGGCGAAATCACAAAAGAAAAGCTTGATCTCTTGCGCGATGTGGACTTTATCTTCCGCGACGAAATCGCCAAAGCGGAGCTGGATGAAAAAATCTGGCAGTATTTCGCGGTGCTGACCGATATGCGTAGCGTGGGCGTAATGGGTGACGAGCGGACATACGATTATACGGTCGCGCTTCGCGGCGTAACGAGCGTGGACGCGATGACAGCGGACTGGGCGCGCATCCCGTACGACGTACTGGGGGTGATTTCGAACCGCATCATCAACGAGGTACCGCACATCAACAGGATTGTTTACGACATTACGAGTAAGCCGCCGGCCACAATCGAGTGGGAATAGAGGTCATCATTCCACAGAGTGTCTATTTTTATTCTAAAAGCTCTGATTTTATCGTGTTTATTCATATTCTCTGTATTATCCCCATTTTTGAGGCGATATAGTTCTTAAGCTAAAAGTGAATAGTTATAAGTGGCTTTCAAGTAGCCTCTCAGTATTGTATTTGCAACGCTGAGAGGCTTTTCTGTTGCGTTCGGCATAATGATTAATGGAATTCAATTATTAGATTCAGGAGGCTATTAAGGGGAGCATACAAAGACAAAAACGGAACATGGTTTGCTTCTGCTCGATACAAAAAACTAAGCAGGAGAAACAAAAAGAAAAATGAAACGGGATTTTCTACAAAACGAGAGATATTCGCTTGGGAACAAGAGTTTATTGCCAAAAACATTGGAAAAGTTCATTATCAGCAGTACAATGAGCACCTTGACGACAGCCGCAACCGTGGAGATCAGCAGGATATGGTTGTAGACGTCCTTCATGCTTTTTCCGTTTTTTCAGAAGATCGTTGCTGCAAAAGCGTTCTTGTGAAACAGGCAACTATATCGTGAGGAACATCATGTATAATTCGGCCATAGGTGATGCGTCTGCGGAGGTTAAGCGGTGCTGAAACTCGTTTGTTTTTAATGCTCAATTCTCCTTAAAATGGGTAAGGCCGTCCGGAAAAACAGGCGGTCTGCCGGTGAAGAAACCAAAAAGACAATAAAAAACATCATTCAGAAAATGGTGCTTTCCCGTCCTTTTCGGCTCCTTGATACAACTTTCAACATACACATTTTAACATGGGAGGATTTACGCCACAATCGCAAAACCGTGCCAATGTCATGCCGGTTATCTGCCTATTATGTTCTTTAAGAGATCCGGCCGTTAATTTGACAGATAAATGGAAAATCCAGATAGTCCGCACAGGTCGCCCCTACAAGATATGGCAACATGAGATGCCCCGCCGTCTTGGATGTCCGATAAAACGGGACGGTCGTAATCAAAATGAGCAGTCACAAAATCACGAGTCAGTTAAAGGCAAACAAGTATTGTGCCATGTTGAAAAAAGGAGCGACCATACAAAATTAAAAAGGAGCTCGGCACCGTAAACGTTCAAAGTCGTCCGGCCGGGCTTTTCCGAGACTACCAGATAAGAGGTTGTCCCCATCAGGGCAAATAGGATTGTCCAAACACCCCTGAACAGCCATCCCGACGGGGATAACGGCGGTTTATTGAGCGCCTCGAACGATTCATACTGCTGCGGGTTAGCAGGGCGGAAAGCCCGCCTACGGCAAGCGGTACGGCGAGACAGGCAATCCGTTTTTTATTGTATTTTCAAAATCATCACCCTATAGCATGGATGCCACTCTCATTCCGCAGAAGGGAAAATGTTCTAACAAACGGAGACCGTCCTTGCCGGTAAGATAAATGGATTTCAGAATGGAAGGGACATGTAGATTGTATCCTATCCTTATCATCGATGAAGCCGAATGCTTCCTTAGGACCTACATAGTGGCCGCCTTTCTTTAGAAGTCCCAGAAGATTACCAAGGCGAGGCTCGTGGATATTGGAAGCTTCACGGCATTTCTAGTGAAATATATTCAACAAGATATATTTATACGATTGAATTTATGAATATGGTGCAAATTAAAAGTTTTTTTGATAGAGCAAAATCGAAATATAAAGATTAAACAAAATATACAATAAAAAATTATACATAGCCGCAAATTTTAAAATCAATTGTTGACATTCGAAAAAATATGTGATAATATAACACAAACAGTGAATATATTACACGCAATATTCTAATGGGAGATGAACAAAAAAGACAAAAGGACGTGACAACAAATGGGACGTCAAAATATGTTCAAATTTTATCATATAATGATAGCTATATTTCCTTGGGTTTATTCTGTTCATTTTCTATAAGACTTATGAGCGACACGAGCCGCAGTATTTAGCTGCGCCTTGTGTCGCTTTTTGTGTTCGAGTGAGTATTAAATATGATTTAAAACTCATGGTTTGCAGCGAAGGTGAAGTTAAGTAGGTTCGCAGTATGTAGATACAGAGCAAATGCAAAATTTCACAATACAAATTTAAATGGTAAATCATACTTACCATATATTGAATTTATGTTAAGGGGGGATGATGTGGAAAATATCTATTTGATTGAAAATCATCATGAGGCACTAGGTTATTGGCGAAATATGCATATATCCAACAAAACGATTATTCATATCGATTCTCATCACGATTTATTTGAAGGGCCCTCCTTCCCATGGATAAATAATTATTTGTGGTTTGCAATTAAAGAAAATATTTTAAAGGAGATTTATCTTGTTTATCCTAAACATATTATTAAAAATTTTGATTTAGTTGAAAAATATGTTGCGAGTATTATGGGGTTTGTATCGCTAACTAAAATTTCTCATCATATGTTTTCTGTAACTACAACCGAAACTAATATAGAAATTTATGTTTGTTCATTCGATAAAGTTGTTGATTTAGAAGACTACATTCTTGATATTGATTTGGACTATTTTATTTATAATGGTTTAGGGTGTTTCATTGACAATGTAGACTGGTATTCCTTGAGTTCTAATTTTGTTTCAGATTTGGAATTGATAGGGAACTATATATCTAGGAAAAAGCCCCAAATAACAACCATATCGAAATCTATATTCCAATCTTATGTTCCGGCTGAATATGTATTTTTGTATAAAATTATTATGGATTTTTTTGATTTAAACAATCTGAAAAAAATGGATGAAAATCGTTTGATTATTTCATCACTTATCTGCCGCACTGAGATTGATGTGGATAATCTAATGGATGCTTTATATGATGATCTTTTATATTATAATGCTTGCTTGGCTATTCATAAAGGAGGTTATAAACAAGCGAAGTATTGTTTTGACAAAATAAGTAACACGAATAAAATGATATTTCAACAATATTCCACTGGTTGCAGATATCATTTGTTTAAAGGAAATATTAATGCTGCGTATCAAGAAGCTTTTAAATACAAGTTATTTTATGAGGATTCTAACACCTATGTATTGGCCATCTCTTACATAGAGCAGTTTTTGGGGAATTTTCAAAATAGTATAGATATTTTGAAGAACATTGATAAACCGGATGAAAGGATGCTTCTTCTGCTTGCTAAAGCATATATGAAAATTGTGAATATTAAAAACGCTAGGGTATGCGTTGAACAAATAATTTTAAAACTGCTACCAAGTCTGGAAAAATATCAGAGTGAGATTATTGATCCACAGAATTATCAGAAAAGGCTTATATTTAAAGAGGCAATAAAAATTCAGCAAAATCCACTTCTTGCTAAAAATTAATTACATATTTATATGTAATTAATTTACATTTGAGAAAGGAGGTCAGAATATGTGGAAATCACCTGTTGTGCGCGTTATTGATTTGGCGGAATATGCACTATTTGCGGCTTCCAGCAATGCCGTGGGTTGTGACAGAATCAGTTGCTGCTAAATCGATCCATGTTTCCGGCGGATGGCAGGTGGCTCCATCCGCCACCTGCCATTATTTTTGCATAGAGTTTCCTCGCTATGCCGGGGATTCCGAAAAGCTTTAGGGATCCGCAGAAAAAAGAGAGAGGAAATCTGACTATGGTAATCAATAGGGAAGAGGAGAAGCAGAGCATCGAAGATAGCTTTACACGCCCTTTAGGTGTGGCCGGTACCAGCGTCTTTGTTAAGCCGGTGGATTTACTTTTAGGAGGATACGGGCATGTTGGTTGTTCATGAACAACAAGACATATTAAAAAAGCTGAATTATTCTGCTATTAGGTCGAATAAACTATTTATGGCGGAAATAGATGTTACGAATCGATGCAATTGTCATTGCTTTTTTTGCTTTCAGGGGAATGAGCATAAAGACTTGGAAAAGACTTTGAGCTTTGACAGAATTATCAGTCTTTTAGATGAATTGAAAAATCTGGGATGTTATCATTTAAGTTTTGCCGGCGGAGAACCCTTTTGTCGAGAAGACTTTTTGCAAATTTTAACTGAGGCGAAAATAAGAGGATTTCTTATCACCTTCGTTACCAATCTCCAATTGCCTTCTACTGAGCAGATCGAACAGCTTAAAACATTAGGAATTGCAAAAATTCTAGTGAGTTTTCATTCGCATTTTCCTAAAACTTATTCTAAAATTTTCAATGTTGACGAGAAAATGTATTGGCGTGCATTAGATAATATTAAGTCATTAATAAAAGGTGATACTCCTATTGGCATAACAGTTACCGTGTCTGATTATAATGTGGCGGAGTTGTATGAAATAACAGAAATGTTTATGGAGTTGGGGGTGAAAAAAAACGATATTCGTTTTAACTTTTTGTTGGAGGGAAAAAATCCAGTCACAGAGCATAGAAATGGACAGGAACTCCACGACTATTTGTGTCATCATCAGGAGTTGAAAACTAATATTTTGAGCAAGATAAGAACGGATAACTTGTCGTTTATTTGCACTGCTGGAAAGGCATCATGTGTCATTAGACCAAATGGAGATGTTTTGCCTTGCGGATTAATGAACTCTGTAGCAGGCAATATAAACAATATTTCGTTAAAGGAGATTTGGAATCACTCCCATACATTTCAACTTATAAGAAGTATTGATGAAAAGCACTTCGACAAATGTAAGACATGTGAAAATCTTGCTTTTTGTCCAGTCTGTATGGCGACTAACTTGAATGAGACTGGAAATTATCATGAACCCAGCGATGATTACTGTGCGTTTAGAAAATGTATCAGCAGTTCTTTTAAATAAGGGGGATATAAAAATGAACATCAATAAGTTTGTATCTTGGACTTCCAATGATGATGAAACGGTTATTATCAACACATTGACACAAAAATGTCTGCTTTTGGATGAAACAGGTAAAATCATTTGGGAGCTTATTCTGAATGGAAACAACGAAGAAGCAACTTCGCTATTGTGTATCAAGCGCTTTGAGAATTCTGATGAAAGTATTATCCGAAATGATATACATGATTTTTTTCAATTACTTTATGACAATAACATAATAGAAGATCAAGGAAAGGTAATGGCACAATGAGATATTTTATCGGTGGTTTGATTATTAAGGCAAAAGAATATCCTCAATGGAAACACTTTCAATATAGACAAGAAGGCGAAACACAATTAATAATATTAGAACAAGATTATATCCCCTTAACTAATCATGGTTTAATACATTCCATAGACGATATCGATATATTCAAAACTGATAACCGATACGAATTATCCTACAAAGGCATTGCTGTCATGTGTATTTGGCTTGAAGTGAAGCCGATACGACTTTCTGTAATTAAGGCGTTATCAGACGAGGCCGCTGTTGAGATGGTTGAAAAAAAAATATTTCCCTTAATTTTTTATGCTACAGATAAAGCTGTTCCTTTACATGCAACGATGATTCAAAAAGGAAACATTGCAACTGCTTTCCTAGGAGCGTCGTTTTCTGGGAAGTCAACGTTAGCGGCATATTTTATCTCGAAACATGGTTACTCTTTAATCAGCGATGATATATTGCCGATTTATACGGATTCAGGTAAATCTTATACCTATAAAATGACTTCTAAACTAAGGCTTAGAAGAAACAGTGCAGAGCATATACCCACAAAAGAGACACTAATGGACGTGAAGCCGCATTCCATTTTGGTAAGAAAACTCTTTGTAATAAATAATTCACAAAACGTTTTTTGTCATACAAATAAAAATTGTTTGGAAGCCTTGATGAAAAATCTTTTTGCACCGTATTATTGCAATTTTAGTACTCGATTTTTAAATATACTTTCCTCAATTTCAAAAACTGTAGATATGTATACACTAGACTATGTAAAGAATTATGAGGCTCTGGATCAAACATGTAATATTATTAAAAGCATAATCGATATTTAGCGAATTTCCAAAAAGGGGATTGTTGGTATAATGAAAAAGAACATTAATAAAGAAAAAATTGTTCGAAGAACTGTAATAAAAGAATTACCGCACTTCTGGGCATATTCGATTTTGTCAGGCATTATTTCTCTTTTAATTCAAACCATAGGCTTAGTACCAACTATCCTGATGCAACAGATTATTGACCGATTTATTCCGAATAAAGATTTAAGAGCAATTTCAATATTTATTTTTCTGTTTTGTATTATCCCTTTATTTGCAACCATGTTATCTGCAATTTATCGTTACAAATTGGCAATTGTTTGCCGTAAAATGGGATTAAAGCTTGCAATAAAAGGATTCGAAAATCTTACATACCAATCCGTTTCCTATTTTGATAAGGAAAATTCCTCGGAGTTGGCAGCTTATTGCCGTGGAGAGGCAATGAAATATATCGTGTTTTGGATGATCGATATCCCTCAACTCATTGCAACGGGTCTTACCGGTATAATTGTTTTTTCATATGTTTTTGCTCTAAATTGGGGATTGGCACTATTTTTGTTGTTTTATATTCCCATTGCGTTCTTTCCCAGCAATGGGTTTGCCAATAAGGTTCAAACTCTTACGGAAAAAATTGTGGATAATAATGCCAAAATGAATCAAATTATCAATGATACTTTTCGAGGGATCAAGTTTGTAAAGGCAATGGTCTTGGAAAAAATACAAATTAATAGGCTGAAAGAAGTAAATGAACAAAGTGTATCAATCTGGAGCAAAGTTGCTTTATATGATAATATGTCTGGCATATGGGTTGACAATTTTTCGGATACTTTGTTTACCGGAGTGACTTTTGGTCTCACTTCTTATTTAATTGTTATCGGTAAAATGACCTTGGGCAGTCTTATTGTCATTTTAAATTATACTGGCAGATTCCTTGGTGTGATAAAACAATTTATGCATACAAACTATAATTTCAAAGCACAACTAGGTGAATATGATAAGCTATTTGATATTATTACGATGCCCATCCCCCATGCCGATGAAAATGTGCCATTTTTATATAAGGATAATATACAATTTTCCGATGTTACTTTTGCTTATACTGAAGAACGCGGTAACGTTCTGAAGTCGCTAAATCTGACGATTCATAAAAATGAATGGCTGGGAATTGTTGGAGCGAGCGGTACTGGAAAAACTACTATATTTGATCTGATTTTGAAGTTCTATTCACCGCAAGACGGGACAATTACGATTGATGGAACTGGCATTGATGTGATTGACTCCCAGTCGCTTAGAAGTAAAATTGCCAAAGTATCTCAAGATACTTTTTTGTTTCCTGGTACAATAAAAGATAATCTACTGTTAGGAAATGCAGATGCAACGGATGAGCAATTAAACGATATTTTGAAAAAAGTCAGCTTAGATAATTTTATCGGCACACTGCAAGATGGTCTTAATACCGATATCGGTGAAAATGGTTTGCTTTTATCCGGAGGTGAACGGCAAAAACTCGGTTTAGCGCAAGGTTTGCTTAGAAATTGTGAAGTGATCTTATTAGATGAAGTAACGGCGAATCTTGATAGAGTATCAGAAGAGGAAATAAAGAATGTGTTACGGATGATTAAACAAGAAAGGAATCTTACAATTATTACGATATCGCATCGTATTGATTTCTTAAAGGATGTCGACCGGATAGTCGTATTGGATAATGGATGTATCAAGGAAGAAACTACCTATAATAAATATGCGATGAAATAAAAAAGTTAAGGAATAACTCTTTATGGAAAATGATCTGAAGTTTACGATGACAGCAATTATTGCTGCAGTAAAAAGCGGCAAGGAAATATCGATTAGAATTAGTGGAACCAGTATGCTCCCTACATTCCAAAACGGGGATATGGTTTGTATTCGTTCTCATCCGAATTATCAAGTTGGTGATATCTTAGTCATAATCCGTAATGATCATTTCATTGTACATCGTCTGGTCGGTCTTATGGTAACATCAAAGGGAAAATACTATCTCACAAAGGGGGATCATAATACATTTGTAGATAGATGGTATCCCCATCAAAAAGTACTGGCAAAGGTTATTTCACAAAATTAAATTTTATTATTCGATATATGAAAGTGATGATTAAACTTGAATGTGCAAAAGCAGCAAGTTAAGGATGTGCCAGGTTGGGTACGTTCGCTTTATCTTTTTAGTCAAACAAAAGAATTATGGCAAAATTCCATTCTAATACCATACTCGCTAATTAAAGGGGATGCTTTATCTTACCTAGCATATCAATCACTTGGTAGAAGAAAATATAGTGATATAGATATTTTAATACCTAGATGTAATATGAAACCGTTTGAAAAAATTTTGATTTCTGCCGGTTTTAGATCTACTATAGATCTGAATAATCAACGAAACACAAGAATTTTTTGTGTCAGTCAATCACACCAAATACCACCATATATAAAAGGAATCCAAAATCAAAAAATCGAAATTGACATCAACTTCGACATGTTCTGGGGCGAATACGAAGGCAAGCGTATTGATATCAGTGAGTTCCTATCCGACACAATCGAAATAGATATTTATGGGTGCAAAGTAAAGACTCTTCCTCCACTGAAAGCAATGGTACAGCTCATTCTTCATCACTATAAAGAAATGAATTCAATCTATCACTTGGCTGGACATAATTGTATTAATTATAATATGTTCAAAGATGTCTATTATCTTTGGAAAAATAATCAAGAGGCTGTTTCTTTAGACAAGTTATACGCCATTAGTTCAGAATACGAGATCATCCCTTATGTTTTCTATGTGTTATACTTCACAAATTGGATTTTTAAAGACACAGAACTGCAAAAGTATGTTGAGGCCTTTCGTACTTTAGAAGGAGAATCACTGCTTGATTATTATGGCCTGGCAGAAAAGGAACGTAAACCATGGAAAGTGGATTTTCAAACCAGGCTGGAAGCGGATAATCTGTACGAGTTCATTCGGGATGATCTAACCGAAGCAGATGTTGAAAAATTGGAACGAAACAGAAGAATATTCGGGTGATCAGATGAAAGTACACCATACGGGTATTATTGTGAAGGACTTAGAAAAGAATATTATTCTTTATACCAAGCTTGGATACAATGAAGTTTCGAATATCGTCGTTGACAATGTTCAGCAAAACAGGGTGGTTTTTCTGCAAAACCAAAATAATAAAATTGAACTTCTAGAACCCCTGAATGAAAAATCGAGCATCTATCATTTCAAAGAAGGTTATCATCACATCTGTTATGAGGTTGAAAACGAAGATGCTTTCTTTAAAAATTTCAAACAACTCAAAATCGGAAAAATATTTATGAAGCCAATACAGGCACCGGCAATTGATAATCGCGAAATCGTTTTTGCATACCTGACTAATGGTACATTTGTAGAATTCTTATTTTAGAGGGACATGAAATATGAGAGAAGATATATTAGACAAGGTGCTGAAAGTTCTCAACGCTAATTTAGAAAACACAGAAATCACATTCGAACAAACAGAAGATGATTTATCTGCTTTGGGAATGGATTCTATCGTCTTTATTCGTGTGGTCGTTGCATTAGAAGAAGCATTTGATATTGAAATTCCTGATGAATACCTATTGATAACTGAAATGAATACTCTATCTAAAATGACTGATGTCATATCTACTGTTCTTGATCATCAAAATAGCGTAATTGGTGAATAATATGGAATTGGGATTACATATCGCAATCATCTCCAATATTATTTTTGAACCGTATTTTGTACCGTTGACAAAGCGGCTTTTTGGTGAAAATACAGTTATTCTCCCTATCCCGTTTGGAGAACACACAGAGGATAAATATCAAACACAGCTGAGAAGCGCCGATTTGATTGTAGTTTGGTTAAACATAGAGGCTTTGCTTCCAGGACAATTTTACTCCTTGGCAAAACAAGACTTGGATGAAACCATTGCACTTTGTAAAAAGTTGTATGCTGATCTGACAAGCATTTCTCATGTGAAAATCCTATGGTTTTTGTTTGAGGTTTATGCCGCACCGTTGTCTGTGGCAGTCGGTCATTTGTACCATGATTTTGCTGACAAGCTGAATTTGGCATTAAGGGATGCGCTAGGCGATCAGGTATCTTATGTTGACGTAAAACATCTCATCGCCGAGATTGGCATTTCTAATGCTTACGACGCCAAGAGTAAATACCGCTGGAATGCCCCATATTCCAAAACTCTAGTTGAAGCCGCTGTAAACGAAATCCACAAGCAGTATCTGATTGAAAAGAGCCTCACGAAAAAATGCCTTGTTTTAGACTGTGACAATGTGCTTTGGGGTGGCATCCTCTCCGAAGACGGAATTGAAAATATCAAGTTGAGCGGTAGCGGATTTGGACGGGTTTATCAGGATTTTCAGCACTTTGTTCTATCACTTTACTATCATGGTGTCATTCTAGCTGTATGCAGTAAAAATGATCTATCAGACGTATTGACCATGTTTCGCAAACACAGCGAGATGATTTTAAAAGAAGAGCAGATTGCTTGCTTTCAGGTAAATTGGGAGGACAAACCCAGCAATATTCAAAAAATTGCGGAGAAGCTCAATATCGGTCTTGACAACATGGTATTTGTGGATGACTCCCCTATTGAGATTGAAGCAGTGAAAGCAATGCTGCCGGAAGTTACGGCCATTCTCTTTAAACGGGATATGGAATATGAGCAATTCTCATGCTTTAATCTGAAAAGCAACGTCAGCATAGCGGACATCGACAAACGCAACGAAACCTATCGGACAAATGAATTTCGGGAAGAGTTAAAAGCGAAATATACGGATTATGCTGATTATATAGCTGCTCTCGAAATCAAGATGGATATTCACGAGGCAGTGCAGATTGAATTTAGCCGGCTTTCGGAACTCACCCAACGGACAAATAAATGCACCAATGGTAGGCGATATACAATAGCTGAGATCAAGGAACGTATTACTTCTGAAGCTGTTAAACTGTATTCTGTTTCGGTTTCTGACCGCTTTTCTGATTTAGGGCTTGTCGGAGCAATCGAGGTTGAAAGTGATGCTTTAACTCTCTTTAGCCTATCCTGCCGCGCGTTAGGGCGAAAAGTTGAGGAAAAGATGATAGAGTTTATTTCGGATAAATATCGAATTAAAAAGATTGAATTCGAATCGACAGGCAAGAATGAAGCAGTTAAAACACTTTTATCCGAGTCGTTTCCGAATGCTACTATAGTCAACCGCGAAATCCTCTAACTTCACACTCTCGCCAAACTTTAAAATAAGCTGAAACATTGACATTTCGTTATCTATCCTATTCGACAAAAGGAAGATCCTGCCGCGGAATAATTTGCATTCCTTTCTCAACTGTTTGCTGTCTCATCTGTTCTTGCTTTTGAATCATTGCCGGTGATAATTTCCGTTTCATGGCGCGTGTGCCTCTTACTGTATGTTCTGTATGATCTACTGGAACTGACCCACAATCTCTGAAAAAATAGCTTCCATAATACCGTGGCACTTAAATTTTCCCACCTTATCTCTCAAGCCTTTGCCCGTCTCTCAAAATGGGTGAGATGTTCTTTTTTGGGAATAAATAGGTGCTCTCCAAGCAGTTTCACATATTGTTTCGGTAGTAGGTGATTCGGCACTATAATACCGCCGGGCACACCGTAGGCACGCAGATTGGCCCAAAGCCTCGCCTCGATAATCGCATCCATACTCAAAATTCTGCCGCCGAACAGGAGATAGGGGAACTCTTTTCAGATGTGTACATCAAAAAAGATGGCTTGTTAATAGGCATAGGGAGAAAATTAAATCCTCCTTTTAATGAGTAAAGCCGCCCACAGAATGAGCGGCTTGCCGGTCGAGAGCAGGGAAAAGGCAATAAAAGAACACCATTTACTGCCTTTTCTGGCTCTCGATACAATTTTCAGCATACTCATTTTATCATGGAGAGATTTACGCCACAATCGCAAAACCGTGCCAATGTCATGCCGGATATCTGCCTATTTCGTTCTCTGGGAAAAATTGCTCCAAAAGATTTAAGCTGTCTCGGGAAGTATAGCCCCAAAGGACTGACGAAAGCGATTCAATCGCTTCTTTTCGCTTGCGAAAGTAGGTGCGGTAACTAATATCCTGAATATGCGGCTGAAGCAGCTCGATGATCTCCTCTGTGTTTTTGTACTGCTGAGGGGAAAGGTAGGTGTAGTACAGTATCCAGTAGTAGGTCTCCCCGAATTTATGCTTGCTCCTCAGCAGATTGACCGCGTTTTCTATCAGTTTGAGCATTTTATAGCTTCGCTCAATGCTTCGGGCGTGTTCCTGAATGCCGGTATCCGCAAAAACCACACCGGCGAGATAGATGGACTCCAGAAAATCCTCAATGCTGCTGCCAAACTCGATTTGAAACTGGCGGCGCACCTGCTGTACCGACAGTTCCAGACTCCACACCACGTCCCTGTATTTCCGCAAAAGCATCCATGTATCATGGTACAGCGGATTTTCCATTTCTGTTTGTTGGTTTGTCTTTTTCATTGACGTTCCACCTCCGGCAGTAATCGTATTTCAAAGCGGAACAGCGTATGTTCCTCTCCACAGAAAATCAACAGCAAAGCCCTGTATCCGGGCATATCATCGGAGATACTAAAAACTGCTTCCTTGCAATCGGGGAATAATGGTAATAACTTATACCGGATATGTGGGCAGGAAGTACACGGAAACCCTTGTGCTATCAGGATTTCCCCGACTTTTTCCAGCACAGGTTCCATGTACGGTTCTGAAACGCTATCCGCGCTTTTTGAAACGCCGTAAGACTCTCTGTTTTATCCGTATCCGGCAAGGTGACGCCGATATGCAGCACCATGGCAATCTCATCTTTATCCACCAGTACATCGGATACTTCAAACATGGTGGACAGGTAGTTATTCAGGCAGATAACGCTTCCATGCGTCCCTGGGTAAGACAAGACAGTAATATATTCGAAATCACGCAGTTTGCCGAGATACCGGCCAACCGTTGCTTTGGATACGCCCCAGCGTTGTGCAAGTTCGGCATAACCGAGCAAAGGACTGCCTGTGCCGTTACGCAGATAGACCACCGGGTCGGCATCGGATCCCTGCACCTGCTCGTCGTTATACACCGTGTTGATCCACATATCCAGCAGAGCGCCCATTTCAGAACAGCGCCCTCTGCCGACCAGTTCGTTGGCCTCAGATACCGGCAGGAAGAAAAAAACGGTATCTTTGGCGCAGGGCGCATTGTATTCCAAGACACGGTTATGCTTCTGCCAGCCGAGTATTTTGACTTTTATCAGCTTTCCACGTCCCAGCAGGCGATAGGCAATTAGGCCGCGCTCCTGCAAATCCTGAAGAATATCGAGCGCCTGATGCTGGAAACGGGTACGGAACCATTCGACCACCTCATTGACCCGGCACAGCCATTCGCCAGGGTATATGGTATAGCTGATACCGTCTATGCGCTTGTATGACGTGCGGAAATTTGCGTAGCTGCATAGGACGGTGTAATAAAAAAGACCGGAGCTGTCTCCAAGGCGAATGCTCCGGTCCGAGATTAGGTTCTGTATGAACTGCCGGTAAATCCGGCAGCGTGGATAATCTACAATTTGCTTTAATTCTAGTCGATATTCTGACATAAGACACCTCCAAATAAAAAAAGCGGTGCAGACCTCCAAACTAAAAGTGAAGCTCCGCGCCGACGATTGATAACAGGATTTATATATGGTATAATTTTAGTGTAGTTTTGGTTGTCATCTCCTTTTTAGTAATAATGAAAGACCTGATTTGGGGTACACAAAAGGTACACGGAACAGTTAAATCACAAGAAAATGGCTGGAATTAGTGAGATAAAATGGCCATTTCAGGCACGAAAAGACACCAAAAACACAGGAGATAATACTTTAAAAATAGAGAGGGAATGAGGAAACACAGCGTGTTTCCTCTGGAAGAAGCGCTG
>ERZ791934.1973-NODE-1973-length-15658-cov-67.135359_pt1 | contig 15658 bp, 10 predicted proteins | sample MGYA00510125_ERZ791934 | MGnify/ENA primary metagenome ERZ791934 (study PRJEB30046, sample SAMN00993240) | human gut metagenome | study: EMG produced TPA metagenomics assembly of the A metagenome-wide association study of gut microbiota in type 2...
GACGTTTAGACGCAAGAAGGACGCTGAAGAGCTTAGTTGCGGATTTGAGGATTATGTACATTCTTGTGACTTACGATGTGGATACTACAAGCAAAGAGGGGGCTCGCCGTTTACGATGTGTGGCCAAGGCATGTTTGGATTATGGACAGAGGGTGCAGAACTCAGTCTTTGAGTGTGTAGTGACGGAAGCGCAATATTCTCTTTTAAAAGGGAGAGTTAGGGATATTATTGATATGTCTCTTGATAGTGTTCGTTTTTATATTCTTAGTAAAAATGAGAATAAGAGGGTAGAAGTAATAGGTGTTGAAACGGCTTATAAAGTTGAGGAGGCTCTTATAATATAATGCGAATGTGGTGTGTTACAAAAAAAGTAGTATCTTCGCATGTGTTAATAATCAGTAGATTAAATTATTTGTAGAGTATTTCTTCGTTATGAAGTTGAATAATAATGATGATTCGCATAACAGTGGATTAAACTTGCTGATTTATAATATGTTATTAGATATAGAGTCACACCCTACGTGGGTGTGTGGATTGAAACACCCTTTCACGATTTTGTATGACAATTCTATGGTGTCACACCCTACGTGGGTGTGTGGATTGAAACAACCGAATCATTATTAGGAATGAATCGCTCAAGGTCACACCCTACGTGGGTGTGTGGATTGAAACATCAATGGCCCAGTATTCGGCAATATCGAAGATGGTTACATCCTGCGTGGGAATATATGGATTGGAGCATTGTTCACTCGTCGGTCAAGTTTATGGAAGAACTGTAAGCATTCGGCCTCTTATGTATTTCTCTCCAGGCTTTTGATTTTGTTATGACTGGAAAAAACACGTACAAGCCCGAATGCTTATCTTTTGTCTGTTTTCTTTTGTTGTTTCACCTAGGTGACAATACATTGGCACCTAAGTGGAGAGGCGTAGTCACCCAAGTGATACGATTGCTTCACCTTGGTGAAACTATAAATTCAACTAAGTGTTTGCACGATAAGGCCTTGTAAATGAAGTAAATGGATGAACCATCATGTAGGACACATCAAGAAGGAAAATCTATGAGTCTTCAGAAACAATGGTAAAAATCCACATACATACCAGTTAAGGGGAATTACGGATCCTTTTACACCACAAACCGTTGAAAATAAATGGTTTGTGGTGATAGAAACAAAAAAAGAACAGATGTCTTTTTAATACGCTATCTTATCCAATATCCCGTTCAAGTGTGCAATAGCCACTCCATAATTAGTCATGGGAATCTGTTGCTTACGGGCATTATCAATCCGGTTTAGTACATATTTGCGATTGAACATGCAGGCTCCGCAATGAATGATTAAGTGATAGGGTGTCAAATCCTCCGGAAAGTCTGTACCTGCAACGATATCTATTTGTAGCTCTTCGCCTATCTTTTTACGCAACATACGTGGAAGCTTTACTCTGCCTATGTCCTCGGTGGCAGGGGCATGAGTGCAGGCTTCCGCTATCAGTACCCGTGACTGTGGGGTGAGGCAGTCTATGGCTGAGGCTCCTTCTATATAATAATGTATATCTCCCTTATATCCTGCCATCAGGACAGAGAAAGAGGTGAGAAGGCTATCTGCCGGCTTTTGTTCATAAACGGTATGAAAAACCTGGGAGTCGGTTATAATCAGTTTCGGAGGGCGGGACAGAGCCTGCAAGGTGGAAGCTATTTGGTCTGTTGTACAACTCATCACCAGGCATTTCTTGTCCAATAATTCGCGCATCGTCTGTACCTGTGGAAGGATGAGACGGCCTTTGGGAGCCTGTATATCTTGCGGCATGACTAAGAGCACTAAATCTCCTTCTTTAACCAGATTTCCGGTAATGGTTTGTTGCCCGAAATCTGCCGGTAACTTTTCCAGAATCGCCTGATGTATCTTCTTTATACCTGTTCTTTCCTTTGCGCTGATAACGAGAGGCTTTTGACCGCAATCTTTTTCTATACGGAGTAGGGTGGATGCTATGTCTTTTCGTATGTCAGCCTTGTTCAGTAGCAAGATGACAGGGATGTTTTTTTCCTCCAATTGCTTCATCCACTTCTTTTCCTCTTCATGGGCTTCGTCTTCACAAAGAAGTAAGGCTATGTCTGTTTGTTCGATGGCTTTCAGCGTGCGGATGATGCGCATTTCTCCTAATTCTCCTTCATCGTCAAATCCCGGCGTGTCGATAAAGAGACAAGGGCCGATTCCTTGAATCTCCATGGCTTTGCTCACGGTGTCTGTCGTGGTACCGGGGATATCCGATACAAGGGCAGTATCCTGTCCGGTCAAGGCATTGATTAAAGAGGACTTGCCACTGTTGCGCCGCCCGAAGAGGGCGACGTGCAGGCGGTTGGCAGATGGGGTGTTGTTTAAACTCATATGTGGTTACTTTATCAGTCTGGAAACATCGCCCGGCGCGTGGGCCGGATTAGAATCTGAAATCTCGTTTCCCTTCTTCTATCTTTTTCAGGTTACGGGTTGTTATTTCTTTTATTTTCGGGTTGGGAATGTGTTCCAATTCTTTTTTTATCAATTGGATTCCCTTGGCTCGTGTATCCGCTGTCGCATAATCTTCCAGATACTCTTTCAGTGTCATCAATGCATTGGGTGCACAACAATTAGCAATTTGTCCCGATTTGACTAATGACATAAAGCGGTCACCTGTACGTCCTTCTCGGTAACAAGCTGTACAGAAACTGGGAATGTGCCCTAAATCGAGCAACCAGTTCACTACTTCATCCAAAGTACGGGTATCGCTGATATCGAATTGTGCCGAGTTTTCTTCCGGTGTTTCCGGAATGGCATAACCGCCTACGCTGGTCCGGGAACCGCCGCTGATTTGTGAAATTCCCAGATTCAAGACCTTACGTCGGGTTGCAGCCGATTCCCTTGTAGAGATAATCATGCCTGTATAAGGAACAGCAATACGGATTACTGCCACAATCTTACAGAATATCTCGTCCGAGATGGCGTCCGGAAAGTCTTGCGTGGCGATATCATCTGCCGGACAAATACGAGGAACGCTGATGGTATGCGGACCTACTCCGAAAGTGGCTTCCAGATGTTCGGCATGCATCAATAATCCTACAAAGTCATAGCGGTAGGTATTCAGCCCGAATAAAACACCTAGTCCTACATCGTCAATTCCCGCTTCCATGGCACGGTCCATCGCTTCGGTATGATAAGCATATTTGCTTTTCGGACCGGTGGGATGCAGGGCTTCGTAATTTTCTTTATGATAAGTTTCCTGAAACAAAATATAAGTGCCGATACCTGCGTCTTTCAGTTTGCGATAGTTTTCTACGGTGGTGGCGGCTATGTTGACATTGACCCGTCGGATGGCTCCGTTTTTATGCTTGATGCTATAAATGGTCCGGATGGATTCCAATATATATTCTATAGGGTTCCGTAGCGGGTCTTCTCCTGCTTCCAGTGCCAGACGTTTGTGTCCCATATCCTGCAAGGCAATTACTTCCTTACGAATTTCTTCTTGTGTCAGTTTCTTGCGTGCTATGGTCTTATTCTTCAAATGATAAGGACAGTAAACACATCCGTTCACACAATAATTGGAAAGGTACAGGGGGGCGAACATCACAATACGGTTACCGTAAAACTTATGTTTGATTTCCTGTGCCAGATGGAAGATACGTTCTATCAAATCCGGTTGGTCACATTCCAATAGTAACGCTGCCTCACGATGGGATAGTCCTTTGCATCGGGCGGCTTTGTCAATCAGTTGCTCTATCAGAGCACGATTACTTTTGTTGCTGCGGGCATACTCCAGTGTTTCCAGTATTTCCTGGTGGTCAATGAATTCTTCCGCTATTTTAGAATCTGCTTTATACATATTTATTAGTGGTTAGTGATTATAATCACCTCTATCTGTTGATATCCGGTAACCGATTGTTTCCAGTCGTTGTGCCAAGTTTCGTAGACCTTCGGCGGCTTCGGCGCCGAAAGCTGCTTTGTTGTCATACAAAGCATATTTTTCTCTTTGCTCCCGAGGGGAGAGATTGGGCATCACTACATTAGCTCCTGCCAATATTCCTTTTTCCCGTCCGTCCGGTGACAAGGTGGCAAGGGCGGTGGTCGATGGAATCAGGGCGGACGGGTGCATCAACCGGAAAAGGGATAATAGCTTGAGAGTCATTTCCACACTTCCGGCCGGTTCCATTCCGAATGGTGTTTCATGGTGGGGGATAAAAGGACCTATACCAATCATCTGGGGATGGAACTGTTCTATGAACAACAGGTCTTCTACCAGATGGGGCAGAGTTTGTCCCGGACTACCTACCATGATTCCTGTTCCGGTTTGATATCCTATTTCTTTCAGCCATTGTAAACATTGGAGGCGATGCTTTAGTGACATTTCTTCAGGATGGAGTTTCCGGTAATGCTGTTCGTTATGTGTTTCGTGCCGAAGCAGGTATCGGTTCGCTCCTGCCCGGAAAAAACGCTCGTATGCTTCCCGTGATTTCTCTCCTAACGAAAGGGTGATGGCACAATCGGAGAACTCATTGCGGATGGCGGCTACGGTTGCTTCTATCCACTCGTCTGTCAAGGCAGGGTCTTCGCCGCCTTGCATTACGAAGGTACGGAACCCGAGTGCGTATCCTTCACGGCAACATTCCAAAATGGTTTCGCGCTTTAATGCGTAGCGGGCCACAGCAGGATTTCCTTTTCTTATTCCGCAATAATAGCAATTGTTACGACATCGGTTGCCCACCTCGATAAGCCCACGGATAAAGATGGCATTCCCGAAATGCGCTAAAGTAACCTCTTGGGCCTGTTGTTGGAGATACATTAAAGTATCAGCGTCCTGACAGGTGAGGAGAATAGCATATTCTTCGCCGGTCAAGCTATGTTTATGGCGCAATTTATCAATCAGTTGCTTCATTCGTACTTTTTTATTAATGGAAAACCTGAAAAGCTCACCAGCTACTGTAGGGGCGGCCTCCATGCGTTTGCCTAGTGGCACACAATGAACTTTATACATTCAAAGGTGTGTCAAAATGATAGATTGTTTTCATTTTGACACACTTCCCTATGGTGAAGGATTGCGAATAACGTCTTTCCGCTAAGGCAGTTTTCTACTTTTAATACGTCTTTTCCTGTTTAGCCAGTTCTTGTACCAACTGACGTTTCCCGTTACTGCCGCTATGAGTACTGGGTCCTGTGATACACCCCCCCTCGCAGGCCATCACTTCGATGAACTGTCCGGGAGCTTTTCCCGATTTTGCGTATGCACGTAATGTTCCGATATTCTTCTTGTTTAAATCGGATACCTGTATGGCATTGATTTTGTCCGCTTCCATTTTCAGGAATGCCTTTACGGCTCCCATCACGCCGCCGGCTTGTGCAAACCCATGCGCTTCGCGAACAGATGAGAATTCCATGGCGTATGGCTGTACAATCTCCAAGTTGACTTCGAAAGCATCGAAAATAGAAGAAACTTCCTCAAACGTCATCACAAAATCCACAGCTTCATCACGTTGGGCCTCTTTACGTTTGGCTACACATGGGCCTACGAATACGATCTTTGCATCAGGATACTTCTCTTTGGCTATACGTGCTGCATAATACATAGGCGAACCTGTGCCGGAAACGTATTTTTTCATATCGGGAATATACTTGTTCACCAGCTCGATGTACGATGGACAGCATGAAGTGGTCATGAATTTCTGTCCTTCCTCCAACTTCTCTATCAGTTCGTGTGCTTCGTGTTCTACGGTAGACATGGCGCCTTGTGCCACTTCAATTATATCGGTGAAACCGATTTGTCTGAATGCACCATATACCTGTTCGATAGTTGTGCTGAATTGCCCTAAAATAGATGGCGCGACAATGGCTACCACTTGTTCTCCTTTACGGATGCGTTGCAACACATCGAATGTCTGTGATATTTCAAAAATGGCCCCGAAAGGACAAGCATTCATACATTTACCGCAATAAATACATTTGTTCTCGTCGATATGCTCTATACCGTGTTCATCTTTGTTGATCGCTTTGACAGGACAAGATTCTTCGCAAGGAACAGGAATATAAACGATTGCGTGATAAGGACAGCTTTTGTGGCAGATGCCGCAACTGATGCAGGTATCATGGTCGATCCATGCCTTGCCGGTGTCAGCATGTACATGTACGGCTCCTTTAGGACAATTGTACTGGCAACTGCGGGCGGTACATCCCCGGCATAAGTCGGTGATTTCGTAATTGATCTGTACGCAGGCCGAGCATGCTTCGTCTATAACACACATAATGTTGTCTTTGGGCTTTCCATTGTTTGCACGTTCTATAGCACGTGCGGCATATTCGGATAGTGGAGTGAGCTCATCGGTTTCGTCATCCATATCCAGCCCCAATAGAGGAAGGGATTTGTATTTCCATACAGCGCGTTCTTTGTGTACGCAGCAGCGCCCTGCATGTTTTGAACGTCGGGGGCTGAGTTCTAATGGCAGACGGTCTATTTTGTCTGTTGTCAGTTCTCCGTTTTTCCACAATTTTACAAGTTCTGTCAGCAATCTGTGGCGGACAATCATAATGTTGTTCGTAAATGCCATATAGTTAAAGGGGTTAGTTATTAGGTTTTGCAAAGATAGTGATAGTTTGTGTCCTATGGAAATATTAAAAAAAGAAAAATCACATTTTCCTCTTTTTATATTCAGATTTGTTCTGTCGCTGTGGAATGTAGCCGACTGGTTTATATATGAATCTTTATAGGTAAAAATAATAAATTTCGTAAAAGCAACTGATAATGGCAGGGGAAGAGGAAACCATTTTAGTGAAAGATATGTTATAGCTGTGCCAATTTGGCAGAATAAAACTGTCAATTTCTCCTTTTTCATGTTTGGCACGTTTTTCGCAAGATATTTTGCGTCACTGCTTAAAGATGACGGATAATTGATATAATTAAAAGTATAACATATAAAAATTAAGAACTATGAACATTAAACCATTAGCAGACAGAGTATTGATTCTTCCAGTTCCTGCGGAAGAAAAAACAATCGGTGGTATCATTATTCCTGATACAGCAAAGGAAAAACCATTGCAAGGTGAAGTTGTCGCAATAGGTAACGGAACGAAAGACGAGGAGATGGTGTTGCATGTAGGTGATCAGGTATTGTATGGCAAATACTCGGGTACAGAATTGGAACATGACGGTAAGAAATACCTTATCATGCGTCAGAGCGATGTTCTCGCTGTTTTGGGATAATTAAATAGTACATTGTAAATCATTAAATTGTAAATAGAATTATGGCTAAAGATATTAAATTCAACATTGATGCCCGTGACGAATTGAAGAAGGGTGTAGACGAATTGGCTAACGCAGTGAAAGTAACTCTTGGTCCGAAAGGACGTAATGTGATTATTGAAAAGAAATTCGGTGCTCCTCACATTACTAAGGATGGTGTAACTGTGGCAAAGGAAGTGGAATTGGCTGATGCGTTTCAGAACACAGGTGCGCAATTGGTGAAATCTGTTGCTTCAAAGACAGGTGACGATGCAGGTGACGGTACTACTACTGCTACTGTGCTGGCTCAATCAATCGTAGGGGTAGGTTTGAAGAATGTTACTGCCGGAGCAAATCCGATGGATTTGAAACGTGGTATTGATAAAGCTGTTGCCAAAGTGGTTGAATCTATCAAGTCTCAGGCCGAGATGGTAGGTGACAATTATGACAAGATTGAACAAGTAGCTGCGGTATCTGCCAATAACGATCCTACTATCGGTAAGTTGATTGCAGACGCTATGCGTAAAGTTTCTAAAGATGGTGTGATTACTATCGAAGAGGCTAAAGGAACGGATACTACTATCGGTGTGGTAGAAGGTATGCAGTTTGATCGTGGTTATCTGTCTGCTTACTTTGTAACCGACACAGAAAAGATGGAATGTGTGATGGAACATCCGTACATCTTGATTTATGATAAGAAGATTTCTAACTTGAAGGATTTCTTGCCTATTTTGGAACCGGCTGTACAGAGCGGACGTCCTTTGCTGGTGATTGCAGAAGATGTAGACAGCGAAGCTTTGACTACATTGGTTGTAAACCGTCTGCGTTCTCAGTTGAAGATTTGTGCTGTGAAGGCTCCGGGCTTCGGTGACCGTCGTAAAGCTATGTTGGAAGATATCGCAGTATTGACCGGTGGTATCGTTATCAGCGAGGAAAAAGGTTTGAAGTTGGAACAAGCTACTCTTGAAATGTTGGGTACTTGCGATAAGGTAACTGTTTCTAAAGATAATACTACTATTGTAAACGGTGCCGGTGCAAAAGAAAACATTCAGGAACGTATCAATCAGATTAAAGCTGAAATAAAGAATACTACTTCAGATTATGATAAGGAAAAGTTGCAGGAACGTTTGGCTAAGTTGTCAGGTGGTGTAGCTGTTCTTTATGTAGGTGCGGCTTCGGAAGTCGAAATGAAAGAAAAGAAAGACCGTGTGGATGATGCGTTGTGCGCTACTCGTGCAGCTATTGAAGAAGGTATCGTTCCGGGCGGTGGTGTAGCTTACATCCGTGCTTCTGAAGCATTGGAAGGTCTGAAAGGCGATAATGAAGATGAAACAACCGGTATTGAGATCATCAAGCGTGCTATCGAGGAACCGCTTCGTCAGATTGTGGCTAATGCAGGTAAGGAAGGTGCTGTTGTCGTTCAGAAAGTACGTGAAGGTAAAGGTGACTTCGGTTATAACGCTCGTACTGATGTTTACGAAAACCTGCATGCTGCCGGTGTGGTGGATCCTGCTAAGGTAACTCGTGTAGCTTTGGAAAATGCAGCTTCTATTGCAGGTATGTTCCTGACTACAGAATGTGTAATTGTGGAAAAGAAAGAAGATAAACCAGAAATGCCGATGGGTGCTCCCGGAATGGGTGGCATGGGCGGCATGATGTAATCTTTGCCCCATAAATGATTAACGGACTCCCTGTTGGCGAAATGTTGACAGGGAGTTTTTTTATAGACCATAGTGGATTATCTCCTCAAGTTTTATTTACTCTCTAAATTTCGGTTCATCCGAGAAATAATGAGGAGACTGTCACTCTTGAAAGATTATGTGGTTTTATTTCAAATTGAATTGTCTTATAAAAAAAGGAACTGTTTCTGAATGTTCAGAAACAGTTCCTTTTTTAGTGAGCCTCTTGTCGGATTCGAACCAACGACCCCGAGATTACAAATCACGTGCTCTGGCCAACTGAGCTAAAGAGGCGTTGCTTTTTGTTTAGCGGGTGCAAAGGTAAGAATATCTTTTAAAAGAACAAATTTTTTCATAGGAAAAATTGTTGGAAATTACCATTTGGTAATTTTTACTCCGAAATAACGCTCTATCTTTGCATCCGCTAAACAAAAAAGTGAAGTTTATGAAGGATAGTATTGATTTTGGTAGTATGGAAATTCCGAAATTGTTTCGGAAATTGCTGATACCTACTGTGCTGGGGATGGTATTTTCGGCTGTGTTTGTGATAACAGATGGTATTTTTGTAGGTCAAGGGATAGGTAGTGACGCATTGGCGGCAGTGAATATTACTGCTCCTTTGTTTTTGATAAGTACAGGTATCGGATTGATGTTTGGTGTTGGTGCATCGGTGGTGGCATCTATTCATTTATCTCAGGGAAAGTTGAAAGCTGCCCGTATCAATGTGACGCAGGCTGTTGTGGTTTCTTCTTTGTTTTTGGCTGTGTTGTGGGGAGTGGTATGTTTGTTTGCTCCACAAGTAGCTGTGTGGTTGGGAAGTTCGGAACGACTGTTGCCTTTGGCGGTGGAATATATGTATTGGTTTTTGCCTTTTCTGGTATTTAGTGCTTTACTAAGTTCAGGGATGTTCTTTGTCCGTCTGGATGGTTCTCCTAATTATGCCATGTTGTGTAATGCTATTCCGGCAGTGGTGAACATTCTATTGGATTATGTATTTATTTTTATTTTCAAATGGGGAATGATGGGGGCGGCGCTGGCTACCAGTCTGGGCTATATTTTGGGAGCCGGAATGATTGTAGTTTATTTAAGTCGCAGAAAAAATGTGATTCATTTTTGCCGGGTGAAACTTAGCAAGAAGAGTATGCGGCTCACTTGGCGCAATGTGAGATATATGTGTCATTTAGGAGCTTCCACCTTTTTGTGCGAGGCGGCCATAGCCTGTATGATGTTTGCAGGTAATTATGTGTTCATTCATTATTTAGGCGAAGATGGAGTGGCTGCTTTCAGTATTGCCTGTTATTTCTTTCCCATTATATTTATGGTATATAATGCCATAGGACAATCGGCTCAACCCATTTTAAGCTATAACTTTGGAGCGGGCGATGCCATGCGGGTACGCTCCGCTTTCCGTCTGGCACTGGGAACGGCCGTGACCTGTGGACTTGTGTTTTTTGCGTTAACAGCTTTGTTCAATCATCAGATTGTGGCTATGTTCATTGATCGTTCCTATCCAGCATACGATATTGCTGTGGCGGGACTGCCTTTGTTTGCGTCTGGCTTTATTTTTTTTGCTGTAAACATTGTTTCCATTGGCTATTTCCAAAGTGTAGAGCGGGCACGTCCGGCTATGATGATTACAGTTTTGCGTGGGTTTGTTTTTATGGTACTTTGTTTATTTGGCTTGCCGTTGCTATTGAAGGTGCCAGGGATATGGCTGGCGGTTCCTTTGGCGGAAATACTTACTTTTTTAGTGATAATGGCAATTTATTATCGTAAACATCAGTGGGTTCGCAGATGATTTTTTACCTTTGTGGTAATTAATCGGGTGGATATATGGATGCATTCATACAGAAGTTTTGTGAGAAATATAGTTTGCCAATAGCTTTGAGCTTGCAGTTGTTGGATAATATGGAGAAGTTCACTTTTCGTAAAGGAGATTTTCTTGTACAGGAAGGCGGGCGGAACTCAAACTTCTATATTGTAAGTAAAGGAATCTGGCGGGGGCATTACCTTAATGACGGGGTAGATGTTTCCGTCTGGTTTGCTTCTGAAGGGGAGGCCATCTTCTCGTCATGGGGATATGTGGAAAATACAGCTTCGTTGGTTTCTATCGAAGCGATGTGTGACAGTGAACTTTATGGTATTTCGAAGGCAAAACTCGAAGTATTATATGCCGAATCTGTTGAACTGGCTAATTTTGGAAGACGATTGTTCGAACAGCAGCTTTTAGGGCTTGAAAGTTGGATGATAACGGGAGGAAGCCCCCGGGCCAAAGAACGTTATCTTACTTTGTTGGAAGAGAATCCGGAACTGTTGCAGTATGTACCTCTGAAGCATATCGCTTCTTATTTATGGATTACCCCACAGTCGTTAAGCCGTATCCGTGCCGAATTGGGGAGAAGGAAAAAAGACCAATGACAATTTTAGCATTTACGGGGTTGGTTTTTTCGTATGGAAACGCATTGCTCTCTTAGCTTTTTCTTGTATGGTTCATCCTTGCCTTGATGGATGGTAGAAAAGTTGGTATCCGATAAATATTTATCTTAAAAGTGTCATTGCATTTTATTTTTGCGTAAGTTTGTAGTGAATCCTAAAAAACTTATGGCAATGATAGATGATATTTTAGAGTTTAACAAGAAATTTGTTGAGAGCAAGGGGTATGAGAAATATATTACCAACAAATATCCTGATAAAAAAATAGCTATTCTTTCTTGTATGGATACCCGATTGACGGAATTGTTACCTGCTGCTTTGGGCATCAAGAATGGTGATGTAAAAATTATCAAGAATGCAGGTGGGGTTATCTCGCATCCGTTTGGTAGTGTAATCCGTAGTCTGATGGTGGCTATTTATGAGTTAGGTGTAAAGGAAGTTATGGTTGTTGCTCATTCTGATTGTGGGGCCTGTCACATGAATAGTAATGAGATGATAGAACACATGAAAGCACGTGGCATCAAGCAGGAAACCATTGATATGATTCGTTTCTGTGGTGTAGATTTTGGAGCATGGTTGGATGGTTTTGAGGATACGGAGAAATCGGTGAAAGGGACTGTACGGGCTATTATGGAGCATCCATTAATACCTGAAGATATTATGGTGAGGGGATTTATTATTGATTCGGTGACGGGTGAACTGACAAAAGTATAAAATGTGAGCTTTTTTATACAATCATGTTCATGTGACTTTGTGCATTATAAGAAAGAGAGGTATTTCTGCCCGATGCAGTATGTACCTCTCTTTTTATGGAAGTCTGTATTTATTTCATGTCTTTTTATTGAGCGAAAGCATGATGATATCCATCCACTTTGTTCCAATTGCCACGGGTAAAGTCGGGTACGGCAACAGGTGCATTTCCGTTTTCTATAGAAAGACGGGTCAAGTCGGCCATACAGCACCATTCTGCTAAATCATAAACGTCCATGTCCAGAGGAAGTCCGTTGCGCAAGCAATATACCAAGCGATAATCCATAATGAAGTCCATCCCTCCATGTCCACCTATTTTCTTTGCTGTTTCTTCTAATTCTTGGTGGATAGGATGTTTGTATTGGCTCATCAAAGTTTCTTTTACTTTTTCGGGAACAGCCGAGTGCATACTCAGATTTTCGTGATCGGGTATGCTGGTGCTGTCAATTTGATCCGGGCGGAAACAATATTGCTCGATGGGATATTTGTTGGCAAAACCTTTGGTACCGGTCAGCTGATACATACGGCTATAGGGACGCGGATTCATTACATCATGTTGTATGTGGATGGTTTTGCCGTTTTCTGTGCGGATAAAAGTCATGGTATGGTCGCCGTTTTGGAAATCGGGTGCTTCTTCTTTCTGATATTGTTTTACCAGCTCGGGACCGGTTACAGCTTTGGTGTCCATGGCTACCAGTGTCTTCATGCGGTCACCGCGGTGAATGTTGAGCAATTGGCAGGCAGGACCTAGGCCGTGTGTGGCATAAACGTCTCCACGGAACTCCCGGTTGTAGTCCAAACGCCAGTTGTTCCAGTAATAAGGCCAGAATTCTTCCAGATTATGGATGTATGAACCTTCTACATGGAGCACTTCGCCGAAAAGACCTTTTTGTGCCATATTTAATGTCGTCAGTTCGAAGAAGTCATAAACACAGTTTTCAAGTTGCATACAGTGTTTACGGGTCTTTTCGGAAGTATTGATAAGTGCCCAAATTTCATCCAGTGACATGGCGGCAGGTACCTCGATGGCTGCATGTTTTCCATGTTCCATGGCATAGATACCCATTTCAGCATGGTGTTTCCAGTCTGTTGCAATGTATACTAAGTCGATATCGTTTCGCTCGCACAGTTGTTTCCATGCATCTTCGCTGCCAGAGTAGAGGGCAGGGGCTTCCATACCGGCGTTAGTTACAATTTTTTGTGCTTTTTCCGCATTTTCAGGCAATAAGTCGCAAAGAGCGACAATTTTAGTTCCCGGTATGTGCGTCCAACGTTCTACCGCACTGGGACCACGCATACCCAAACCGATGAAACCTACACGCACAGTGTCAAGTTTAGGAGTTATTAGTTCGATTACATCCTGTTGTCCCGCAGGACGTTCGGGAACTGGAACTTCAAGAGGTGCATACTCTTTTGTTGCAGTTGTTTCTTTGGGAATTGGGGTACAGCCGGCGAGGCATAATAACGCTATACCGACGAAGAAGGTAGATAGGTTTTTAATCATGGCTCTATTAATTGAAATTTATAGGTTAATAGTAGATGGTTGCAAAAATAGGAAATATCGTTGGAAAAACCTCATAAAATCGGCAGATTGCAGCAACTAAAATTGATTATTAAGAAGTTAGTGGCAAATCGGAGAAATTGGGAAGATGGTATAAAACGGTCTTAAAGCGGATTGCAGCAGGAAAACGGTTTCCTAGCCGTTACCCGAAAGCAATGCAGATTTAACACACTCCATTTCGTTTGCGGCATTCTGCGTAGGTTTGCTTATCAAGAGATAATTCGTTAATTTATTTCACATAAAAGTTTTATCGGAAATTTTACGTTTCTAAATATTTCCATGTGTCTATCTATATCATTTAAAATATCTTCAAATCTCTCAAGATTCGATAAATAGTCATAACCTCCCGACCTGTTAAAGTTTTCTTTTATTTTTAATTTGCCAATAACTTCAAACTTGTCTTTCATAAGTGTCATATCCTTATGAGTAACTAATTTAAATGGAAATCCAAAAAAGAACTCTTTTTTTCCTTCAAAAATTTCAATGGAATCATTGCTATAAGTTCTTTGCCTTTGTGTTTCTGTCAGTAGTATGGCATTGTGTGTATGATAATCCCAAAGTATGTTGATTTTGGGTTGTTGCTTTAAGATTTCTTTTCTACTCGGTCCACCCATTAGGTGTCCGACTATAAATTCATCTTTTAACGTTTCAATTGTTGGTTTTTGTTTTCCCTTGTAGGTTGTAAGTACAAAATCATAGGTTGTTTGTGATTTTTCTTGCGTGATTTGTGCACAAATTATAGCACAATAATTGTTGTCTGAAAGTTTAAAGGACAGAACATCATTTGATTCAAAATATAGATTTTTTACAACTCTGTATTTTTTTCTATTTCTAACTTTTTTGTTTGGTGCAGATATTTTTTCTAAAAATCGGTCAAGGACTTTTTGTCTTTTTTTGCCTTCCTTTTCGTCTACATCTTTTGTCCAAAGATTTACACCTGCTTTGAGTTCAATAACTCGTTTCACTTCATTTAAGATTTCATCAGTCAGTTCTCCGATTTCCCAAAATGCCAAGGCGTAAGCTGTAACAAAAATTTCGTGATAAAAATCCGTTTCATCTCCATAATCTTCTTTTATGAATGGAATTTCTTTCTTAATTATTTCAGCACTTGCTCCATTATCATACAATTCCATTATATATTCATAGGTGTCGTGTGCTAAATCTCCATCAATTATTTTTACTCCGTCTGTTGCCATTTCGATTTTATGTTTTTACTACCCCGCTTGCCGATAAATATACGCACTGAATTATTTAAAATACGCAATGCGTAAAAAGTATATTGCAAGTGCGAAGAGTTATCTCCCCCCCCCAAAGGTACTAATTCTTGGGGATACAGACGTTGTTTTCTGTGTGAAACTAATATCAACTTACTTTGCTTTCCTTGATTATCTTGAAAAACATAATAAAATTTATGGAACTTTCCTTATGTGGAAAAGCTACTGCCGTTGATTGACTTCTGCCGGAACATATTGAGATTCTCGGAAAAGGTATTTTCAAATATGTGTGAACGATGTTCCACTTGTGCAATGGTTCAGGCAGAATGCGAATGAATGGAGGAACGGTTTGGGGACTGCATCTACTAAACAGGATAAAGAACTGAAAATATAGAATGCACCCTAAATTCTATTCCAAAAGTAAATAAAAGCATTAGAAGATAAAAGATTATCAGAAAAATTTCCGACTTTTGTAGTCGGATAGAGGCAACTCTTTTCAAAACATACGGGAAAAAAAGAAGCGTTATGTTTATCTTGTAGGTTGGAAACGTAGGAAATTTCGGACTTGGTACAAGGGATAGCATAGTGGTTCTCACGCCATAGCGTGGGCTGCTATTATCATATCTGTGCCAAAGGTTTCCTACGACCTCCAACTTAGACGTGGTAGCATTGCAGTTCCACGCTCTCGCATTTTATAACCGCCTATAAAGGGACTGATAGGCATCGAATAGAATACCCTCAAATCCGCAACTAAGCTCTTCAGCGTCCTTCTTGCGTCTAAACGTCCT
>ERZ791934.1974-NODE-1974-length-15645-cov-3.993842_pt1 | contig 15645 bp, 11 predicted proteins | sample MGYA00510125_ERZ791934 | MGnify/ENA primary metagenome ERZ791934 (study PRJEB30046, sample SAMN00993240) | human gut metagenome | study: EMG produced TPA metagenomics assembly of the A metagenome-wide association study of gut microbiota in type 2...
AGTATTTTTAACGCAGTAGCTGGCGTTGCACGACATCATTTCATGATGCCGATAGAAAAAACGATAATTTCGACTTTTCAGATAGCCCCCTAACAAAAAGAGACACGCGAAACCAAAGTTCCCGCGTGTCTCCTGTTTTTGCAGTCTTCTGATAACAAGGCGCGAACTTTGTCAAAATGAACAACGTAGCGCCATTATAACATAGCAGGCTGCCTTTTTCCTTAACATTTGTTAATTACCAGAAATTTCCTCTTCCTGTATTTCCGTATTTTCTCAGCCAATGCCGCCGAAGAAAATGCCCAGAATGTAGACCGCCAGCGTCAGGCCCACAAACAGATACTTGGTCACCGGCTCAAACCAGCGGCCAATGGGCTTTTTACGGCCCATCTGTACCTGTTCCCGGGCATAGCCCTTGGGACACACCCAGAAGAACATAATGGCAGCCAGCAGTGCGCCCAACGGAATGATGTAAATGGATACTATGTCCATCCAGGCGCTCACGGTGTCGCCGCTCTCGATAAAAATACCCACCACCGCAGCAATCAGCGCCACAATGCCCACCGATACCTTCCGGGAAAGGCCGAACTGGGTCTGCAATGCTTCAATGGGCGTCTCAAACAGGTTCATCAGGGAAGTAATGGCGGCAAACAGCACCGCGATGAAGAAGACAATGGCGAAAACTTCACCGAAAGGCATCTGCTGGAACACCTTGGGCAGAGTGATGAACATGAGGGGCGGGCCGGAAGCCACATCTTCCCCAAAGGCAAACACTGCCGGGATAATGACCAGTCCGGCCAGCAGTGCCGCGCAGGTGTCGAAAAACGCCACATTCCGGGCACAGCTGATAATATCCGTGTCCTTCTTCAGATAACTGCCATACACGATGGTGCCGGAACCGGCCAGAGACAGAGAGAAGAAGGCCTGACCCAGCGCATAAACCCAGGTGCGTACATCGCCGAGATATTTCCAATCAGGCACAAACAGATATTCATACCCCGCCGCTACATTGTCCAGAGTGAACACCCGGATCATCAATGCGAGGAAGAACACGAAGAACAGGGGCATCATGAGTTTGTTCATTTTCTCAATTCCCCTGGAAATACCGAACAGCATAATGGCAAAGGTAATGGCAAGGCCCAGCATATGCCAGCCCACACTGCCGAAGTTTCCGGCAATGGAGCCGAAAAAGGCGCCGGTGTCCTCGGCGGCAAAGAGGTTGCCGGTAAAGGACTCAAACAGATACTTAAAGAGCCAGCCCACAACCACCGAATATCCAATGGCAATGCCCAGAGAGCCCACCACCGGAATGATTCCGATCACCCGTCCGCCGCGCTTGCCCCGCATTTTCACCGCGTTGGAAAAAGCCCCCAGAGGGCCGGTTCCCTGTGACCGTCCGAATGCCATTTCTCCTGCCACACCGGAAAATCCCAGTATGATGACAAAGAGAAAATAGGGGATTAAAAATGCCGCGCCGCCAAACTGGCCGGTCCGGTAGGGGAACAGCCAGATATTGCCCATACCCACGGCAGAACCGATACAGGCAATAATGAAACCGGTTTTACTGCGGAAGGAATCCCGCAGGCCGGTTTGCTTCTTTTCGTTCATAAGGCTTCACTCCTCAAAAATTATGCCGGGACAATCCGAAAACCTTCCATTCCCGGTACGGCTTTCTCTTTACTCTGCTATAGTGCAAAAGGGTCCGCCTATTCAGTATAGTGATTTTTTCCCCCGGATGCAAGTTTTTTCTTTACAAAACAGCAAATCTCCCTCTCTGTTGCAACAAAAAAAGATGCAGACCCATTCAGGGTCTGCATCCGCGGGAGCAGGCAACTCAGTCGTCGTCACGGTCGTCATCGTGGTCGTCATCATCGTCGTCGTCGTCATCTCTGTCGTCGTCGTCATCTCTGTCGTCGTCGTCATAACGATCGTCATCGTCGTCGTTCTCATACCGGTCATCATCATAACGATCATCGTCATCATCGTCGTCATTCTGGTTCACAGCAGGCTTTGCGGTGGGTTTTGCAGTGGGCTTTGCTGCGGTAGTAGCGCGGCGGTCGTCATCATCGTCGTCATCGTCGTCATCGTCATCGTTTTCATACCGGTCATCATCGTAACGATCGTCGTCATCGTCGTCACTCTCGTACCGGTCATCATCGTAACGATCGTCGTCATCATCGTCGTCATATCCGTTCCAATCATCGTTCCGGTCATAGTCGGCTTCTTCGATCTTTCCGGTAACGGCATTGACTTCAAATTCATACTCTGTGCCGTTGGCGGTGAATTCCATCTCATAAACGCCGTCGTCCAGATCATATTCCCGATCGGTAAAGGTGGCCTCATCCAGTCCCAGCTGGGCCAGCACCAGCTCTTTGGCCTTTTCCAGACCGATATAGCCGTTTTTGCCGTCATAATCGTCCTGATCCACGGTAATGGCGGAAGCGTCCAGGCTGCAAACCTTCACGGCTCCGCGAACTTCTTCTGCAACGTCCTCCAGAAAATCGTCGTCGGGATACTGGGAGCCCTCGGAGAGCTTCACCACAATGTTGGGGGTGTGTCCGTCCACTTTGTTGCTGAAGTAACCGCCGTCATAGATTTTCTTCACCAGCTCGGCTGCCACATCATCGCACTCTCTGCCCTCAAATCCGGTGTAACCGGTGAGAACCTTTTTGCCGTCGTCGTTCAGGCCTTCCAGGCTGACAACCCGGCCCTTGCCGTCATATTCCATTTCGATTTCGGGATTCACGCTGAGAAGGATCGTTCCTGCACTTGCAGTGGTGGAACCGGAAGTTCCGGTGGTGGGGGCGCCTGCTGCGGAAGAATCATTTGCGGATACGCAGCCCGCCAGCACAGAAAGGCTGAGGATTGCGGCAGCGGCCATCAGGGTGGTTTTCTTCAAGGTGGTCTTTTTCATAGTCGTTTCTCCTCACATATAATTTTTTTGATTGGATTTTCTTCGGCGTGTTTCTCTGTTCCCGCCTGATGTATAAAGAATACGAAGGGAAAATCCGGAAACCGGGGTCTGAAAAAACTTTTTTCAAATTTTTTCTAATTTTATTGGTCAGAAATCAGTCGTCTGTATCGTCATCGCTGTCGTCATCAGTATAATCGTCGTCGTTTCCATCGTCATCATCATCATTATCATTATCATCATCGTCGTCATCCTGACTACTGCTGGACTGCTGATTATCGTCATCGTCGTCATCATCATCGTCCGGAGTGGGAGTGGGCTTGGGTTTAACGGTAGGAACCGGCGTGGGCTTTGGTGTGGAAACAGTTCCTCCGTCATCAGAGGGGGTTTCCGGTTTTTCAGTGGGCTTCACTGTGGGCGCCGGCGTGGGAGACGGGGTTTCCTGCCCCTCCGGTGTAATCACGACGGTGTGGTCGTCACCGCCATCGGAAACCGTTTCCTCCCGCTCTCCGATATGAATGGAAACCCGATGCTCCAGATGATCGTCCAGCTCTTCGGAAAGGGCGGTTTCCCAACTGGTTTTCCAACTGTCGTCATCCGACTGGGCAGACAGCCAGATGTCCCCGCCGTCTTCCAGATAACCCAGCTCCATGGCCCGGTCTGCCAGCTGGTCAGAAACTTCCTCCAGCAATTGACCGAACCAGCTGTCATCCCCCATCACTTCGGCCCCTTCCCCGTTGAGCGCCTCCACCGAAATCACCCGGTTCAGCCGGTTCACCGAAATCTGCAAATCGGGATTGATCTGCATTCGGACAGTGCCGATGGTGAGAAACAAAAACTGGAAAACGGTAAAGCAGACCAGCAGCACACAGGCTGCCGCTGCTGTACTCCACACCGCCGGTTTTTTCCACCAGACGGTGCTCTCCTCCCGGAAGGGAATCACCTCTTCCACAGTCTGGCCTACCTGATAATTCAAATTGGCCACTTTGAGGAATCGCCCCTCCTGATCCAATACCACCGCGTAGCTCAGGCCGCATTCCATCACCAGATATTTCATACTGAACGGTCTCCTTTCCGCGGGTTCACCTGCTGTAAATGGCCCCGAATGATTTCAAATCCATTGGTATAGGCCAGCATCGCCGCAACCAGATAACGGCGGTGGCGTTCCAGCGTTTTCAGCTCTGTGCCGGAGCCCAGTGCCAGCTGGGAAAGGGGCAGTTTTTTGCTGGAAACCAGCTTTTCCAACAGCTCCGGATGAGAAATGGCAAAGGCCAGCGCCTGATGACAGGCTTCCAGCGTTCGCTTCTGTCGGGGGCAGTTATCGGCAATATCCGTCAGGGAAAGGCCGAAATCGCTCAGCTGCTGGGAAAATTCCAGAATTTCCCGCTGTGCCGCGGAACGGTCCTCCCGATGATGGAGCTCGTTGTGAGGGTCCTCCATTTTGTCCAGCAGCTCCCGGTCATCATCGTCTCCGCTGACGTGCAGGGACACCTGTCCCTGATGGCGGCGTTCCCGCCGGGCGTGGTCAATGAGCCGGTTTTTGATGGCTGCCGCAGCAAACCGCAGAAACGCCCCTCTGGTTTTCTGATACTGTAAAACGGCTTCGTGAAAAGCAAACATGGCGATGCTCAGCTCGTCGTCCTCCCCTTCCACCGGCATACGGTGGAGAAATTTGGCGGTTTCCGAGCGAATGAAAGGAAGATACTGCCGGACCAGATCGTCCGCCGCCTGTGTATCATCCTTGGCCGCATACACCATGGTGACAAGCGCATGTTCCTGTTCCATAATGACACCCCTATTTATTGTCAGAAATACGAAAGGCTTTTTCAGTTTTCGGGGTCTGCGCCCGAAAAACAGTAAAAAAACTTCCAGTATATCCAGTTTACTGATAACCAGAATACCTTTCGCAGGAGTGAACGGCGTCAAATTCATGTAAAATTCGGGTAAAATATGCAAAAATCCCCTGCTTTTCAAAAAAAGCAGGGGATTCAAATAGCTGTTTTTTATTCTTCGCTGAGGGAATCGCTGTCTTCCAGCGCAAACATCCGCTGGCTTTCCGACGGGTCCAGCCGGGTGACGCTGCGCAGTTTCCGCTGAATCTGGCGGGTACGCACACCCACCAGTTTGTCCAGCTCCTTGTTGGCCTGTTCCAGACGCTTCTGGGTGGCTTCCAGTGCGTCGCCGAATTTGTCGAATTCCGTTTTGACGCCGCCCAGCACTTCCCAGACCTCGCCGCTGCGCTTCTGGATGGCAAAGCTGCGGAAGCCCATCTGCAAGCTGTTGAGCAGCGCCGCCATGGTGCTGGGGCCGGCCAGGTTGACTTTGTATTTGCTTTGCAGCTCCTCCACCATGCCGCGGTTCACCGCTTCGGCATACAGCCCTTCAAAGGGCAGGAACATGACGGCAAAATCGGTGGTGTTCGGCGGGTCGATATACTTGTCGCTGATATCCTTGGCAAACAGCAGAATCCGCGTACGGAGAATTTTCGCGGCCTCGTCCACCCGGGCCTTTTCGCCGGAATCATAGGCGTCCAGCAACTCCTGATAGGCGTCGCTGGGGAACTTGGAGTCAATGGGCAGATAAATGCCGCTGCCATCGTCTGTGGGGAGCTTGACGGCGTATTCCACCGGGTTGCGGCTGCCCTTTTTGGTGACCACATTGGTTTCGTACTGTTCCGGCGCCAGGATTTCCTCCAGAATGGCGCCCAGCTGGATTTCGCCCAGAATACCCCGGGTTTTGACGTTGGAGAGGACTTTTTTCAGGTCACCCACGCCGGAAGCCAGCGTCTGCATTTCGCCCAGCCCTTTGTAAACGGCTTCCAGCCGCTCACTCACCAGCTTGAAGGACTGGGTCATCCGGTCTTCCAGTGTTTTTTGCAGCTTTTCGTCCACCACCTGCCGCATTTCGTCCAGCTTTTTGGTGTTCTCGGATTGGAGGTCAGAGAGCTTTTGCTCCACCGTCTTCCGGATGGCTTCCAGCTTCTGGCCGCTTTCTTCGGAAAAGCGCTGCATCCGGGCTTCGGTGTCGGCGTTCATGCGGGTCAGCTGGGAAGAAACTTCCTTTCGCATACTGGAAAGCTGTTCAGCGGTGTGCCGGCCGGATTCCTCCAGCTTGCGGCTCTGTTCCTCGCCGATGACCTTCTGCCCGTTTTGCAGCAGCGTGCCCATATGCTGCACAGAGGTCTGCACCGTGCCGCTGAGCTCGGAGCGCAGGCGGCTCTGGCTGTCGTCCATGGCGCGGCGCAGCTCTCCGGAAGCGCTGCGGGTTCCGTCGGAGAGCTGTCTCTGCATCTCCGACAGCTCCTGATGGAGATTGCCCGTGGCTTCGCCGGTTTTTTTGCGGTTCAGCAGCAGTATGACCTGCAAGGCCAGCACTGCTAAAAGCAGAAGTAAGAGGATAATGTCCATGATAGAGTCCTTTCTAAAAATGCTATAGTCAAATCTTAAAGTAGATAAGCATTTATATTTAAATATTTGTTGCTATTCTTTGGTAATTGCCATATTATATTACCATCTTCATTTTTACAAAATACTATATGCCAATGACTTATATTTCCGTCTTCATCAGTAGAAATATTTAAATATTTTAGATTTTCTTCTATTATTTTAACTGGTAAGAGTATAATTGTGTTTTCGTTTTTACAACCATAAGCAACATATTGCTCTTGGCAATCTGTAATGTCTTCAAAAGGCTTCCTTCGATATGCAAACCAATACCTTTCTTTGCTACCTTGAGTGTACATTTTCGAGGTAGAAATAACGAATCCTTGCTTTCCATCAACGGATTTATATACGTTTCTACCCACTTTTAACAAATCCGTATCCAATGTTTCTGCAAGGTGAATACTGCACTTATCAGCAAAACGAGCCTGTTTTTCATACTTATTATCAGATTTTTTTGCCTCAACTATCTTGTAAACAACTTCTTCTGTTGATATATTTTCCTCATATGTGATTCCCAAAGAATCACATAAAAGATGTTTCAATTTATCAAATCTCTTGGTACAGTAGTCGGTATAATATTCTTTCAAAACAGCGAAATCTTCAGGCTCCTCATACGGCATGTCCATCCATTCAAGATCATCACTCTCAGTAAAACTATACTTTTCCTCAACTTCTTTAAGATCGATATGCTGTAAATATTTTTTATCTTGATAAAAGTTTTTTGCACCTTTACTGCGATTCAGATATTCTGGTAAATAACAGAGATTAGCAATACAACTGATTGGCAGCCCTTCACCATTACAAGACTCTATCAATTTACGCATCTGTTCTTTTGGTGCAATATGCTCTACATCGAAACGATCTATAGAAAGCTGATCCATAGCTGTAAAAGTCTTTAAATAGATACAGTTTAGAATAACATATTCTTCACTTCGTGGATTTGCGATATTTTTCTTCTCCGCGCGAAGCATAGATCTCTCGAAGAAGCCATCAAGAGCGGTCATCCATGCACGGTTTGGAATTTTCATCATATAACGATTAGGTTTAGCTGCACTGTGTATTTTTCCCGTACCTCCATCAGACCAATAATTAGTAATAATATCATATACGTAATATTGAACAAGATTTCTGGCTATTTTTTGTTTGCGTTCCTGCCAAGTATCGGAAAAATGTGTATAATCTATCCCTGTATACATCTCCTTGAATGTAGTAGAAATCATAGAAAGAATTTGGTACTTAGAATGGAAGATTTTGTTTGCGTTTCGAGAATTCCCTTTAAATTTTGTAATTACCAGAATGGAATCCCGCACGAATTCAATTGCTTTATACAAAGCAATCTCAAAGGCATTGACATCCAAAGCGTATAGCTTTTTATATAAGGTTTTGATCTTGTCTGTGTCATTGAGACAAGCGTTTACCAATTCAAATGCTAATGGGTTTACTTTATCCTCTGCGAAGTTCTTATTAAAGGCGAGAATATCATATTTTTCGACAAGATGCTTGCTCAAGCCAAATAGGTATTCAAAAGCGTTTACTGTTTTATAAGTGCGCATTTCTTCACGATTATACCCATGAATTTTGAAATTATCTTCTTCGAAGGTGTCATATTTACGAATCACATGTTCGACAATATCGGAATTTTTTATGGCAAATTTCTGTTTAACAGGCCATGCAGCTGCATATACCTCATACTGATCGAGTGGAGTACCCTGTGAATTAATTCTATCAAAAATTTCTGGAAGATTATTCTCGTCACCGGTATATACGATAACCGGAATAATAGTGCTGGCAATTTTATCGTATAAATCCTGCCGTTCCTCAAAAAAAAGTTTGATTACTTCGATAAGCTGCTCAATCGGTTCAAATCCAGCCGAAAACGCATCGGCAATCTGTTTTGCTACAGAAAAATATTGAAGATTTTTGAATGTATTTTGTTCCTTAATAAAGGTGGTCAAAATTCCACGAATTTTAGCGTACAATTCTTTCTCATCGGACTGATAAACTAACTTCAATACTTTGCAACAGAATTCATCCGAAATGCTGTTATCATAAAAGAATTCCGTCGGATTTGTCATGTATTTTTTTATACTGTTACCACGCTGCAATCCATCAACTAAGATATATGTGCGCTTATTATCTTCGTATGTTTCATAAAACAGCATTGTACCAACAGGATAGCCTTTGATTAACGAATCGATAAACTTTTCTTCTTGATCCTTTTTCCAACGCTTCCCTCGTTGAAACATAGGGACTACAATTCGTTTATTATCTTTATGCATATCCCGTAGAGCACTTGATAGATCCTGCAAACTCCAATTTTCACAAGTACATCCAGACATATAGTTTCTCCTTATTCATTAATTTCTTCTCAAAACCGCGATATTTTCAATATGGTTTGTGTGGGGGAACATGTCCACGGGCTGTAAGAATTCCACCTTCCAGCCGTGGGAAGTGAGATACCGCAAATCCCGGGCCTGTGTCTCCGGGTTGCAGGAGATATACACCAGCTTTTCCGGAGAAAGACGGCACACCGAAGACAAGAACGCTTCATCACTGCCGGCACGGGGCGGGTCCATGATGACCACGTCCACTTTTTCGCCGGATTCCGCCATATCCACCATGAATTCCCCTGCGTCGGCGCAGTAGAACCGGGCGTTCTGCACGCCGCTGGTTTTGGCGTTGGCAATGGCGTCCCGAACCGCGTCCCGGTTGACTTCCACGCCGATGACCCGGCCAGCGCCCAGCTTGGCCGCTGCCAGACCGATGGTTCCCACGCCGCAGTAGGCGTCTAGTACCGTTTCCTTTCCCGTCAGCCCGGCGTGTTCCAAGGCGGTGCGGTAGAGGATTTCCGTCTGTACCGGGTTGATCTGATAGAAAGAACGGGGCGAAATGCGGAAAGTACACCCGCACAGCACGTCCTCAATGTAGCCCGGGCCATAGAGCACCTTTTCCTGCTCGCCCAGCACCATGCTGGTGTACCGGTCGTTCAGGTTCTGGACAATGGTGGTAATCTCCGGGAACTCCTGACGCAGTGCCCGGCAGAAATTGTTTTTCGCGGGGAATACCGGCGTGGCCGTCACCATGACCACCATGACCTGCCCGGTGGTAAAGCCCCGGCGCACCAGCACATGGCGCAAAAAGCCCTTTCCCGTCCGCTCGTCATAGGGCGTCATGTGAAACCCCGGCATCATCCGACGAATTGCCCCGATGATTTTGTCGGCGGTCTCGTCCTCCGTCATGCAGGTTTCCACCGGCACCACGTGATGGGTGCTGGACTGGTACACGCCGGAAACAATTTTCTTCCGGCTTCTGTCCCAGGCAAAGGCCGCCTGCACCTTGTTCCGGTAATGGAAGGGATGCTCCATGCCGATGATGGGCTGCACTTTGCAGTATTTCCCCAGCATCCGCTGGACCTGCTCCTGCTTCCAGTGGAGCTGGCGGGCATAGTCCATGTTTTGCAGCTGGCAGCCGCCGCATTTGCGGTACAGGGGGCAGGGGGTGTGGCTTTTGGGGGCGTCTGTTTTGACAGCGCTCTCCGGGGCGGGTTCCTGTTTGGAAAAGCCGGGTTTTCCCAGCCGTTTGGACTGTTTCATAAAGCTGCTCCTTATGTCATGGCCGTGGGCCTTTTTTTGGTTTCATTATAACACAAAGTCCTGTCCCAAAAAAGCCCGGGAAAATACGGCCTTTTTGTTACTTCAAAAATATTGTTCTGTTTTTCAAATTTCATAGATTTATTCATATTGTTTTGGTATACTGTGTTCAAAAGAACAGCCCGGAACTTCTGACGGAGGCGGTAAAGATGGCATTTGTGGAATTTCAGAATGTAACGAAATATTACCAGATGGGCAGCCAGCGAATCGCTGCAGCGGATGGTGTGGATTTTATCGTGGAAAAAGGCGAATTCGTGGTCATCGTCGGCCCCAGCGGCGCAGGTAAAACCACGGTTCTCAATATATTGGGCGGCATTGACACCTGTTCCGGCGGAAAAATCCTGCTGGACGGGCAGGAGGTCAGCGCCTATTCCCCCAGAAAGCTCACCGAATACCGGCGGTATGACGTGGGCTTTGTGTTCCAGTTTTACAACCTGGTCCAGAACCTGACGGCGCTGGAAAATGTGGAGCTGGCCTCCCAGATCTGCCGGGACCCCATGGACGCCGAGGAAGCCCTGCGGCTGGTGGGGCTGGAAGAGCGGATGAAGAACTTCCCTTCCCAGCTGTCCGGCGGCGAACAGCAGCGGGTGGCTATTGCCCGGGCGCTGGCGAAAAATCCGAAGCTTCTGCTGTGTGACGAACCCACCGGCGCGCTGGACTATGTCACCGGCAAAAACATCCTCAAACTCTTACAGGACACCTGCCGCAACACGGGAAAAACCGTCATCGTGATTACCCACAACCAGGCGTTTACCGCCATGGCCGACCGGGTCATCCGCATTAAAAGCGGCCGGGTGCTGGAAATGATTCAAAATGAACATCCGCTTCCCGCAGAAAGGATTGAGTGGTAATGGGCAGGAAAAAAAGAGGGTTTTCCGCCGCCGCCAAGGACATGCTGCGGGCGGTGTGGAAATCCCGGAGCCGTTTTTTTGCAATTTTCGGGATTGTGGCTCTTGGCGCTGGCTTTTTCTGCGGACTGTTATCCTGCGGCCCGGATATGCGGGACACCGTGGACCGGTACGCCGATGAAGCCAACATGATGGACATTCAGATTCTCTCCACCCTGGGACTGACCGACGACGACGTGGCGGCTGTGGCAGACGTGGAGGGAATTACCGGCGTCATGCCCGGCTATCAGCTGGACGCATCCGCCATACTGGACGGGCAGGAATTTTCCACCCGGTTTCACAGCCTGCCGGAGGACCTGTCCGAGGACAACGACAACTATTTGAACCGCCCGGTACTGCTGGAAGGCCGCTGGCCGGAAAAAGACAATGAATGCGTATTGGGAACCCGTCAGGTAGGGGAGCAGGAAACTTCCCCCATCGGCCAGACCATCACCGTGGAACAGGAGGATTCCGAAACCGGAGGTCTGAAAGAGACGGAGCTGACGGTGGTGGGACTGGTTAAGTCCGCCTATTATGTGTCCTTCACCATCGGTTCCACTGCCGTGGGCAACGGCCAGCTGGATATGTACGCCTATGTGCCGGAGGGAAACTTCGATCAGGAAGCTTATACCGAGATTTTCGCCACGGTGGCGGACACCAAAGAACTGAATTCCTTTGAAACCGAGTATGAGCAGGTAGTGGACGAGGTACAGGAGCGCCTGGAAGAGCTGGGTGAGGAACGAACCGTTATCCGCACCGACGAAGTGAAGGACGAGGCCCGGAAAGAGCTGGAAGATTCCCAAAAGGAACTGGACGACAAAAAGGCGGAAGCAGAAGAGCAATTGCAGGAAGCCGAACAAAAGCTCAACGACAGCGAAAAGGAGCTGGAAGAGGGCAAGCAGCAGCTGGAAGACGGAAAAAAACAGCTGGAAGAAGGGAAGCAAAAGCTGGAAGACTCCCAGAAAGAACTGGACGAGGGACAGGAAGCCCTGAAAGACGCCCAGTGGGAGCTGCGCTGGGGACAGTACCAGTATGACACCCAATTGCAGGCGTTCAACCAGCAGAAGCAGCAGGCAGAGGACAAGCTGGCAGACGCCCAGAAAGAAATCGACGACAATAAAAAAGAGCTGGAAGAGGGCAAACAGCAGCTGGCGCTGGCACAGGCTGCCCTGACGGAGACCGAAAAGTGGATCAGCGAGCTGGAAGCCCAGATTCAGAAACTGGAGGATGCCGGGCTGGAAGAGGAAGCCGCTCCTCTGCGGGAATCGCTGGAAGAGGCCAAAGCTCTGTGGGAACAGGGCAACGAGGAAGTCGAGACCCGTCAGCAGCAGGTGGAAGAGGGCGAAGCCCAGTTGGAAACCGGTCAGGCAGAACTGGATGCCCAAACCGCTTCCGTCAATGCCCAGTTTGAAGAAGGCCAGAAACAGCTGGACGAGGCCGCCGCAGAACTGGAAGCCGGTCAGGCAGAGATTGACGCCAACCAGCAGGAGCTGGACGCCGGTCTGGCGGAACTGGAAAAAGGCAAACAGGAACTGGAAGCCAACGAACAGGCGCTGGAAGACTCCCAGAAGGAAATCGAAGACGGTGAAGCCCAGCTGGAGGAAGGCTGGAAAGAATACAACACCCAAAAATCCGACGCGGAAAAGGAATTGCAGGACGCCCAAAATCAAATCGACGACGCCCAGCAGAAAATCAACGATATTGAGACAGCCCAGTGGTATGTACTGGACCGTGGAGCCAATATGGGCTTTGTCAGCTTTAAAAATGACGCCAACCGGATGGACGCCCTTTCCACAGTATTCCCGGTGATCTTTTTCCTGGTAGCGGCGCTGGTAGCTCTGACCACCATGACCCGTATGGTGGAGGAAGAGCGGGTCATTATCGGCACCTATAGGGCATTGGGCTATACCAGAGGGCAGATTGCTTTCAAATATCTCTTCTATGCGGGAACCGCCACCCTGCTGGGCTGTATTGTGGGTCCTCTCATCGGATTCCAGGTACTGCCTCAGGTGGTTTGGACTGCCTACCAGATTGTGTATTCCGGCCCCAACATGATTCCGCCCTATCGGTTGAATTACGCCCTGATTTCCGTGGGCGTGCTGCTGGTGTGCACCATGGGCGCCACCTTCTCCGCCTGTTGGAGCGCACTGCGGGAAGTGCCTGCTTCCCTGATGCTGCCCAAAGCGCCGAAAGCCGGAAAACGCATCCTGCTGGAACGGATCACCCCTATCTGGAAACGGCTTTCCTTTACCCATAAGGTGACGGCCCGAAACCTGTTTTTGTACAAACGCCGCCTGTTTATGACCATGGCTGGCATTGCCGGATGCACGGCGCTGCTGCTGACCGGCTTCGGTGTGCGGGACTCCATTTCCGATATTCTGGATATCCAGTACGCACAGCTGTACAAATATGATACCACCGTATCGCTGGTAGAGGACACCCAAGCCGACCAGGTGGAATCGGTTATGAAGGACTGGCTGGAAAGCCCGGTGATGGCGGTACAGCAATCGGGAGAGGTCACGGATACAGACGGGGAAACGGTGAGCGTTTATGTGCAGTCCCCGGAAGACAGCGCTGCTTTTAATGAGCTGGTGGACTTCCGGACCCGCTCGGGCCATGATCCGGTAGCTTTTGACGACGACAGCGTGGTGCTCAGTGAAAAGCTCTCCCAGCTCACCGGCGCAGGCGTGGGCGACACTCTGCGGGTCAAGGTGGGCGACCGCTGGCGGGATGTAACCGTTACCGGCGTCTGCGAACAGTATGTCTATCACTATATCTATATGGGGCCGAATGCCTATGAGGATACGTTTGGGCGGCAGCAGTTCAACCAGATTCTGGGCATCTTCACCGGAGACGACCGGGACGCCGCCACAGACGCCATGTTGGAAAATGAACAGGTGACACTGGTTTCCTTCTCGGAGGACACCCGGAACACCTTTGGCGATATGCTCCAGAGCATGAACTATGTGGTATTGATCCTGATTTTCTGTGCCGGTATGCTGGCCTTTATCGTCCTGTACAACCTGACCAACATCAACATCACCGAACGGCAGCGGGAGATCGCCACCATTAAGGTGCTGGGCTTCTATGACCGGGAAGTGAGCATGTATGTCTATCGGGAAACGCTGATGCTGACACTGCTGGGCTGTCTGGCTGGTCTGCTGCTGGGCATTGTCCTGCACATCTTTGTCATCAACACCGTGGAAGTGGATATGGTCATGTTCGGGCGGACCATCAAACCCCTGAGTTATGTCTGGTCCTTCCTGCTGACCATGCTGTTCTCCGTGCTGGTCAATCTGGTGATGGAACGGAAGCTGCGGAAAATCAGCATGGTGGAATCTCTGAAATCCGTGGATTAGGGGCTATCTGAAAAGTCGAAATGATAGTCTTTTTCGACAATCAACGCCAGCTACTGCGTTAAAAATACTCGGAATCCACAAAGGATTCCTGCGTTTTTTGCCTTGTATCTGTCTGTTGCTTGTGGAAAATCCGTCCATTTCTTTGTTTTCAGAAACGCCCTGGAAAGACGTGAATACCAATGAAAATGATCCTGCAAATTGGCGTAGTATTGGGAATTTGTCTGCTGGGCGAAGGCATTTCGCTGCTGCTTCCCATTCCCTTTCCCGGCAGCGTGATTGCCATAGTGCTGCTGTTTCTGCTGCTGTTGTCCCGAGTGCTGCGCCCCGACCATATCCGTCAGAAATCCGATTTTCTCCTTCAGAATATGGCGTTCTTCTTTATTCCCGCCGGTGTGGGAATTATGGAGTATGCGGAAGAGCTGCTTCCGTTCCTTCTGCCGCTGCTGCTGATCTGTCTGATTACTACCATCCTGACCTTTGCGGCTTCGGCTCTGACGGCCACGCTGGTCATTCATATTCAGCAGAAACACAGCAAAACCGGAAAGGAGGATGCATAATATGAACGAGCTCACTTCTTCTCCTCTTTTTGGCATTGTGCTGTGTGTCTTCACCTTTGAGTTGGGCGTGTGGCTGAACAAAAAACTGAAAACCCCCGTCTGTAATCCCCTGCTGGTGGCCATTGCCCTGATTATTGCGGTTTTACAGGTGTTTCAGATTCCGCTGGAAAACTTTATGGTGGGCGGCGATGTGATTTCCCTGTTTCTGGCTCCGGCCACTGCGGTGCTGGCATTGTCGGTGTACAGCCAGCTGGAAGTGTTGAAAAAGCACTTTTTGCCGGTGGTCTGCGGCTGTCTGGCCGGTTCTATTGTCTCCATGGTCAGTGCCGGAGGGCTGTGTATAGCCTTCGGCCTGGATGATGCCCTGACCGCCGCCATGATTCCCAAGTCGGTGACGACGCCCATCGCCATGGAGATTTCCCGTCAGCACGGCGGTCTGGTGGCCGTAACCGTGGCGGCGGTGATTTTCACGGGCATTCTGGGGGCGATTCTTTCCCCGCTGCTTATTAAAATTTTTCACATTTCCCATCCAGTGGCCCAAGGCGTGGGTATCGGTACCAGCAGCCACGCAGTGGGAACCACCAAAGCGGTGGAACTGGGAGAAATTCAGGGCGCTATGAGCGGGATTTCCATTGGCGTCAGCGGAATTATTACAGTTCTGCTGTCCCTGCTGCTTCCCTGACACCAATAGTGTTCCCTCTTTGCGAACACTTTTTCAAATTTTTGCTGCAAATTAAAAAAACGGCAGTTTTCAGTGACCTTTTGCCACTGAAAACTGCCGTTTGATTAGTGCCTTTAGGCAGTTGAGCAGAGCGAAACAGACAACCACCCGCTATGCGGG
>ERZ791934.1976-NODE-1976-length-15641-cov-3.997883_pt1 | contig 15641 bp, 11 predicted proteins | sample MGYA00510125_ERZ791934 | MGnify/ENA primary metagenome ERZ791934 (study PRJEB30046, sample SAMN00993240) | human gut metagenome | study: EMG produced TPA metagenomics assembly of the A metagenome-wide association study of gut microbiota in type 2...
TAGGCTCGATCTGTCCGGACAAAATCTTTAAAAAAGTAGATTTTCCGGCACCGTTAGCACCAAAGAGACCGATGACCTGCCCCTTAGGAATTTGAAGATTGCAATTTGCGAGAGCAATCTTTTCCTTATATTTCTTAGATACGTTTCTAATCTCAATCATTTTCCGTCCTCCTTAATGATTCTGCTTAATGTCCGCAAGCGTCACCAAGCGGCCAGGCGCTAATTGCAGAATGGTAAAATGTGTGATAGGTAATCCGGATGAAGTGCAACTTCCGGTGTTCCGAGAACATACACGACTAAATCAATTGCGGTATGCAGGGTCATGATCATCGCTATAAAAAATGCCTGTATGACGGGTGAGACCCAAATCGTCCGTGGATACTCTTTTCTATTCGGCAGCCTCTTCATAACATATACGCTTTTCGTCTCCTTATTATAGTACTCATAATTCCAATATGCCTGAAGAAGGACTACCAGTAAAATTGCTATTATGTACCCGTAATAGGTGTGTTCCTGCATATCCCAGAAGTAAGGCATCCTCACGCCGGAATCTATCGTTACCCCCTTGATGCTGTTTTTGATCAGATCCAGCTGCATGAGATATCTGCCAAAGAACAATAAATGTTCGGCAATCCCTATAAAAATACAAACGCCGAAGAAAAAGTTGGCTCTTTCCAGATTGCTCCCTAGGGGCATGAATCTGCGCCTCAGCCAGACTGGATTTAGCTTTTTCAGTCCGTTTCTCATGCCATGTTCCGTACCTCTGCCATATCGCTTAAGCAAGGACGGGTCATAAGTTTCAGCTGCGCTGTTGACTTCAAGACGAATGCTGTCATCAAATTCCGTACTGTCCAAGTCCATGATGCCTATGTATTTATTAACCATAAACGGATCGCCCTTAGGGCGTTTCTCTCTTGAAATCACATCTCCAAAGGAAAAGGCAGCGTAAAAAATTAGAAGCAGAATGGCCATAAGTATATAGCTGTTCTCAGAGAGATAAGTCCAAATAAGAAACATGGGAACGATTACCAGCGCCACGCCGGCTGATTGCCTTCCGTTATGCCAGCCGAAATAACATGACCTGGCACATTCGCCTGCTAAAGCCAGTGCGGCAACAATGTTAAAGATGATGATGGTTGGATGTGCAATGGGAATCAAAACATGGCCTATTTCTGTCCTTAATAGACCGAGAGCAAGTTTGGTGTCAATACCGGTGGCGCCTGCCATTGTCAGCCCTATCTTTCCAATCCCATATAAAGAAGCAATTGCCACGCCCCAAAATATAAGGATTATAGCAAGGTAGTAAAAGAAGATTATGAGAAAAGATGAAATCGGTGATAAGCCCAATCTTCTCATCGTGTATCCAATCGTTGCATGGGTCGCCTTCAGGGATTTCTTTCCATTTAATGAATTTACTACTGTCATCAGCCCCATCACGTTTATTGTGATAAACAGTAAGACAGCCCACACCCCACCGAAAGCGCGTTCCATGAGCATATAGGAACTAGTATCATAGGGGTTGCCGATTCTCAATAAGAAAATTACCAGAAAACTCAACGGAATGGCACCGACAAGGAGCAGAATTTTTCTGTGACTCGCTCTATTGTATAAGAAAATTAAAGATAAATATTTGTTCAATCAGGGTACCTCCTAACTTATAATGATGTGATGATTACGCATTTACCAATTTTGACATTAAAGTGTTTCGAAGAATTATCCTAATATGGTTAAAATATATTTAAGTATAACATATTTTGATGGAAATTTCAAATTATTCTGTTAAAAACGAAGAACGCTGTCTTATTAGAAGAGAATATTGTCCAATATGTCTCAAAGTTAAATATAACTACTTCTCCTCTATCATTTTCTCAATATCAATTTCATATTTCTCCAGTTTATAACGGAGGTTTTGCCGGGTGATGGACAAAGCCCTGGCGGCGGCTGACAGCGTGCGGTGCTGCGCGAGCGTTTTGATGATGATATCCTTTTCGAAGGCTTTGACCCGTTGATCCAGCGACCTTGAGTCGTCATCTATTGGTGTATTTTCGTAATACTTGATGGAGGCGAGGAGATAGGCGGGGATGTTTTCTCTCGTCAGGAAGCCGTCATCTACAATATTGAAGCATCCTTCGATGATGTTTTTCAGCTCCCTGACATTTCCCGCCCAAGAATAGTTCCTCAGCACGTCCAGGGCATCCTCCGTAATTCCCAAAATATTTCGATGCATCGTCTTATTAAAGTAATTGATAAAATAATCCGTCAAAAAAGGGATATCGCTTTTGCGCTCGCGCAGGGGCGGGATGGTAATCTGTACAGGGGAAAGGCGGTAGTAAAGATCTGTCCTGACTTTTCCTTGATTGAGAACGACTTCCGGCTTCTCATTGACGGCGGAGATAATGCGCACATCAAAAGCAACATCCTTTTCGCAGCCGATTCGTCTGACTTTTTTTTCTTCCAGAACCCGCAGAATTTTACTCTGCATATTGATATCCATAGAATTGATTTCATCGAGGAATAATGTGCCGCTGTCTGCCAACTCGAAAAGCCCCTTACGGCTCTCGGCACCAGTGTAGCTCCCTTTGACGGTTCCGAAGAAAATACTTTCCAAAAGCGTATTTGGGATAGCAGAACAATTTTGCACGATGAACGGTCCGTCCTTCCTCTTACTGGCGCTGTGGATGGACTGCGCAAAGAGTTCTTTGCCCGTGCCCGTTTCGCCGTAAATTAAAACAGAAGAATTGGTGGAAGCGATTTTGAGAAGATTGTCTTTTAGCTGGATCATATGCTCATCTTTGGTAATGATGTCGCTGGCAGTGAACAAGTTGGCGGGGTTGGCAGGCTTGTTCATCACGATGGAGAGACGGTCGTGCTCGTTGGTGATATAAACGGAAACGTCGATGGCGCCGATCAACTGACCGTTCGCATCTGTCAGCGGCATGGTCGTATTGATCGCGTTGATCCGCACACCTATGCAGTTATCGTACTCCTGAAAATAATTGAGGATTGGCTCGCCCGTACGCAGTACAGTGAGTAAAGTGCTGCTCTGCGCGTCGAGACTTGGAAAAACGTCCAGCACATGTTTGTTCAAAGCATCTTCCGCGGAAAGCGGGTTGATGTTGGGACGGTAATTAAAATAATATCTGATGATTCCTTCTTTATCGACGGCAGCCAGACCGTCGATATTTTTATAGAGCTTCATGGCCTTTTCTATATATTTCGATAACACGGAGCGCCTCCTTTCTCTACTAACTATAGTATAGTTGTGCAGACTTTTTTTACAAGAAGAAAATAATTATTTTACAAGATGCGTTTTTGGGGGAGTTGATAGGCGGGAAACCTTGGGATTGCGTGAAAAAATTTTGGCACAGCTTTTGCTCATATATACGCAAAGTCATTAGAATGTGAAAGGAGAAAGAAAATATGCACGATATCTTAGAGAAGAATGCCTTTGACCCCTTAGGCGGAGATAAATGGTTCCCGAAAGAAACCTGGTTTGAGGAAGATATGCCTGAATATTGGGGAGACTGGGGCTGCCATTCAGAGGTCGATGAGCTGAAAGCCGTTTTGATGCGAAGACCGGGTGCAGAAGTCGATGATTTTGACTTTCGAGAGGTGAGATTCCGCACCGAGATCGACCCAGAGCGGTTCAGAGCACAACACGACAAACTGGCGGATTTTTATCGGAGCAAAGGCATTGCAGTCCATTACGTGGAAGAGCAAAGAAAGGATCGGCCAAACGCGCTGTTCTGCAGGGATCTGCTTCTGATGACGCCAGAAGGTGCCATTATCTGCAGACCGGCTATGGCGGCGAGAAGAGGGGAAGAGACGGCAGTTGCGAGAACTGTTGCTAACTTGAACATCCCTATCATCAAGACCATCAATGCAGATGGCTACTTTGAAGGTGCTAACGTGATGTGGGTCGATCGGGAAACCGTGATTTTGGCTGTCGGTGCGAGAACCAACAGGGCAGGCGCTGAGCAGGTAGCTGCAGAGCTGAAACGGATCGGCGTCAAAGAGATCATCTACATGCAGACGCCTTGCGGGCAGGCTCACATTGACGGCGTATTCAACATCGCCAGCCATGACCTGGTCTACATGTATCCCTCCCAGGTTCCATACAGCGTGGTCGATGCCATGAAGAAAAAGGGCTACAGAATTCTGGAATGCCCAGATACCAGAGAGTGCAAAGAAGGCTTTGGCGTCAATTTTGTCGCGATCAGACCGGGGGAAATCGTCATGCCGGCGGGCAACGACAGATCTAGGGAAATTTTGGAGCGCGGCGGTGTCAAAGTTCATGTGATAGAATATGACGAGGTCGTCAAAGCGTGGGGCGGCATGCACTGCTGTACCGCTTTCCTGAAAAGAGGCTAGTGATGAACGGTATGCCGGCATTACTGCTGTCAATCTTCTTGCTGGTGGTCTTTTTCTGTGGCTATTTTATACAGCAGATTACAGGCTTTGGCGCTGCCATCTTCTGCCTTCCCTTCGCGCTGCTGGTACTGCCGAGAGAAGTCTTCATGCCGGCGGCATGGCTTTTTACGGGCGGTCAGGCTATTTTGATTTTGATTCGTCAGAGAAAGAAGGTAAATGTTCGACAACTGATGATCGTGCTGACCCTGGCGGTTCTTTTCGGACCGATTTCGGCTGACTATCTGCTCGCTCACGTCTCTGAAGCACTGATCAAAATTTGTCTGGGTTTGTTCATCATCGTGAATTCCGCCTATGAGCTTTATGGAATATACAGAGGGAAAAAGAAGAAGGGACTGAGACTCTGGCACTGTCTTTATCCGATCGGAAGCGGAGCCCTGCAGTCGGCCTATGGTATCGGCGGCCCCTTGCTGATCGCATACTTGAATAAGACCGTCGAGGAGAAGGATGCGCTGCGCAGCACGGTCTGCGGCTACTGGGCAGTGCTGAATACCTTTCTTCTGGGCAAGTATATCGTTTCTGGTCAGATGACAAGTGTATCGGCGGGGGTCTGCCTGATGTTGCTGCCGGCTGTCCTAGCAGGTGCGGTTACGGGCAGTATCGTATTAAAGAAAATTAACCAGAGGACTTTCACAATTGCGGTTCATTGCGTGCTGATGGGTTCTGCAATCTTTATGATCATTTAAATTAAGGAAAGAAAGGAGCAAAAAATGGAATATGGAATTTTATCAATTGTCCCTACGATTGTCGCAGTAGGACTCGCTCTTACGACGAAGAACGTCTATGTGTCGCTGCTGCTGGGACTTTTTATAGGGAATGTCATTATCTTTGACGGCAATATCCTCTCCGGTGTGGACGGCATCATCAAATCTGTCGAAACGGTCTTTGCCGATGGAAGCAATCTGACGACGATGCTGGCGATTTCTCTGATGGGCGGCATGATTCTGCTGATTCAGAAAGCAGGAGGCGTCAACGGTTTTATCGACTTTCTGACGGTGAGGACGTCTCTGATCAAATCAAAGAAATCCGCTAATTTCATCACCTGGCTCATCGGCATCATCGTGTTTGTTTCTGCAAATATGAGCAGTCTGATCGCCGGTTCCATCATGAAACCGGTCAACGACAAGTATCTGACTTCCCCTGAAAAGCAGGCCTTTATCGTGCACACCGTTTCCGCACCAGTCTGTGCGCTGATTCCCTTAAGCAGTTGGGGCGCTTACATGATCAGCGTGCTGGAAAATTCGGGCGTTGAAGGTGCGGCGGGCGTGATGATCAAATCCATACCGCTATCCTTTTATGTGGTAATCGCAGTGGCAATCGTGCCGATTTTGATTTTGACCGGCTTTGACTTTGGACCGATGAAAAAAGCAGAACTTCGTGTGATTGAAGAAGACCGGCTGGCAAAGGCCAGCGGCATTTATGAAAAAGGCGAAGATGAAAAGACGACGACTTGTCTGCTGCTGATTCTGCCTGTAGCGGCGATGATTGCGGTCACCATCATCGGCATGTATATCACAGGTGGTGGGAATATCTTAAATGAGATCGTTCTTGTGGGGCGTATTGTCTGGCATTGCCATCGCGTTCGTCATGATTCTGGGAAAGAAAGTGATGACCTTCAAGGAAGCCAGCTCTGCGCTATATGAGGGCTGGGTCGGTATGCTGCCGATTATTATCATCTTGACCTTTGCTCTTGGTCTGGGCGACCTGGTATCGACCCTGGGAACAGGCGAATACCTGGCAAATGCCTTCTCCGGCATTCTGAGTCCGGCGCTGCTGCCAGTCATCGCCTTTATCATCGCCTTGATTATCTCTTTCTCTACGGGAAGTTCCTGGGGTACAATGGCTGTGGTTCTGCCTCTCGTCATGCCGATGGCATTCACCATGGGCACCAGTATTCCACTTCTTGCAGGCGCGGTTTGGAGCGGCGGCCTGTTTGGAGATCAATCATCGCCAATTTCCGATACGACTGTTGTGGCATGTTCCGCAACAAAATGTGGGATTGCAGAGCATATCAGAAGCCAGCTCCCATACACCTTGTCTGTTGCGCTGATATCAGCAGGGATGTACATTGTTGTCGGATTTATTATGTAAAAAGGTTAAGCGGCGGCTGTGTGGCCGCCGTTTTTTTCGCTTGATTACCAATAAAGCTGATTGCCATTTGTCGTGAATCAGCAATGGCGGCGCAAATACGCTTTTTTTGGTATCAATGCGCCGCATTTTTGGCAGCATGAGAGCTATACCACGGATGAACCATTCGAAATGCGCGAATTTTGATCAAAACCGAGCGATTTTTATAGTTAGTTATATTATTATATTGTAAAATATGGTATTAAAACTGACATTTTTCCTACTGATTTCTGTGAAATTCACCCTTGGATGCTTGGAAAACGGCGCTGTATAGCTTAAAAAGCATGGTTTACGCAGTTTTGTTTGTGGCAGCGCTTTGGATCAGCACGAAGATCACTTGACAAATGCATCCGCAGGAAGTAATGTGTATATATTAGGAGATTATGATGGACATACTGATTCAGGCAATTGGATATATCGGCGTACTGCTGTTTATTTTTTCGTACCAGATAAAATCGAATCGAGCGTTGTTTTTTTGTCAGATATTAGGCAGCGCCCTGTTTTGCCTGCAATTTTTCCTGTTAAATGCCTTGAGCGGCTGTCTGAATCTGATGGTCATCCTGTTTCGAAATGGGCTGTTGATGTGGTATGACAAATACGCGTGGGTCAGATGGAAAGGATGGATTGCGATTTTATCAGCAGTATGCATAGTGATCCTCGCTTTCACATGGAAGGGTGCGATCAGCCTGCTGCCCTTTGCGGCATTGATTGCCAGCAATGTCGGGTATTGGACAAATAACGCACAAAAAATTCGTTTGTCAAATTTGGCATGTGCTTCTCCATGCTGGCTCATATACGATATCCTTGTCGGCTCATGGGGCGGCGTGCTCAATGAAAGCATTACCCTGGGTTCCATACTCCTTTCCATTTACCGCTATGGCTGGAAAGCGATGGGGGATCCAGATTCCGAATTTCAAAAAAGATAAAGTGGGGCTGCGGCATTAGGATCGAACTAAATGCAGCAGCCCTTATCTGTATAAATAAAGGACTGCTGCGGCGACAAGAAAAGTGGACAGGAACATCATCAGAAGCTGGGCTTTGCCGTGCTTTACATGGCGGAGCTGCTTTGCAGCAATATAGACAGAAATAGAGATGAAGACTGCACCGATCAGGACAGCAGAGTAGATAAAGCGCTGCTCCGACAGGAGGAGTTTAGAAAGCAGGAAACAGACAGCGAGACAGAGAATAATGATGGACAGTACCATTTGCTGCTTTTTTTGCAACTTATTCATGATTTAATCACATCCTTTCGTAAAAGTCACTGACATCATTTTATTCTGTTGCTCGCGGAAATATGCCCTGTCCTCACGGAAGGAATATGATGGTGGTTTCCCCATTTAATTTGCTCTTTAACAGGTTTTGGCCGGAGGCATCTTTGATCCGTCCGTTTTCGACTAGCTCTCTGAAAGATTTTTGTGAAAGGTGCAATTTTTTCCTAAGCAGTGTGGAGACTTTGATCGGTAAGATATATTCACTGATCAATTTCACTTCGGCAGATTCTCCAGTGCCGATGTCATCGCCGACGATTGAAAAGGCAGGCAGCTCGTATTCCGCCCCGTTCTTGCGGAGCAGATCAAAGTCGAAAGCATAGTTTTTGGCCAGGGCTTGATCATTTTCCTGAAATTGATTGAGTTGTTCTGAAGTCAAAGCTTGCGGAGAAATGCGAGAAAAGATTGTTGCATTCCAAGTCGTATTGCATTTTGTACATTTGTAGATTAACCATATGTCCAGATATTGCCGCTGTGCATTGATGCGAAATTGGTCAGAGGATTTAAAGCGCGTTTTTTTGCCGCATTTTTTGCAGTGGCGATGGATTAGAGGTGTTGAATCATATTGTATTTTCCAAGTTACTTTTTTCATGAGTCAAGTGTAGCATGGCAGTATGGCAATTCCGACCTCATACTTTCTTCATAAATAAAAATGGGAAAAGAGGCGCTTTTATACTCATAAATCATGGAAATTCTTATCGCTGTGAAAGAAAAACTGCTGTCCGGATAGAGTCTTAATCTATCTGAACAGCAGATTCATTCATTCAATTTGTTGTTTTTTTAACTGTCCGACGATTCGCTGGATACTCTTGAGAGATAGAAAATATTTCTCAGCCAATGAGCCCATCTGCTCTCCAGCCTGGTAATCTGCAAAGATTTGCCTATTTCGCTCCTTCAGTTCCTGACGGATTGACGTGGTTTCACCCCAGTTCTTTTTGTTGTCAGAAATTCTTGGAATGTAGAGAAATTCTCCGTCTACATACTCTTGCACTTTTTCCAGCAAGTCCTGCGGCAGTATGTGTGTTGCTTTCTTATAGCCTATCTCGCGCTCCTCATTTTAGTGTTTCAACGGGAAGAGCAAGCACTATCTACAACACGTATTTCATTCCTAACGGCTGCGATAGTCTTGCTTACGCGGCCATAACGATAGGATTAAGCATAAATTGTCAGCCTCCTTGTTCTAAATATATTTGTAATAAAACTTATTTTAACATGGTAAGAGGAATAGGAAAACCCCATTTTTAATTACGAAAAGAAAATGAGACTTGATGGTTGCCAGAGCCTCGCTGCGACAAAGGGAAATAGGAATCTTTGATTCCGTTATTTGAGATTTCTTCATACGAAGGCAGCAAGCTGCCGGAGTATCAAGGAATGTACCTTAATCGTCGTCACGCCGTAAGGCTGTGACATGAGTGCATAGGCGGCTTCGCCGCCGTCATGCACTCATTTCTTACAATTCTCTTACGTTTCTTAAACTTCGTCAACTTTCGTAGATTTTTGTTCCTTTCGTATGCTATATTAAGATGGTATCTAAAGAAAGGGGAACGAAAATGTTAAGATTAGAACGTGTATCAAAATTCTACTCTGGGAACGGGCTGGTATCCACAGGATTCAGCAAAGTGGACCTGGAATTTGATATTGGCGAATTTGTCGCGATCACTGGTGAGAGCGGCAGCGGCAAATCCACCCTGCTCAACGTAATTTCCGGATTGGATTCTTACGAAGAGGGCGAAATGTATATCATGGGGCAGCCTACCAGTGGATTTTCCAAGGAGGATTTGGAAGAGTACCGCAAGAAATATATAGGCAGCATCTTTCAGACTTTTAACTTGATCAACAGTTATACAGTGTACCAGAACGTAGAACTGGTGCTTTTGATGAGCGGATACGACAAGAGTGAGATCCCTGGCAGAGTCAGAGAGATTATCGAGCAAGTCGGCTTGTCAGATTATGAGAAAACCAAGGCTTCCAAGCTGTCCGGCGGTCAGAAGCAGAGAGTGGCCATTGCTAGAGCTCTGGCCAAGGAGACGCCGATTATCGTGGCGGACGAACCGACAGGAAACTTGGACAGCCAGTCGGCGGCAGAGATTATCAAACTGCTTCACCAACTGTCAAAGGATAAGCTGATTATCGTCGTAACGCACAATTATGACCAGGTGGAACCTTATGTGACGAGAAAAATCGCCATGCATGACGGCAGAGTGGCAGAAGACAAGCGGCTGCGAGTGACCGCCATACAGGCAGACCAAAAAGAAACAGAAATAAAGACTGCAAAAGCAGACTCCCTCTCTTTTGGCAGTATGGTCAGGCTGGGTGTACGAAATACCTTTAATATCCCGGCGAAGTTTCTGCTCCTTTTGGTGGTGTTCATCTTCCTGTGTTCCGCTGTCTTTGCACAGTATTCTTCGTTTATGTACATGGGAGAGATGACCACTGGGGGTTATAACAACTACTTCTCAGATACCGATAAGGACCGCATCCTTGTGACAAAACCAGGGGGAGGGGAATTCACTGATGCGGACTATGCGAAGATAAAGCAGATTGATAACGTAGATAAGATCGTAGAATATGACTTGCTCCTTGATCTTGTGACCAACGTGACCGACGACAGCGAGAAGGGCGAGTATTATGTGACGACAAAGCTAGGAGAAGCAGCGGATTATGCAGACCAGTTGGAAGAAGGCAGGATGCCGAAAAACAGCAACGAAGCCATTATGATCTGCCCGCGGGACCAGTATGCCGCGCAATACATGGATGTAATCATGGACAAAAAAGCCGAAGTCATGGATCAAAACAGCGGCAATGCAATTATAAAAGATAAAATAAAAATAGTAGGCTATGGATATATGACCGAGGAGCAGCAAAAGGCCATGGAAGAGAGCGATATCTACCTGGAAGGCTATTTGTGTGTCAATGACGATACTATGGCAAATATCAGGCTGGCCGCTCTCGAACGTTACTGTACACAGGAAATCGAACTGGCAAATCACATTGCCGAGGGAAATTCTGCGGCCGGGGTTATGCCGATCCGTGCCTCTTCAAAGGTTCCAAAAGGAGAGATATACGTGCCAGAGGATGTGGATGCCATGGCAGAATCCGGTGCTGTAGGCAAAGAACTGAAACTGACCAACAAGAGCCTGTACTTCGAAGATACGTTCCAGTTCAAAGTCGGCGCGGTATACAATAAGAGCAATTTGAGCTATTATCTGGATCGGGACGATTTTGACGCCATCAGCGGCACTTTGTTCATTAACCCAGAGGACTACGGCAAAATGTTTAACAAAGGAAACTTCCAGTCCAGCGTAATCGTCAGCGATTATAAGACGGCAGAAGAGACCGCTGTGAAGATTCAAAAAGCAGGATTTGATACGTTTCATGTCAACGACGGCCTGATCAGCTATTCCCAAGGATTTGACATCATTCAGGAGACGCTGAGGACCATCATGCTGGTAGCGATGCTGCTGGTGCTCTTCTTCATCACGTATTTTATTACCAAGCTGATTTTGAAGTCGAGAAACGTCTACTTCTCTACGATCAGAATGCTGGGTGCGACGAAGGCTAACTGCAGTTCTCTGCTGAAGACCGAGCTGTTTGCAGTGTTTAACATCGCGTTCTTCTTCTGCATTGGAGTCATAGGAATCATAAAGGTAGGGAATTTCCAAGGCAAATCGTTGCTGCAGAATACCTCGATGAATGAAATGCTGTCCTTTCTGACGACAGGAGACTATGTCATTCTCTATGTGGTACTGTGCTTGATGGCTATTTTGCTGGCGGCGAGATATGCGAGACAGTTATTTAAGAAAACTGCCATGAACGCATACAAAGAGGAGGTGTAATGGGATGATCAGATTAGTAAAGGTAAACAAGTATTTCAATAAGAAAAAAAGCAATGAGATTCACGTCATCAACGATACCTCCATCGAACTAGAGAACAAAGGGCTGGTCACCTTCCTGGGCAACTCCGGCTGTGGAAAGACCACGCTGCTCAACGCCATCGGCGGTCTTGACAAGGTAGACAGCGGGGAAATTTATATTGACGACGATAGGATTACGACAAAGTCCAACGGCAAAAAAGACGAGATCCGAAATGTCAGCGTCGGCTATATTTTCCAGAACTATAACCTGATTGAAGACGACACGGTCTTTGAAAATGTGGCTCTGGTGCTGAAGATGATGGGGATCAAGGATAAGAAGGAAATCGAAGAGCGGGTCATGTACATTCTGAAAAGAGTGGGCATCGACAAGTACAAGAACCGTCCGGCAAAGATGCTTTCCGGGGGCGAGCGGCAGAGAGTCGGCATCGCCCGCGCCATCGTCAAGAACCCGAAAATCATCATCGCCGATGAACCGACGGGAAATCTGGACAGCAAAAATACCATAGAAATCATGAACATCATCAAAGCGATTTCCAGGGAGAAGCTGGTCATTTTGGTCACTCACGAGAGAGAAATTGCAGAGTTCTACGCATCGAGAATTATTGAGATTGTAGACGGCAGGATCGTCAGCGACAAGGAGAATGCACACGACGATGAATTGGACTACAGACTGGAGAACAAAATCTATCTGCAGGATATGCCTGTTCAGAAGGAGTTGGTGCAGGACAATGTGAAAGTCAGATTCTTCAGTGACAAAGAGGACGCGCCTCTGGAGATTAAGGTTGTCGTCAGAAACAACAATATCTATTTAGAGACGCCGAAGGGATTGGGAGAAGGCTCTGATGCCGTGGAACTGATTGACGATCACTATAAAAAGATATCAAAGGACATCTATGAGGACTACGAGTTCGATTACGACAAGCTGATTGACGAGAGCTTTAAGCCTCACTATACTTCCATTTTTAACTTGGGAACGCTTTTGATCAATGGATATAAGAAGATTTTTTCCTATTCCGTCATCAAAAAGATCCTCTTACTGGGGTTCGTTTTGGCTTCCATGTTTGCAATTTATGCAGTCAGCAATATTGCTGGGATTACCAACGTCACCGATGACAAATTTGTCCAGGTCAATCAGAACTACCTGACCATCAACACGGCAAAGCTGAGCCCGGCTTTTTATGAAAAATATGAAAAGCTGGCAGGTGTGGACTACGTTCTGCCAGGAGACTCCAATGCCAATTTCATCATGCCGATGGACGATTACTACCAATCGGCAGGCGCTATGACCATGGTCAGCGGTTCACTCTCAGACATTGATATGGTTAAAAAAGACAGCCTGGTTGCCGGAAAGCCTGCTGACAGTGAGAGGGGAATCGTCATCGACAAAATGGTCATTGACAGCATTCTCGGAAAATATGAGGTACAGCAGGTGGGCATATCCACATACGAGGATTTTGTCGGTCGACAATTAGAACTGAATCGCTTGGGCGAATTCACCATTGCTGGGATCACCGACCAGGGAAGTCCGTCCATATATACGGATAAGGACCTCTTCATCGACATCTTATGCAATCAGCCATCTCAGGGAGCCGAGGAAGGCCAGAGCATGGAGGATGTGGAAAACACAGAAGATCAAGTAGTCAATTATGATCTGATGAAGGACAGCAAAGATTTACAGATTACCAGCGGCAATGCGCCGAAAAACGACTATGAGGCTTTGATCAACGAAAACCATCGGTTTGAAGCCGCTATCGGCAGCGACCTGGACATGAAGATCAACGGCAAAAAGCTGACCGTCTGCGGTTACTATTCTGACAAGCGCCAGAGGAACGATATCTATGTGACTGCGAAGATGGCTAAATACTATTATATCGACAGTCAGCAGAGCATGATTCTTTCGCCAAAGGATAAGTCGGAGACTTTTGCGCAGCTATCCGACCGGAATATCAAAGTCACAGATAACTATGAGAACAGCAGAGAGCAATATATCGACAGCATCAAAAAGCAGGTCATGGCGACACTGCTGGTATGCGGAATCATTTTGCTGATCTCGCTCATAGAGATTTACCTGATGCTGAGATCTTCTTTCTTGTCTCGCATCAAAGAAGTGGGTGTACTGAGGGCCATCGGCCTGAAGAAAAAGGACATCTACAAGATGTTCGTCGGAGAGGTCATCGCTCTGACCACGCTGACCACTTTGCCAGCCATGGTGATCATGGCATATATACTGAACGGAATATCCAAGGTGCCGATGATCGGGGAACAATACCTGATGAATCCGGCAGTGTTCCTGATCAGTTTTGCTATCGTGGCGGTGTTTAACTTGGTCGCAGGACTGCTTCCTGTTTTCAGCACCATGAGAAACACACCGGCAGAAATCCTCGCCAGAAACGATGTAAATTAGTCATATTCAACAAAAGAAGCTTCAGACGGAATTCCGCCCGAAGCTTCTTTTGGTTTGAGATATATTTTAGAATGTGCATTTGCTGGTGTTTTTCCAGATTCCATTCTTTTCTGCTGCTTTGATCAGGTCTTCTCTGAAATCAGGATGTGCAACGTTGATCAGAAGTTCTGCACGCTCCCAAGTGGATTTTCCTTTCAGATTGGCAACGCCGTATTCCGTAACGATCATGTGGGTAGCGCTTCTCGGTGTCGTTACAATGGAACCCGGTGTCAACACTGGTGCGATGAGAGACTCCTTCGTTCCGTCTTTGAGGGTTCTTGTAGAAGGGGTACAGATAAAGCTCTGGCCGCCCTTTGAGTGATACGCACCCATGACGAAATCAAGCTGACCGCCAGTTCCGCTGATTTGCTGATATCCCCCAGACTCGGAACATACCTGCCCGTAGAGGTCTACCTGGATACAGCTGTTAACGGAGACAAAATTGTCCATGCTGGCGATGACATCTACATTATTGACATAGTCTACTGGCGCATTGCAGCAGATCGGATTGCCGTCAATGAAGTCATATAATTTCTTTGTGCCGCCTGCAAAGGTGTAAACTAAAGAACCTTTGTTGATGGCCTTGTTGTTGGTCAGTTTTCCGGCGTTAAACAGTTCCACGTAAGCGTCGACCAGCATTTCTGTATGGCCGCTGATGTTCTTGACATCGGAGTCAGCCAACATCTGTCCAATGCAGTTCGGAAGTCCGCCGATACCTAACTGGAGAGTGCTGTCGCTGCTGATTCTTTCTACTACGTGTGCTGCAATCTGTCTGTCGATCTCGGTAGCTCCCTTTGTTGGAAGCTCTGCCAGAGTCTCATTGGAGCCTTCCACGATATAGTCCACATCTGCCAGGTTGACCTGCGTCTGGAACCCTTGTGCGAGGGGCATATTCTCGTTGACTTCGACAATGATTTTTTTGGCACCCTCGATAACGCCTCTCATATCAGAGACCTGAGGCCCCAGGTTGAAGTTGCCGTTCTGATCCATCGGCGTTACCTGGAACATGGCCACGTCGATACCGCAGTCGTTGCCTACCCAGTAAGATGGCAGTTCGTTAAAGTTCATCGGGATGTACCAGCACCTTCCTTCTTTGCACATCTTGCGATCTGCGCCGCTGAAATGAGCGGATTCAAAACGAACCTGGTCATTGGACTGGGTCGCCAGATAAAGCTTGGATGGCGCTTTTCTGATGGTGATACAGCTTAGAATATGTACGTCTTTCAGGCTGTCGGCGCGTCTTGCCATGGCCTCATCCAGGTCTACGGGGCTGCCGCAGCCTGTTCCGTAGTGGACTCTGTCACCCGGCTTTACGATGGCGACGGCCTCGTCTGCTGTGACTAATTTCTTCTTGTACTCGTCTGCGAGTGTGGAAACCTTATACATTAGATCTTCTCCTTTTAACACATACTTATTTTTATCTAATAAATAGGAAATAACGTCTGGCGGCGATATTTCCTTATAAAACAAGGCGTTTACCTTGCAGAAAACTGTTTGTTT
>ERZ791934.1981-NODE-1981-length-15573-cov-3.854814_pt1 | contig 15573 bp, 13 predicted proteins | sample MGYA00510125_ERZ791934 | MGnify/ENA primary metagenome ERZ791934 (study PRJEB30046, sample SAMN00993240) | human gut metagenome | study: EMG produced TPA metagenomics assembly of the A metagenome-wide association study of gut microbiota in type 2...
GGACTTCAAATCATGTTCATAGTCTTCGGAAAAGTGTTTGCGATTTTCATCATGATATTTATCGGATTCCTCGCAAATAAAATAAAAATCTTATCCAATGAGGCGATTCCTCATATTACCAATCTTATGCTGTACGTCACCGCACCATGTATGGCTATTTCATCTATCTATTCTAAATCGATTTCTGCGGACGTCATCGTTGCGACTGTGCAAACGATGGCAGGCGCTGTAATTTTTTTCACTGTCACCACCCTCTTCTCTGCTTTCATCGTCAAGATATTTAAATTTAAGCCGTCTGAAGACCGCGGCATGTTCATCGTTGCGATTGCCACCGTTAACAGCGGATTCATGGGTTTTCCCGTCACAAAAGCCATATTCGGCGGCGACATCTTTTATCTGATGGTCATGCACAATATCTTGCTCAACTTATACATGTACGGCGCTGTACCGCCCCTTTTGAATATCGGGGCAGAAACAAAACTTCATCCTAAGAAAATATTAAAATCCATGTGCAATATCTGTGTCATCGCAGTCATTGCAGGAATTATCATGCTAATACTGGGCATCAGGCCGCCTGCCGTGCTGGACGACGTGATCCAGTCACTCAGCGATGCCACCATCCCTCTGTCCATGCTGCTGGTCGGCATGCAGCTGGGCTCCAGCAACGTGAAAAACATTCTGAAGAACAAATACATTTTGCTGACAACTATAACAGCCATGCTGGTGATTCCGGCAATCACCTTTTTAATCGTAGACCAGATGGATTTCCTATACACCGATGTAAAGGCCGTCATGGTCTTTGCCTCTGCCTTTCCAACGGCAGTAGCGCCTGTAGCCATTGCAGAGCAGGAAGGAAAGAATAGCCGCACCCTGGCTGAAATTGTGTCCCTGACCACCTTCACGTCACTGATTACCATCCCGTTCATCGCCGTATTCCTCATGTCATATTATTACTAAATAAACAGCAAAGCTGCCGCTCTAGCAGATATTACTACTAGAGCGGCAGCTCTTTTTCTTGCCCTCTATCATGCGTTTACCACTTTGCTGGAAGTCTTCCAAATCCCCATTTTCTTGGCCTCTTCTATGAGTTCTTCTCTAAAGTCAGGGTGGGCGATGGATACTAACAGCTCCGCTCTTTCGTAAGTATTTCTGCCCTTCAGATTGACTGCCCCGTATTCTGTCACGATGTAATGAACTGCACTGCGGGGCGTAGATACGATGCTTCCCGTGGGCAGAACCGGCAGGATCAAAGACTCTTTTCTGCCGTCTTTCAGAGTTCTAGTCGACGGCGTGCAGAGAAAGCTCTTTCCACCCTTGGATTTAAAGGCTCCCATGACAAAGTCCAGCTGGCCGCCGGTGCCGCCGATATGCTGCAGCCCCGATGATTCGGAATTAACCTGTCCAAAGAGATCCACCTGCAGACAGCTGTTGACAGAGATCATCTTCTCATTCTGGCTGATCACATCCACATCGTTGACGTAATCAACCGGCGCAACCTGCATCATCTGATTGTCGTCGATCCAGTCGTAAAGTTCCTTTGATCCCATGGCGAAGGTATAAGTCATTTTGCCCTGATTAATACGCTTGTTGTTGGTCAGCTTGCCTGCCTCAAACAGATGTAGGTACGCATCCACAAACATCTCTGTATGGCAGCTCAGGTCGTCGATATCGGATTCTGCGATGAGCTTTCCCACATAGTTAGGGAATCCGCCAGTTCCCAGCTGCAGCGTGCTGCCGCTTTCGATGCGCGTTACGATGTGCTCCGCCATCTTTTTTTCCGCATCGCTGGCTTCTTTCGCGCTGATCGTAGGAAGGGGGCTGTTGCTGCCTTCAACAATATAATCAATCTGGTTGATGTTCAAATAATTTTCCTGGCCGTGATTCACCGGCATGTTTTGGTTGACCTCCACGATGATTTTTTTACAGTTGCGAAGAACGCCCCAATACTCCGCCACCTGGGGTCCCAGGTTAAAATTTCCCGACGCATCCATTGCTGCGACCTGCAGCATGGCCACGTCAAAGGTTTCCCTGCATTCCTCATAGAATTTAGGATTTTCTCTGAACTGTACCGGCAGGAACCAGCAGTTTCCCGCCTTGTTCTGCTTCCTCTCTGTACCCGTTAAATGGGTGCTGCAATAGTGAAAGTGTTTCGCTCCCGGGTCCGCTTTCAGAATTTCCGGCGGCTCTTTGTAGCTCCACATCGTGGTGCAGACCGTAACATCGGTCAATTCTTCTGCTCTCTTCGCTAAGGCTCTTTCTAAATCAACTGCCACGCCGCAAAAGAGGCCCAGGTGAATTTGATCCCCCGATTTTACCACTTTTACCGCTTCATCTGCCGACACCAGTTTTGCTTCGTAGTCGTCCTGTATCTTCTCTGCAGGAGTCAGTCTCTTCATAATTGCACTCATTTTTCTTTTCCTTTCCATTTATCTTCGCGATCAGACCATTTCCACGATGATGGCAGTTCCCATTCCGCCGCCTGCGCAGAGGGTGGCCAGTCCGTATCTTTGCTTTCTCTTCGCCAGTTCATGAATCAGCGTTACCACCAGCCGCGCGCCCGTAGCTCCAACTGGATGTCCCAAAGAAATGCCGCTGCCGTTGACGTTGAGCTTCTCTTCTGGAATCCCCAGGGTTTTCTGACAGGCGATACACTGTGCAGCAAAAGCCTCGTTTATCTCAAAGAGGTCGATGTCGTCAATGGTAAGCCCCGCTTTTGCAAGGGCCTTCTGCGAAGCGCTGATCGGCCCGATGCCCATCAGCTCCGGTTCTACCCCTGTAGTCGCAACAGACTGAATTCTCGCCATAATCGGCGCACCTGCTTCCTTTGCCTTTTCTTCCTCCATCAAAAGGATACCTGCCGCTGCATCATTCATTCCCGAGGCGTTACCGGCAGTCACCCTGCCGCCCTCTTGAAAGGCTGCTTTCAAATTGGACAGCGACTCCAAAGTGACATCTCTGCGGGGATATTCATCTGTATCATACACTTGATCCCCTTTCCTTCCCTTTACGGTTATAGGCACAATCTCCTCTTGAAATCTGCCGCCGTCAACGGCACGCACAGCCTTCTGCTGCGACTGGAAAGCAAAAGCGTCCATCTCTTCTCTCGTTACATGATATTCATCGGCCACGTTCTCCGCCGTCATTCCCATGGCAGGGCCTGCGCCTAAATTTGTCAAAGAGTCCCACATAGAATCTCTCAGCTCCATATGTCCATACTTTTGCCCATATCTGGCATTGAAAACCATATGGGGAGCTGTGCTCATGCTGTCAGCGCCTCCAGCCATGATGCAGTCTGCCTCGCCAGCTTTAATCTGGTAAAAGCCCAGCTGAACAGCGGACATAGAAGAAGTGCAGTTCCTATGTATGGTAATTCCCGGCACGCTGCTGGGAAGCCCCGCTTTTAAAGCGGCAACTCTGGCCAGATTATTTTCTTTGTAGGTTCGCTGATAATTACATCCCCATATGACATCGTCTATGGTCTCAGGATGAATCCCGGCTCTTTTGATTAGCTGCTGCATAACCGGAATCGATAAATCCAGGGAGGTAATGTCTTTAAACTGTCCTCCCATGGTGCCGATTGGCGTCCGGCACCCTGCTGTAATGACTACATTTCTCATGATGGTAATCTCCTTATTTCATTTGTAGTAACATATGTCTTAAGCAACAAGCATGCCAAACTCCTGCAAAGAAAAGACGGAAGGAAATCGTTGAAAAACAACGATTTCCTTCCGTCTTTTGGATAAGCTGCCTGGACAGAACCACAGATTTTATGTAAGAATGCATATTTTCAGGGGAAATTATGCATTCTTGCAGGCATGCTTCAGGCTGCACAAATTCTTCTGTATCTGTCATATGCCGTACTTATTCAGCTTTCTTGATATTGTCGATTGATTCACCTCCAGGGCTTCTGCCATCTTCTCTGTGGTTTTCCATTTTTCTCTGGCTTTGATCAGAAAGTCTTTTTCAAAAGTTTCCACTGCTTCTTTCAAAGTCTGTTCTCCATACCAGACTGCTTTTTGCTTTTTCTGCCACGGCAGAGTATCCCCGTATAAGTAATCGTCGTCGCTGACAACGACCAGGTTTTCAATTACATTTTTCAGCTCACGTATATTTCCCGGCCATTCATAACGTTCCAGTTCTTTAATCAGGCTGTAGGTCAGCTTTTTCTTCTGACCGTAAAGGGTGTTGAACTGGTTGACGAATTTCGTTGCCAGCGGGACGACTTCGTCAATTCGTTCTCTGAGAGGAGGCACCTTCAGAGAAACGACATTGAGTCTGTAATAGAGGTCGTCACGGAAACGACCTTCGCGGACTTCCCTTTCCAGATCCCGATTGGTAGCCGCTATAATCCTCACGTCGATGGGAATTTCTTCCCGCTGACCGATTCTCATGATTTTTCTCGATTCTAATACGCGCAAAAGCTTTACTTGCAGAGAAAGTTCCATCTCTCCGATTTCATCTAGAAAAATGACGCCGCGGTCTGCCTCTTCAAAGAGGCCTTTCTTTCCCCCTCTGATGGCGCCGGTAAAGGCACCCTCTACATAGCCGAAGAGCTCGGATTCCAGCAGATTGGCTGGAATCGCACCGCAGTTTATGACGACCATCGGTTTATCACAGCGGCTCTTGTCTTCTTTGTGTATGTACCTGGCGACCAGTTCTTTGCCAGTACCGGACTCTCCCGTGATCAGAACCGTGGTGTTATAGGTGCTGACTCTCTTTGCTACTTCATAGATATCCCGCATGCGATTGTTGATCACTACGGTATCATTGTCGATATTGATCAGTTCTCTATGAATGCCCATGCTCTTGAGATAGAGTTTTTCCATGGCCTGGGCTTCGCCAAGCTTCAGCTTGAGATGATTGATTTCCGAGATATCCCGCGTGTTCACAACCACTCTTTTCACTTTGTTCTTCTCATCGAAAATCGGCGTTCCTGTGACGCTGATGTGATTACCGTTCTGGGTATCATGCTCCATGGACATGGCGCAGCCGTTTTCTATGACGTCTAAGGCAATTGACCGCTTCATCCAAACCGGATTGATCAGTTCTCTCATATTGTGTCCTACGATTTCATCACGTCTGATTCCGGTATTGCGCGTATAGGATGAATTCGCCATCAGGCAGTTGCCATTGCCGTCAGTGACCATGATTCCATCGAAGGACGCTTCTAGTATTTCCTCCAGTTCTCCTAACAAACATGCAGTGTCTTTGGTTCTCCCCATTTCCATTCTCCCCTTCCCGTAATCACACAGTAAAATGACTATCCTATCAAGTTCGGCAGCCAGGTTGCAATAGCAGGACAATAGGTGGTAACCATCAGAACGCCGAAGGAGGCGATATAAAACGGTATCATGCTGGGCAGTACCTCATTCATGTTCATCTTTCCAACGCGGCAGCCTACAAACAAGTTTGCGGCAAATGGCGGCGTAATCATGCCGATTTCCAGATTCAAGAGCATGATGCCTGCAAAGTGAATCGGGTCGACCCCAAAGGAGGTAGCCACCGGAATCAGAATCGGACCGAGAAGCAGAATGCTGCTGTTGGTCTCCATAAACATGCCGACGATAATCAGTAAAACATTGAGAATCAGCAGGAAGATGATTTTGCTGTCTGTAATCGAAAGCATGGCCTGTGTCAGCATAGCCGGAATTCTCGTATAGGTAATCATCGTTCCGGCGACAGTGGCAAACACGTTGAGCATAGCGATGGTCGACGAGCTGACTGCGCCATCGCTGAGCAGAGGAATCAGCTTCTTTTCCGGTCTGTAAATTTCTTTTTTCCTCACTTTCGTGACGAGGGGTTTTATCACCCAACCCACGATGAGACCATAAGCTACTGCTACAGCCCCGGCTTCTGTCGGCGTAAAGATACCGCCATAAATTCCATAGAAGATGATGACCGGCATCAGCAGCGCTGATAACGAATTCATAGTTTCCCTTCCAATATTGAAGATATACTGATTGAATTGAAACGGTTCCTGGATCTTGGCAGTGGTTCTGCCGTATTTCATATAGTTGATGAAAATATAGCAGGCGCCGATGGCGATACCTGGCGTAACGGTGCAGAGCCAAACCTTCATCAGGTTTTCACCAGCCATCATGGAATAGAGGATTCCCGGAATGCTTGGCGGAATCAGGATGCCTAAAAAGCCGCAGGCGCTGATCAGCGCCGTCGCATATTTTTTCGCATATCCCGCTTTTTCCAGTTCAGGCAGCATCATGCCTCCGATGCCGGTAATGGTAGCCAGCGATGATCCCGTAATAGCTCCGAAGAGCATACAGGTAACGATGGTGACCGCGCCGGCGGCCCCTCTGATTCTGCCGAAGATGGCGTTGGCAAACCGCATGATGGCAGAGGATATACCCGAGGCAGACATCAGATCTCCAGCAAAGATAAATGCTGGAATTGCCAGAAAGGTAAAAATGTTGATGGACCGGAACATGGACTGTGCAATGGCCACCGTCGAGCCGCCGGCTAAGATCAACGTCAAAATAGCTCCGATTCCCATTGCAAAGGGGATCGGCACCCTGATTAAGGCCAACAACAAGAAGATCAATAAGAAAATACCCAAATACATCATAGTCCTGCACCTTCCTTTCCAAGTCTTTTGATTTCGATAACTTTTTCAATGCCGTTCAAAAAACTGTGAATACCCATCATGATACAGGAGATCGACACAGGAAGGCACATGACCCACATGGGCCATTCGTTGGATGTGGTGATCTGTTTCTTCACTTCAATGTCAATATTGTAAGTGACCATCCACACCGTGAGGATTGTCCAAAAGACAAGTCCGACAATGCAGGCGAAGATGTCTATGACGTCTTGGACCTTGGCCGCAGTGATTTCATTTTTAATCGCCGCTCTGATGACATTTGGCAAGATGTCGATACAGATATGGGAATTTTCTCGCACAGCAACGGCTGCTCCCAGAAAACTGACGCCGATATACGTATATCTTACCAATTCTTCGGCCCACGCTAAGGGCCAGTCAAAACAATATCTGCAAATTACCTGTATGACAAGCAGCGCCAACATGATTGAAAAAACAATCCATGTCAGAGTTTTTTCGACAGCGCAGATTCTGTCATTGACCTTTGTAACAATACTTTTATTTTCCATGTTAATAATTCCTTTCTATGCGTTTTTGTTACAGTGAAAAGCAATTTCTGTGCCAGGTATGAGAAAACGCTGTAAATACACAAAATCAGACTTTTTTATCTATGCGTTGTCACGTGACGATGCAGCCTGCTATGCATTTTCGCATTGCCGCTTACCTTCTCTTGAAAAAAAGAGGTGCAGGTTATCCTGCACCCATAAGTGATATTCTCTTATCATCCACTGTTATTTTAGGCCAGCGTCTTTCAGAATCTTCTCCACTGCATCCTGGTCAAAGTTTGCAGTGATTTCTTTGTCCTGCCATACTTTGTAAGCAGCATCTCTCATGTCTTTGTCCAATTGGTCAGATACCTCGATTACTTCGCAGCCTTCTTTTTCCATCTTCTTGGTCATATCCTCAACATCTTTTCTGATCAGAGTGATGATATTGTCGCACATATCCGTCGAGCACTTTTGCAGGATTTCCTGCTGTTCCTCTGTCAAAGAATCCCATTTGTCAGCATTGAACACTAATACTGCCGCTGCAAAGGAGTGATTTGATTTTACCCAGTACTTGTTGAACTGATGTAATCCGTTGGTGTAGCTCAGTACAGGACCATTGTCCTGTCCGTCTACAGTACCCTGTTGGAGAGCAGACGGCAGTTCGGTAAAGGCCATGGAAGTAGGTGTTGCGCCCAGGTTTTCAAAGAAAGACAAGAACATCTTTGATTCTGGCGTTCTGATCTTCATACCTTTCATGTCAGCTCCGCTCTTGATTTCCCGTTTAGAATTGGATATCCATCTGAAATCACAGTCTGTCAGACCCAACAGCTTAAATCCCTCTCCTTCCATATCCTTTTTGATGGTTTGTCCCACCCATCCGTCGTAGATGAGGTCGTCAACCTGTTCATAGCTGTTGATAAAGTAAGGAAGGTTTACAAACCCCATCTTGCTTACCACTGCGTCTGCTCCCACAGTGGAGCCCAGGTACATGTCCAGGGAGCCATTCTGCACAGCTTCGGCGTGATCTTTGTCAGAGCCGTTAACGCCGCCAAATTCAATTGAAATTTCAATGTTTCCATTGGATTCCTCCTCTACAGCCTTTGCAAATTTTTCCGCAGCCTTATACCAGGCGTGGGTTGTACCCTGTGTAGATCCGAAGTGAATGACCAGCTTTTCACCATCTCCGCCGCCGGAGGTGGATTTTCCGCATCCTGTAAAGGCCAGCGGCATAGCGCCGATCAAAACTACAGATAGTAATACGGTTAAGATTTTTTTCATTTTTCTTGTTCCTTTCTCTCAAATTTTACAATAACATTCCACCGATAACTTACGTCGTTGTACAGAGCAATTATCATGCCAATGAATTCCAATTTCATTGCCCCGTTACTAAGTGTTGGAATCAAATTGTTTTTTCTCAATAGGTGCCCCTGTTGCATTGCATCACCGGGGCGTAAATGCAATGCAGTTTTGCATCACCATTTGCAAAGTTTCATAAAACTGCATACAGTATAAATTACGATTTGACGATTCCTGACAAAATAATTCTTTTGTCAGGATTGACTCTCAGTTTATAAGTCTGCCGCTCATAAACCTGAGACGGGTCGTCATCCTTTGTCAAAACGAAATCCACCTCTGCAATACCCTCTTTTAACCCTTCGAATACAAATACAAAGAGTCCGCCTGCATAGTATCTCTGCCGTTCTCTGATCACCTTCTCATCGCTCAAGGTATAAGACCACTGATATCCTTCGTTTTTATCAGCGGAAAGCTCCACCTGGTACGATCCGTCTGTATTCCAGAACAGGATACATAACCCTGTCATGACGACCAAGGCCACAACAGTGATGGCAAATTTCGTGTTCATCACTTTTCTAACTTCCTTTTTTACTTCCATATTTTTTAATAACTCCTCTCGATTTTTCACTTATGGATAGACCGCGCAAAACATATGCCAACTGTCTTTATGTGGCATATTTCTTGCATTTTATATCACGAAAATACATGAAGGAAAAGAAAAGGAGCGCATTATGAAAGCAATGAAATTGTACCCTGCAGATACAGCAGCTTTAGCCACTGAGGATTTAAAGAAGGGGGATACGGTAGTCGTCGACGGTGAAGAAATCGCCCTCTTAGACGACATCCCCAGCGCCCACAAAATCGCTTTGAAAGACTTTGATTCGGGCGAGCCAATTAAAAAATACGACAACACCATCGGTTATGCATCAAAGCCTATTAAAAAAGGGGAATGGATTCACTCTCACAACGAAAGAACAGGCCTGGGCAAATCTAAGAACTACACCTATCACTTTCATGACGAAGCAATTTTTCCTGGGAAAAGTGATCACACCTTTATGGGTTATGACAGGGCCGACGGTTCTGCCGGCATTAGGAACTATATGGCTTTGATTTCTACCGTCTTCTGCGCCAACGGCCCCTTGCAGAAATTGGCCAAGATGGCGGATCAAAAATATCCGGTCAATGAAAGCTTTGACGGTATATTTCCTCTGACCCAAGAATTCGGATGTTCCCAGGCGGGGAAGGATCTTGAAACCACCTGCCGCATTCTCGCGGGCATGATAAAAAACGCCAATTTCGGCGGCGTTCTCATCGTCAGTCTGGGCTGCGAGATGGCCATTCCGTCCGTTCTGAAAAAGTATCTCGGTGATTATGATGAAAGCAGGATCAAAGTGCTTTCTCTGCAAAACTGCGATGATGAATTTGAGGCGGGAATGGCTCTCATCGATGAGATCATGACAGCGGTCAAGGGGGACCGCAGAACTCCCATTGCCATGAATAGACTGCACATCGCAATGAACTGCGGCGGTTCAGACGGTTATTCCGGCATCACGGCCAACACGCTTCTTGGAACGCTGTGTGATACTTTGGTGAAAGAAGGTGCCTGTATGAATATGACGGAAGTTCCTGAAATGATGGGAGCTGAACACATTTTGATGAATCGCGCCGCCGATGAATCCATCTTTCAGGACATTGTTTCCATGATTCACGCCTATGAAGACTATTGTGACTTCTATGGGGAAAAGCCAGCAGAAAATCCTACTCAAGGGAACAAGGCCGGCGGTCTCACAACTCTGGAAGAAAAATCTCTGGGCTGTATTCAAAAGGGTGGTCACTGTGCAGTGATGGAAGTACTGAAATATGGAGAGCGGGCCTCTAAAAACGGCTTCATCCTCATCAGTGGTCCGGGAAACGATTTGGCAGGTGTTACCGGCCAGATTGCAGCAGGAGCCGTGCTGACCATCTTCACTACGGGAAGAGGTACGCCTTGCGGATTTGCCGGGCCGACCTTCCGGTTATCTTCAAACACCGCCTTAGCCAAGAAAAAAGCTGGCTGGATCGATTACGATGCGGGCAGATTGCTCGGGGCTGATTCAGCAGAGGTCTCCCAGCTGAACAAAGAACTCTGCGACGCTGTCATGGCAACAGTAAACGGCGATTACAGGACCCGAAATGAGGTCAACGGATATTATCAGATGGGTATTATGAAAGACGGCGTAACGCTGTAAAAATGATAAAAAGTTAGCAATACTCATTAAAATGCTCTGAACATACCATAGGCGGCCTCCTAGTCTTCTTTCTTTTATGGCTGGCAAAGTCCATACATTCTCTCTCAGCAAAAACAAACTAGTCCGAATTCGGACTAGTTTGTTTTGCTCCAACACATATATTACAAATTTTATTGTAGCTGAAGGTGCAGGAAATCGGCAACTGCGACAGCCTCTTTTGATCCTACTTATGGATGATTCTATTTAAGGATTCCGGCTAATTTCTTAGCCAGTTTCTTCTTCCCTTGTATGTTGCCCTGCCTTGCAATCATGATGCGCTGTGCCTGGGGTGAACCCGCGCCGTGCATGGATTCCGTCCGGTAACCCACTGCCGCAGATCCCAGACAGATGTTTTCCAAAAAGCGCAGCACTCTCATGCGGTCTTCTGTGGAACAGGTTCCGTTGCCTGCAAAAAACTTGTGACAGATTTCGCCGATGGTTTCTCCTTCTCTTCCCACAGGCGTATCTGACTGAAAGTCTTTTTCCGAAGGCATGGTCACCATGAGGCCTCCTGCGATATCTTCCGCCAGTCTGACAATTTCGTAAGGGAATCTGGTCACATTCTGCTTGCAGACATTGGCCAGCAGCAGGTCGATGATATAACTGCCCGATGCTGTCTGACAGCCTTCGCAGGAACACGCGATGCCGCAGCTATAAAGTGTCTCGTTGAGGTGGGTCATTTCAATCAGCTTGTCTTTCACCGCAGAAGCTTTTTCCACGCCGTTATACTCCGCTGCCAGAGCTGCCGCACCGATGACCACGTCACCTACGCCTACTTTACATCCGCCGTAGGATTGTCTGTGGAAACCGGCAAATCGCTCTACCAGCATGCCTGCAAAGTCGTATTCCCCCGCCATGAACACGTATTCATTGGGCACAAAGACGTCATCAAAGACCACCAAAGCCTCCTGCCCGCCAAAGTTCTTGTTCCCAAGGTCCATATCCGCATTCTCTTCCAGCTTCCTCGTGTCACAGGACTGTCTGCCGTAGATCATGTACACGCCTTCTGCGTCACTGGGACATGCAAAAGATACAGCGTAATCCTTGTCGTCAGGACCCATGGCGATGGTCGGCATGACGATGTGCCAGTGGGAATTGACGGATCCGGTCTGGTGACACTTGGCGCCCCTGACGACGATGCCGTCTTCTCTCACTTCCTTGATTCTGACAAAGAGATCAGCGTCGGTCTGCTCATGAGGCGCTTTGCCCCTGTCTCCTTTGGGATCCGTCATCGCCCCGTCCACGATCAAATCCTGATCCTGTACATAGATCAGAAACTTCTTGAAGTTCTCGTGGTAATGGGTGCCGTATTTTTCATCAATTTCATAAGTCGTAGAATAGACCGCGTTAAAGGCATCCATTCCCACACACCTCTGAAAGCAGGAGCCTGTCTTCTGACCGAGAAGCCTCTGCATCTTGACCTTTTTCTTCAGATCCTCCGTATCCTGGTGGATATGCGCAAAGCGGTTGATTTTTCTTCCTGTCAGATGTGATGTCGCCGTCATCAGGTCTGTATACTCCGGATCGCGGGCCAGGACATAGGTCATGGCCACGCAGTTGATAGAAGGACGAATCATGGGATGGTCAACCCAATTGTCAATCTTCTCTCCAAACATGTAAACTCTCGTATTCAATTTTCGTAAGCTCTCTATGTACTGAGCCCCTGTCATCATGGTCATCATCTTCCTCCTTAATCGTATCTATCTGAAATAAATCTGTCCGGCAGCTTTTCTATATTCATAAAAGTCTTTTTCAATCTGCTCTCTGAAGTCCGGATGCGCGATTTCTATCAGCGCTTTGCATCTCTGGGTAATAGACTTTCCGAACAAGTCGGCGATACCGTATTCGGTAACCACATAGTGGACGTCCTGTCTCGTGGTGGTCACTGGCGTTCCCGGCTTTAAAACGCCTACGATTCTCGACAGAGCGCCGCCCTTTGCCGTCGACGGCAAGGCGATAATCGGCCTGCCATGTCTGGACTGTTCCGCACCTCTGAGAAAGTCCAGCTGACCGCCTACACCAGAGAACATCTTGCTGCCGATGGAATCGGCTACTACTTGCCCCTGCAGATCTACCTCCAAGGCAGAGTTAATCGCCACTACCTTGTCGTTGCGGGCGATGACACCCACATCGTTGGTGTAATCCACCGGCATCAGCTTGATCATCGGATTGTGATCCACGTACTTATAGAGGTCCTTTGTTCCCTGCACAAAAGTCGCCACAATCTTCCCTGTGTCGATGTTCTTCTTGGCGCCGTTGACGACGCCTTTTTCAATCAGCGGAATCAGATTGTCGGAAAACACCTCTGTATGAATACCGATGTCTTTTTTATCCTCGAGGAACTTGAGAATGGCGTTAGGCACAGTCCCTTGTCCCATCTGCAGACAGGCGCCGTCGTCAATCAAAGTGGAAATATAGTAACCTATTTTCTCTGCCACCGGATCTTCACTGGAAATCAGGGGCAGTTCGTAGATATCTTCGTCGTGTTCCACAAAATAGTCGATATCAGAAACCGGGATTCTCGTATCGCCGCATACATGGGGCATGTTTCTGTTGACCTGGGCGATGGTGATTCTTGCCCGGTTTACAATGACTCTGGTCTGGTCGCAAGAGGTACCCATCCAGACATAACCTTCTTCATCAGGAGGAGTAACCTGTAGTAAGCCTACGTCTACGGGCAGGTACCCTTCCCTCATTGCGACCGGCTGTGCATAGAAATGAATGGGGATGATTTCCCCTCTTCCCTCCTGGCAGCACTTTCTATTCTTTTTTCCGAGGAAAAATGAGTGAATGACAAAATGTCCCTGGCACTCCTCTGCAGCATAAGGTGCGTCGCCGATATTCAGTCCCTGCAAAATCCCTACATTCTCAAACTGATCCTTCATCTCGACCAATTTGTTGAACAGATATCTGGGTTCTGCTGCCGCATGAGAAGGCACTACCATCTCTCCATTTCTAATCTGGCTCAGGGCGGCTGCTGCCGAAACACATCTGCTCTTATATATTTCTTTCCAATTCATGCTTTATCCTTTCTTTATCCCATCATCTCATCGCCAGTGTCACATCGCCTTCGCAGGCCAAAACGCCGCCGTTATAAACCTCCGCGCTGCAAGTGACAATGGCCTTATCTGTATTCTCATAGGAGATTCGAGAGTGAATTTCCAAAGTGTCTCCCGGCTTGATCTTCCAACGAAACTTCACGCTGTCGATACCGATAAAAAGCGGCGTCTTCCCTGCATATCTCTCGCAGGACAAAATCAAGATGTCAGAAGTCTGCGCCATGATCTCTACGGTATAAACGCCGGGAAGTACCGGCTCTTCGGGGAAATGCCCCCGAAAGATGTCCCTGTCCGGGTCTACATAAAATCTGCTCGTGATACTGTCTTCCGGCATCATGTCCACCACTTCGTCCACGAGAAGCATGGGATCTCTGTGAGGGATGATCGCTTTAATCTTCTCCAGATTCAATCTTAAATGGCTCATACCTTTTTCTCCTTATTGTAATGCTCATATGCAAAGACCGCTGCACCGACTGCCCCTGCTGCCTGGCAATGGGGCGCTACTTCTATGAGGCACTCTAATTCTTTCGACAGAGCGTCCACCATGTTGCTGTTCAGCGCAACCCCGCCTGTCATCACCACCTTTGGTTCATATCCGACTCGGCAGCACATGCCCATGACCCTCTTGGCGATGGCCACATGGGCGCCTCTGGCAACGTCTTCGATTGTTTCCCCAGCGGCTAACCGGGATATGACTTCACTTTCGGCAAAGACCGTACAGACGTTACTGATAGAGATCTCTGCCGTAGACTGATCCGCCAAGTCTGACAGATCGGACAGCGAGCAGCCCAATACCCTGGCCATGACTTCGAGAAACCGCCCGGTTCCTGCGGCACATTTTTCATTCATGACGAAGTTCGCAACCTGTCCGTCCCCATTCAGTTTGATGACTTTCGCATCCTGCCCGCCGATATCGACAATGGTTTTGGCATCTCTGGTCAAAAAGTCAACGCCCTTGGCATGGCAGGTGATTTCCGTAATCTGCTTATCTGCCTCCTTATAGTTGACTCTTCCATACCCCGTGACCACAGTGCACTTGATGTCATCTGCTTGGATTCCCGCCTGCAGAAAGGCATCCTTTATCGCATCCTCATAAGCGCCAGTCCCAGTTCCCAGATTGATCACGGATACCGCTGCCAATTTCTTTTGCTCGTCGATAAGGGCAGCCTTTGAGGAGGATGAGCCTATATCAATTCCTAAAAACATTCTCGTCACCTCACTTACAGCAGCATTTCTGTAAAGCTCTGCACTCTTGTCCTGATCTGCTCAAAGGATGTGAGCTGCTGATCAATTTCCAGATAGAGCATCGGTACAGAAGCAGCTTCGACTTCCTCTTTATAGATCGGATAGTCATATTCTTCCGGGTCGCAGAATTTCATCATCAAAACGACGATGCCGTCTGCCCTGCATTCTTCCGCCATATCGATGAGCATCTGTCCCTTCTTTTTTTCGGGATCGTAGAGGAAGGTGTCCCCCTCCTGGTCGGCGACTCGATAAGCCATCTTCTGGAAGACATCGGTCACGTCTTTTCTTGCCTGCGTTCTCCAGAGTCTCGAACCCAGGGATAAATCGTCCGCTGCAATCGTGATCTGATTCTCGTCAAAGATATCCAGCATCTCTATGGGTTCAGATAACAGCCCCGTCACTACGACCCTCGTTCCCTGGTATCCGGATGACGGCTCGCCTTCCAGCCCCTGGATAATTTCCTCAATCATCTCCGTATAGATGGCTTTGTCCATGAATTGTCCGGCTTTGATCAGCAGATGGCGTTTCCTGGCTGTGATGATCTCTGGATGTTCCGCGCTGGTTTCGCTGAATCGCCTCATGGTCCTCCGATATTTTTCATAAAT
>ERZ791934.1988-NODE-1988-length-15479-cov-15.244100_pt1 | contig 15479 bp, 27 predicted proteins | sample MGYA00510125_ERZ791934 | MGnify/ENA primary metagenome ERZ791934 (study PRJEB30046, sample SAMN00993240) | human gut metagenome | study: EMG produced TPA metagenomics assembly of the A metagenome-wide association study of gut microbiota in type 2...
TTTCATTCAATGCGGGCGTCGATAAAAGTGATCTCATATATTACTCCTTTAAATCCTCATTTTCACTATTGCTTTCATTACGTTTCCTCTCTCCGATCTATTTAGTCCTCCGCCTCTTCGAATAGCTTGCCAGCATTATCTCTCATATATTGGCTAACTTTCTGATACCCTTCCGTATTATTCTCTTCTCCAAATCCTCGGAATTTGACTCTGGCCGGATAACAGTCAATTATTTTACCGTCTTTTAAGTCAACTGTAATAGCCCACCCAAAGGTATGTAAAATCATGTTGATCCACCATAACAAACCGGCATTTCTAAACTCTTCCCAAGATTTTCTTTCTATCATCTAAAATCCTCCTTATGTGCTGTGCAGTACACGCACCGCTTGCATGCCTCTATAGGCTCATCATCGTCGGCACGACTAAACCCCATGCACTTACCATTGCTGTCTCGTCCCGGTTCCCCATGACTCTTAATATACTTACAGTTGTCTGGTGTCCTCTTTGGCATCTTACACCTCCAAAATCTTCAACTGTTTCCAATTTGGAAATTGTTTAAATTTCTCAATTATCAGATTCATACCCACCAAATGGACATTCACTTTTCGCATTGTCTCCGGGGCAGGTATAACACTTGTTACAAATTTCGCATTCGTCCTGCTTCTGGCAATCTGGACAAATGCAAACTTCACAATCTTTCATTCGTTCACCTCTAAATCTTCATATTATCTAATATAATCCTCAGTACATGTTGATTGCAGCCAGTGCAACAGGCAGCCATCGCAATCCAAACCAGGCACATTGCCACTATCCTTGCACAAATCGCAAAATGTCACCGAATAGTCAATGTCTCCTACCTCTATTCGCTTCAAAAATCCCATCAGTTCTTCATCCTGCATGTTCCTAATTCGGTCAGCGTTCGTCATTCTGCCCCTCCTCTAAATCATCATTTATATCTCAAAACAGATATTTTGCCACTTTTTATATGCGTCCATGTATAGCTCGTTCCTATCCCCGTTAAAAGTCAGTTCATAGTACATGCCATCTGGTGCTGTTGTTGATAATAATGCCTTATGATTCTGTAATGTTTTGCAGTACCAAACTACATACACATCATTGACCGTAATATCTACTACATCTGTTTTCTCACAATGCTCATTATAGTAATTAGCTACTTTTGCTTTACAAATATTTAAAAATTCCTGACTTCTCATTTTCCCCGCTTTCTCCGACACTCAGCAGTCGGCGGCTAAATATTCATTAATCAAAATAACCTAACTCGATCCCTAGTTGGGTGCATCCAGCAATAATTGTTCTAAGATCATCACCGGCGCAATGGCACATCACAAACGTTAAAATATCTTCTCCGTTTTCTTTCCTAATTTCACAAAAGAAGCCCTTTTCAATTGTCTCATCCGTTCCGTCTGAATAATGCACTGTAAATTTTTCTACATCTTTTTCATCTTCTACCGGGACACCATCTTCGTATTTCTTCAATTTCTTTCCTCCATCAAATCTTCAACTCACAAACTACTTGCACCCCAAACCGGCGGCTGAATCACTTCCATCTTTTCCACATCAGAAACCCCGTTTTCATCCACACACGGTAATAAATCGTTTTCCTGCCAGCAGAAGAAAATTCCAGTTATTGAAACATCTATGCTCTCCGGCCAAAATCCGCGAAGAGTCTTAATCGTTGTCCTTTTAACTGTTTTAAAACGCACATCGAACTCTCGGACCTCGCCATCTTTTAATACCAATCTGGTCCTGTCTCCGATGTTAATTGGGGTTCCATTTTTATCAAATAATCCTGTTTCCATATTGCTCTCACTCCTTTTATAAATCCTCAGTATCTGTTGATAAACCATAAGCGTCGCACCTTGTTACACTTATCGCAGTAAAACATATGGACGCTTAAAGCAACCCGAAATCTGGTCCCGTGAAAAAACACAATTTTTTCTGCCATGCAAATAGATTCAGGATAATGTGTTCTCAGGCAATTACTTTTCTTCACCATATACCTCCATCTCTGCTTTTAAGGCCAACATAGCATCTAATCTAAGAGTCGTTATTTTTATGGCTGATTCAGCAGAATTTTTCGAGTTATAACCATTACAATATTCCAAGAAACTTTTATAGCCTAAAATCTCCTTCTCCACATCTTCCAAGCAATATATTCTTGTCCTATATCCTGCAGATGTCAGACAAGGAATACTGCTGTCGCCTTCCGCCCATTCCTCCAATGCCTTCCGGACCTGGTTTGCCAATCTGATAAGAGCGATAAATCCACCTTCTTGTCGAGCCAGCACCTGTATGTATTTCTTAATTGTTTCGTCGGACGGAATGCTGCTCATCTCAGCCATCACAATCTGGTTCACCTGCGGCAAATCTCCAAGGTTCCAGTTCTCATTCGGTTCCGGAAGTTCTTCCTGCTGCACTTCCGCAGCATTCAGGACTGTCTGCCTGTTTTTCCAGTCTTCCCAACACTGCTCGCATTCCTTATGTCCCGCCTCCTTCTCTTCTGGTCCGGTTTCCCATTCCTGACGCCGGCAGGAGCTGTTGTCAGGCGGGCAGGTATTGGCATCCACTGCAATCTCATCTGATACCGATTCTGGCATGGCTATTTCTGGTTCTGGTTCGGTTCCGCTGCGAAGGTTCTGCACTTCTTCCAGGGCAATCTCGTTCCACATCACCTGTACTGCTCGGCAAAGATAAAACCACTCACACTCTCCAACCCATTCGTTCGTTCCGCTGAAAAATTGTATAAAATCATCAAACAGATTGACATGAGCCGATCTCCCATTCAATGGATCCTTGAAGTACCAGCTTGTGTTACTGTTTTTTCGGAATTGAACTTTGAACTGTTTTTCGGATTCGGATATTTGCATCACGCGTTTTTCGCAGTCTTCCCGCATCCAGTCATGAAACACCTGAATGAAATACCGGGCTGCTGCATTACAGTATTCAGTTCGGGTTTCATCGGCCGGTTCCAGGTTCCATCGAATCTCCTCCTGTTGCGATATCGCAATGCCTTCCTCATCTGCTTCAAAGTCTTTCACTGACAACACCGTGCTTCCGGTATTGGCCGCCGGCTGCACTTGATATTCTACCGGCTCCGGCATTACATCAGGAAAGTCATCAATGCTCAGCTGGCCGGGCAGTTCAAAGTAGGGAACTTCCCGAACTGGCTGCCGAATCTCCCGGATCTGCTTGACCTGGGTATCCGGGGTCACCTGATCCAGTTGCTCATCATTCAGATACAGCATTTCCTGTAACTGGCTTTTTCCGTACGCTTTAAACTCCTCTGCAACAATCGGGCTGTTTCCTCCCTTCGAAAACCGGTCATTTATGGTCATGTACCGACTAGCGGTTGATTTACTGATTCCGTATTCCTCCCGGGCGAAGTCCCAGATGCTGGCGTGGCCGTCCTCTTCATAAAGCTGTTTATCTCGGGCATATTTGAGATAATATCCGATAGCAATAAAGCTTCGAGAAGCGGCGGCAATATTACTTCGGATAAACGCTTTAACATCGCCAAAATCTAGATGTTGATACCATTCTGCCTGCTTGTTCTCTGTCTTGATTGGAATTGATTCCAATTCCATCATGCTCCCCTCTTTTTCCATCTTCTCCTCCCATCAGTTAAGCACGGTTCTTAAAAATTCATCACGGTATTTATCCGCCAGTTGGTCCCGCACCGATATTTCCGGTAGCAGCATGGGAATGCTTGTCCCATAAATCCGGCTCTGAATGCGATCATCGCCAGAAGCTTTTTCAATCGGCACGTTGGAGGTATACAGCGTTGGCAGCAAATTCCGGTAGCGCTCGTCAATCAGTGAAAATATTGCATTGTTTATCCATTCCTGCTTTTCCGTCTGAACCCCGACGTCATCCAGAATCAGCAGACCACAGCGTTTCAAGCTATGACGCTCCATGTCCGCGTCTTCATCCTTTCGCTTTATCAAGTCGATGTAATCTAACACCTGGACAAATTTCACCACCGCGTTATAACGTTCCATCACTTCATTCGCCAAACAACAGGCGAGTAAGGTTTTCCCGCTCCCCTTTGTAGCTGAGTAGATATACAAGCCACGACCAGAACGTCTAAATTCTTCGTAACGGGAAATAAAGGCATTGGCAATATTTTTTTGCGGTCCGGTATCAGCCTGGTAATAATCCCAGTTAAAATCTTTACCACGCTTGTATGTATATTCCTTTGGCATCCCGCTCCGGCTTCGGCGCATCTGAGCATAGCTTGTCTTTTCGTCATACCAAAATGGCTGCGTTTCGCCATATCCCGGTACATCAAAAATCACAAAGGCACCTGTTACACCCTTATCCTGGTACGGTTCCACCTGCTTCACTGTCGCCATTGCACATATACTGCCGATAGTAATCTGCTGCTGATCGCCCTTCTGGAGCATCTGCCATCGCCTCCCTCTTCCTGTTTTCGTAATTTCCATCAAGCACCTTTGCCATGTTGGCATCACTAATCAGCCAGTCAAAGGTTGCCCTCCAGTTCCGGTTGTTTTTCCCCTTCAGGAAATCACTCTGCTCCGCCGTTTCAAACAGCCGGCGGAAATCATCCACGGTATACCCGGTATTAAGCCTTGCACGAATCGCCCTTTTTCGGGCTTCCGACAGTTTCACCAGGCGGGGATACGACCCGCAAACAGAATTATACAAATCCTGAATCGTGGTATACTGGTCAGAAAAATCCGTTTTTTCTGGTATATCGTCAGATATACTCTTTTGTTTTTGTTTTAGTTTATTTATGTCTGTACTTTGTACTGTCGTTTGTACTTCTTTTGTACTGTCGTTTGTACTGTATTTTGTACTGGAATTTGTTGGGTACAAAATGTGGTACTTGGTACATTCCCCCCGCTTCTTGGAAGGGATGAAATCAATCAATCCAAGCTGCTTTAATTCTGCCCTGGCATTCATAAAAGCTTTTTCACTTATTCCCATCATGCCGCTAATGCTTACGTTTGTCCTCGAGAACCAGTCCGACCAACTAGATTTGTTGTTTATCGCCAATAGTGTGTAATAAAGCAACTGTCCGTTATTGGAAACCCGGCTGCACTGGATTCGTTCGTAAAATAAATTCAGCAGCTCTATATAATTCATGTAGGCCATCACCTACCCTTCTATTTCCCGGCCTGCCTCCCATTCCCGGAAAAGGTTAATCCAATCATCCAGGCGCATGGTTGCAAGCCATTCTGACCGGTCCCTGCGGTGGAAGACTGTCGGAAACTCTCCCGCTCTGGCATCGTGTTTTGCCTGCTCCATCGCCTCCAGGAGGTTCAGCTTTTCAACTCGTTTGCACTCGATATGGATTCCCGGCAGTCCCACCACGTCAGCAGAACCATCGGCGCCGCAAAATTGCTGCCCTCTCCGGGTATCATATCCATAGTCACGCAGGATTCCAGCCAGTTCCCGCTCACCGCGCTTTCCTTTTTCACGCTGTGCTTTTCCCATCCGCCTGTTCCACCTCCCTATCAAGCCACTCCAGACAACAGTCGATACAGTTACTATTCGGACACATATCCTTGCACATCTCGTCTTCTACTCCATACGGGCACATCATCCAGTAGGCCATCGCTGTCTTGCTGGACGCCAGTTTTTCAAAATTCGTCATATCCTGCTCCTTTTAGGGAGGCCGGGGCGGTCAATTCCCCGGCCTGGTATCATCAGTGGCATTCAATTATTTTCGTGATATATTAACTGCCACAGAAGGTCTTGTTACCCTATTACGACAATCCGGTCACTAATCTCGTCCGGCATTTCAGTTAAGGCTTCGGCCAAGTATTCCTTAATATTTGCAATGGCCTCATTTTTCCAGATATTATTTTCAGCCTCCACAATTTTAAAGGCCGGAACCTCCTTGTCGCCAATCCGGAATACAAACTTGCTGGCCGGCTGCGCTACCTCCTGGAAGGTGCGGTACGGTATCAGCTCCACCGGATTCGGAACAATCACATCTGCCTTAGCTGCCACACCAACTGTCATCGTTGCCACCTGAGAAATGCCATCATCTGCATAGGCCTGTCCATTCTTCTTTTCAATATTTCCAGCCATCTTCGTAAGTAAGTCCAGGTCTCCGTTCTTCTGGAAATTGGCCTGCAATTCAATCATAAAGCGTTCCTGGTCGTACCAGTAGTCAAAGCGAAACTCTGAAGTCTGGGCATTCACAACAAATAATGTCTCACGCTCTCTCTCAGCATCCAGAGCGGACATCAAGCGGACCTCGGTAGGACTTACAATGTGAATCAACATCTTTCGGTTATCGGGAAATTCATTGTTACAGTCGCTTATATAGTCAACGAGAGACGACAGAGTGGCGGCGGTAATTGCTCTTGCCTTGTCCGTGCAGTCGTAGCGGGTCAGGTTCCGGTTCGCGAATGTCTTCCCGCAAATCTCCAAAACTTCTGTTTTCTCAGCCTCATTTCCCAGGCCTACAACGTACTGTAATGCTTCTTTTAAGTTCTCCATGTTTGTTCTCCTTTTTTATGTGTGATTAATTGGTTGCTCTTAAATCAATTGGTTTGGGCTGCTGATAAATCTCTCCTGTGTCCGGGTCAAAATCCTGGGCCTGCGGTTCAGGTGCCGGCTGCCGGGACGATACCGGGGCCGTGTCATAGGCGGCCACCTGCGGCCTGTTGTTTCCATACTCGGATATTTCTATCCGACCGGTTCTTGCATCCTGTCCAATCAAAAACGTTGTTTCTGATTTTTGCAGTCCTGCCAGTTTTGTTTTAATATCATAGGTTGCTGCAATTGTTCCGGCCTTACTGGGCTTAAATTTAATATTGATTGTCATTCCTCTGGCCGCTTCCGGATCCATATTGGGGTCCATGATGTTCTGGCCTATCTGCGCCAGAGCCACCCGGAACATGCCGGCCAGTTCACCGTTTCCGATGTTGTCAAATGTGATTGCCATGCTTGCCTCCTTTCTGAAGCTTTATGAAAAGAAACTGGCTGTTACATCATTTTCTGACGCCGTTTCCTGCTCCTGGTGTTCTCCTCCGACCAGTTCTTCGGTTTCCACATCCGCTGCCTTTGTATCCACAAAGCTCTCCTCGTTTTCTACATATTCTTTTGTTCCATCTTCGCGGATGACCGCCATATCTGCGTCCACCGCCTGGACAATGTCAATACTCATTACACCCCATTTACTAATCAGCTGTCGAAGCATGGTTTTAAACGCCATTTCATCAAAGTTTTTAGACCAGAACGTATACTGGCTTCCCTTTTCCAAGTCACGTTGATATCCAAGACTGAACTTCTTTGCGTGCGCTACCATCTTTTCCCGGCTCCAGTAGATGGACTTGCGGAATCCATTCAGATACTCAAACATCGCATAATAGCCAACAGTTGGTGCTTCCTCACGGGCCTCTTCGTCCTGTATCAGATTCACTTCAATTTCCTCATTCAGTGGATCGAACCGGATCAGCTCTCCCTCTTTAATAGCCATTACATTCAGCTTTTTATATTGTCCGGAACGAAGGGCTAACTGAATATATCCCTTGTATCCAAGCTGGAACTGAGCCTCCTTGGCTCCCTTCTTTCGGTTGTCATAGGGGACAAGATAGTATTGTCCAAGCTGCGGGCTGGGCGAAAGATTCAGGGATTCCCCCAAAAGAGCCGCGCTTAAAATGCTAGTATTCGTGCATTCCTGCAGCGCAGGCGTCGCCTGTACGGCAGATACAATACTGGAGATAAAACGGCTGCCGTTCTTTCCTCCAATCACGCTGTTAATCTGGTTCTTTACCGCATCCTGTGTCAGGTAGGCGGTAAGCCCCTGCTTAGGGGCTCTATTTGCCAAACTGTTTCCTACTGCCATTGTTTTATCCTCCTCTTACTACTTTGGTACCGGCTCGAACCGGATGCCGTTGGTTTTTAGATACTGTTTTAATCCTGCCAACTGAATAGAAGTTGCATATACACGAAAATCCAGAACATGAATCGACTCTTCCACTATTTCAACCGCCGGTACAGGAACTGCAGTTTGCTGACTCTCCGGCTCTGCGGTTTTCTCTTCCTGTTTCTTCCCTGCTGCCATTACGGCCTGGGCCTCTGCCTTTCTTCTGGCCTCCTGTTCCGTCTTGACCTTTGCGAGTTCTGCCTCATATTCTTTTCTCTTCTGCTCGGCTGCCTCCAGGCGGTTCCGCTCTGCAATCGCTTGACCAATATCATATGTGCGTAAAAAGACTTCTTTCATATCTCCTGCATAAGGGCTATCCACCTCGTTAAGAATTGCCAGCCCCTCATCCACCTTCTGAATCATCTCCAGAATATCCTCCTTTACGGACTTCATGGTCGTGGATGCGTTTGCGTACTCCGATTTGAAAACCCTCTCAAAAGGAAGGTATTTTTCTATGTCATGGATATTGTCATCATAAAATTCCCGTATCTTCGCTGTCTTTTCTTCCCGCTGGCGACGCTCATAATCTTTCACCTGGGTGTCAATGTTGTCGATGGCCCGCTGGACAATGGCCACCAGTTCTTTTTCCTCTTGCTCAAACTGTTCATAAGGAATCATGACTTTCTTCTTAAGTTCTTTCCTCTTTCCCTCCATTGCCTCTACAAACTTGTTAAGCCGTGCCCGGTCGGCCTTGGCAGCCTTGATGGCATCATCCGTGTATACCGATACTGCATACTCTTCAGAGGCCACAGTAATCTCATTTTTCAGTTCCTCAAAATTCCACTCTATCTTCTGGATAAATCCGTCATCCTGCGGATTATAAATTTTAAGCTCCATATGTTCCTCCTATACTGGAAATTGCTTTTTCTTCATGCTATACTCACCTTATAGACACTTTGTAGTAAAGTAAAAAGCAGGAGAAAATTCATGAAAGAAAAAATAATTAAAAACCCAGTTTCCTTCTCTCAACGAGCTCACAATATACATGGAACAGGGTATGTTCCATGCTATGTCAGCGATCGATGGTTACAATTTTCTGACACGTTTTCTAAAAATAATGGTTTTGTTTTCGTGGATGTTATGACTCTGGGAGCTGATGAACTGCCACGAAAAATATGCTCTTTATGTCTTGATATTAATGAATTGAAAGCTGAACTCGATAAGCTCACTGCTCTTTAAAATATTCCAATAGAACCTGCTCATAAATCTTTTTGATTCGTGGAATATGCTTTTCATGCATGTTAAGCATATTCCCTCGTATATCAAGCTCTTTAAGCACCTGGCGCTTTAATCTTTGGATAATTTTTCTCTGAATTTCTTCTTCTACCTGACGCTTGGATAATTCCTCCTTAATGTCACTTATTATATTGAACCACGTTTGGCATTGCTCTTTCTTATCCATGACTGCTACCTATATCGCAGGAAGAATTAGATCCGGACGACGGCCGGAAGTAACATTGTTCCAAAATTTCCTTTCCGCTTCAACCAGATACTGTATGTCCTCCCAGGCGTCCTTTCGATTAATAAAATAGTGTTTTGTTGCGATTCGCAACTCGCCACCCCACTCACTTTTCAGTTGAGCTTTTAAAACTGCAAACTCATACTCGGTCACGGCCAGATAATGCAAGACCTGACAGTAATAGTTGTCCGGGATCCGATCCTTCCACTTCTCTTTCTGCATACTCTGCAAGATGTTTGTTGTCTTGATTTCCAGCACACCGCGGCGGCCTTCTTTATCAATCAATTCACCGTCCAGTGACGCATGCATCCATGGATAATCAGAGTTTAAAAACATGTTATTCTCTTCATAAAGGACCTGGTACTGCGGAAAATCAAGAGAAAAGAGGCCGCGTAAATACTCCTCCGCTTTGGTCCCATACTGGACATAATCACGATCCGAGATATCATCCGGGATAATTAATCCCGTCTTCTCTTCCCATAACTGCACATTGTCCTTATAAGGGTTCATGCCGACACAGGCGCTGGCATCGGAACCACCGATGTGATTTTTTCTGGCCTGTAGCCATTCCTCACGGCTATTGAATCTGTACTTTCTGACCGGCATTCCGTTTCCTCCTTGCAATCGCATAACTCACCCGGATCCAGATGCGAACCACAGCGTGGACATACATTGTAATAACTCATTCTTGCAATCCTCCTCGATATCCCTTACAATAAGGGTGTGAAAATATTTTTATGTATCTGAGCCTGTCCGGTTGCCGCCGGTGGGCTCTATTTCTCCTTCAATTGCCTCTAGCAGCCTCAAAACCTCTCCGCTTGTGTACAACAAGTTTTCTCCTGCCTGCATCCATCCGATTGCAAAGCTCAAGCGGATCTCCTCTGGCTTCCGATTCGATAGCTCTGTCAGCAGAATCTCTTTTGTGGTAGTTCTAAGCATCCTTGTCCCTCCTCCCTCACATCCACCCTGCCGCCCGCAGGAACACCCCGGCCGCAATAATCCATCCGTATGTCATCCATACCATCATGCTGGTCATCCGCTCTACCTGCTTGTTTGTTTCTGCCCCTCTGGCCTGGCGGACAGCCGCGGGGCCATCGTTATAATGTTTGTGCATTGGTATCACCTCCTTACATAATGGTCTTGCGCTGCTCCTCTGGCACCCCCAGCGCTTCGCAGAGCAGCCACAGCTCTCCCGCCCGGAAGGTGGCTGGCTCCGCTTTCCGCTTCTTAAATGTCTCTACCGGCATATTAATCGCCTTCGCGATTCCGGCATTGGTCATATTCCTGCGCGTCTTATGTTCGCTAATTATTGCCCGGACATTCTCCGCTCTCTGGCGGGTGTAGGTGGCATAAGCAGCCGCTTTTTGTTTGTCTGTCATGTTCTCACGCTCCTTTCGTTGTGGTAAACTTTTTCTTATTATGGTACAATCTCCTTATCAAAACGTTAAAAGGAGAGGTATTATGAAGCTAAATATTGATTGTGTCAGAGATGTTTTACTTGAACTTGAGACCTTTCCTATGGGGAATTATGGCTCCCACTCTTTTATTAAATCCACTCAAAAACACGGCGAAGACGATGTCCTCTATGCACTAATTAAACTTACTGAAGCCGACTACATAAATGCAAAATATTCCAGAACACTTGATGGCCGGCCGCATATCGACTTTATTTATGACATCACCTTTTCGGGCCATGAGTTCCTCGAAAAAATAAAATCAGACGGAATCTGGAATAACAGTGTAAAACCTGTTCTTTCTCAGGTAGGTTCCAAGTCATTTGATGCAATTATTCAAGTTGCCACGAACACCATATCGTCCCTAATATCAAAGCAACTCGGCATTACCGTCTAAAAATCTTCATCACTACAAATTGGGTGCATTCCTTCAGCTCTTCATCCATTGGAGGGGTGTACCCTTTCCTGTTCATGTAATAAATCAATGCCGCACAAGATACATACCTTGTCAGCCAACCGATGCCGCATATCAATGTAGTAGCGACGAATATGATTGTCCACATTTTTCTCACGCTCCTTTCTCATCTGGCTCCTCCAGCAACTTCTCATTTAGCCTACTTTATGCCTCATTCTGTGTCTTTTTCAGACACTTTTTGGCTAAAAAAAATTTTATCAACATTGTCTGCATCCAATAAATATTTCTTCTTAATTTTGGCTATTTCACCTTGCGTAAATTCAGCCCCATTCTCGTTAATTTTTGCAGAAAACGTGCTTCTTGCCATTCCTAAAAATAGTGACAACGTTGTTCCTGTATCCCCATTGGCCTTCATAACGGATTCTAAAAGATTCTTGTTCACATTTATCACCTCTTTTCTTTGTGTCTTTTTTAGACACCCTGATTGTAACTCGGTTTCTTTCTATTGTCAACAACTTTTTTTGATTTTCAAGACACTTTTTTTGATTTTCCTTGCAATATCTCTTATTTTGTAGTAAAATTAAGACACATAAGCCACGGAGGTAAACACGTATGAATATGGCAGATAGAATTAAAGAACGTCGAACATCTATGAATTATACCCAAGAAGAGCTCGCGCAAAAACTCGGTCTTCAAAAATCAGCCATCGCAAAATATGAAAATGGTCGCGTGGAAAATATCAAACGTTCTATTATCGCGCAAATGGCAGAAATACTTGAATGTTCTCCTGCATATCTGATGGGATGGGATCGCAACGTAGGCCCCCTTTCAAACGGAACAAAACATAAAACAGCAGGCGTTACAATTAATGTCCTTGGTCGTGTTGCTGCCGGTATTCCAATAGAAGCCATAGAAGATGTTATCGATACTGAGGAAATCACGGAAGAAATGGCTGCGACGGGTGATTTTTTTGGGCTTCAAATCCACGGAGACTCTATGGAGCCGAGAATCTGCGAAGGGGACGTTGTTATTGTTCGCCAGCAGGATGACGCAGAAAGCGGAGAACTGGTCATTGCCATGATTAACGGAGACGAAGCTACATGTAAGCGACTAAAAAAATATGCCGGCGGAATTATGCTCCTGTCAAACAACCCTAAATATGAGCCAATGGTATTTACCAACAATGAAATTTCAGAAAAACCGGTCAAGATACTAGGAAAGGTAGTGGAATTAAGAGGAAAATTTTAGGGGAGGGAGAGCCTTATGAGTATAAAAGGAACCGATCAAAAATTATATGTAGGAAAAACAGAATCCAACATAATAAGCTTTTTGGGGAAAAAGACAACTATTGTCTATTCAGAATTAGACAGGATTGATTTCAGTTATTTTCGTCCCGGACGCGGTGGAGGCTATCTTGATTTTATAGATAAAACCGGAGGAAAAAAGAGATTCAGTTTCAATCATAAAGCCAATAAAAAAATTCACCAAACGATAGAACTGATAAAAGAAAGCAGGCCAGAACTAGAAATCACAGAGTATCATGCAGAAGACTATAAATTTTATCAATGTGATTGGTTTATCATACTTACTATGTTCTTTTGTTGTATGCCTCTTGGGTTGCTTTTAATGTGGAGATACAAAAAATACACCCTTCCAATTAGGGCTATGATGACCTTTCTAATTATAGCTTTATGGTTTCCGGGAGCATATTACTTATCAACACTTCAGGCGACTACGCCTCCGGCTTCGTCACTTGCCCAAAGTGAGATTACTGATATTAGCCCTGAAGAATTAATAACTAATTATGAAGCAAACGAAGTTAAGGGAGATGAAATTTACAGTGGAAAATACTTCCGGCTTACAGGCGCTATTGGCGACATTGGCAAAGATATTCTTGAAAACGTATATATCACATTTAAACGCGATGAACCATTTGCTATAACGTCTGTACAATGCTATTTTAACGATGATGCAGAAATACAAAAAGTAATGGACCTGAATTCTGGCGACAATATCACTTTGGTAGGATATTGTGAAGGGAAATTTGGGAATGTTCAAATAAAAGATTGCATTATAGAAGTGTCAAATGTTTCGGTAAAAGCTAATACAAAAAAATCAGGTAAAGATACTGAGGGGTTTTCAACAACTTTAACAGCTGGACATTATGTAGTAGGAATTGATATTCCGATAGGGACATATAGCTTTTTCAGCAAAAAGGGAACAGGGAATTTATATTCCAATAATGGAGCGATAAATGAAATCTTTGATTACGAGAATCAGGCCGGTGAATCACTAAAGGAATATGGTGTTGAAAATTTTGGAACTGAGGAATTAAAGAATATTTATTTAAGCGAAGGCGTTGTCGTTACCGTTACCGGGACGCAGGAAATTTCTGCTGGATGTGATGATGGACTTGTATCATCAATGACAAATCGAAATCAAGATGAATTAGAAGAATTGGAAATAGGTTATGGAAACTATGGGGCAAATGATAATATTCCATCTGGCACATACAATATAATTTGGCTTGAAGGTTCTGGTAATATTATTTCAGATTCTGCAAACACAGACAATTCTATTAACGAAATAATGGGAAATCCAGATAAATTAGATACGGGAAATGAGTTTGACGCTACACTCAACAAAATCACCGATGAATTGTATATACAAGAATTTCATAACTTCACAATAGAAGAAGGAGATATTCTTAAAATACCAGACATAAAAGTCAGATTAGTACCTAGCAAATAAAATAAAAAGCCCCTGCGCGACCAACGCAAGAGCCTTTTAAAAACTATCATCAGGCTATACCGGAAATGACAGCTTTCACCAGCTATATTGTATCATTTTCGGTGACACCTGTAAAGTGATAGGTGTTATTTTGTACCCATTTTTAAGGAGGATGATACAATGTCAACAGCAAAAAAATTACCGTCCGGCTCCTGGCGATGCCTGGCTTACAGCCACACGGAAAAAGTGATAGATGAAAAAACTGGAAAGTGGAAGGATAAAAGAATCTATGAATCCTTCACCAGCGATGACCCGTCGCCACGCGGAAAGAAAGAAGCAGAGGCCGCAGCCGCCCTATTCCAGCTTAACAAGGAGAAACGGCCGAAGAGCCATGAGTATAGGAACATGACCCTGTCGGAGGCCATTGACGCCTACATAGAGAGCCGGGAGGCTATCAACCGGTCGCCAACCACAATACAGGACTACCGCTGCATCCAGAAAAATGCCTTCCAGGATATCATGGATTCGAAATTGAAGGATCTGGACGAAGAAATTTTACAGGAAGCCATTAACGTGGAAGCCCGGAGGCCATCAAGAAAGCGCGCCAGGAACCCGAAGCCAATCTCAGCCAAGCGGTTAAAGAATGAGTGGGGCTTGGTCACAGCCGTGCTGAACAAATACCAAAAAGAACTGAACTTTGAAAAAATCGAACTGCCACAGGTCATGGAACGAATAGTGGAACTCCCTTCCGCCGCCGACGTGCTGCGCATCATCAAGGGAACGGACATAGAGCTGCCGGTACTCCTGGCGGCGTGGCTCTCTTTTTCCATGTCGGAGGTCCGCGGACTGACGAAATCAAAATCCATCAGCGGGAATTATATAACTATCCGTGAGGTAGTTGTCGATGTTGGCCGGGAGACGAAAAGAAAGGATATGGGAAAGAATCCTGCCAGGAACCGGAGGCATCGGATACCGCCTTACATCAAGCAGCTTATCGACCAGGTGGATGGAGACATCCTGGTCCCTATCAGTGGCCGGGCCCTATATCACCGATGGATTAAACTACAGGATGACAACGGCATGGCGCATATTACTTTCCACGACCTTCGCCATCTCAGCGCGTCCGTCATGGCGCTGCTGCGGGTTCCTGACAAGTACGCCCAGGAGCGCGGCGGCTGGAAATCTGACAAGGTAATGAAAAAAGTTTACATGCAGACTTTTTCGGAAGAGCGCGAGAAAGTAGATAACATCATTGATAGTTACTTTGAAAATATAGTGGAACCGGAAGAAAATGGGGTAGACAAAAACAAATATCAGGCGTGGCTTACCCTATATGATAAAACAGATTGTCGAGAGTCAAAAAAAGAATTTTTAAGGTTCATGCAACACGAAATGCAACACACATTAAAAAAAGTACCGTAATTACGGTACTTTTGAGAGCGCGAGACGGGATTCGAACCCGCGACCCTCGCCTTGGCAAGGCGATACTCCACCACT
>ERZ791934.1990-NODE-1990-length-15471-cov-3.682213_pt1 | contig 15471 bp, 24 predicted proteins | sample MGYA00510125_ERZ791934 | MGnify/ENA primary metagenome ERZ791934 (study PRJEB30046, sample SAMN00993240) | human gut metagenome | study: EMG produced TPA metagenomics assembly of the A metagenome-wide association study of gut microbiota in type 2...
CTGCCGTCTGCTTATTGCACGGGATTCCTTCCGGATATGCTTTCTGATATACGACAAAAAGTCCTTTTCCATTCCATCCTTCACGGGCAATTTTTACGCCCCGTTTTGCAAGATCAAGGGCTGTCCCGAAATTTATTCCTTCCGGTTCGCAGTCTGGATATTCCTCAATTACATCAATGCCGTATTCAATGGCACATTCATTTTCAATACGGCATCCTCTGGCATCTTCCCATCCTTTAGCGAAATACACCACGTCTGCTGTTGACAGAAGTTCAAGAGATTTAGCAATAAACCACAGCGGCCTTGCTTCTGCTGGAACGTTCTGGAAGAAAGAATCTATAACTTCGATCTCGTCTTCTTCTCCGCATATTCTAATATGATTCTTGGCAGTTTCGATGGCTTTCTCACGAACCGCAAGAATTTCTTCATCTGTTTTCCCTCTCATGGGTTGTGAAATAAATAATTTCTTCATGTTCTCTCCTTACTGGGCGTTCTTCGCCCTCGCTTTCAACGCAATCACCAATTCATTCAGACCATCCGCAGGCGGTGCCGACACTTCATAGTCTGCTGTGTCCGGATCTGCCGATCCGTCTTTCAATAACCCCGGCTCCGTCTCATACCAGACAAGCGATGTCTCGGTAATCGGTAAATCCATATCAGTTGTTGAGATAGACCGTGTGAAGTCAATATCTGTCCCGAATACTGCCGCCTGCGCTGAACCTTTCCCTGTGGATAGATTTGCGTAAAAAGAAACCGGTGAACTATACCCTGTCGTATAATCCCCGGTCTCATCTCCATTTTCATCTATAATAGGAATCTTTTCTCGGTACAATGCGTACCAGAGTTGTCGTTGATTTTTCTTTAATGAACGCATAGATTTCAGTTCCCTATTCCTTCTTTTGCATCGGATTTATTATTAAGATTTTAATAGCAATCAAAAGAATTACTATACATATAACAACAAATAAGTTTGTTACTATTATCCCTACAAACACAATTTTAGTATTTTCCTGTGTAAGATTAAATATAATACTTGCATTTGTAGCAATCAATGAAAAAATCGAAACAAATATAGACATCAAAGTAATAAAATTTATATAAAGCGTATTTACTTTGATTTCTATATTTTTTGATCTCTTCTTCAGTTTGCATAGCTCCTTTTTATAAGATTCATTAAGTTCTTTCGTTTCTTTTTGGATTTTATTTATATCTGCCATTTTATATCTTGTGTTTATGTAATAAAAATCCCCATCCTTACACACAAGATCTTGACTTACCAATGAAGCCAACTCTTTTCTTACCATTTCCACCTTAACATCCAATTCTTGTGCCATTTCCTCAATGCGTAATGGACTTGCTGCTTCCAACATTTTCATACAATATGATTGAATAGAATCTTGCATATTAATTACCACCTTTCATTTTATATTTTATCAGAAAAAATGGTAATTTCCAATAATTTTACGCCCTCCCCACCACCAATACTGGGCGCACCCTGCGGATCTCTCCACGCACGATCTTCTTTGCGACTTCACCCTGCCGCCGGGAGATATTGAATCACCGAACCTTTCTTCTTAGAATCCTGCCCATGCAAAAACTCCTTTCAGACAATCCTCTCTGTCCTTCCATGTCCTCGATGTTCCATTTTCTGAATGGGCGCTCTGCCCTTCTGCTCCTATCTGGTTATAATCGTAAAGAGCAAGTCCACGGATATTCGAATAAAGCATACCAAGATCTTTCTGAATGTCTGCTTCTGTGAAATGCGATGGGTAACTCCGCCGATTTCTCACTTCTCGAACAGCGTTTTTTACTTTTACAAGCATAGCCGCCTTATCTTTCTCTTTCGTCAAATTCAGTTCAGACACTAAATCCTCACATATTTCACTCTGAATATCCATAATCTATCACTCCTATGAATCTTTCGCTGTTACTGTGGCAATTCCGGCTTTCACAGCTCCGTATGATTCATCACACTCAACGATCAGAATTTTCTTTCCTGTTTCTGCTGTGATTTCGGATTCACCATCCCATGCACTGTACATCCGCACATTTGCTCCGTATTCCGGCACAGTCACATTGTTTCCTACCTTATAGCGGTAAGAATTTCCTTCTGTAAGTTCCGGATCAACAGTAATTTCTGTTTTTCCCATTTCTGAAGCACTTGCACCACTTGTTACATCCAGTTCTCCGATTTCACCATCTGTAGCATCATCTACAGTTCCTGTTTCCAGAAGGTACACAGAATCCATTCTTTCATAAGACGGAAGAAGTGTTTCCGCAACAACCGTCATTGTCTGCATAGTGGAATCATATGTAGTAACAACTGCGACAGCCACACCAGACGGAAGAATTGTCACATCAACGTCTTTCGCTTCCATTTTCGCCAGTTCTTCCGGAGTCATACCAAACCATGTGCTTCCGAGATTTCCCTCCGGAACGAACGCTACAAATCCATCTGGAGCAAACGGATGAGTTACTCCCGCTTCATCCTTGTATTTTTTCTTGTATACAAGAATTTCTACGCCCGGATGCAGATTAGAAATCAGGTTCTTGACAAGCTGATTTGTCATATAAACATTCGCTGTCGGGTTCTGTGCAAGAATCGCCTGCTGTACCTGCTTACAGTTCATCAGCAGGTTAATTTCAGCCTGAGACATAACAAGGTACTTAATCGGCTCATTTGCATTCTCAATAATATTGGCAATATCATCGAGCGGTTTCGCCGTCTCTGTGTTTGCCCACAGTCTTGTTCCGCTCAGCGTCTTTCTATTGTTCTTCGCCCATTTCCCATCTACATCATAGTTGTACTGATACACAACGCCATCACTGGAAATGTAAATAGACGGTCCGCCAGTCTCTGGGAAGAGAAGCTGCATTCTCATTCTCTCAGGAACGACATTGGCGCCATCTGTAAGCGTCTTTACATCGTTGAAAATATTCGCAACAACGTCTTTCACGAATGGAGATGATACATCGGACAGCTTCGCCAGTTCGATTCTGTCATGTTCGGAAACAACCATTGCTTCACGGAAGAATGCCATTTCCTGTTTATTGATTCCGAATCCCTTTCTTGCACGAATAGTAGCTTTTGCGTCAAAGTTACTCGGTGCAAGAGAAACTGGAAGTCCGTTGTGTGTTTTAATCCATTTCAGATCAATTGATGATTTTCTTTTGTTTGGCCAGAATGCAAGACCTAAGTCTGCGATACTGTTGCTTTTATCATTTTTCGTATATACGGCAATCGCCGCAGAATCATATACTTCACTCAAATTAATCATTTTTATTTACCTCTCCTTACTCAAAGACGATCATTGGAAGTGCTGCTTTCGCCGCAGCATCAATCTCCGTCCCATAATGCTCCGTAATAACTGCGTCTCTGACATATGCCTTTTTCAAAATCGTCCCCTGTGGTCTTGTCTGCAATACATCATGAAGCAGAATACCAATGCAGTTCTTATCATTTTTAATGACTCCGTTTGCTCCAATTGGTGCACCAGCTTTACACACTCCACTTGTAAATGCCGTAGAATCAAGCGTAATAGGAATCGCTTCAAATCCCGGTCGTTTCAGGATGTTCACTTCATCCGCCACTGTAATATTTTCGTTACCCATAGACTGAATAGCCATATTTTCTACCTCCTACTTGTAATTCCCGATAATTTCATCTGCACTCTGAGAATCGGTCTCCTTACCGTCTAACAGAGATTCCGCAAATTTCTCTGCATCCGTTTTCTCTTCACCTCCGGAACCGCTCTTTCCGCCAGGAGTGTGCGTTCCATCCATTAACTCTTCTTTTGTTTTCTGGATAGCGGATTCTTTCTGCTTTGTAATCAGATTCGCCAAGTTTGTTGCCATAGACTTCGTAGTATCCGCATCATCAGACACAATGCCGCCAATCAGGTCTTTATAATCTTCTTCGGAAAGTCCGGCACCAACAAGAATCTTTTCTGCATCCAGCCGATTTGTCTTTTTCTCAAACTCAGCTTTTGCATCCTCTGCATCTTTAAGGGCTTTCTGAACCTTTTCTTCATCAGTCAGACCTGCTTCTTCCAACTTGTCATACTCTCCTGCCTTGCGAAGAAGTTCGTCATACTCTGCTTTCTTCGGTACTTTCTTTTTCCATGTTTCAATGTCATTTCCATTGATGTTCAGAAGTGCCGTAATCTGCTCTTCTGTAGCATCCGGGAATTCTTTCTTAATATCTTCTCTTGTCATTTTTCATCTCTCCTTTTCAGAACATACGCTTTTTCAACACGGTGCGCTCCGCATAGTTCCTGTCCTCTTACGCTCGGACTTGCAAAATAAAAAAGACAACTAACCCCAAAATGTAACACCGCTTGAAGTTTTTCTGTCTTTTAAATAACTTGGTTTTCTTGGTTTCTTTTCCTGTTTCGGATCATCCCGCTTTTTCTGTGTTCCTTTATCAGGCATCTGGTTATCCATCATCACTCACTCCCTTCAACCAACAACGGCAGCCGATATGCGGCCGCCGAGGAACATTATCTATATCAAAAACGATCCCATTGAGATCGGAACAATCAGAGCAAACACGCTCATCTTCCGCAGTCATCCACTGCACTTTCCTGATACCTGGATCTCTCAACTCACTGAGAAAGATATTTCTTTCGATATCCACCCCGAATTCCTCAACCTGAGTATTCCAATTCCGAATGTTCTTTTTCTGCTGAGCAAGAATCTCCGGATCACTTATATCATCAATGGCAACCATCGTCTCAAAGAGCCGTTCTCTTTTCCTCTCCATTTCTGTAGCAAAGGAATAGAGCAAGGTGCCACTGTACGTTTCCAGTAACTCGTCCAGATCGTACTTACCCTCTTCAAATCCCATTGATTCAGCAAGGTGGTTCAGCAATCCGGTGTAGAATCTATCGCTCTGTCTCTTCAATTTCGTGAAAAGGCTTTCCGTTTCCGTCTTTACTTGCATAACATTCAGTTCATCGAACTTTAACAGGCGCAGCCGGAAATTATTGAACGCCGTCTGCGTCTGTTTCTTGAACCTTTCCACGTTTTCCTCTATATACTCATACATTCACTATTCCTCGCCGTTTTCTCCATCATATGACCACTTCTGGAAACTTGGGTTTTTAGAAGAATCAACCTCACCCAAACCAGATCTTTTACCGGATTCTTCTGGAGAAAATCCGGCATTAAGAAACTTCACGAACAGTTCAGCTTTCTTACTCTGTGTTTCCAGATCCTCTTCTGAAACCTTATACTTGGCATCCAGATACGGTTTGGATTCCAGATATACCTTTTCCGGATCGCTCCAAAGCCCAACGGTCCGAATTGCAATCTTAGGATGAATTCCTTTCTCCAGCAAATAGATCAATGCCTGAGACTTGACAAGCATATTGTCTGTATTGTTTCTGGTGATCTTCACGTCAATGTCAGCAATTGTCAATTCATCTGAGATCTGCTGCTTCGTTTTGAGAATATTCAATGCAATCCGCAGGAACTCTTTTTCAGCCTTGATGGTAACTGGCTCGTCAATCTTTGCTCTCTGCTCTGCGAAATCCCATCCGTTTCTCAAATACACAGCCTGTCCAGTATCACCGCCAGTATTCTGCTCTCTGGACGGCATACCTTGAATGATAAGAAAATTCTTGTAAAGATCATCCTTTGAGGTTTGCGTCTGCTGTTGATCGAGCTGTGAAGATACCATACCGACATCAGCCGGGAAGGACGGATTCACCGTTTTTACCTTCAGAGCCCCAATCTTACACATCCGCAAGAACGTATCTTCATCAATCTCGCAATTTACAAACTTTACAAAAGCCTGTACAAACTGCTCTATCCCATCTACACGGTTTGACTGAATCTGATTAATAGCATCTGTCATTGTGATGGTGATTTCTACATCAGACAGCCTCCGCACATTGTTCGGATATTCCACAAGAAGGATTCGCCCATGCCCGTTCGGTGTATCGCTTACAATCTTCTCACCTTTTATCTCAAATACTCTTTTCGGTGTCGTACACAGCCAATACTCTTCGTCATTCTCATCCCAACACCGGGAAAACGAAGCAAGAGCTTTGTGTCCATGCCTTGAAGAATACACAATGAAGTTGTCCCGTGGGTCAGCACAGTCAATCCCCATTGCCGGTTCATTCTTTTCCAGTTCATCCCGGCGCTTGCTCCACACTTCCCGATAAGCTGTACCGCAAGTGCTCTGCCAGTCTCCAATTTGGATATCGTAGAATGATTTATCAAGCACCCTCATGTAATCATTCAGCTTATCAATCTCACCGGATAAACTGCTTTTATCCTTGGTGCTGACATACTGTATAGGCTCTCCGTAGGTTTGAGCTGTCATAAATCGCACCACTTCCAGAGCGTGATTTTCAACAACATCATTTTTAATCTCTGGTCGGACATCCTTTTCCCGATACAAAATCGGCTGATCTCCTGCAACATAGTGATACAGATAATCAATCTCTCTTCTGTTCTGGTTGTGAATCGGAAGAGCATTTCCCATTACATTACGAACATTCTCTCTATTGACTTCTCTCACATTACTGAAAATCACTTTCCGCCCATAATGACCACGGCACATCTTATGGAAGGACTTTATATTTTTGTGCCACATATTCTCCACCTACTCACCTACTTTTTGCACCAAAAAAGCCACACACGAGGCTATATTCCTGCTCATGCGTGGCTTTCTATATAACTTTTCATTATAATGATACCATACCCAAAATATAAATGTGATAAATCTTTCAAACCGTGTTTATGATCTGCGACACCCTCGCTTGTGTATACCCTACACTATCCGCAATCTCCCTCTGCGAAACACCATCCAGATAAAACATACTGAAAATTTCTTTCCGCTCCCCATCCGGCATTTTAGAAATAAATGCTTCTACTTCAGCAACTTCCTTCAGGACAACATCCCTACGTGCCTCCTTATCTCTTAATCTTGCACTTATCTCGTCTGCCGCTTTTGGCTCTGCCATCTGTACGGTCATATGAGTCTCAATATACGGAAAATTCTTTGATGATCCGGAAACTTTTCCGTTTACGATTGGTACATCTTCCAAACGATTTTCAAGTTTCTCAATAGCTTTTTCAAGAAGGACAAGCTCTCTTTTATTCCGCTTGTACCTTGAAAAGATAGATCTATCCATGACTACCACCCTACTCTCTTTTTGATTGCATTCATAATTGCTTTCCCATCAATGTCTGTATACATTGATATTTCATCTTCAAAAAATCGCTCACAATCATTACGCATCTGTGATGCCCATATATCTTTTCTGTTACGTTTCAGCTTTTTCAGCGCAATTTCATAATCTGTAACGGCCTGTTTTACAACTGCCACTGCCAGCCGTTGATAACCACCAATATCATAAGATTCTTCTCTCATAAATGCCTCCTAAAACGGTCGCTCCATCGCTTCACACTGTGCGTATAATTCACCCTCAAGTGCCATTGCAAGCTGTGTCAATCCGTCTGCCGCATCGTCGTGCTCATTCTGCCCGATCTGCACTGTCATGCACAGTTCATCCATTGCTTCACTGTATTCTTCGTCTTGTAAATCCGGTTCTAAGAAAATGAAGTGCTGCTGTATGTATCCGGAATACGCAATAATCTTGGACATCTTTTCCATGTTCCCAGGTGCTTTCTTGTCAGTGCAGCTACACTTATATCCCATCTCCTGCAATTTCTCATCAACATATTTACGGTACATATCTCCGCCGTTGTTTCCCTCAAACTGGATCTGTCGAATCTTCTCTCCCATGATTTTTCCAACAACAAGCGGTAAAGTGACTTCTTTCTTCCCTTTGTTGAATATCCAGGAAGGAATATAAACATCACCATTCTCATATTCATAGCCGACTGGCATTGACAGACTGTCACCGCCTCCCCACGCAATATCACACGCAGAAGCAACTCTATGGTCCCCTTCTGGCAATACACCATTGTAATACAGCAATGAATTCTCCGGAAACAGCAGTCCTTCTCTAACAAATGGGTTCTGCATAAATTTCGCTTCCCACTCATTCTTATCAAGTTTCTTTTTCATATCTTGATAGTATTTTGTGGAAAAGCCCTTAACCGGATAATCAAAATTTGATTCTCCCTGTTCATTCAACGCCGGTATCTTACGGAAACGATAACGCGGATCATTCTTGAACTCTTTCTCTACTCGTCCAAGTGGATCCATTACGTTCCACCTGGTTCCAACCATCAATTCCTTAGATCCATCATTCTTACGGTCAACAAGAATATTGAGGTAATCCTGATACCGTCCTTCAAGTCGCCTCGGGCTTAATGATTCTTTGCGGTCCCGAACCAAGTCATCCACATACAGATAACCGTCACCGCTGATGTCAACGGCACCAGTCCATGTTCCATCAATACCACGACAAGTCACCGTGGCAAAACTCTCTACATCGTCATAGAATAGTTCGTTCTTCTCAGAAGATTTACTCACAAGAGTTACATCTGGGAAAATCTCATGGAATGTGTACTCCTCGTTTTCCGTCAGTTTTATAATGTCGTTATAGAATCGGTCTGCCAGAATACCACTGTGACCACTCATAGCATTGTGACTGAACGGGCGTTTTCCGCAGATCCATGCAAAGAAAAAGATACAGATTGTTGACTTTCCAACTCGTGGAGGCATGGACAATCCATAGAATTCAATTACGCCATCTTCCAGATCCTGAAGATCGTCAACAACGATTTTCAGTGTTTTCGCCCTCGGCTCGTAAAACTTCTTCTTGAACGGTCTGTTTTTCTCCATGTACAGAAGAAAACTCTCAAACAAGTATGGTGCTTCCCAAAGAAGGACATTCCAATACAGCCCATTCAAATGATCTGACGGCGGCAGACACGCAATCATGTCTTTTACATACTTTGTCAGCTTCAAACAATACGGAAGCTCCCTTTCGTCCTCTTCAAATACGGCCCTCGCCATGCCAAACAGATCATTGAGCGTTTCGTATCCCGGATTCAGTTTTTGTATCGCATTAATGATTCGTGTGTTCTTTCCTGATATCACGTAAATTTCCCTCCATAACGCAAAAAAGAGCCGACAACCTGTAATTTCTACAAGTTAATCGGCTCTGGCCCGTTAGCTCTGGCTCTATAATTATTTGATGCTATGTTTTCTCTCCTGTGCTATTACCTGGCATCCGCAATATGGACAATCAAAAGCGTCATAATACTTAACCTCTTCTTTTCTGTTAATTGTGGACAGCCCTGTCACCTCTATATCTCTGACCTTATAATGTGATTCAATGTTAGGCGGAAAGCCTTGTCCACATACTTTACACTTAACCATTAACTTCCCTTGCGCTTCCATACCTTTGAATCCTCCCATCTTTAATCACTGGATAATACGCACATCTACAATGCTTACAGTAAATCGGCGTATTCTTCATGCTTGAATCTTTCTCTATTTTCTGTGCTGTTTTGTGCCCGTGGGGGCAGTAATACCAGCCGTCTTTAATTTCTTCCATGCTCTAACCCTCTCATATATCCTTTTACAAACGAAACGTCCTCAATGCATCCGCAGTTTTTACAACGATATTTGTAAAGCAAATCCACTTTCACTTTCTCAAAATCGTGCTTGCTACACGCTTCTTCTTTTATGGTATTTTCATTGATGTCACGCATAATCTTGATTTGATATTCGCTGATTCCCTTTTGTCGTGCCTTTTCTAAATCGAACATTTTCACTCACCTCTCATATACAGCGCCACCGGCGGCTGACCGCCAATTACTGACAAGAATATCTGCGGTCGTTTGCCTTTTTGAATATCTTTCAAAATTTGAATAAGCTCTTCATTTGAGAACTCCCAGCAGGAGATCACTTCATCCGTGTCGAAATCTTCATTGTGTATGTGCAGCGCCAGCAGATCCGAACAATCCGGATAACGGAATATGCTGTTTTGTTCTGGAAATTTAACTGGATTCATAGCACACCTACTTTCTTTTTTTTGCGTTGCTGCACTTCGCAATATCCTCGCGTACAATATCCACCCATGCCACGCATATAAAATCCACAAAAGCGGTAATCTTTTTCTTTCTTGACATAATACTTGCAATCCTTATTCGGACAATCCATAAAAACATCCTTTCTGGCAATAAAAAACCAACCATCAAATATTGATAGCTGGTTAAAAAATTATTTTATAAATCTGAAGTATCATCTTCACAAAAACACTCTTTTTCAACTTCTTTATAGTATTGATCTATTTTTTCCACCCACTTGTGAAACGATGCCATAGCAACAATGCTGTCACCATGTGGAAATACTGAAAAGAAATCCGAAGTTATTTCTGATAATGAAATTGCAGAATGTACAGCGGAAATACTCATTCCCCAATCCGAACGTCCAACCGGGATAATTTTAGAAGTATCTCCACACAGTCTATAAACAGTTCCCTGTGGTGATGCATGAACCAACTGATTAACAAAACTGTATTCTTTTTTCCATTCTTTTGTTGCAATTTCACAATTAGACTGTATTGCACTGAATGTGACATATTTCTTATTATATGATTTAAAACAATCCGCAACCCTGGCCCATTCATAACGGTCATCGGTATCTGCAGATTTTATAAAAGATTCAGCGACTTTTTCTCCATATTTAAAAACAAATGCAGAAATAATACTTAGTTCATATAATGATCTCCATCTTGCATAAGCGCCATCGGCAAATCCATTTTTAATCAGACATAAAATTTCCAAATATACCTGCATAGCTCTCCCATGTATGATTCTCAAAGCATGATATAAGGCACTAACTTTCCCTTTATAAGTCTCCTGCACATATTCATTATATTTTCCTGCAGATTCTAAAACACATAGGTACATAGCCTCCGAAGCAACAAAAGCCTTCCCCCATTTTTGATTTTGCCTTGCTATAAATTCATCCGAAAGATTTCTATCTTCAAATACTTTTTCATACATAATATTTTCTATTACATCAATTGAATCATTTGAAGCTTCTTCCAACAAATTATTCCAGATTTTTGAAATATTTTCAGAACTAATCAGATTTTTCACTTCTTCATCAGAACATTCTTTTTCTATTGCTTCTGATACAGCATCCCTTATGGCACTCTCCACAATTTCACGAATAAAATCTTCAGACATCTTCATCCTCCGTAAGTATTATATAACAAGTATACACTTCCAACTATCAATATTCAATTATCAAAGTTCAAAATGGGAACAGCGGGAATCGAACCCGCAACCGCCCGGATATAAGCCGGGTGCTCTACCAATTGAGCTATGTTCCTATCGGCTAATCTTTGATCGGCCCAGTACGCAAAGCCTTTATGGCAATTATCGCATTGCCAAGCGGAGATCCATTTGCCGCTGGGTGTATCTCCTCTGGAATCGAACCAGCCTTACCAACCTATGCCACCCGTTATAATGGATAGCAAGGAATCGAACCTTGCTCTGCTATATAGTTCCACTTCTATCCACCGCCCATTTTCTGTCTGCAAGGGCTGTGCAGTTTTCAAGCTACTTTTATGGCGTTGTTATTAGGCGTATTTATATACCGACTCCACCTTGGCACGGTGCCGCAAAGCAGAATGAATTTGGTTTCCTAATCCCTTATGCTCTCTTTCTGAAACCTTGTCCGTCGCCCACATTTATAACTCGACGGATTTCCCAACAAAATGGGAAGTCCGGTTTCCGCTCCCGGCTTTTCTGCTCTTCAGGCAGACGCTTTCACTAGATTAGCTTACTTCCCATAACCGCCATTCGACGGTTAGCAATGTATTTATCGTGCCATGCGTGACACTATCTGGCTCTTATTTACAACGACTCGCCAAAATACCCGTTGATTGTTTTTTGTGCGGTCGCTCCGCAGATGGTTTTGTTTTTACGCCTTTTCGCCATTCCATCAAGAGCTCTCGGCGTACATTGATTATCCGGCTCAATGTAATAAGCCAAGAACACACAACTTAGTTTGTAACATCGACACGAATATTTGAATTATCGTTTTTTTGGCGTTGTGTGCGTATCCCCATATAAAACCACATGTCCGTTTTAGGCTCCTATTACTTCCGGGGATTTTCCAGAATTGAGTGCTTACTACTCCTTAACTCCTGTGGCCTTGATCTCTGGAAAAGTTTTTTACAGGATTTAGCTAGTAGGTCGCATATCCTGTTTAGTGGGAAAATGGGAGGACTGGACTCGAACCAGTATCTTCTGCACATAGTTACATCCGGCTTTCAGTGCTCTGCCAATTTAGCTACCTCCCCAATTATCCACCCCAACCATAGACCGCCTGTAAACAGACAGCGTAATTGTAAGCGGAAACATATTTGCACACGCCCTCATACAAGGTGACACGCCGGTATGGTATTTAGTGACGTGTGCGGTACTTGCTACTTGATGCACCCTTTTCACAAGCATTTTCTTTCCCGGCATATTTGTTCCAACTCTTCATACCAACGCTATGCAATGACATATGAGACCAACTTCAAACTACGCAAGAAAAATGAAAGCCTCGTTCAAAGCGATTATAACTCCAACGATCCCACACAATTGCGGTTGCCGTATCTTTCTTCTTTGCCCGTATTACCGAATAAACAGCAATTCCAAAGAAAATCATCATCAAAATTACATCAAATGTAATCAAAACTCCTTTTAACATTTCCATAATGCTGATCCTCCTTAACAATTACTTCTTGCAAGCCATGTATGACGTGTTGCTCTCCACACTTCTCGCTTGTCATATCCGAGTTTTTCCATGCTCTTCACAAACTTATATCTGCGAGATGTGGGATAATCGTATGCACCACGAATAGTTTCAAGCGCAAGCCGTATATCATCCTTAACATCTGTTATTACTTGCACCGCAAGTTTAATGGCTCTCACCGCCATGTCTACCAGTTCGGAAAGCGTGTATCTGAAAAAGTGATGAATCTTTCTCGCTACGTTTTTGAACTGAATCACCGACATACCACTCTTCCTAATTTCCTGCGCCTGTTTCTCAGTTAATGCCATGTACATTTCTATTCCTCCCCGGCTATTCTCCGAACAATCTTTTCTGCCAGTTCATTTGTCCATATCTCAACATTTGCTGGTATTTCTTTAAGTGCCGTTTGGACACTTACCACAAACGCCTTGTAGAAATCTTCGTGTTTTTGCAGTTCCTCGGAAACGATCAGGCAGGCATCGGATAAATTCTCTGATGAAAAATCGAAAGTGACCATCCCAAATGTCTCAATATCTGGCCTACCCACCACTTTAAACTTAAACTCCGGAACTTCATCAACTGAAGCATGGAAATCTGCTGATATAACCATCGGAATCTCCACATTGTTCACAAAGCACCTTGTCTTATCAATTTTGACACTCTTTCCAGCTTTTATTAATTCTTCTTCATCACTAATTATCCTCACTTTGTTCATCTCATCACGCTCCTGGATAAAATCCTATTCCCATTTGCCTGTAAAAATCTTTTTCTAATTGACGCTTCAACTCTTCCAAATCAATCGTAATTGTTGCGTCCTTGTCAATCTTAATATCCCGGTAATCATGTTTTACCGCCATTGGCTGAACCATTTCCGCAGCACTTGGTATTGCGGCCGACATAGCAAAGTTTGGTTCTATGTATCCTTTTGCTTCCAGACGTTTCCTAGAACACTTTGAAACGAATGGACATTTTCGACATTTTTCGGACAGTCTAGTTATGCTCGTCATCGTCTTCTCCTTCCCAGTCTTCGCATGTATGACCATATTCGACAAAATCAGCCACATACTCGCTATCTCCATTCACGCAAACATAGCCCTGCATCTCATTGTAGATGCCATATTTACATGTCCCATAACATTTTCCACTCATCACAATTCCTCCAACTGCCTTTGTAATCGTTCAATCTCACAATCATAGAACTGCAAAATCGCATCTGTTAGTCCATTATGAAACCCTTCATGCCTACCGCAACAGTCAATCTCGGATTTACATGGAGCAACAGTCATATACATAACTCCTCGACTTATATGATATTTATCCAACTTTAATCTATCGATGCAACTCTGAATGTCAGAGTATTTCTTAACCTTTTCTTTTGCTTCCTTAAACTGTTCTTCTGTCATAAGATCCTCTCCTCTGATGTGGCCTTTTTGTTTTTTATGTGGTTGACCCACTCACCTAACCCCTCCGGGGCTTCGCCCCTTAGACCCCCCACCCCATGGCGGTCCACTTTCTAAAAATGTGCTCTGGCCCTGAGTGATTGAAGAGCCGATCCAGAGTTTAGCGGATAAATAAGTATTTGTCCGAATAACTTCGATCTATATATTGTGTCCTATCGTTTACGCATACAATATATTGTTGTTTTAATGTTCCTGGCGTCTATATGAGTTTAATTATCAATCACTTTAATCAATTATCTGTCTCTTTAGCCTCTGGGAACTTCGGGATCTGCCGTTGATCCGCTTGATCTATGCCATATTTGCGGGCCATATCTGGTATTGATGGGGCTGTCTGCCTCTGTTCCTGCCCTCTTGGCTGTCCCATATTCCACCCATAATGCCTGTTTAAGATGCCCAATATACCAACTGGATTTCCCTTTCCAGACACTAAACGGACGCTTAAAGACTCCTCCCTTTCTGCTTTCAACTTTTTCGCTACCTCGGACGAACCACGCTCAACCGTACCCTCATTTAACCATTCATAAATAGTATCTACACTAATCCCTGTCAGTTTACTAAAACCCATGATAGACACTTCTTTACTGTATTCATAACAGAGATTAATATATATATCGCAGATATTATTTAATAACTCCTTGTTACTGTAATCTATATTAGATTTACCATTATATCTATAATTAGGGTTATTATCTGGTGTAGGTTTAAATACCTGTTTATATACATACAGTAAAACACTATTCCATCTACTCTGATCTATTTTATATAAATCCTCAGTTTTAAGATTGTGATCTATACAATAATTAGATATAGATTCCTCTATGCTGTCGCTATATACCTCCAGTTTATTCGCTGTTGTATCCATCGTCTGTATATCTGTATTTTGCATCTATCACACCTCGCTTTCTTCTGGATCTGGAATAAAAAAAGAAGCCCTGCATCACTGCAAGACCTCCCGAGTCCATTCTCACACCGCCGGGAATTGGGCAGATTTAATCGTATTAATTTATTTTATCTGTTAATCACAACAATACACCGCTATATATAGATTTGTCAATACTTTTTTACCATATTTGGTATTATATATAGTGCTAGACATAAAAATCCCCGGATTGCTCCGGGGTTATTTTTTATGCCGCTTTTGTGTAATCGATGATTGAAATTTCCTGCATTACTTTTTTAGCTGTATCAATAATCTTTTCGAGTCGTTCCACAACATCACCAGTATAAAAAATTTCATCACATTCAGAACATTTATAGCAAGGCACATTTCGAACGATAACAAGGCAATTCCCTAAATCAGTTACACTTGTTGTTGTGCTTTTC
>ERZ791934.1993-NODE-1993-length-15462-cov-3.540534_pt1 | contig 15462 bp, 11 predicted proteins | sample MGYA00510125_ERZ791934 | MGnify/ENA primary metagenome ERZ791934 (study PRJEB30046, sample SAMN00993240) | human gut metagenome | study: EMG produced TPA metagenomics assembly of the A metagenome-wide association study of gut microbiota in type 2...
TCGCAGCAGGGAGAAAAATACCGCCTGCCGTGAACGGCCCAACGCCACAAAGGTGGACTGTCCGGCAAATTGCAGGGACATCATGAAAAATCCGAAGAAATACAGGTGCATGGCCGGCACTCCTTTTTCCAGCAGCGCCGGATCGCTGTTGAAAAGATGGATAAACTGGGCGGGAAAAAGCAGTGTCAGCAGCCACGCGCCGATGGTATAGAGAATGCAGATGATGGACGTAAACCGAATTCCCTGCCGAACCCGCTGGAATTTGCCTGCACCGTAATTAAAGCCCATGACCGGTTGTGCGCCATTGGTCACACCCATCACCGGCAGCGTCAGTACTTCCCGCACTGCGTTGATCACCGTCATGATTCCCACATAGAGATCCCCTCCATAGATGGAAAGGGTCAGATTACAGACCATCTGCACCGAGCCATTGGTCACCGACATAATAAAGCTGGACATTCCCAGCCCCGTAATTTCCCGGAGAACCCGAAAATTCGGTTTCATCCAGACAAGTTCCAGCCGGTAAATCGCCTGTTTTCCCGTCAGGAACCGCAGCACCCAAATTGCGGAAAGTCCCTGAGAAATCACCGTGGCCAGCGCTGCTCCGCGAACGCCCATTTGCAGCCCGAAAATCAGAATCGGGTCGAGAATGACATTCATCACAGCGCCCAGCAGCACCGTCAGCATTCCCATTTTGCCGAATCCCTGAGAATTGATGAAACTGTTCATTCCCAGGCTGATCATCACAAAAATTGTGCCAATCAGATAGATTTCCAGATAGTCATTGGCATATCCGAAGGTATCCTGACTGGCGCCAAAGAGATACAGCAGCGGCTCTTTAAAGGAAAAGCACACCACCATCAGTACAACGCCCGAAATCATCAGCGCCAGAAAGGAATTGCCCATGACCTTGCGGGCATATTCGTGCTCCCCTTTTCCCCGGGCGATGGAACACAACGGCGCTCCACCCATGCCGAATAAGTTGGAAAAAGCGGAAATAATGGTAATGATAGGGAATGTCACCCCCAGACCGGTGAGCGCCAGAGAAGAAGCATTGGGCAAATGGCCGATATAAATCCGGTCCACCAGATTGTACAGCACATTGATGAGCTGGGCCAGCGTCATAGGTGCTGCCAGGCTGAGAATGTTTTTCGCCACGCTTCCCTGTGAAAAATCGTTTTTCAATCCGCTCACTCCGTTCCGGGGCTATCCCCTTTTTTATGATTTACAGTGCCTGACAGGCTTCCTCCAGCCAGGGCAGTGTCTCAGGCTCCACATGGGGTGCCAATGCCTTGTACACCTTCTGATGGTAGTCATTCAGATAATCCAGCTCTTCGCGGGTCATCATGTCCACATCAATGGCCTTGCGGTCAATGGGGAACAAAGTGAGCGGCTCCATCTTCAGGAAGCGGCCATATTCAGTTTCCTTCCAGAACACCACTTCCAGCAGGTTCTCGGTACGGATACCGTACTTGCCTTCCAGATACAGGCCAGGCTCGTTGGTGATGGTCATGCCCTCTTTCAGCACGCCGGAAGAACGCTGGCTGAAATTCTGGGGACCTTCATGGACACCGCCAAAGAATCCCACACCGTGACCGGTGCCGCAGCGGTAATCCAGACCGTATTTCCACACCTGCTGACGTGCCAGACAATCCAGCATACCGTCCTTGGTTCCCTCCGGGAACACCGCCATAGCCAGCTGAATATGGCTCTTGAGAACACGGGTGAAGTCGGTCTTTTCTTCCTCACTAATGGGACCCATGACAAAAGTACGGGTTACATCGGTGGTACCGGTCAGGTACTGTCCGCCAGAATCGATGAGCAAAAAGCCCTTCTTTTGCAGCATGTCGGACTTCTCCGCGGTGGGGCCATAGTGCATCATGGCAGCGTTGGGACCGTAGCCTGCAATGGTATCAAAGCTCTCGCCCTTGTTCTCCGGCATTTTTGCCCGTTCTTCTGCCAGCATCAAGCACACGTCATATTCGCTGACTGCCTCCCCTGCGTCCATGCGCTTCTGCAGCTTGACCCAGAAGTTCGCCAGTGCCACGCCGTCCCACACATGGGCTTCACGAATGTTTTTCAGCTCGGTGGGGTTCTTCACGCCCTTGAGTGCCGTCACCACATCGGTGCCATAGGTAATGGAAACCGTGTCGTTCTTCATCAGGCGCAGCAGGTTATCATAGCTGATACCAGCCTTATTTACCAGCATTTTTGCACCGCCCAGATCATCGGACAGGTCTTCTGTAATCGCATTGTAGGGACGCAGGATGAAGGTTTCCTTCAAATAGGCGATATCCTCAGCGCTCAGACGGTCCTCATCCAGATACAGACGGGCTTCATCCTTCAGCACCAGCACATAAGAGGTAGCGAAGGGATTATAGGCAATATCGGATGCACGGACATTGGAAAGCCAGTTGGCGCAGTCCAGTGTGCTGTACAGCTGGGCATCAGCGTTCTTTTCTGCCAGCTTTTCCCGAACCTGCTGGAGCTTCTCTTTGGGAGAAAGACCTGCATACTTGACATCCAGTACATAAGCGGGGGTGTGGGGCAGCTCGGGGCGGTTTTCCCAAACAGGCATGACCAAATCTTCGCTGACCAGAGCAGCACCCACTTTTTCCAGTTTCTCCTGGAGCAGCAAGCCGCTTGCTGCCGGATAAATGGCACCGTCCACTGCTACCGTCTTTCCGGCCTGGGTATCAGCCAGATATTCCTCCACAGTGGGGACACCCTTCTCCCGCATGCGGAACAGTTTGATTTCGCTGCCGGACAGCTGGGTTTCCGCTTGGATAAAATACCGGCCGTCCGTCCACAGTCCACTCTCTTCGGTGGTAACTACCAGCGTACCAGCAGAACCGGTAAATCCGGAAAACTCCTTGCGGGCCTTCCAGGCTTCGGGAATATATTCGCTCATATGAGGGTCACTGGTGGGGATCACCAGCGCATCCACGTTGGCTTTCGCCATTTCTCCGCGCAATGCGGCAATTTTTTCATTGACAGTCATGGCTAACAACTCCTTTATGCAAAATAAAACAGCCCCCGGACCTGCCGGAGGCTGTGATAAGGCAAAACTTCTCCGGTATTACACCAGATGACAGGCCACAAAATGGCCCGGACGTGCTTCCTTGAGCACCGGAGTCTCCTGACGGCACCGATCGGTGGCGTTGGGGCAGCGGTTGGCAAAGGGACAGCCCGGCTTGGGATTGATGGGGCTGGGCACGTCGCCAGAAAGCACCTGCGCCTTCTTCTGGGCTTCCTTATCCGGGTCGGGAATCGGCACGGAGGACAGAAGCGCCTTACTGTAGGGATGCAGGGTGTGGTCATAAATCTCGTCACTGTCTGCCAGCTCTACCAGGTTGCCCAGGTACATAACGGCGATACGGTCAGAGATATACTTGACAATGTTCAGGTCATGGGCAATGAACATATAGGTCAGGCCCAGCTTATTCTGCAAATCTTTCAGCAGGTTGATAATCTGGCTCTGAATGGAAACGTCCAGAGCGGAAATAGGCTCATCGCACACGATGAACTCGGGCTCGATGGCCAGCGCACGGGCAATACCGATACGCTGACGCTGGCCGCCGGAAAATTCGTGAGGGAAACGGTTTGCGTGCTCACGGTTCAGACCGACGGTTTCCAGCAGCTCATACACACGCTGCTGACGCTTCTCTTTGTCGTACATATTGTGGATTTCCATACCCTCTGCAATGATGGTACCCACAGTCATACGGGGGTTCAAGGAAGCATAGGGGTCCTGGAAAATAATCTGTGCCTTACGGGAATAGGCAAAACGATCCTTGGTATGCTTCAGATTGACTTCCTTGTCGCGGTACAGGATTCTGCCCTTGGTGGGATGATAGATACCCATCACCACGCGGCCCATGGTGGACTTACCGCAGCCGGACTCACCTACAACCCCCAGAGTTTCCCCCTTATAGATGTCGAAAGAAACATTGTTGACGGCCACCAGTGTCTGGCGGGGACCAACACGGAAGTGCTTGGACACATTTTCCAAAGTAATCAGCTTTTCCTTACCGGAAGAAGCCTCGGCACCTTCCGTCTTCTTCATGTAGCTGTCTTCCATTATGCTTTCTCCTCCTTTCCGGGAAAATCAGGATGCAGCCGCCAGCAGGAAGCGGTGTGTCCCTCTCCCACAGTAAACACGGGAGGCTGGTTATTTTTGCAAATCTTCATGCAGTGCTGGCAGCGGCTGGCGAATGCACAACCCTTGGGCGGTGCAAACAGGTCCGGCGGAGTGCCGGGGATGGATACCAGCTCTTCGTCACGGCTGGTCTCCACGGTAGGAAGGCTGCGCAGCAGAGCGGCAGTATAGGGATGACTGGCACGATAGAAAATATCCTGAGAGGTGCCCTGTTCTACCACTTTACCAGCATACATAACGGCCACGCGATCAGCCAGGTTGGCCACAACGCCCAGGTCGTGAGTAATCAGAATGATAGCGGTGCCAGTCTCTTCACGAATCTTGCCCATCAGCTGCATGATCTGTGCCTGAATGGTCACGTCCAGAGCAGTGGTAGGTTCGTCGGCAATCAGCAGCTTGGGATTGCAGGAAAGAGCCATAGCAATCATAGCACGCTGACGCATACCGCCGGAAAACTCGTGGGGATACTGATCGGCGCGTTCCTCTGCGTTGGGAATCTGCACCAGCTTCAGCAGGCGGATTGCCTCTTCCTGGCACTTTTTGCCGGAAAGCTTCTTATGCTTGTGCAGAGTCTCCGTAATCTGCTTGCCCACTTTCATGGTGGGGTTCAGGCAGGTCATGGGATCCTGGAAAATCATGCTCACCAGCTGACCGCGGATGTTCTGCATCTCTTTTTCGCTGGCAGCAACGATATCCTTTCCGCACAGCTCCAGCGTACCCTCTTTGATGCGGGCGGGAGGCATGGGGTTCAGCTTCATAATGGTCTTTGCGGTAACACTCTTACCGCAGCCGGACTCGCCGACGATTGCCAGCACTTCGCCTTCCTCCACATGAAGGGAAACACCGCGGACTGCATGAACTTCACCTGCATAGGTGTCAAAGGAAACGTGGAGATTTTCAATTCTTAATACGTCTGCCATCTTCCATTACCTCCTTAACTTCGGGTCAAATGCATCCCGCAGCTGGTCACCCAGCAGGTTGAAGGACAGCATCGTAAAGCAGATAAACAGTGCCGGGAACAGAAGCTCTGTGGGATAAATCTGGAAATTCAGAATGCCGTCGTTGGCCAGAATACCCCAGGAAGTTTCCGGAGGAGCGATACCCAGACCCAGCATGGACAGGAAAGCTTCCGTAAAGATGATAGCCGGAATATCCAGCGTAATATTGACAATAATCACACTCAGAATATTGGGAACCAGATGGCGGGCAATAATGCGGCGGGGCTTGGCGCCCATAGCCTGAGCGGCAATGAGGAACTCCTGTCCTTTCAGCGCAATCACCTGACCACGCACCAGACGAGCCATACCCGTCCAACCGGTGATGGAATATGCGATGATAATGGTTACCAGGCCGCGGGGCAGAACCACCATCAGCAACATAACGATAATCAGATAAGGAATACCGCTGATAACTTCCAGGATACGCATCATGACATTATCAACTGAACCGCCAAAATAACCGGAAACACCGCCATAAATGATACCCATCACACAGTCAATGAGTGCCACTGCTGCGGCAACAATCAGAGAAACACGGGCACCGCACCAGATACGGACAAAGATATCACGTCCCAGAGAATCCGTACCAAACAGATGAACCTGTCCATTTACCGGATCGATACACATCGGCGGCTGATGAATGAAGGTGATATTCTGGTCATTCATGCCAAATGGTGAGAAAATCGGTACAAAAATTGCACCTAAAATCAAAAGAGTCAAAATTCCAATGCAGACAACTGCTACCTTACTGCGGCGCAAACGGCTCATGGCATCCTGCCAGAAGCTGATGGAAGGGCGCACGATGGATTCCATGGAAGCGCTGTCTGTTCCAACTGCTTCAAACTCAGATGCATCAATGGAGCTTTCTGCATCATATACTGCAGCAGCTGTATCCACAACAGGCTCAAAGGGAGCCTTTTTCTTAATACTGAAAAGTCCCACAGGCTTTACTCCTTTCCGCCAGTCAGCTTGACACGAGGATCAATCAGACCATACAAAATATCTACGACCAGGTTTGCAAGCACCAGGAAAGCACCATAGAACATGGTCGTACCTGCAATCAGGGGATAGTCATTCTGCTGCACGCACTGAACAAAATGACGACCCATACCGGGAATGGTAAAGATATTCTCAACCACAAAGGTACCGGTGAGCAGAGCCGCTACCAGCGGACCCAAAACGGTAATCACAGGCATCAGAGCGTTGCGCACCGCGTGCTTCCAGATAATTGCTTTCTGGGAAAGACCCTTTGCCTTTGCGGTCATAATGTAATCCTGTCCCAATACATCCAGCATACTGGTTCGCATCAAACGGCTGATGGTTGCCATGGAACCGAACGCCAACGCGAAAGATGGAAGAATTTTACTGTTCATATCAGCCCATCCCACAACGGCGAATACCTGCACACCGGTGGCCTGCATGAGCTTCAATCCAAGGAAATACTGCAAAAGAGAACCAACTACGAAAGAAGGCACGGAAACGCCGATCAGTGCAATGAACATTGTCAGGCTGTCCCAGACCGTTCCGCGCTTGACAGCAGCGACAATTCCCAGGAGAACGCCCATGATAAATGCAAAAATCAGTGCACGCATACCCAATTCCAAAGAAACCGGGAAGGACTCTGCAATGATGTCTGTCATGGCACGGCCATTACGCAGAGAAGTGCCAAGATCCCCCTGGAGAATACGTCCAAAGTAAATCAGATACTGTTCCCAAAGCGGTTTATCCATACCATACTTTGCAAACAAAGCCTGTTTGGTCTCCTCAGGAATGGCTTTACCGCCGGTAAAGGGGTCACCAGGCAGCAAACGCATGAGGAAAAAGGTTACGGTAATCAGTGCCCATACCGTAATTGCTGCATACAAAATCCGCTTGAGGATGTACATCAGCTGTTTTGAATTCAAACGAAATCATTCCCTTCTGAAAAATATCTATTATAAAAGGTATTTTGCAGGCAGATACCATACAAACCCCTGTTGGCAAAAGTTTCGGATTTGATTAGTATACCACACTCGAAAGAATTTGGCAAAAAAATTGCTTATGAAAACCGCAAAATTTCAGTGATTTGAATTTTGCGGTTTTCATAAGCAAAAAGAGCCACATGTATTCCATATGGCTCTTTTCGCAATTCGCTATCAGATTTCGGAAAAACAGAGATTCTCCGATTCTTACTTCACGATTTCGGCGCCATCGCAGAAGTCAAACTCCTGGAAGCCGGTACGGGTCATACCGGAAATCTTGTTGGACTTCGCATAGTTGACAACGCTGAAGTACAGCGGATAAACAGCGCAGTCGTCCTTAACCAGAATGGTTTCGGCCTTCTGCATGATCTCCTGACGCTTCGCTGCGTCTACTTCATTCATGGCCTGCTTCATCAGGTCATTGTACTCTTCGTTGTCGTACTTACCATAGTTGTTGCCATTGCCGATCATGAACATATCCAGGAAGGTCATGGCATCGTTATAGTCGGGGGACCAACCAGCAAACACAATATCGAAGTCACCGGTCTCCATCACAGACAGACGGGCCTTAAAAGCCATGGGCTTAATTTCTACGTTAATGCCCAGAACCTTTTCCCACTGGCTCTGGAAGTACTCAGCTTCCTTACGGGCGCCGGACTGGTCATCGCACACATATTCCAGAGTACCAACCTCGTCCACAGTCATGCCCAGCTCCTTCAGACCTTCGTCGAACAGAGCCTTTGCACCAGCGGTATCATGGTCCAGCAAATCGTCGCGGCCATCCACATACTTGCCGTTATTGGCACCGTTAATGGAGGTAGGAACCAGACCATTGGCAACCACAGAGCCGTTGGCAACAACGTTCTCTACATAAGCCTTGGGGTCAATTGCATTGCCCAGGGCCATACGGACCTTGGCATTGCTCATAATCTTGTTGCCCTTGAGGTTGTACTGGAAGTACCAGCTGCCGTTATCGGTGTAGGAGTACACCGGCTCGTTCATGGTCTGCAGCTGCTTTACCTGCTCAGCGTTGACATTGATGCAGTCCACCTGACCAGCCTGGAAAGCGTTCAGACGGGTGTTGGCGTCGGTCATCATCGTATACTTGATTTTCGGAATCTTGATGGAATCTGCATCATAGAAATCCTCGTTCTTGGTGAGGGTGATGTGGTCGTCGTGTACCCACTCGCTGATGTAGTAGGGGCCGTTGTAAGCCATGGTATCGACGTCCTTGTTGTACATGGAAGTACCATCAGCATTCTTACCGGCAGCCTCATAAATCTTCTGGTTTACAGGCAGGTAGCTCTGGAAAGCAAACAGGTTCAGCGCATAAGCCAGAGGAGTGTTGAAGGTGACTTCCAGAGTGTAGTCATCCAGAGCCTTGCAGCCCAGCTCCTCAGCCTTGCACTCGCCGGCAAAGAACTTGTCGCCGTTCTTGATGTTATTGTACAGAATAAAGCCGTATACGGAAGCGGTCTCCTTCTTCATGGCAATCGTCCAGGCATACACAAAGTCATGAGCGGTAACCGGGTCACCGTTGTTCCACTTGGCATCCTCACGGAGCTTGAAGGTGTAGGTCAGGCCGTCATCGCTGACAGTGGTTTCCTCTGCCAGATCCGGAACAGGCTGATCGTTCTCGTCCAGCTTGTACAGACCAGCAGTGGTCATGCGCAGGATGTCAGCGGATGCCACGTCAGAAGTGGTGGTGGGGTTCATGTCCGGCACATCAGCACGCAGGTCAACGGTAACCATATCGGCATCAGGGGTACCGGGGTAGTTGCTCTTCTTGTCAGTGGTGTCGCTCTCGGAAGAAGTGGAGCTGTTGGTGGTATCGCCGGAACTGGTAGCCGGAGCAGAAGCACAACCGGCAGCAGAAACAGCCATCAGGCCAGCAAGCAGCAAAGCCAAAAGCTTTTTCATTTCGTTTTCCCTCCAAATGAATTTTGGTGAATCATCACTTGCAATATCATACTGCAAAACCGAAGATTTTGCAAGTTAAAATCCAAAATCTTTCCTCTCCAGAGAGTGAAACCCTGCAAGAATCTTCTATTGTTTTTTGTTTATATTTAACAATAATTCTACTATAGAATTATTATTACCGACGTTTTTAGAAGTTTTGCACAAAATCGCTCTTGTTTTTTACCAATTCGTTTTTTCTCATTTTCTTTTGTCTATATTTCCGCAAATATGTTCTCATTTCCGCGTAGTTTCTGGAAAAGTAGAATCTCTGTTTTCCACCAGATTCGAATAAATTCACATTTATTTCTCTATAACTTCTTTGTTTATACGTTCTCCTTGACTTTTTGTATTTTTATAACTTTGTGCAAGATGACAAGTTTTCCCTGTCCACGGTGAACGGTCAAATCGACAATTTGTATTTCTGTAAAATACACATGTATTTCCTAAAAGGAATTTTTCTTCTTTTGTCCTTGGAAGAAAAGCGGATGGGAAAAAAGATGAAAAATCGACAATTTGCGCTCATTTTCTTTTCTCTCCTTCAAATTTGTTTCGATTTCTGTGTCATTTCCCCTGATAAATGAAAGTTTTATATCTTAAACTTTCATTTTCTTCAAGAATTCTCTATTTTGGCACTTAGCTTGCTTTTCTCATTTCGAAAAACAGCGTTTGCATGACCAACTAAATGATCCTTCATGCAAACGCTGTATAAAAAGCCGCCGCAGAAGAACTCCCCTGCGGCGGTCAGAAATGCTGTTATTTTATTTTCAGGCAGCGGCGGGAACAGCTTCTTCCTTGCCGAAGAGCTTCTTTATACCACAACGCCCAAAGCCAGAATCAGCACAGCAAACACCAGCTGGAGGCAGGCGCCCCATGCGGTCAGCACGCTTGCACCATTTACCATGGTGGTCATACCGGAAATCCAGGCATAAGTGCCATCAATCAGGCCGGAAGTGAGCTGCCAGATGGTCATGGCCAATGCGGTGAAGGTTACAGCGATCATCACGACCATGGGAATCCACAGCATGAAGCCCTTGCGCTTGGTGCGCTTCAGGAACACTGCGCAGGCCACCAGTGCCAGTGCGGACAGCAGCTGGTTGGCGGAGCCGAACAACGGCCAAATGGAAGCATAACCGGCCTTGGCCAGCAGGTAAGCCAGCACCAGGGTGATAATGGTTGCAAAATACTTGTTGGTGAGCACCTTGCGCACCGGCCCCATATCCTCATCTTTAATAGAGGCATCCAGGAACAGCTCCTGGAAAGACAGGCGGCCAACGCGGGCCACAGAGTCCAGAGAAGTCAGTGCAAAGGCAGAAACTGCCAGGTTAATCAGCGTAAACACAATATCCTTGGGCAGGCCAACAGCCTGGAGGAAATTGGACACGCCGCCGGCGAAGATCTGGGGCGGGGTAGTGAGTCCCTGGCTTTTTGCTGCATCCATAGAAGCAAAGGAAGCCACTGCAATCAGGGCAATCACTGCCAGCATGGACTCCATCAGCATTGCACCAAAGGAAACCGGCAGCATGTTCTTTTCGTTCTTAATCTGCTTGGAAGCCGTACCGGAGGAAACCAGAGAATGGAAACCGGACACAGCGCCGCAGGCGATGGTAACAAACAGGATGGGGAACATGCTCTGGCCCTTTACCACAAAGCTGGTAAAGGGAGGCAGATTTACAGAGGGCTGTGCCACAAACACACCCACGATAGCTGCCAGAATCATGGCCACCAGCAGATAGCTGTTCAGGTAATCACGAGGCTGGAGCAGTGCCCAAACGGGAGCAACCGAAGCAATGAGCACATAAATGAACACAATGATATGCCAGGTGCTCTGGGAGATGTACATGGGGAAGTATAGGCCCAGCACAATAGCGCCAATGAGCATTACAATGGCAATGGCGGTATTGATCCACTTGTGGAGCTTGCCATACCGAAGGAGGAATCCCAGTGCAACTGCTTCCACAATAAAGATCATGGAAGTCGTTGCCACTGCGCCGTTGGCGGTGATGGTGGAAACTGTGCCGTCAGCAGCAGTTGCAAAACCGTTAAAGGTACCGGCAACCACATCGGCAAAAGCGGCAACCACCAGAATGCAGAACAGCCAGCAGAACAGCAGGAACAGCTTTTTACCGGTCTTTCCGATATACTCTTCAATAATATAGCCGATGGTGCGGCCCTTATTCTTTACGGAAGCATACATGGAAACAAAGTCCTGCACTGCACCGAAGAACACGCCGCCAATGAGCACCTACAGCAGCACCGGAACCCAACCGAAAATAGCTGCCTGAATGGGTCCGTTGATAGGGCCTGCACCGGCAATGGATGCAAATTGATGGCCAAATACCACATTGGTATCAGCCGGGACATAATCAACGCCGTCTTCCAGTTCATAAGCCGGCGTTTTCGCTTTGGGATCAATACCCCAGGTCTTGGCAAGATAACGGCCATAAATCAGGTACGCACCGCCGAGGACCACAATGGCAATAATCATCATAAGCAAACCGTTCATTGTGATGACCTCCTGTTATTCTCTTTCGGCTTTTTTCACCGAATTCTTGAGATTCCCCCTCATCACGTTCTCTTGTCATACTATTCTACTACCCATCAGACAACGTGTCAATAAATCGGAAACGACAAATTCACATTTTATTCATAAATATAAAAACATTTGTCAATATAAGAAATTTGTGAACAAAACAACAAAATCGAAGTTTACAGGCATAGTAAAAGCCCCTTCCGCTTGGGAAGGGGCTCAAAATCTGATCGTTTCCTGTAATTAGCCCAAATCGCCCTGATCCAGACAGAACATGACAAACTCACTGAACAGAGAGTTGGACCAGGCAAACCAGGGACGGGTAAACTGGCTGGGGTCATCCTTATGGAAGCCTTCATGCATGAAGCCGGTACCGGCATCGCTGTTCTCCAGCATATCCAGCAGCTGGAGACGCTCTTCGCGGCTGGTGCTGGTCAGACCCTGCATAGACAGAGCAATGTGCCAGATGTACTCCGGCGGCGTATGAGGACTGCCCACACCCTTGGCAAAGCTGCCCTCAAAGTAGAAGGGGTTCTCCTTGCTCAGCACATAGCGGCGGGTATTCTGATAAATCTCATTATCCGGCTCGCAGTAGCCCAGATACGGAATGGACATCAGGCTGGGCACGTTGGCGTCGTCCATATGAGTGTAATGGCCCAGACCGTCGGTTTCATAAGCATAGATTTTGCCGAACTTGGGATGATCCACCACACCGTAGTTCTCAATGCCCTCACGAATCTCATTGGCCAGCATTTCAGCTTCGTTGGCCAATGCTTCATCGTTACGGACTGCGCGGCAGATCTCAGCCAGATAGCCCAGCACCACACAGGCAAACATATTGGAGGGAATCAGATAGGGATAGACGCAGGCGTCGTCGCTGGGACGGAATCCGCACCAGGTCATACCGGTCACTGCATGGGGAGCACCCTTACCGTTATGGCTCAGGGTATCCTGAGTCAGATCGGTATCACGGATGAAGTAGTAGTCGGAATCCTGTGCGTGATTCTGTTCCTTCTGCCACAGACCCACAATCAGTTCCATGGTATCGAAGAAATCATCATCAAAAATATCGGTGCGGCCGGTGGTCTTCCAGAACAGCCAGGCCAACTGGATGGGATAGCACAAAGAGTCGATCTCATATTTCCGTTCCCACACCCAGGGGCCCTGACGGGGCTCGTCCGGCTCCCAGCACTGGTTGTTGGGCTCAGAGTTAAAGGCGTTGGCATAGGGATCGATATTGATGCAGAACAGCTGACGGCGGATCAGGCCGGCAATCAGGTCTGCAACATCCTGCTGACGGGCAGCCAGCGGCAGATAATGACGCACCTGTGCAGTGGAATCCCGCAGCCACATAGCGGGAATATCACCGGTCAGCACGAAAGTGGTGCCATCCTCCATTTGCCGAACTGTGGTGTCCATGGTATTGGGATAGCAGTTGCGGAACAGCTGGGCCAGCTTGGGACGGTCTGCCAGCTTTTCACAAATACGGTCGATTTCCGGTTTCAGGTTGGGCAGTGCCATTGTAAACAACTCCGTTCTTTATATAAATTATAATGAAAGTTCGTTCATCCCCGCTCCGGGCCCATCTCCGGTTCATTATATTCCACGCCAAAAGTCTCTACGGTGACCTTTTCCATAATCTGGTCTTCATAGGGGCGATCGCTGTAATCGCGCTTTGCGGAAACAATGGTATCGGCAGCTTCCATGCCTTCAATCACCTTTCCGAAAGCCGCATACTGGCCGTCCAGATGAGGCGCATCGGCTACCATGACAAAGAACTGGGAGCCTGCGCTGTTGGGACGCATGGAACGGGCCATGGACAGCACACCGCGGGTATGGCGCAGGTCATTTTTGAAACCGTTTGCTGCAAACTCGCCCTTAATGCCGTAGCCGGGGCCGCCCATTCCGCTGCCCTCGGGATCTCCGCCCTGAATCATAAAGCCGGGAATCACGCGATGGAAAATCGTTCCGTCATAAAAGCCCTTTTTCACAAGGGAGATGAAATTGTTGACTGTATTGGGGGCAATTTCCGGGTACAGCTCCGCCTTGAAGGTTCCGGCGGTTGTCTGGAAAGTGACAATCGGATTGCTCATGGGAATTCTCCTCCGTTCAAAATATTGGAATTGATTCCATTATACCTGTACTGTATGAAAAAAACAACCAAAAAACCGTGATATTTTCGTTACATTTCTGAAATCCCCTGTTTTCTTCCCTGTCTCTTCCGGTTTTGTGGTATACTGAAAGTACTAGGGGCTATCTGAAAAGTCGAAATTATAGTCTTTTCCGACAATCAACGCCAGCTACTGCGTTAAAAATACTCGGAATCCACAAAGGATTCCTGCGTTTTTTGCCTTGTATCTGTCTGTTGCTTGTGGAAAATCTGTCAATTTCTTAGTTTTCAGAAACGCCCTAGAAGAAAAGGAGTGTGAAGGGTATGTTTTGTCCAAATTGCGGTATGGATTGTAGAGAATCCAAATTTTGCCCGGAGTGTGGAACAGACCTGCGGAAACAAGACAAGTCGGAAGGGGTAACGATTTCAGAGGTTGATAATGCAGCTAAAACCTCTGTTGATATGGATATTCCCATTGGAAAATACAATGGTACCTTAGGATATGTAGAACTGCGTGATACAGAAGTGTTTATACATAAAAAGGTACTCTTTAAAACAGTGGAAACCTCCATACAGTATGTTGATATAGCGGCCGTTGCATATCAAAAAGCGAAAGGATTAGGTACTGGGTTCCTTTCCATTCGTTCCAGACAGGAACGTTTTACTCCTCTGGCAGATCAATCAAATGCAGCTAGTGATAAAACGGCACTGGTTTTTGGAAGCCAAGTAAACGCTCCAATGTTTCAGGTGTATCAATTTTTACAGGTGTTTGCAGAAAGAAACGGTATTAGCTGTGCAACAGCAGACGTGCCGGACCAAACGGTTTCATCTAGCTCTAATCCATCATTGAATACTTGTCCGATTAATATGGCTCCTTCTGATACCGTACAACCATCAGATATTTGCTCAATTGATATGGATGAATATTTTGAGCGTTTTAACCCTAACAAAATAGCTGCAATTAAGGCAATTGTGCGAGAAAAGGGGTTAGATATGCGTCAGGCGAAAGAACTTGTCGATAGAGAATTTGCGCATCGTCAAAAGATCATATATGCTGCAAATCCAGACGCCGCGATGCGTGATCTGAAACGAGCACTAAACCCCCAAAAAGCAGAATGGTATGAGCGTAAAGCTGCGCTAGATAAACAGGGAATTGCTTATTGTCCCAAATGTCTCTCCACCAGCATTACGGGAGATAAAAAAGGCTTTGGGATTGGAAAAGCTGTTGTAGGGGCTTATTTGGTTGGCGGTCTTGGTTTGATGGCAGGGAATATTAATGCAAAAAAAGTTCGACTCACTTGTATGAAATGCGGATACCAGTGGATGGCCGGAAAAAAGTAATAGCATAACATTGATATACTGAGCATTTCTGAAATCCCCTGTTTTCTTCCCTGCCTCTTTCGGTTTTGTGGTATACTAAAAGCACGAATTATTCTTCTCAGGAGGTCTGTGTATGAAGTTCATTTCATGGAATGTCAACGGCTTGAGAGCTTGCATCAATAAGGGATTTCTGGACTATTTTCAACAGCAGGAGGCGGATTTTTTCTGTTTGCAGGAAACCAAAATGCAGCCGGAGCAGGCGGATTTTGAACTGCCCGGGTATACCATGTACTGGAATTCCGCTGAGAAAAAAGGTTATTCCGGCACCGCGATTTTCACCCGTCATCAGCCGGTTTCCGTTTCCTATGATATCGGCGATCCGGTCCATACCGGCGAAGGCCGGAGCATTACCCTGGAAATGGAGGATT
>ERZ791934.1994-NODE-1994-length-15460-cov-3.638689_pt1 | contig 15460 bp, 10 predicted proteins | sample MGYA00510125_ERZ791934 | MGnify/ENA primary metagenome ERZ791934 (study PRJEB30046, sample SAMN00993240) | human gut metagenome | study: EMG produced TPA metagenomics assembly of the A metagenome-wide association study of gut microbiota in type 2...
TTTTTGCAGCAAACAATTTCTATTTCAATTCACGCCCCTGCGTGAGGGGCGACTGGTAAAGTATGCGGAGCGGTATTCCCCTTCTTATATTTCAATTCACGCCCCTGCGTGAGGGGCGACTGTAGTTGGCAAAGAGCACCATGTCCGCCCATTCCTTATTTCAATTCACGCCCCTGCGTGAGGGGCGACCTATTTCCGCACGGCCATTGCCAACAATCTGGACGACATTTCAATTCACGCCCCTGCGTGAGGGGCGACAAAAGGCCTAGCTACGCGCCTATTTGAGCCACGAAATTTCAATTCACGCCCCTGCGTGAGGGGCGACCTGTTTTTGTTTGCACAGATTTGAGGTGATCGTTTTATTTCAATTCACGCCCCTGCGTGAGGGGCGACACGCTGCTGCCGAATCATTGTTGTCCGCATTGGAAAATTTCAATTCACGCCCCTGCGTGAGGGGCGACCTACTTCCGGTCCCAAATCTTCCCACATGGTTCCAATTTCAATTCACGCCCCTGCGTGAGGGGCGACGCCTGGATACTTTGTGCTGCTTGTTCGTCTACCATTTCAATTCACGCCCCTGCGTGAGGGGCGACACTTCTACGGCACGCCCCAAACCTTCCAGCATAGATTTCAATTCACGCCCCTGCGTGAGGGGCGACGGTTCATGGCCTTATCAAAATCTACAGCACCTGTATTTCAATTCACGCCCCTGCGTGAGGGGCGACTCCTTGGGCAGGATTTAAACGTTGATCTATCGACGTTGATTTCAATTCACGCCCCTGCGTGAGGGGCGACAACGCTTATTTGATAGGTGTCCAGCCTCTTTTGATTTCAATTCACGCCCCTGCGTGAGGGGCGACGTTTGAGATGTTCCGCTTCGAGTAGGAATTGTTCATTTCAATTCACGCCCCTGCGTGAGGGGCGACCCAAAGGCTGCGCAGAAGCGTACAAAGCCGCCACAATTTCAATTCACGCCCCTGCGTGAGGGGCGACGAAGCAGTGGATGCGACTGCTCTTAATGCTGTAGATTTCAATTCACGCCCCTGCGTGAGGGGCGACCCATACCGTAATATTTCGAGTCTACCGCGTCAACATTTCAATTCACGCCCCTGCGTGAGGGGCGACAGGCAAACCAGAGCACGAGAAAAGATGAATGGTATTTCAATTCACGCCCCTGCGTGAGGGGCGACCTGCGGGAGTATTTGCTCATTGGGCCGCCTTTGCCGATTTCAATTCACGCCCCTGCGTGAGGGGCGACGAAAATCTGGGTGGAGGATGTCAAGGGATACGAATTTCAATTCACGCCCCTGCGTGAGGGGCGACTTTTATCACTGGAACCCCATGCATCACTTGGGAATTTCAATTCACGCCCCTGCGTGAGGGGCGACCTGACTTTGCTATCGTCTGCGCGAATTTCATATACATTTCAATTCACGCCCCTGCGTGAGGGGCGACTTTCTCCTTTTCTTCCAGCAGGCTCCAAGCGGAATAATTTCAATTCACGCCCCTGCGTGAGGGGCGACTTGGGGAAAGTAAGTCGTTTTCTTCGCACCACTTCCGGCAATTTCAATTCACGCCCCTGCGTGAGGGGCGACCCGATGCTCGCAGAGGATACCGCCGCGCCGTTCTGATTTCAATTCACGCCCCTGCGTGAGGGGCGACCCCCTGCGGAGAATGGGGGCGGGGTTTCGGTATCAATTTCAATTCACGCCCCTGCGTGAGGGGCGACCGAAGTCCAGAATTGAGCAGTACACAGAAGAACATTTCAATTCACGCCCCTGCGTGAGGGGCGACGCAAGTCGATTTCCTTGCACCACTTCCGGGAAGTATTTCAATTCACGCCCCTGCGTGAGGGGCGACTTAAAAGGTTCACAATCGCAAGTTATTTCTGCATTTCAATTCACGCCCCTGCGTGAGGGGCGACCAGATTCTTCCCGGAAGCTGAGCAAACCAATCAATATTTCAATTCACGCCCCTGCGTGAGGGGCGACCACAGTATTTTCAAATTTATCTGTGATTAAAGTAATTTCAATTCACGCCCCTGCGTGAGGGGCGACTCCTCATAGCTTTGGTCAATGCCTATACATACTTCTATTTCAATTCACGCCCCTGCGTGAGGGGCGACTGGATGAAGCAGAAGCCCTTGCAGCATACCGGGAAAATTTCAATTCACGCCCCTGCGTGAGGGGCGACTCCATTCCAGATATCAATTCCGGCTTTCACAATAGATTTCAATTCACGCCCCTGCGTGAGGGGCGACCCAGAGTTCGTTTTTGAAAAAGGCGATATTTATTTGATTTCAATTCACGCCCCTGCGTGAGGGGCGACCCACATTCGTCCACAATTCATTCCAGCTAGTTCCATTTCAATTCACGCCCCTGCGTGAGGGGCGACTTCTTCCCAGATAATAATAATCAGGGTCAGAATCAATTTCAATTCACGCCCCTGCGTGAGGGGCGACGCGGCATTTCCTGATGGAGTTCGATCCATATACTGTTATTTCAATTCACGCCCCTGCGTGAGGGGCGACGCCAACATGGCTTTGACGTTGTGCAGGCCGAAATATTTCAATTCACGCCCCTGCGTGAGGGGCGACGCGCGGCTTTTCCACAGTCGTCACAAATACCCAATTTCAATTCACGCCCCTGCGTGAGGGGCGACGGGCACCCGCCAGGCTTTCCCGCACCTGGTCCACGATTTCAATTCACGCCCCTGCGTGAGGGGCGACGTCCTCTTCCAGGTCCATGGCTCGGAGCCGGATGAACTATTTCAATTCACGCCCCTGCGTGAGGGGCGACTGATTTTCATGGCCAGTTTCGCCTTTTCAGCCTGTATTTCAATTCACGCCCCTGCGTGAGGGGCGACCTGAATTTTTGACTCTTTACAATAAAAAGGGCAATTTCAATTCACGCCCCTGCGTGAGGGGCGACGTACCAGAATTCGCAGCCTGTGCCAGCAAATCGGCATTTCAATTCACGCCCCTGCGTGAGGGGCGACGAGAGGACATAATTGTATATTCAGGCGCTCTGAAATTTCAATTCACGCCCCTGCGTGAGGGGCGACATCCGATGATATGCCATCCAGCGACCGCCGCGCCGAATTTCAATTCACGCCCCTGCGTGAGGGGCGACCCGTGAAGGAAGGATTTTTGGAGGGATGAATATATTTCAATTCACGCCCCTGCGTGAGGGGCGACATTCTACCATGATGCGGGATTCATTGCAAGCTGCTATTTCAATTCACGCCCCTGCGTGAGGGGCGACTTGTCAATTCGCAAAGGATTTTGTTGAACGATATATTTCAATTCACGCCCCTGCGTGAGGGGCGACCAAGCTTGCAAGTAAATTTGGTGTAAAATGTATTTTATTTCAATTCACGCCCCTGCGTGAGGGGCGACTCTGAATCTCCGGAATATTTTCCCGGGTCCCCTTTATTTCAATTCACGCCCCTGCGTGAGGGGCGACTTCCGGGTAAAATCGGCCGCCATCCTGCCATTTCTCAAATTTCAATTCACGCCCCTGCGTGAGGGGCGACGGGAAGCACAGTCCAGAGGACTTCACCCTGCTCGATTTCAATTCACGCCCCTGCGTGAGGGGCGACGGCCATGGCTTCACAGCAGGTTTTCACTCCGCCGTTATTTCAATTCACGCCCCTGCGTGAGGGGCGACGCGGGAAACCACCTATCTGGGCGGTTTGGGTATTTGTATTTCAATTCACGCCCCTGCGTGAGGGGCGACAGCAAAATCAGACAAAATAGATTGTGATTTTGCTGCAATGATAACAAAAATAGAATGGAATTTTAAGGAATATAGCTCGTATGGATACTAAATTTCCTGTTTTTGATGCTATATTCTTCTGTTTTTTTGCGCCTACCTCCCGGGATTTCCTGTAGCGGCAAGGTAGGCGCAGGATTACAACAGCAGAGGTTCCCCGGCCTGTATCAACGGAGTGCGCCCCATGGTTTCAATTTTATGCTGATAGGAATTTCCCAGCCGGTAAAATCGAACCGAGTCACGCTCGTGGTCGATAATTTTGGAAAGCTCTGCTTTCAGCACAACCAGTTGAGCGGCGTCTACCAGTACTTCGAATACGGAATTCTGTACACGCATCCCGTTGCGCTCACACAGCTTTGCTACCTTACGCAGGCGCTTTGCTCCCTGTGCGTCGGTGGTATCCACATCATAGGTAATGACCAGCAGCATAAACTACCTCCAGACAAAGGGTGGGTATCGATCCAGATCGCCCCGGAGAACCCGGGCAAACAGCATGGCTTGGGCATGGGGAATCATCCCAATCGGGATTTTTTCCCGGAGGAACGGGTGCTGCACTGCTTCCGCTTTTCGCTTTTGCCAGCTGGCCAGCACCGTGCGCCTGCCCCGGTCGTTTAAAAATACGGCTTCCGAATCCCTTTCAAAATCTTTTTCCCCAAGCTGTCCCAGATTCAGCAGCGACAGGGTAAACCGGTCGCACAGGGGCGCCCGCAGCTCCTCAATCAAATCCAGGGCAAAGGAGGGCCGGCCGGGGCGCAGGGTATGGAGATAGCCAGCCGCGGGGTCCAGTCCCACGGTTTCCAACGCAGAGGAAATTTCCCGTGTCAGCAGCGTGTAGACAAAGGACAGCACCGCGTTCACTTCATTTCTGGGAGGCCTGCGGCTTCGGGTTTCAAATCGGAAGCCGGAAGGACTGTGCAGCATGGAGTCAAATCGGGAAAAATAGAGGGTGGCCGCCGCGCCTTCAATGCCCCGCATGGAGTCAATGGAATTGCAGGATTCCAGCTGAACCGCCAATTCGCTGAGCTGGTTGGCGGCCTGCGTCAGTGATGGGGCCTCCTCCTGCTGTTTTCGGGCGGCACGCATCAGGACGGTTTTGCTGTTCCTGATTTTGCCAAGCAGTATATCCCGCACCAGCCGATTGGCAAATTCCGGTTGGCTGATGCTTTCATATTGTTTTTTCCGCAGCAGCACATTGCCGCTGACCGGACCATGAAACCGCCCGCAAAATCGGCCATGGGGCGATAAAAAGGTAACGGAAATCCCTCTCTCTCCGCAAAACTCCAGCAGGGGCGTAGAGACGGTCATTTGTCCGAAGCAGACAATGGCTTCAATATCTTTGGCCGGTACGGCGTTTTTTTCCACACCGCCGACTTTCACGGCAATGGTTTCGTTCCGGCAAAAGAGATAGCTGTCCGGGGTCAGAAGATAGAGGGTGTTGAGCAGCTTTTTCAAATCAGTTCCACCTCCCTGGCCTCCTGGGCCAGCTGTTCGCAGTACGCTCGGGCAGAGCGGTTGACGCCGGGCATACAGTATTCCAGCAGGGAGCACCGCCGGCATTTTTCGGAATAACTGGCTGCCGGAATGGACAAGGTGTCCCGAATCCGGTGCAGTTCCTCTGCGGTTTCCCGCACCAGACGGCGCAGAGGTTCATCCAGTGCCACAATCTGCCGCCGGTGGGATGAAAGGTAGAAAATCGCGCCCTCCGGGATGGCGGTGTGATACATTTCTTCCAGACACATGGCCTGTGCACAGAGCTGGATGTTGTATTCCTGTTCATCCCGGAGCTTTCCATGCTTGTATTCTACCGGATACAGCAGCACAGGGAAATCTGCCGGGGGAATCCGGCAGCCGGAAGGGTCTTTCCGGGCTTCCACCAAATCGCATTTTCCAGAAACTCCCAGAGCGTCGGAAAAAACCGCATATTCAAAGAGCTTGATTTCACTGCCCCGGCGCTCGATTCGCTGGGTGTGGACGCTTTCGTGCTCCTTGCGCCCTTTGGCGGTGTCGGCGCTCTCCAGCCAGACCTGTTCGTTCAGCAGCAGGCCCACCCTTCGGGGACAGTAGCCCATTTGAGACAGGTAGGAGAGGGGCAGGTACTCCGGGTCATTCAGCGGCATGGAACCAGCTCTCCTCCTCCGGCACAGCGCCCCAGGTCAGACCCTTGTAGGTCTGGAAGCCCACTTCCACGCCTGCCGGGATATGCTGCAAATCGATGACAGCCTCATAGTCCCGATAGGAGCGGGGCGCTTCCACCTGAGACTTCCGGGTCACCTTGACCAGCTCGAACAGCTTGTGCGCCGGAGCGCAGCCCAGCTTTGCCTGCCGGATACGCTGCTGTTCGTCCGTGTCCGTTCCCACATGTTTGAACAGAATCAGCGGGGACACCACGGCCATTTCTCCCTTGCTGGCCGAATGGTCGTGCTCATACATATTGAGAATCGCTTCAAACAGGATGTGCAGGTCGTTGTCGTCAAAGCCCGTTTCTGCGGCAAGATTTGCGCTGATAAACCCGCGCACCTCATACAGGCCAAAGGGAATCAGCTGTTTGCGGCCCATGGTGCGCAGGGAATCCTCATCCCGTTTTGCCTCGTCGGCCTCATAGTCTGCCACTTTTCCACCTTTCACATCTTCTGCAATGGCCATGCGGGTGATGGAGATATCCAGCGGCAGAATGGGGTCCAGACTTTTGCCGAAGGTAATCTGTACAGGGCCCCGAACCTGTCCGGCATTGGGACCGGTGGACATCACCGCGCCAAAGGTACGCACATCATAGTACATTTCACAGGCCTTTTTCCGTCCCTTATAAATGGCGTCTCTGGTTTTGGCGCATTCCTCCACACCGGCTTCCTGCTTGGCAGCTGCAATATGCCGGTTGATGTTGGTGCCCTGCTGAATGATGATGCCCATACCCGGCTGGCCGCCATAGGCGGTCTCCACATAATTGCGGATGCGGCGCTTGGTTGCCACGTCGGTGATGTACCCCTGCATGGTCTGGGGGTCAATGCGGGGGGCATTGCCCATATCCGGGTCGCCGTTGGGGTTGGCGTTGGTGCAGGCAACATAATAGAGAAACTCGTATCGATTTTGAATGGCCATGATTTACTCCTCCTTGTTTTCGTCGCTGGCAGCGGTGCTTTTGGCAAACCGTTCCCGGCGTTCCTGATTCATTGCGGCGGTCATCTGGTAATAGCCCAGGGCGAATAAAGATTGTTCCGGCAGCGCCAGCACCGTAGGGATTTGGTCGCCAATCCGGGCGCTGATGTCGGCAAGTCTGGATGCGTAGGCATTTGCTGTCGCCTTATTTTCCAGCTTGGCAAGATGGTGGGTGGACATTTTCGCCAGCCTGCCCAATACCAGCGCCGGGGTCTGCTGGGCAGAAGCAAAGAAGCGCTGGACCACGGTGACATTGACATCGGGGTAAGCCCGCTGCTGCAAGGCCGCATAGACCGCCACCATGGCGCCGATGTGATAGGCGGGGCTGGGGTGATTGGGGTTATATTCCGGCATGAGAAAAGCCTCCTTCTGATTTCGGATGAGCCAGACTTTCAGCCACTGGCAGGAAATCGGGTCGGGAACCGTCAGGCCCTTGCCGTCCGGCTCTTCGGCCAGCATCTGGGAGCGGATGTTCTGCAAAGCGCGCACCGCCACGGAATCCGGCAGCCGTGACCCATGAACGATCGCGTGAAAGATGGGGGTGGTCAGACCGGGAAGCTCCTTTTGCAGCCGGTCAAAGACCTTTTTATTGTTATTCTGCCGCTTTAACAGCCGGATGAGCCGGGCAGCCAGCTTCACCGGTTTCAGGGTTCTGGTTCCATACCGGTTCACCAGCCTCAAATCGGCGTACCATCGGTCCAAATTGGCTTTCAGCTCCTCATAGGAGCCCTGAGAAAACTGTCGAACCATCACCCGGCCGCCTGCTCCGCTGAGAAGCAGGATAAAGTACCGGCTGGGAAGGTCGGTCACAGTCTGTCCGCTTTCCACGGACGCCCCCAGCCGGTCGGCTTCCCGCCGTGCCTGTATGACAGCGGTTTTCTCCTCCTCTGGGGAGAGGGCTTCCGTTTCCTCGTTCTCTTCCTCTTCCTCTTCCTCCTCGTCTTCGTCCGACAGCATACTGCCGAAAACAGGCGGCAGCGGGTCCAGTGATTGCCTGGACAGAGGCTTGTCGTACCAGTGGACAAATTTCATGCCCGCAAGGGACGGCGCGTCTTTCAACAGCGTATCCAGCGCTATCTTGACCTGAGAAAAGGCTTCCTCGGAAACAGGGGCGTTGGCGCTTTTTTTCAGGCCATAGGAGCAAAAAGCCGATTTGTCAAAGCAGATGAGCGCGTCACCGCTGGAATGGCCGCCCACCACCGCAAGGCCGGTGGTCTTGGGAACGGTGGCCATGGGGGCGGTGGGCTCTCCGGTAATCAGACAGCGGGACAGCTCCTCTTCTTTGGCGGGCTTCTGAAACTGCCGCCGGTAGTCCTGCCACCAGATTTCCACCGTGGGGCACTCCACCAGATAGGTGTTTTCCACCAGAAAGGAAATCCGGTCCGAGGGCTTGATCTTGTGCTGTGCCAGCGCAGCAGACATGTCGGCGCAGCACTGGGGGTCCTCCAGCGCTTTCAGGCAGATTTCCGCCAGCGGTTCTGTTTTGCCAAGGTCTTTCATCCCCTCCCGGAAAAACCGGCTTTTTGGGGTGGGTTCCGGCGGAAAGATTACACTGTATTTTTCCGCCAACAGATTGCTCTTGTCCGTTCCGTTGGCAAGGCTTCCGATATCGGGGCAGCGGAAGAGGTTTCCCTCGTCCATCCGCACTCCGGCAAAGCGGCCGTCTCCGGTCAGACAGACAAAAGCCTTGATGGCTTTCTCCGCATATCCGGCGGGCAACATCAGGTTCATCCGCCGGGCATAGTCGTACAGAGCTTTCAGCACAGGGCGCCACCTCCTGTTTTCAGCACCCGGGGGTCATCGTAAGGCGGCACTTCAATGACCCCCTGTTCCATCACCGCGTGGAACAGGGACAGCCTGGGACTGGTCTTTTTCCGGACGCTGCAGTCGTGTAAATCAAACACATCATAGACCATCAGTCCCGCGTCATAGTCCTGTGCAATGGGCGGGCGGGTGTGGTCGCTCTCTTCAAAATAGGCGGCAAATTCCCGGATTCCCAGGCACGGCTGCATAAAGCACTTCCCGCCGCGGATTCTGCGCAGTGCCTGCTGATAGAGCTGTTCTGCCGAACCGGCAAACTCCGGCCGGGGACAGATGGCGGCGGTAATGCGGTAGCGAACATCTTTCAGGGCGGTGGTCAGCCGCTGGGTGCGGCTGTCGTCGGTGTTCACGGGTTTGTCGGAAACCGTCTCCTTGATTTCGTTCCGCTTGAAACTGATGTAGGAAATGGGGGACAGCACCTCGATTCTGGTGATCTGCCAGTAGAACTCCTTTGGTTTGCTGTAAATGGCGGACAGCATTCCTCTGGCCGCCGACGGTGTTGGAAAGGGGTAGGACAGCCGCTCCACTTTTTCATAAGGCGGCGAAAAACAGGCGAAGTCTCCCCAAAATTCGACACAGACTTCCAAATGATTCCCTCCTCTGTTATTTCTTTGAAATGCGATACAGTTAGAATATTGATTGACAAAGCTTATATGGGTACAGATATAGTGTAATCTAATCACACAGGCAAATCAATGGAAATTTGACACAAATTACCAGAAAGAAGTTTGGAATGCCGGTTTTTCAGGAGGACAGAATCCCATTTTCCCGTCATAACAAGCCTCCTGACCGGAAAGAACCACAAAATAAGGGCTTTCCCGGGTTTCCGGTCGGCCTTTTCCGGCAAGAAACAGGGGCTCACAGACCCTCTGTACCAGTTCCCGGTCATAACAGGTGACGGTCAGCGGTGCAGCCATCCGCAGCAGAGCTTTGGTCAGGCCGGTTTCCAGCACTTCTGCCCGCAGTTTGTCATAAAGCGCCCGCTGCCCTTCATAAGGGACAATGATTTGAACGCCCCGCTGCTCAATCAGCCGGTACTGCTGCGAAACCGCCGGGAAATCCCGCTCTGCAAGGGCCTTTTCCAGCGCCCGGGACTTTTTGTCGCCCCGGAACGTGCCCAGCAGCTGCCGGTAATACCGGCGAATGCTCTCCGGGTCGTGTATGTCAATGGGCTGCTGCATCTGCATGGCGCGGACAATGGTCGCCCCGTTTTCATAGTGGGAATCGGGATAGAGCCGGTCCTCCGCCGGGACAAAGACCACCAGCTCCCCACAGGCGGATTTGCCGTTCCGGTTGCACCGGCCGGCGGCCTGAATGATGGCTTCCAGCGGCGCCAGCGCCCGATACAGACCGTCGAAATCCAAGTCCACACCGGCTTCGATACACTGGGTGGACACCACCCGGCAGGGAAGCTTTTCTTTCTGCCGCCGGTGAATGGCCTGAATCACTTCCGTCCGGTGAGCCGGGCAGAGATCAGTGCTGAGCAAAAAGACCTCTTCTACCGGACAACGTCGGGCCAGAGCCTGATAGAGGATTCGGGCATGGGCGCGAAGGTTGACAATGGCGCACACGTTTTGCTGCTGTGCCATTCTTTCCGCAATTTCTTCCAGCGTGGTGGGGGTGTCGATTTCCCAACGGGCCGAGGTGCGGCGCAGGGCTTTGTAAAACTCGCTGTACTCCGGTAAAAGCTCCGACGCAGGCCAGTTGATTTCCCGCAGGCCAGTATAGTCGGGCTGGGTGGCGGTGGAAAATACCACGCTGCACCTATAGCGGGTACACAGCTCCTCCATGGCTTTCAGGGTGGGAGACAGCAGGGAAACCGGCAGGCTCTGGGCTTCGTCAAAGAGAATCACGCTGTTTGCCAGATTGTGCAGCTTCCGGCAGTCGGCGGGGTGGTCGGAAAACAGGGATTCAAAAAAGCGCACCGAGGTGGTGATGAGAAAGGGCTGATCCCAGCGAGCGGCGTGGTCCCGCATTTCCTCCGGCAGCCGGGACTGGCTGTGATCCTCCATCACATGGGGAAGAATCTTCCGGTATACCCCGGCGCTCTGTTCAATGAGGCTGAGGAAGGGCAGCACCACAATGATTCGGCGCTTTCCCGTGTGCTGACAATGGCGCAGGGCAAAGTGCAGCAGCGCCAGCGTTTTTCCGGTGCCGGTGGGAGCCGTCAGGGTGAATAACCCTGCGTCCTGTTTTCCGGCCTGTCCGCAGCGCTCAAAGAGCCGGGTCCGGTATTGATTCAGCACCGGGTCTGCCCCGGAGTGTTTCCGGAGAGCTTCACAGTGGTCATACAGGTTTTTCAGCGCGGTGAATACATCCAGCGGTGGGCCCTCTTCCGGGGGCGTGTGGGAAGAAGCGGTATAATCGGCATCTACCAGACAGGAAAACAGCATCCGGGTATACAGCATGGAGTCCTCCTGACCGGCAAAAGGCGGCTGGGGCGGAAGCGTTTTCAACGGGGGAAAGCGGAAGTCCGGAAAATCCGCCTGAAATGCCATTCCCGCTTCCTGATAGTCTTTCCTGCCGCACAATGCCGCCTGTTTTCCGCAGAGGGTCGTGACCGGCCCCTCTGTTCCCAGTGCGGTTTCCAGCACTCCGGCCAAATCCTTCTGACTGATGAGGTGGGAATGGTGGGCGGCAACGGTTTCGATGATGGGGCGCAGGGATTTTTTCCGAAAGCTTTGAAGAAACGCCGCGCCGCCGATGGCGTGGTCAATGCCGGACTGAGTCCCCTGCAATACCTTTTGAAAGACAGGGCTGTACTTGCCGAAATCGTGGAACAGCCCGCACAGCCCCGCCGGAATTTCCGCCCCAAAGGGCTTTCCATATGTTTGGGCAAGGGCTTCCACCCTTTGCAAATGTTCCCGGACGGTTTCCTGTGTGCCATCCTGCTGAGAGGATTTTGCGTAATATATCAAGAAAATTCCTCCTTTTCAATTTGCTATAGCGATGAAATTTGATAGCTATATTATATCATAATCAATGAAGAAAAACATTATTTTTCCCCAAAACAGGGGGGATAGGGGAAGTTTATCTATTCTACAATGAACCTGCCAGATAATTCGATAAATGAAAATGCCTGCTCTGACAAAATATCAGAGCAGGCTCTTTTCATGTTTGAATCCATTTCTTTCTGATTCTTGCTGTAAGCCAGATCATCAAAAGCAGAAACAGCAGTGCAAAAATGACATAATAAACAGGTTGGAAAATTCCGGGAAGCGTACCAACCTGACATAGGAATTTCGATTGGTACAACAGAAAATTGAGACTGATCCAGTCTACAGGTGTCAGTCCCATGAACGAAAGAAGCTGCGGAAGCAACACAATGACAGATGCGCCAACCAATACAGACAGAATCGAATATGAATGGCAGGAGAGCCACAGAGTAATGGAACTCACTAGTAACAAGCCCAGAAGTTTGAAACCGTAGTTCAAAAGGATCGCGCCAGTGACACTGATTCCCAAGGATACATCCTTCAACAACATGATGCTGTTCAGCGGTGCATGGCTCCAGGGAGTTCCAAATGCTTTGACATATAAGAACATTTGCGGAACGTAAGAAACCAGGTAAACCGCCAGTGTAAGACTAAGAGAAAGCCCCAGTTTGCACCGGAAAGTTTCTTCCCTGCCTCTGAAAGAGGCTGCCAGAAGTTTAGACATGCCAGTGGAATATTCGCAGTTGTATACAACGGATAAGAGGAGGATCAGCACCAGACAGGCACTGATATTTCGCTCCAGATCATAGTTGGTATACAATAAGAACGTATGATAAGAGCCGTCATATAAATATTCCGCTTGATGGTTCTTTACATTTTCCTGCATGGCTTCCAGCCGGATCAATACGTTCTGTGGGATTTTGTCCATAGTAAGCTCTTTGACCTGCTTTTCCTTTTCCAATTTCGGAAGCTGGGAAGCATAGATTTTCTCTATTTTCCCGTCAAGTTCCTGATTCCGTTTCTGTACGGAATCAATATAACGGTCATTTTCCGGGGAATCCCCGCCAGAAAGATTGGCACACAGGGACTGGAATACAGCATCTTCTGCTGAGACCACCGGAGGATGGTCGTTTTGCTGCCAGAAACTGATTTGCAGAATGACCAGCGCCAGCAGGATCAGGATTCCTTTTTGGGAAATCAGGATTTTGTGGGCTTCATGAAAAACGAGCCGAGTATGACAGCCGCTGAGAAAGGGAGGTGTTTTGAAAAATCGCAGGAATCTCCATGGCTTCCTCTTTCGCTGTCCTTCCCCGGTATGACAGTATCCCCACATGGCGGCGAGAAGGGCGGCTATACACAACACGCTATATAGGAAAATCACTGCATAGAGTACGGGAACCGGCCTGGAAAAGAAGTTCAGATTGGCATATTCCTTTATAAATTCCCGCACAGAAAGGGCATTCACAGGGTTGAGATAGCGCAGAAAATTCAAATAGGAAAGACTGCTGATGGAAATCTGACAAATCAGGGAAACCGCTGCTGCTAAAGCCGTTACCGCACAGGTCAGCACACCGCTTTTCAAAAGAATACAGAGAAGGCATAAAAAGGCGCTGGCAAAAACCATCATCAGCACTTTCACAGCCAGATACAGCAGGATGGTTTCTCCAACACTGATGGGTAAATGACATCGCATAAAACCTTCTACAGACTGGATAGGACGGGAGAGGTCTCCGAGACCGTATTTCCAGTTCATAAGAAGCAGGTTTCCCAGCTGGAACAGGAGTGTAAGTATCACTGCTAATCCACCAGCTGCTATCAGTTTTGATACAACATATGGAAGCCGTCCATTTGCCGTTGGGCGGGTGATTTGTGAGAGGGAGCGGTTTTCTTCATTTAAAAACAGGAAGGCACAGACGGAAAACAAAAGAAGCACCAGCAGCAAAATCCAATGGTGTACGGAGGATATTTTCCTTTTCAAATTCGCTGAGCCCTTTTGTAAACAGAGAAACGGACAGCATGGATTCCGCCCGCTCTTCCATCGAGCGGATATAGTCCCGGTGCTCTGTTTCCCGATTAACAGCCGATGTAAGGGCTTTAAAAATGGCGTATTCCGTATGGATATTATCGGAATACTGCAAATAAGCCCCTGTTTCATATTCATCTAAAATCTCTTCACTGAAATCATCGGGCAGCACTGAGGGAGAATTGGACTGCAAAGACTGATAGTAAAAATCGATCTGCCGGAAACGCTCCAGCTCAGAGAAATGTTCCTGAATTTCCTGTGCTTTTGCTTCAGAAGTGTTTCCCCGATATTCATTGAAAGCCTGCCGGTATGCAGTCAAATCCCCGCCGATTTTTTCGTACCCACTCTGTTCCGAATAGAGCAACACACCGTTGACAATGAAAAGCGCGGCCAGCAGTCCCCAAAAGATTCTCCGGTTCAAAATGCGGGCCCATTCATTGATTACCATTCTCATCGCTCACACCTCATCCGCAAAATAGTAGAGGTATAAATCTTCCAGAGCAGGCGGCACTTCCTGGAGCATATCCAGAACAGGTGGGGTGTCTGATACGATGCGAATCAAGAGTTTTTCTCCCTGAGATGCGATATTGCTGATCCGGTACTGGGATTGCAGCGGTTTGAGCTGTTCTGGAGAGACCAAAGCGGAAAAAACCTTATGCTCCATTTTTTCAAGAACTTTGGTTGGGGTTTCTTTCAGCAGAAGCTTTCCGCTTCGAATTAGCAAAATTTCTTTGGCAATGAACTCAATATCGGAAACCACATGAGTAGCAAATATCACGATTTTATTCATGGAAATTTCGCTGATAAAGTTGCGGATACGGATTCGCTCTTTTGGATCAAGTCCCGCTGTAGGTTCGTCTAGGATCAGAACTTTTGGGTCGTTCAGCAATGCCTGTGCAATGAATACCCGCTGCTTCATGCCGCCGGAAAAGCTGCCAATGGATTGATTCTGTACGTCCGTCAATCCAACCAGCTCCAGCAGGTCTGTAATTCGTTCTTTTGCCTGCTTCTGCTTTAATCCGCACAATGCTGCCATATACCATAAAAACCGTTTGGCTGTGAAGTCATGATAGGCCCCCTGCTGCTGGGGCATATAGCCCAGCTGTCTGCGGAACTCCTTTCCCAGTTTGAGGGTGTCTTCTCCGTTAAACAGTACTCGACCCTGATTTGGCCGGAGGTTATCGACGATGATGTTCATCAAGGTGGATTTTCCGGCGCCGTTTGGACCCAGCAGGGCATATACGCCCGGCGTCATTTTGGCGCTGAAGTGATCCAAGGCAGGCGGACGCCCTTTTTGATAAGTTTTGCAGAGATCATCCAAATACAGTTCCATAAATAAACACGGCTCCTTTCTTCAGCAAATTCAGAAGGATATAGCCAGGTTTACTCAATGGATAGATAGGGGTCTGGGATCAGACCTTCTACAGGGGTTGGAGATACAGCAGCTGGGGATTCGGACATTGATTTTCCATCCAACAGGAAGTAACGGGTCATTTCTCGACATGCCAGTACTTTTCCATTGGCAGTACCTAAAATTCCCAGTGAATAAGGGGCTATATCCGTCTTGCTTTCCTGTGTTTCCAGATCAATTACTGTCATTTGGCTGGATTGGGGATCATATTCCCCGTTTTCCAGCAATACCCCATTGGTACAGATCAAATCATTGTCCAGCCTCCAGGGACTATTGAACTGGTTCAGATCCAGTGTATATTCATCTTTTTGTTCCAGCTCTGCACTGTATTCATAATAGGTTC
>ERZ791934.2000-NODE-2000-length-15419-cov-4.371843_pt1 | contig 15419 bp, 18 predicted proteins | sample MGYA00510125_ERZ791934 | MGnify/ENA primary metagenome ERZ791934 (study PRJEB30046, sample SAMN00993240) | human gut metagenome | study: EMG produced TPA metagenomics assembly of the A metagenome-wide association study of gut microbiota in type 2...
GCTCATGCTTTACCAGTGAAATTGTCCCGGCAGTCACAGACCAGATTCTGACGTTCTCTACCTGCAGCTACGAATTTAACAATGCCAGGTTTGTATTGCTGGGCGTATTAAGGCCGGAAGAGTAACTGATTCAGAGGAAAACAGAGTAATTGATTGAATCAGGAGAATGCTATTACGAAAAATGGTGCATTTCCCTGTTTATTCGTAATGGAGATGATCCGCTCCTAAGGTAGATGTTGGCCTTGTGGAGCATTATAGCACCGGCAAGGATGGTAAAAGACAAAAAAGCAGTTGGAAGTTGATTTTGTAGCAACCAAGGGCAGAGAAAAGTATTACATCGAGTCTACTTTTGCTATGAATAATGAGGATAAAGTCAGAAGAAATGAAAGGGTATTACTACGATGGGTCTTCGCAAAAATGTTCTCTGAAAGTATTCTTCGTCCCACACCTGTTCATGGAGCTGTTCATAGGTAAATACATGATCTGGATTGAACACCAGTAGGGAAAGCAATTCATATTCCCGGTAGGTCAACCGTAGGGGCCGACCACTTAAAAGTCCTACCGGTTCTCACGCTGTATCACAAGATCACTCTGGGCAGCTATTGTGTATGCCCGCGATTTGAGAGGGTTCAACTGGTGAAACGTTGTAAAAGCGCATAGATATGGGCAAGACATTCCTCGGTTTTAAAAGGCTTTGTCAGGAAGTCGTCAGCCCCTGTTTCCAACGCCTGTACTTTGTCTGCTAACACCGACGACGTAGAAAGCAACAGGATTGGCATAGGTTTCATACACCGCAGTGTCCTTAATAGCTCCATGCCATCTATTTCAGGAAAGCATACGTTAAGAATTACGACTTCGTAGTCTCGCGTTGCCAGAGCTGTTAACCCTTCCTGGACGGTTAGAGTGTAGTAGGCTTCTGTTGTTTCACTTTTCAGATTGTATTTAATGGCTTTGCAAGTTTGTAAATCGTGGTCGATTATCAAAACACAGTTTTTTCGCATACTTTCCTCCTTCCCAAGTTAGGTACAGCGGGGATATTGTGTTAGGGATCGCCTTGAACTATTGTATTCGCATATATTCTCACATCATCTAATTACTGTATTGGTAAAAAACAAGTCAGCAGGAAAGAAAACCTTACCCACTGACTTTGAAAATCAAGATTACGATTAACAGTCTGCACATACTTTCTGATTTGTAGTTTACTCGCCAACATTCTGTTTGCGGTATTCAGCCGGTGCAATTTTTATCACATCTCGAAAGGCTGTTGCAAATTTACTTTGGTTTTCATATCCAACCTGATTTGCGATTTCCGCTATGGTAGCTTGGGTTTGGCGTAGTAGTACAGCAGCCTGCTTTATTCGGTACTCTTTCATATAAGTTCCAATAGGTTGACCATAGATACCCTTAAATGTGTTCTTTAAGGTTGTCGTATTGATTAGGAACTCTTTGGAAAGCTCTTCAATCGTTGGTCTAATCTGCAAGTCTGAAACTAGCTTTCGATGTATCTCTTTTACAATCTCAACCTGTGGAGATGTGTATAATTCTCGCTGCTTTTCCTGTGACACGTCCACCATACATAAAAACAAAAGCAGCTCCTGAACTTTCAGCTTAAAATAGGGCTTTTGCAGGCAATCCGGTATGGAATAAAGTTCTGAAAAAACATGGTCAATTTCGTTTTTTGCGCGCATAATAAAGCATTTTCCGTCAGCACAAAATTTTTCTTTAAATCCCATCAAGTCAATTTCACTTTCGGAAAGTATTTCCGGCATATTCTTCGATAAAATTTTCAGGTTGATGACAACGGATATTCCCCGATAATGTTTTAATGGAAAAGTCATCTCTGGCGCACAGTTATCCATTGTGTGGATTGAGAGGTCGCCTTCTCCAAGATAGAGGCATGAGCCGCTTAATAAACGGCTGCCTTCCCGCCCTTCTCGGCAGTGGTTTATTTCTAAAATATTTTTATCCAGACCTTCATTCCATTCACAGCTCGCCGCTTCAAAGTCATTGTAAATTAGCTGAATGCCAGGAAATACTTGATAAACAGTCATAAGACCAAGACCATCTGCACAATCCATTTTGTAAACTGTACAGTATCCATCATTATCTTTCGGAATAACCGCAGACAGGTTCTTCGTATTCGTAATCATATTTTCATTCATACTGGGCCTTTCTGCTACTTCGTTTTCTATTTGTTTTCTCAATAGAGTTTGAGTTTCTTTCATTATAATTCTTTCTTTCATTTTGCTCCGCTCCATTTAGTAGATTTTACACTCCAATTAGAATTATAATATGTTTAATGAAGCAGAGCAAACAGATAAAACGAAAGACTAAGTAAATCAGAATCGGCCCTCTGATGGAATATCACAGATGGGGAAGATTGGTTCTATACTGCCGAAGTACAGCCTCATTGTCTGGATGACAAATCTTTTCTAACTGGGCAATCATCGTTTCCTTATTTTTAGGAAGTGTTCCTTCTACCCAGACGGCATTAGAGGCTCCCAAGGTAGCAAAATACACAGGAATTTCCAGGTGTTCAATTAGTGTTTTCAGCTCATTTAATTTTTCTAATTCACTTTCTTCAGCCCAGTTTCCTTTTTGAATTTCCTCATACAATTCAGATTCTGGGTAAATGGTCAGCATGGAGGAACCAATGATTTTAGGGCGGGTCATATTGAAGATTTTTGCACTTTCTAGTGCGCCCTCAACTCCACGGCCAGAACCTGATACCCCGGTGAGATAAAAAAAGTTGTAGGTAATAGAAGCCTGATCCAGCCGTTTCGTCTGCTCCACTATTTCCTGGGCCAGATAACCCTTGTGCATAAACGTCAGTGCTTCATTATCACCAGTTTCTACTCCTATCGTAATTCCGTCATATCCAAGCCGGTGTAATTTCTTTAATTCCTCATCTGTTTTAAGGGTCACATCTGTTACGCGCGCAAAGCACCCGATTGTTTCACATTCCGGGAAGTATTGATGAATGAGCTTCGATATTTTTTCCAGCCGTTCAAATTGGAGGACAAACGGATTTGCGCCAACCAAGTAAATTCGCTTCACCTGTTTGCTTCTCCAAGAACGCATCTGAATCTGTGCTTCCAAAAGATCGGCTTCCACATCCTCCAAGGGGGACATACGGAACTTAAACGGAAGATCATCATACAACGTACAAAATTTACATTTGTGGTGAGTACATCCTGCCGTAACTTCAATTAGCAACGAACCAGCCTCATAAGGCGGACGCCAGATAGTTCCTGTATAGTGCATATAAATTACTCCTTTCTCATACCTGTCAGTTTTTTTCTTTGACTTGCCTTTATGATACAAGGTCGCACTGATTTATTCAACTACTGTCTTTTTTTAGTAGTAGTATTATTTTTAATACTATATTTTTATTTAGACAGTATATTGATTATTGCTCGCCTTTAAGGTATAATTTTATTAAGGAGGATTATGAAATGGCTGACAATAAATTTCAAGCGAAAGACATGATGGCTCGATGTGTTCCTATGAGTAGTCTACAAGCCGTTTTAAGCGGTAAGTGGAAAATTCTTATATTATGGTATGTTGCTTTTTATAAGGTTCAGAGGTTTGGAGAACTAATACGCCGTTTAGATGGCATTACACAATCAACACTCACGAAGCAGCTCCGTGAATTAGAAAATGATGGATTTCTTCATCGGGAGATTTACAAAGAGATACCGCCCAAAGTAGAGTATACTTTAACGGAGTTAGGAAAAAGTTTTATTCCAATTTTAAATGATATGATGGCATGGAGCGAAACGCATCTTTGCCCGGAGGAATATGTAAACCCATATACAATTTCTAAAAGCTATGACTAAAATATGCGATACTATAAAAATTCCCGCCACCCTATAAAACGGGGACGGAAATTTTTATTCATTGTGAACCTTCTCTTTGACTGGCTATCCTTTTAACTTTATAACAACATAACGTCACAACTAGATTCCTGATCCGTCAGTGTGTATCTCAAAGCAGAAAGTGAGCCATTGAATTGTGACTTGACAGATTGGTGTTATAAGAATTGGGTTGCAACAAGTCGAAAAACTGCAAGTGAAACACTAATAATGATGCATAGAAAATTTCGATTGGAGGTGACTAACATTTTAAATATTACCCGTTATGCAATTAAAAACGAATGTCTTATTCCGTGGGTTAAATTTTTTTGGCACATTGAAGCTGTAAATGCAGACATACACTATAAACTTCTTCCAACAGATTGTATTGATGTGATATTGAATTTGGCTGATGTTATAGTATATGAAACAGAATTTAATAGAATAATAGCACCCCCTTTTCATATCAATGGACTGCGCAGTAAGTGCAGTTTTATCCATCAAGAAAATAACATTCGTATTTTCGGTATTACATTTTATCCTCATGGGCTATATCCCTTTGTGCTTAAATCACTTAAGGAAGTCCAAAACAAAGTGGTCGATCTAAACGGGTTTTCGTACAGTTTGACTCAAAAATTGAAAAATGCAGTCAATAATGATACTGCCGAAAAAATAATAGCTGAAATAGAAAATACTTTGATTGATGAGTTATCTATAAAGCAAGATTTTGTAGACAAAGCACAGCTAATATCAGATTTTATAACAATTAACGATGATATATCTGTCAAATCCTTTTGTGATGAACGGTCAATAAACATAAAAACGTTTGAGAGATTGTTTTTATATTATACGGGCTATACTCCTAAAATTTTGCGCCGTATAAAACGTTTCCAGAATACATGTAATCAATTAGTACATCAACATATGGCGAGCTTAACCGATATTACATACGATAATAATTTTACAGACCAATCATATTTTATAAAAGAGTTTACACATTTTTCGGGAACAGCGCCACGCACCTTTCAAACAGAGAAAGCTACTGTAAAAGAGAATGTTAAATACAAATACCTATGACCAGTCGATTTTCTACAATACATCTTGTTTTATTCCATGTAGACTATGAAAAAAACAGGAGGTATTTTTTATGTCTATTGCAACGGAAATCGTAACAATGAAAACTTTACAGGAGGTAACAAAATACAGCTTTATCAGCATTGTGGACGCGCTTGAAAAGGACTATCATTCAAAGCAACAAGGTTTTATCGACACGGAACTTCTCTATAACGAAGAAAACAGAGAATGGACTATGATACAGCATTGGGCTTCAATGGAAGAACTCAAGGCTGCTTCCGATAAAATGTTTCAAGATGAGGGAGCAGCCCCTTTTGTAAAAGCACTTGACGCTGCAAGTGTCAAAATGAGGATCATACCACAAATAAAAATATGGAGATAAAAAGTGAAAAAATTTGAATATCAAATTGAAAAGGTAACAGGGCATTGTTCATGTGGATATAAGGTAGGGGACATATTTCAGTGTGAGGGTATGAATACTCCCTGTACTCCATTTTGCGGAGGTGCTTACATGGCTTTGTTTCCTATTCAAGTTGCCCTACATAATGGAGCTACCTTCAATTTTGAAGAAAACCCAAAGTCAAAAGGAAATTTAGCTTGTCCTGATAATGGGTATGTTGTTTTCAAAGTTACTCTGATTGAGGAGTAATTATTTAGGAGAAAAGTATGTTTACCGATGGAAGAAGTAAAAGGGTCGTTTTCTTAGCACATTGCCTGTTAAATCAAAATTCTATTTCAGATGGAACTGCGGTTTATCCTGCGGCATTTAAGGAGGTGGTTGAATTATTTATCAACGCAGAAGTGGGAATAGTCCAACTTCCATGTCCAGAGCTTTGTTGTCTGGGTCTTGATAGAGGGAATGAAAATGGTGCTGATGAAAACGTTCTAAAAGAAAATACACGGATTAGACGAGAAATGCAAAAAGAAAATAAAAATAAGAAACTACAACATTTAGTAGATTATGTAATGCAACAAATCTTAGAATATAATAAGTACGGTTTTGAGATAATCGGCATCGTAGGAGCAAATCGCTCTCCAAATTGCGGAGTAGACACTACATCAGATTATAATGCAGAAATCAAGGGCAAAGGGTTGTTTATGTCTGAACTTTCTGGATGCCTAACAAAAGCGTGTTTGTCAATCCCGATGATAGGGCTAAAAGGCACAGATAATTTTGTAGAGAAGATAACGACATTGCTATAACATCCAGTACGCTGGTTAGTTATCCGGGAGTGGCCTTTAGTTACCTTCCTGAATAATATCACTACGGGTTAGCGTAGGGCATAAGAAGTAAACTGGCTTCTTTGCCCTACGCTTTTACCTATTTTGATGTTTATTGAGATTCATTCTTTTGGTAGTTCATATGAGTCGCAACCCAAATGCAACCTATAATAGCGTAATAGTTGGTAGGAGTTATCTTCATCGGCGTTGGTATCTCAGTAGAAGAATTGTTGAAAGATATAAAATGATTTGAATAGTTGCCGCACGATTGCAAGAAAAAGCCGTCGTGCGGCAACTATATTTCAGCGCACTTCATTGTATCGGTAGCTTTTAATATCAAGGCTACTGTTTTTATGTGGCCATAGGAGGGCCACTATGAGCAAATTTCCGAAACTCCCCAAACATCATTGAAAGAGTAATAACCACCAGAATCGCATCAGTCAAGGCAATCGCCAGCCATACGCCACGGATACCCATACCTCCAATCATCGGAAGAATAATTGCCAATGGAATGAACAAAATAATTTGCCGAAACAGTACCAGCCATGTCGCCTTATTTGCTTTTCCAAGTGATTGAAATAATGTCACAGCGATAATAAAACTGCCCTGCAAAATATAGGTGCTGAACATGATGCGGAAGTTTGCGGCTCCCGAAGCGGCAACACCAAGGTCTGTAATAAACAGGGAAAGCACTTTTGTTGGAAAAAGTTCAACCGGAATATAGAATATCAGGGACATTACGGTGGCGCTTGCGACAAATACGCCCGTCAAAGTCTTAACACGGGTATAATCCTTCGCACCATAATTTGTACCGGCGGCTGGCTGGAACCCCTGACTGATACCCCAAAGAGGAACAAAAGCGAAGTTCCACACACGGAGAGCCGCCCCAAGCAGAATCTGGGAGGCTTCTCCGCCATAGATAGAAGCTAAACGGTATATTACAGTCTGTTGCACCAAAGTCAAGATCTGCATTAACAATGCGGACACCCCTACGGCAAGAACCTGGGGAAGCAGAGTACCGTCAATGTGAATACGGCCTATTTTTACATGAACGCTCTTTTTCTTGAAATACCATAGTGTAAACGCAGCCTGAATGAATTGAGACAGAATCGTTGCATAGGCGGCACCCTCAATTCCTTTTCCATATGGATTCAGTATGGAAATGAAAATAGGATCAAGGATAATATTCAGCAAAGCGCCGCTTCCGATAATCAGCATCGCCTTTTTGAGCTGCCCCTCGCCACGGATTACCATATTGGCGCTCTGGAAAAAGTTTACGAACAGCGATCCCGCATAGACAATCCGCAGGTAGTTTTCAGCCGAGTTTAAGATGTCCCCGCTGGCACCGGCCAATGAAAGAATCTGGCGGGTAAACGTCATTCCCACAGCCATAATGATAACCGACAGAAGAAGAACCATGGCTGTCAGATTTCCCATGATTTTTTGAATCGTCTGCTCGTCCTTCTTACCAATAGCGCGGGACAGCACAGATGCGGAACCAACGCCGATCATGGCAGCGGTGCCGCCGTTAATCAATGTAAACGGGTACGATATAGATACCGCGCCCATTTGTACGCTGCCGACCATCTGGCCGACAAAAACGGAATCCATAAAATTATAAAGTCCCACGACCACCATGCCGAGAACTGCGGGAATACTTAGTTCCAGCATGAGTGAAAATGGATTTTGTGTCAGTAATTTTGTCCTTGTGTCAAGTGCCTGTTTCATCACTTTTACCTCCTCTTATTTATTAGCCATGTCTAACCAACTAAAGTATATAAAAAGCCGGGGCATTTGTACGCTCCTAACCGCAGAATTATCAATCCAAACAGATATGAAATCAGGGGCGGGAAGATTTTAATACTTCCCGCCCCCATATTTACTGTGCCATTTTTTCAAGCAGTTTTAAGGCTTCTTCCAGCTTCGGGTTTTCAGCGTCTGTTTTTAATGCTTCGCTGACGCAGTTTCTGATATGGGCCTGCAAAATCTGCTGATTGGCACTTTTCAGAATTGCCTGTGCAGCCAGCAGTTGATTGGATATGTCCACACAATAGCGGTCATCTTCAATCATTTGGAGGATTCCAGTCAGTTGCCCTTGTGCGATTTTGATTTTGTGGGTAATATTATTTTTCTTTGCTTTCATAAGCGGCTCTCTTATTGAAGGCTAACAAGTTCATAGCCTGCGTCCTCAATGGCCGCTTTCAGAACCTCGTCCGACACGGCCTGGGATAACTGAACCTGTGCTGTTTTGCTTTCCAATTCTACAACGGCCTCCTGGATACCGGGAATTTCCATCAGTGCCTTGTGAACGTGCTTTACGCAGTTGCTGCAAACCATACCTTCGATATTTAATACTTTTTCCATTTTCCTTTCTTCCTTTCTTATTTCATGTCTGCTTGACTCTTTATCCACTATCGGATTTACATAAGTTTCGTGTTTTGCCTTGAACCATCTAAGCCGTAACGCATTTGATACTACAAATACAGAACTGAAGCTCATAGCAAAAGCACCAATCATCGGATTCAGCTTTAAGCTAAAGGACAGATAGAACAACCCTGCCGCAATCGGAATCCCAATGATGTTGTAAATAAATGCCCAAAACAGATTTTGCTTGATATTGCGAATGACCAACTTACTAAGCTGAATCGCTGTGGACACATCCAGCAGATCACTTTTCATCAGAACAATGTCCGCTGATTCAATCGCCACGTCAGTCCCTGCGCCGATGGCTATACCTACATCTGCTCTGGCAAGGGCAGGGGCGTCATTGATACCGTCACCCACCATAGCCACCTTTTTACCCATTCCCTGCAAGCGCCGGATTTCTTTTTCTTTATCCTGCGGGAATACTTCCGCTACTACACGATCTACTCCAACCTGGTGGCGAATTGCTTCCGCTGTTTTTGCATTATCCCCTGTCAGCATAACCACTTCAATCCCCATAGCGGATAGCTCTTTAACGGCCTGACTGCTGGTGGGCTTTACAATATCTGCTACTGCAATCACTCCAATAAGCTGTCCTGCTCTGGCAAAGAACAACGGCGTCTTTCCATCTACCGCCATCGCCTCTCCCAATTTAAGCAAATCTCCATCAGAAATCCCATTGGAAGCCATCAGACGGCGGTTTCCGGCCAGACACAGTTGACCATTGATTCGACCTATAATTCCCTCACCAGGAATCTGCTTGTAATCGCTGACCGGCAGGAATGCAAGCCCATTTTTCTCCGCTTCTGAAACAATTGCATCTGCCAAGGGATGTTCAGACAGCTTTTCCAGGGAGGCGGCAACCTGCATCAAATCTTTCTGTCTGATACCGTTCCCGCACAGAATATTGGTTACAGCGGGTGTACCCTGGGTAATCGTACCGGTTTTATCCAGCACCACCGTGTCTACATTATGGGCGGTTTCCAGTGCTTCCGCAGATTTAATCAGGATTCCATTGGTCGCGCCCTTCCCGGTTCCCACCATGATGGCGGTGGGGGTGGCAAGGCCCAGCGCACAGGGACACGAAATCACTAAAATAGAAATTCCGATAGACAGTGCAAATTCAAAACCGTAACCAGCCAGAAGCCAGCCCACAATAGCCACCAGAGCGATTGTGATTACAATCGGAACAAATATTCCGCTAACCTTATCCGCCAGTTTTGCAATCGGTGCTTTTGAACTGGTAGCTTCGTCAACCAGACGAACAATCTGTGCCAATGTGGTATCGTCTCCGACCTTAGTGGCCTGCATTTTGAAATAACCGGATTTGTTGATGGTTGCACCAATTACCTTGTCGCCAACATGTTTTTCCGCCGGAATACTTTCACCGGTTAGTGCCGATTCATCGACAGCGGAAAAGCCTTCCACAACAACACCGTCTACTGGCACAGATTCGCCAGATTTTACAATCAGAGTGTCGCCCAGGCACACTTCCTCAATAGGAACCTGTATTTCCTGTCCGTCACGTTCCACCGTAGCGGTCTTAGGAGCTAAATTCATCAGCTTTGTGATGGCATCCGAGGTTTTTCCTTTTGCGCGGGCTTCCAATGTCTTTCCAAATGTGATAAGGGTCAGAATCATACCGGCAGATTCAAAATATAAGTCCATCGTAAAGCTGTGAACCATCGCCATGTCACCATGCCCTAAGCCAATACCAATTTTCTAAATGGCATAAATGCCGTAGACAATCGCTGCGCCGGAACCGATAGCAATTAAGGAATCCATGTTGGGGGAACCGTGAAATAATGTTTTGAACCCCATGCGATAGTATTTGAAATTGATAAAAACGACCGGAACCAGAAAAAGAAACTGGGTGAATGCAAAACTCATTGCATTTTCCATTCCCAGTAGTCCGCCTGGCAGCGGCCATCCCATCATGTGTCCCATGGATATGTAAAACAGCGGGATTGTAAACAGGGCAGAAAGCAGCAACCGCTGTTTCATCTGCTTATATTCTGCCTGCGCCGTACTGACTTCCGGAACTGCGGCCCGGCCTCTAGGTTTGTTTTTATCCTGGGCCGGTACTTTCGGAAACGCACCATAACCTGCTTTTTCAACCGCTCGGACGATCTCCGGCGTATTCAAAACGGATTCGTCATATGAAGCAACCATGCTGTTCTTTAACAGATTTACGGACACTTCCTGAATACCTGACAATTTTGAAACACTTTTTTCAATCCTTGCGGAGCAGGCTGAACAGGTCATGCCCGTAATATCGAATTGCTCCTTTTTCAAAGTTATCCCTTCTTTCTTTCAGAAATTTGTGCAAGTACCCCTCCCCTGTGGGGAACTTAAAACTGTTACGAGAAGGGGCAACCGGCATTTCTTAGGGGAGGAAATGCCAGCAGCCCCAATCATAAAGGTGCACATGCGGTTTTTCTTAACCGCTCACAATTATATCCCGGAATATTGTTCGTTGTCCGCTCCAAAAAGAAGGATTCTACACCCAAAAAGCAATAAATTATAGTTGAAATCCAATTAGCAGGTTTTATGCTCCAAAGAGGAATATCGCCCCAAAATCCATTGACGAAATACGAGGTCACAGATATACTGAAACCCATGAACAATTAAACGCACATTTAATTGTTCGGCTATGTCAAACCAACTATAAACTATATGAAAGGAGGTCTTTTCCCATGAAAAAGACCATTAAACTCATCGACCTGGATTGCGGCCACTGTGCTGACAAAATCCAGAATGCCGTACAAAAAATTGACGGTGTAACCAGCGTAACTGTCAACTTTCTGGGCCAGAAAATGATACTGGAAGCGCCGGATGATCGGTTTGATTCGATTCTGTCCGAGGCAAAAGCTCTGATTAAAAAGATTGAGCCGGATGTGACTGTCAAGGCGTGATAAAAAGCTGGACACCGGCTGCCGTATACGGTAGCCGGTGTTTCTTAAAAGGAGGATTATAATTATGACACGAAGGCAAAAAAATCTGCTTTTTCGTATTATCGCAACCGCCGTATTGTTCGCGGCGGGAAGTCTGCTCCCTCTGGAGGGATGGGCAGAAATGGGGGTATTCCTGGTCTGCTATGTAATCGTCGGTTGGGATATTGTTTGGAAGGCAATTACAAATATTTTTAGCGGTCAGGTATTCGATGAAAATTTCCTGATGACGATTGCAACCATCGGCGCTTTAATCTTAGGTGAACACTCAGAAGGCGTTGCCGTTATGCTGTTCTACCAGGTTGGCGAGTGGTTCCAATCCTACGCTGTTTCCAAATCCCGAAAATCCATCGCAAGTCTCATGGATATTCGCCCCGACTATGCAAATGTAGAGCGTGACGGGAAATTAGTACAAGTCGATCCAGACGAGGTTATGATCGGCGATACCATTGTAGTAAAACCTGGAGAGCGGGTTCCGCTGGACGGAAAAATTATCAAGGGTACTTCCGCACTGGATACCTCTGCACTTACCGGAGAATCCATGCCCCGTGATGTGGAACCAGGTATGGAGGTCATCAGCGGCTGTATCAATCAGACAGGCATTCTGACAATCCAAACCACAAAGGAGTTTGGGGAATCTACCGTAGCCAAAATATTGGATTTAGTTGAAAACGCCAGTGATAAGAAAGGAAAAACAGAAAACTTTATCAGCCGGTTTGCACGTTACTATACACCGGCAGTTGTATTTGCGGCGATTGCGCTTGCAATTCTGCCTCCGCTGATTACCGGTCAGGCTTTTAGTATATGGATTTACAGAGCTTTAACATTCCTTGTTATTTCCTGTCCATGTGCGCTTGTAATTTCGATTCCCCTTAGCTTCTTCGGCGGGATTGGCGGTTCCTCTAAAATTGGCGTACTGGTCAAGGGTAGCAACTATCTGGAAGCGCTGGCCCATGCAGAAACAGTTGTTTTTGATAAGACAGGTACATTGACAAAAGGTTCCTTTGCGGTCAGTAAGATTCTCCCTGTTGGCATGAAAGAACCTCAGTTTCTGGAACTGGCTGCCTATGCAGAGGACTATTCCAACCACCCGATTTCCCTATCCATAAAAAAAGTCTATGGGAAGAAAATCGACAGTAGCCGTATTACAGATGTTAAGGAGATTGCCGGTCACGGCGTCCAGTCCATCATTGATGGAAAGATCGTTTTTGCCGGAAACGCAAAGCTGATGGAAAAGGAACATATCAGCTTTACACCTGCCGCCACTGTTGGAACCGTCGTTTACCTGGCTTGCGATGGAAAATACGCTGGCTGTATTGTAATTGAAGATGAGATAAAAGAAGATTCATCTGCGGCTATAAAGGCATTGAAATCGGTTGGGGTCCGTAAAAGCGTTATGCTGACCGGAGATGCCGATGCGGTTGGCAGAAAGGTAGCTGACCGTCTTGGGCTGGATCAGGCATACACAGAGTTACTTCCTGCGGATAAAGTTGATCGTGTGGAAGAATTGCTCCAGCAAAAGAGCGAAAAGGGAACGCTCGTCTTTGTAGGGGACGGCATCAATGATGCGCCAGTTTTAGCACGGGCCGATGTGGGTATCGCCATGGGAGGACTGGGTTCTGACGCCGCCATAGAAGCCGCAGACATTGTTCTGATGACGGATGAACCGTCTAAAATTGCAGCCGTGATTCGGATTGCAAGAAAGACAATCTGTATTGCAAATCAGAATATTGTATTTGCCCTCGGCGTCAAATTCCTGGTACTTATTTTAGGCGCGCTGGGTTATGCAAATATGTGGGCGGCAGTGTTTGCCGATGTAGGTGTTTCAATTATCGCAATCTTAAATGCAATCCGGGCCATGCGGGTCAAGCAGTTCGACGTCTCGGCGCATTGATAAGAGATCGCTCCAATAAATAATGCGCCGTTCTTTCTGTAAAAGGAAGAATGGCGCATTTCTCTTATAAATCGCTGGGACAAGACATCTCAAATAAAGCGTCCACAGTCCGGTGCAATAGTTTTGCCTCTGCTGTATCAGCTAATGTATAATAGACTTCTTTTCCTTCCCTGCGGCTGGTAATAAGCCCGCTATTCTTTAAGCTCCGCAGATGGTGGGAAATCGCTGGATCGCTCATTTGAATGGCGGCCGCAAGGTTGCAGACACATTCTTCACTGTGGCATAACAGCCACAATATCCTCAGCCGGGTAGGATCGCCCAACTGCTGAAGCAAAAAAGCAATCTTTTGGAAATCCTGAACAGATGGCATTTTATCTAAAATCTTTTCTATGGTTTGTCCATGCTTGTGAGGTAAATTATAATGCGGCATATGAGCACCCCCTTCCTGAAAATAGGATAACTGTAATCTATAAATCTGTCAATTAAATTAAGTGATAGGAGAACACTATGGAAAGAAAAAAAATAACAATACCTAACAAACCAGATACAGCGTATTTGGAAAAGCTATCCGACCTCCATAAAGCGATGGGCGACTATACACGCATGAAAATTCTCTGGAAGCTGATGGGCGGAGAAATTTGCGTTGGAGATTTAGCCAAAGAGATAGGCATTACAGAATCAGCGGTATCTCACCAGCTCCGGGCTTTGAAAATCGCAAGACTGATCCGTTGTCATAAGGTCGGGAAAAACGTATTCTATGTTTTGGAAGATGAACATATTAAGTGGATCATGGCGGAGACTTATGCCCATATTTTGGAGCAATAAACAAGGGCGCAGCCCGCTATTGGGGCTGCGCCTGGATTAGACTAAATCAATATGTATCGTATGATACCAAATCACTCATAGGGATACGGGTCTGCTCGAAGCGTTCGGTATTTCCGTTTCCTTCGGCGGAGTAACCAATCACCAGAATATTGACCGGTTCCAAGTTAGATGGGAGGTTGAACTCCTTACTCAACACATCTGGCTTGAAGTAACAAACCCACACGCTGCCCAGACCCAGCTCCGTTGCCTGAAGCATCATATGGTCTGTCAAAATAGACGCGTCAATGTCACAGGTCTGTTTCTTATCAAAGGGGCGCACCCAGGCTTTGCTATGATCGGCACATACGATGATAGCTAAGGGTGCATTGTAGATACTGGCAGCCTTTTCAATCTTAGCAAGACCGTCCTCGCTTTGAACGGCAATCAGGCGAGCCGGCTGAAGGTTTGCTGCCGTAGGTGCCACATGAGCAGCTTCAAGGATTTTTTCCAGCTTTTCCGGTTCTACCTTCTGATCAGTATAGCTGCGTACAGAGAAACGCTGTTTTGCAATATCAATAAATTCCATAGTTGTTGTATCCTTTCTTTTTGTTTTTAATGATGTCAAATCAACTACTAATTATATTTTATCACTCGTCAGGTGATTTACAAGAATGCACTTTTCGGGAAGATACTTTCTGAAAAGATAGCACCCCAATTATAAGGAGGAAAACATTGTGCAACAAGAAAAAGTAACCTTTACCTGTCCGGTGGAAGCCACACTGTCTTTGATCGGCGGTAAATACAAGCCCATCATTCTTTGGCATTTGATTAAACAGCCGCTCCATTATATGGAATTACAACGTCTTATTCCAAATGCTACGTCAAAAATGCTCTCTCAACAGCTCCGCGCCCTAGAAAAATCCGGTATGATTTCAAGAGCTGTTATTCCTGAAAAGCCGCCTAAGACCATCTATTCTTTAACCAATTTTGGCGCGAGTATTATACCGGTTTTAGATTCTATGTGTGATTGGGGAACTGGGTATCTTAACAAGCTGGATGTTTTTTGACATTATTCTGCTCTTGAAAATCTGAAATAAATATGCTATACTTTTTACATCAGTATCAGTAATTGCTTTCGAGCGATTAGAGTTTTCCGGTTACACAGTGTCTGAGAGTATATACTTTCAGGCACTTTTT
>ERZ791934.2003-NODE-2003-length-15384-cov-3.333746_pt1 | contig 15384 bp, 13 predicted proteins | sample MGYA00510125_ERZ791934 | MGnify/ENA primary metagenome ERZ791934 (study PRJEB30046, sample SAMN00993240) | human gut metagenome | study: EMG produced TPA metagenomics assembly of the A metagenome-wide association study of gut microbiota in type 2...
AACCTGCCGGAAGGCAAGAAGTCGGTGGCCTTTAACCTGATTCTCCGGGCTGAGGATCGGAGTCTGACCGCCCAGGAAGCCGACGAGGAAATCAAACACATCCTGGACTGCCTGGAAAAGGAGTTTGGCGCCGTCTTACGGTGAAAATTTTTCCCCGTTCCCACTTTTTCCCCTTTACTTTCCCTGGAGATAGGAGTATGATGTAGGTGATAATCTACTGTTTCTGTGATAGGGGGCGTGCACCATGGATTCCGAGTTCACCCGAAAGTTTCAGGTGGTCCAAGACCAGAGCGATGAGATGAAAGCCACTCTCACCGCTGTCTACGACGCATTGAAAGAAAAGGGTTACAACCCCATCAATCAGATTGTGGGCTACATCCTCTCGGAGGACCCTACCTATATCACGAACTACAACAACGCTCGCACCCTTATCCGCAAGCTGGATCGGGACGAGCTGCTCCAGGAATTGGTGCGCCAATATCTGGCCGATTGAGCGCTGACACAGCAAACGCCCAGCTGTCTTTTGACAGCTGGGCGTTTTTTATCGTTCCACTGGGACGGTTTTCCTCACCGCTGGATGCGTCCCCCAGTATTCAGGAAAATAATCCCTACAATGATCACAACAAAAAACAGCGCAAAGCCCACCCAGAAGAGCACCATCGTCTGGAAAATCTCACTGGATGCCAGCACAAGCCAGCAGGCGGCCAGAGCCAGCATCATCCTGCCCATATACCGGCAGAGCTTCTTCTCGTCGATGCGCGCCTTTTCCTCCGGTGACGCTGTGTTATAGCCCGCAATGAGAAAGGCCCCTTTTCCCTTCAAAAACACGATGCCCAGAACCAGGAACAACGCCACAATACCCAGATGAATCGACAACAGCATAGCTGCACCTCCTGCCGCCTCCGGCGAAGAGAAGGTCCCCTTCTCCCCTTTCCTGCCAGGTCTGCCGTACTGCGTTTTTTCCATTCTACAAAAGTTTTCTTCTTTTCACAAGCCCTCTGTTGACAGGGGGCCTATTTCTTGCTATATTGTACTTGTTAATTAAGTACAGTAAGCACGGAAAGCACGGTGGTCAAATGGATATCCTTCTCAGCAACAGCAGTAACAAGCCCTTGTATGAGCAGATTACCGTCCAGATCAAGGGACAGATCATGGACGGCACTCTCGCCCCCGGCCAGGCGCTGCCCTCTATGCGGGCCCTTGCCCGGGACTTGCGCCTGAGTGTCATCACTGTCCAGCGGGCCTATGAGGATCTGACCCGGGACGGTTTCCTGGAAACCATCCCGGGCAAGGGCAGCTTCGTCTCCGCCCAAAACGCCGCCTTCATCCGGGAAGAACAGCTGCGCATGGCCGAGGACCACCTGCAAAAGGCAGCGGAAATTGGCCGGGGACATGGCATCTCCTATGAGCAGCTGGCCAAGATTTTGCGGCTGTTTTACGAGGAATAAACAGGAGGTAGAAACATGGACAGCATCTATGTCAAGGATCTATGTAAATCCTGGGGCTCTTTTGCCTTGGACCACCTCTCCTTCCATGTGCCACAAGGGTGCATCGTGGGTCTGATGGGAGAAAATGGCGCGGGAAAGAGCTCCACCATTCGACTGCTGGCCGATGCATTGACCCCGGATGCCGGCGAGATCCGCCTGCTGGGCGGTTCCCCTCAGGACCCAGCCATCAAAGAACAACTGGGGGTTGTCTTTGATGAGACTGGGTTTCACCACGTCTTTACGCCCAAAAGGGTCGGCAAAATGCTCTCGGGCATCTACCGCACCTGGGACGAGGCCCTGTTCCAAAGCTATTTGGAGCGGTTTCACATCCCCTCGGAGAAAGCCATTGGTTCCCTCTCCAAGGGCACCCGGCAAAAGTTGGCCATCGTCTCTGCCTTGGCACATCGGCCAAAACTTCTCCTGTTGGATGAGGTGACTGCCGGGCTGGACCCGGTGGTGCGGGGCGAGTTGTTGGACCTTTTCCTGGAATTCATCCAGGATGAGACTCACACCATTCTTTTCTCTTCTCACATCTCCTCAGATGTGGAGCGAATCGCGGACTACGTCATCCTCCTGCACCGAGGAAAGGTCGTGCTCCAGGCCCAGAAAGATGCGCTGCTCTATGACTGCGGCATCGTCCGCTGCAGCCGGGCAGACTTTGCACAGTTGTCTCCCGATGACTATCTGTTTGCCCGCCAAACCAACACCGCCATGGAATGTCTGGTAGCAGACAAGGCAGCCTTCCGCCGGTCACACGATCACCTTCTGGTGGATCGTGTGACTTTGGAAGAGCTGCTGCTGTTTTACACCAAGGAGGAAATATCATGAAGGGCCTAATTTACAAAGACATCCAGCTCTTTTTTCGCGGTGTGGACAAAAAGGTTTTGTGCATCGCCGCTGTGGCCATCGTGCTGCTTATGACCCAAACCGGCCCATACGGCGGCTTGCTGGGAAGCATCCTGCTGGCCATGACGGTAAGCATCCAGAATATTCTGATTTTTTCCAGCGATGAGTCCGCCCACTGGCTGACCTATCAGCGGTCCCTGCCCGTGAGCAGCCGGCAGGTGGTGGCCGGAAAATATCTGTCCGTGCTGTGTACGTTGGGCGTCAGCACGGGCGGCAGTGTGCTCTTATGCCTGCTCACTGGTGTGATCCACGGCCAGCTCTCCCCTTCGCTGCTTGGGCTGTCTGTCTGGGCCTCGGTGGTCATTCCTCTTCTCTGGACGGGGCTGTGTCTGCCGCTGACCTATTGGTTTGGCTTTCGTGCTGCCCAGCTCATGGGAATGGTCGTGGTGGTGCCCCTGTTCTTCCTGGTCAAATTTTTCGAGGATGGGCCCGGTTTGGCAGCCATGCCTGACACACTGGCCGGTCTGGCGGCATTGGCCAGTGGTGTTGCCGCCGTTGTCTTTGCCGTCTCTTATATCATCAGTGTCCAAGGCTACCAAAAAGCTCGCTCTTGAGGTTTTTCTCCCAGCCTTGTCTTCAAAAAAGGAGGTGCCCGGAGGCACCTCCTTTTCGTATAAAATTCTTTCGGCCGCCGACCGTTTTTCACCATAACCACAGTTCCCAGCGCAGACACCGTGCAAAGGGGCGCAGTCCACTCCCCTGCAGCACGCTTGGGACCGGCTCGTTTTTTCAGTGGATCAAATGCAGCCGCTCTGCAGTTTCCTTGGCTTCGTTTCGGCGCTGGATGCCCAGTTTCCGAAAAATGCTGCTCACATGGGTCTTCACCGTGGAGAGCTTGATGTCCAGAATCTCTCCGATCTCCGCATTGCTCTTGTTGGCGCAGATCAGCCGCAGCACCTGCAACTCTGTGGCAGAGAGGGGGGCCGTCATCTCCTGGCGGGGGTGCAGGTAGTCTGGATAAAGCGAAGCCTGCTCCCGGGAGGTACGGACGAGGGTGTACAGGAACGTTTCGTCCCCTCCCCAGCCACAGCCCTCCAGCAGCGGCAAAACCGCTGCGCCATACTGGCTGACCGTCCGAACAAAGCGAAACTCCCACGCGGTGTCCAGAGCGGCGCACACTTCTGCGCGCCAGCGGTCCTCGCCCATGCGGAAAAGGGCAATACCCGCCAGCAGGTGGAGGTGAATGCTGTCTATGTAGCGGGAACAATTCTTGCAATAGGTGTCCAATGGGGCCAAGGTAATCAGCGCCTGCTGCTCCTCGCCTCGGGACAGCTCCACCATGGCCTGGGTGAAGTACTGATACCGCTTCATTACCTTCAGGTGCTGCGGGTTTCGCGGCGCCTTCTCCCGGTACCAGTTGTCTGCGGCAAGCTCTTCCCCCTGCAAAAGATCGATCCGACATAGCATGGCGTCCATGTTCCCCATAAACCGGGTTTCCCCTGCCTCTGCAAAGCGCTGTTTGATCTCCTGCAAACTTTTGCGGGCCTCGAACGTCCAGCCCAAATCCAGCTGCATGCGCACCAGCAGACCCACCACGGCAAACTCAATGTCCGGCGAGCCGTCCCGCCGGATCTTGTCCATCTTTTGCAGCAGCCCCATGATCCGGTCCCGAATGTCCTCCCCCTTTTCAAACTTGCTCTCGGCCAGAGCGCAGTCGGCCATACATACGCCGTCCCGCCCCAGAATAGCCTCCACCGGCAGGCGCAGGGTGGCGTAGAGGAAGTCGTCTTTTTTGCTCCAAGGGGAAAAATCCTTGCCGCCGTTCATCAAACTCGGCAAGGTGCTGGTGACAGACAGGGGGGACATCCGGATCTCCTTGTTGGAGACCATCCGAAACAAGTTGGGGAAAAGCTCCACCGCACTGTCCACACTGCGCTGGGGCAGCGCAATGTCCAGCCAGGCCAGACGGCTCTTGGCCTCCCGCACGTCGCTGTCGAAATGGTTCTTCCCTTGGGCAAAGTGCCGCAGGGCCTGGTACCACCGCTCCGACCCCTCATAGTCCATACAGATGGCGCAGAGCATGCTCATCCCCTGCATCAGGGCAGGGGACTCCAAAATCTCGCTTTTGGGCAGCCCGCGGTAATAGGGCTCCATCTCGTCATAGTGGCCCATCCCCGGGTGGATCTGGGCATTCTTCACCAAGAGCTCCGAAATCTTCGCATAGGCATCAATACGGGCGTAGCAGGCCAAGGCGTTCCCATAATCTTCCTTCAGCTCGTAGTACAGTCCGCCACGGTTGTACAGGTCCCGTTTCTGTTCCTCGCTGTATTCCTGGTCCATCTTCCACAGCAAAAAGTCACGAAATAAAGGCCAAAAGCTGTAGCAGCCCAGGCGTTTGTTGAGAAACATGGTCGTGTCGCGCTGCAGGCGGCCCAAGATCTCCCCGGCACGGCTGTTGCCGCTAAGGATCCTGGCAAGCTCCAAATCAAAACAGGCAAAGGGCGACAGGTCCAGCAGCATGCGGCGGGCCGACAGATGGAGGCGGCGATACACCATCTCCTCGTAATACAGGAAAATTTCCCGGCGCACCAGATCCTTGGTGGTCTCATCGTACGCCTCCCCTCTCGCCAAATGGCTCATCAAAATGTCCAGGGCAAGAGGATACCCTTTGCTCTCTTGTAGAATCGAGGTAAGCACAACGTCCGACACAGCAATGTCATGCTCCTGCAGCAGCCGGGTGACGCTTTCCCGGTCCAGACACAGATCCTTGGCATGCAGGACCGTCATGACCCCCGTGGTCTGAAATGGGATCAGCCAGCCGGGGGGCTCCCCCCGGCTTAAAAACACAAAGCGGCGCTCGGGGTCCTGCCGGACCAGTGCGCACAGTTCCTGTTGCAGTTCCTCGTCCGTCAGATACTGTAGGTCGTCTATCAGCAGCGTCTTCCATTTTCCTCCCGCTGACGGAAGGTGAAAATCGGGAGTGGCCGCCGAGAGCCGACACACTTGCCTGCCGGAAATCAGCTGCTGCGCTGCCGTAGTTTTTCCGAACCCACACGGGGCGCTGAACAGCAGCACCCTGCCATTTTCCAACGCAGCTCCCACCTGCTGCCTCAGTTTTTGCGTCAGCACCGCCTTTTTCGTCATGGACTTTCCCTCCTCGCAGCACAATTTTTCTTTCCGCACAGCCCTCCACTTGCATCCGTCACTTTCCACTATGGGGTGTTTTTTTATTTTACCATGGCCTTTCTCCCACTGTAAATCCATCCAAAGTATGAAAACTCCCTGTCAAGCAGAAAAAACTGCCGCGGAAAGAATTCCGCGGCAGTTTTCATGAAACCTGGGAAAGGTCGATCCGGTGAGGACACACGAATCAAAGATACTTCTCAAAGAATCTGTACAGGAAGGTCACAGCCTGACCTCTTGTGCAGCCGTTGTCCGGCCCAAAGGTCGTGTCAGAGACGCCCTTGGTGATGTCATAGAAGCTGGCCCAATTCACAGAGCCTTCATAATAGGCGCCGTCGGCCACATCGGTGAAGTCATTGCCCATGGACACTTTGGGCTGTCCCTCGTAATTCCACAGGAAAGTGACCAGCTGCGCTCGGGTGCAGTTCTGATCGGGGCTGAAAGTGGTGGCAGAAGTGCCGTTGGTCACACCGTTTTCCACCGCCCACAGCACCGCATCACGATAGTAGGCATCATCGGCCACATCGGTGAATGGCATGGTGTCACTCTCCGGGGCGGGAGAACCCGCAGCGCGCCAGAGGAAGGTCATCGCGTGGGCGCGGGTGCAGATGCTGGCGGTGTTGAACTCGTCCATGGAGTCGCTGGCGGTCACGCCGCTGTCAAAGATCCACTGCATGGCTCTGACGGTATCGGAGACCACCGTCACCGTCATGGTGTTGGAGACAACACCGTCCACCATCGCCTCCAGTTGGTAAGTTCCAGAGGTAGGTGCCGTGAAGTAATTGTCCTCGTCAATGGTGCCGCTGCCGCTGGTGCAGGTCCAAACCACCTGGCTGTCGGTGTCGTACACATCGCCGTACTGATCATAGGTACGCACCTGGATGGTACTCAGGTCGCAGAAGGTGTCCACGCGGGTGTCCATCTCCAAGGTATCGGGGATCAGGACCTCGTCCAGCTGGCGCGCAGGCAGGGCAGTCACTTCTACCCAGTCAGACAGGACATTGCCGCTGCTGGCGCGCACGTGATAGGTGCCGGGGGCGGTAAAGGAAATCATATTGTCTTCCACGGTGATGCCGTTGAGTTCCTTGGCCTCCCAAACGACAGGATAGCTGACTTCCTTGCCTGTGCTGTCTTCCATGCGCACAGCAAAGCCGTCCTCGCCCTCAATGGCTTTGGGCTCATCGCCCACGATGCCGCTGAGCTGACCGTCCACATAGATGTTGCCAGATTCGAAGACATCCTCGGCAAGCTGGACAAAGACCTCAATGACGGCCGTCTTGCTCAGCTCATAGTTTTTGGTATAGTGCTCCTGGCTCTCTGCGGAGTTGTAGCAATCCTCATCGATGAGATATTTCAGATAAACGGTCCCGTTCTGGGTCCCCGCTTCCAGGCGGGTGAAACCGCTGACGGGGTCAGTGACCAAGTGAGCAATGTTGCTGTCGGTCAGCTCATTGCCCTGTTCGTCCAGAAGGATCCAATGGCCCTTAAGCTTGTTAAAGCCGTAGTACTCACCGTTGTAGCGGTTGTAGCCCGTCAGGCTGATGTTGCTCAGATAATACGGTGCTCCCGGCGAGACCGTGATCCACTGCAGGTTGTTGGAGGTGGCCACACGATCCAGAGGATAGGAAGGCATCAGGCCCTTCACGGAAGTCGTCAAAGACTCCTCCTTGATGGTGAACACAGCGCCAGTGGTAGACATGGGCGCGGTCAAAGCGATGTTGTCCACCCGACCTTCCAGGTCACTGTGGGCCTTGAACAGGGTGTTCCAGTTGATCCGGTCCCCGTCCACCAAGTCCTGCTCCACCACGGCCCGCTGATACAGGTCCTCCCGGCCAGTGCCTTCAAAGGATGCCAGGATCTTGGTCTTGCAGCTGGCGTTGTTGCTGCTGGGGTCCAGGGTATACTCCACGATAGTCACGTTGAAGTTTAAGGCCACCGGGCAGTCGTAATGGGTAGTGGTGGTAGTCTCACTGTCGTACTGGTTGAGCATCACATGGGTAAAGGGAGGCAGGGTCACCGAAGCAGTGGAGTGCTCCGTGACGGTCTCCGAGGTGGACTCCGATTCAGACCATCCCGACTGGATGGCCTGGGTGAAGGCAGCCGAAACCGAACCATTGATGCTAATTTTGCTGATACTGGCACCCATTCCGATTGTAATTGCCTCGTGATAGGTATAGGTATCACTGCCGCTGATGCTGCTGGTCATGGTGGTGGTGGTGCTCTTGTCCAGTCCCTGACTCTGGGTGACAGTCACGTTGGTGTCGTTCTGGACGTTGGACAGGAAGTCTCTGCCGCCGGTGACAGGCTCCTCTGTCGTCGTCTGATAGTAATCCTGGTTGTACTCCGGCAGGACCGGGGTCACAGAGAAATCACTGAAGATGACGCCCAAGGCCTGATAGTGGCCCTTCTTATTGGTGCCGCTGGTCTTCAGCGCGCCGGTAAACATCCAGAAGCAGTCCTGGGTGTTGTTGTACTCTGCCAGCTGCGCGTTGTGCTTGATGGCCGCATCGTCGTCCCCCTGGTCATCGTCTGGGTATTGATCGTCCCGGCCGCCGCTGGCACTGCGGTACCAGCTGAAGAGAGTGTCTTCCATATCCTGCGCCGCTTTGGCGATGGAGCTTGCGTAGCTCAGGCCGCTCCAGCGCACGTCGTAGTTGTTGTCCCCACTGCTCACGTTGCTCGAGCCACTGTCCTCTTCGGCATTGACCGCCAAGCCGTTTGTGATGGCATTGTCAAACTGGGTCTTGAACTTCCCGTCCGACGTGCCCGTACCGTTGCTGTCCTGAATGGCGTAAGCCAAATACTGCCACAGAGCCGCCGTGGACTGGTCGTCCAGGTGGATGCTCTTCGCCGACATCAAGTCCTGGATAAACAGGCGGGTACTGTCCTCAAAGTGATCGCTGCCTACGTCAAAGTAGGTTACCCCTTCGTAAGACAGCGTCACATCCTCTGCATCTTCTGCGGCGAGGCCCGTCACTGGCAAGAGGCTGAGACACAAAACCACTGCCAGAAGAGAGCTTAACAGCCGTTTCCCTTTCTTCATAGAACACTTCCTCCTTCTGTGAAATTGCGTTGCACTTACATACCGTCTTCTCATCTCTCGTTGGTTTGATCTTCACGGTAGTTTGCCGATCCCGCACCCCCTGAAACAGCGTTCCTGCAGCTGGCACAGCTGGGAACGCCGCAGCACAATGGCTGGAAGGAATGGGACCGAGCTGATGGCGTTATTTTACTATATTTCCCGTCGCTGTGTAAATCCGTCCAAAGTATGAACTGCCGCCATTACCAGGTCAGCAATCCCCTCAACAAGGGTCCTATCGTCCCCCTTTGTCCTGCGATGCTTCCTTTCCTTCCCGGTTTCATCCAAAAAGCGGACGGAATTCCTCCAAAAGAGAATTCCGTCCGCTTTGCAGGACAGTCACCCAGGTGCTGCCCTTGTTGTATATGTCTCAGCCCTTCTGGCCCAGCGCAAACGCCTTGTGGTTCAGCTCCACGACCTTGGCGGGCACATTGGCTTCCAGGGAGGCATGCCAAGCCTCCAGCGGGATATTGGGGAAGTAGTGGGACAGCCGGCCCATGAGGACCATGTTTACCGCCTTGGCGGAGCCAGCCTCTTCCGCCAGTGCCAGACAGTCCATGGCGTCCACCTGGACCCCCTTGGCGCGCATCTTCTCTACCAGGTTTTCCGGATACTCCGCCAGACCCGCAATCACAGGCATGGGCTCCATCTGCTGGGTGTTGGTGACCACCCGGCCGGTGGGCTTGAGGTATTCGATCCAGCGGGCCGCCTCCAGCAGCTCGAAGGAGACGATGAAGTCGGCCTCCCCCTTGTCGATGATGGGAGAGTACACCTTATCTCCAAACCGGACGTAAGTGACCACACTGCCGCCCCGCTGGCTCATGCCGTGGACCTCGGAGACCTTGACGTCATAGCCCGCATTGACCAGCAAGTGGCCCAGCATCTTCGACGCCAGCAGAGAACCCTGGCCGCCGACCCCAACGATCATAATATTTACCGTTTCCAAAACTCGTTTCCTCCTTATGCCTTATCCCACGATCAGCGCGTCCCGGTGGCACATCTGCATACACACCTGGCAGCCAATACACTGGGTCTTGTCGATCTCTACTTTCTCTCCCCGCAGGCTCAGGGCGGGGCAACCAATGCGCATGCACAAGCTGCAGCCATTGCACTTGTCCTCGTCCACCTTCAGGGGGGGCGCCTTGGGCACTTCCTTGAGCATCACACAGGGAGAACGGGTGATGATCACCGAGGGTTCCTCCGCCGCCAGCTCCTCCTTGAGCACCTTGTCCATTTCTTTCAGCTGGTTGGGGTCAACCACGCGAACCCGCTCAAACCCGATGGCCCGGCACAGGGCCTCCAGATCGATCTTCCCTGCCGGCTCCCCCCGAAGGGTCTTGCCGGTGGTGGGGTTCTGCTGGTGGCCGGTCATGCCAGTGATGGAGTTGTCCAAAATAATCACTGTGGAATTGCTGCGGTTGTAAGCAATGTCCGCAATGCCGGTGATGCCCGAATGGGCAAAGGTGGAGTCGCCGATGACGGCCACGCTGTGCTTCTCGTGCTCTGCCCCGCCGGCCAGGTTAAACCCGTGCAGGCCGGAACAGGAGGCGCCCATGCATACGTTCAGGTCCATGGCGTTGAGCGGGGGCATCACGCCCAGGGTATAGCAGCCAATATCCCCATAGACCATGCACTTGTTCTTGGCCAGGGTGTAGAACACACCCCGGTGGGGACAGCCGGCACACATCACCGGGGGCCGCCCGGGGATGGGATCTTCCAAAGTCAGAACCGGCTTTTCCGGCCGACCCAGGCTCCGGGCGATCACCCCCTGGGTGAGCTCGTCCACCATGGGGATCTTCTCCTTGCCGGTGACCGCCACCCCGATCTGACGACAGTGGTTTTCGATGATGGGCTCCAACTCCTCCACCACCAGGACCTGGTCCACTTTGGCGGCAAAGTCCCGAATCTTTTCCACCGGCATGGGCCAGGACAGGCCCAGCTTCAAGACGCAGGCCTTGTCCCCAAAGACCTCCCGCACATACTGGTAGCTGGTGGAGGAGGTGATGATGCCCAGAGAGGTATCCTCCCCCAGCTCCATCCGATTGAGCCAGGTGGTCTCCGCCAGCTCGGTCATCGCCCGGGTGCGCTCTTCCACCCGGTAATGGGCCTTCAGAGAGTTGGTGGTCATCATCACCCGCTGGGTGTCCTTGACGTAGGGCTTCCGGGGCACCTCTTGGCGGCTTCCCTGGGTGACAATGCTCTGGGAGTGGGAGATCCGGGTGCACATGCGCACCAAGACGGGAGTGTGGTATTCCTCCGACAGGCGGAAGGCCTCTTTGGTAAACTCCAGCGCCTCCTGGGAGTCCGAGGGCTCCAGCATGGGCACTTTGGCGGCAATGGCATAGTGCCGGGAGTCCTGCTCATTCTGGGAGGAAAACATCCCCGGGTCATCGGCCACACAGATGACCAAACCGGCCTCCACCCCCTGGTAAGAGATGGTGAACAGGGGGTCGGCGGCCACATTCAGGCCCACGTGCTTCATGCAGCAGGCCGCCCGCACGCCTCCTACCGCGGCCCCATGGGCCACCTCCAAGGCGACCTTCTCATTGGGTGCCCACTCACAATAGATTTCCGGATATTTGGCGGCCTCTTCTGTGATCTCCGTGCTGGGGGTGCCGGGATAGCTGGAGATCACGCTACACCCGGCCTCGTATAGTCCACGGGCAACGGCCTTGTTGCCCAGCATCAATTCCTTCATTCTGTCCTCCGTATTGTCTCGTCATCCTCTGTCTCTTGGCCGGAGGCCTCTTCCTCCTGGCTCACCCGGTCCATCACCTCTTCCAAGGCACCCGTGCCGTAATTGAGCACCCGGTTGACCCGGCTGACCGTAGCGGAACTGGCCCCTGTCTCACTGAGAATGGTGGTGTAGACCTTGCCTGCGTGGAGCATTTTGGCCACGTCGAACCGCTGCTCCATGGCCCGCAGTTCCGTCACGGCACACAGATCGTCGAAAAAGCGGCAGCACTCCTCCACGCTGGTCAGGGCAGCGATATGCTTGTACAGGTCCAGGCTGCGCTCTTTTTTCTTGGCTCTCGGCATCCTTGCTCCCTCCTATTCCCAAAATGGCGCGGCAGGTTAGCTTCTGTTCTGCTGGGCCACCAGATGCTCCGCCCCATAGCGCTTGCGCAGAGCGGGCTTTTCGATCTTGCCGGTGGCATTGCGGGGAATCTCCGCGAAGATGATCTTCCGCGGCCGCTTGTACCGGGGCAGATCCATGCAGAAGTCCTGGATCTCCTCCTCGGTGCAGGTGACCCCCTCTTTGACCTCGATGATGGCGCCGCAGATCTCGCCCAGCCGCTTGTCCGGCAGGCCGATAACTGCCACGTCTTTGATCTTGTTGTTGGCCCGCAGGAAATCTTCGATCTGAACGGGGTAGATGTTCTCGCCGCCGCTGACCACCACATCCTTCTTCCGGTCAACCAGGAAGAAGAATCCGTCGGGGTCCTGCATGGCCATGTCGCCGGTATACAGCCAGCCCCCCTTGAGCACTTCTGCTGTGGCCTCAGGGTTGTTGTAATAGCAGGTCATCAGGCCCGGGCCCTTCACGCACAGTTCGCCCACTTCGCCCTGGGGCACTTCCTGGCCGTTCTCGTCGACCACTTTGACCTCCCAGCGATAACCGGGCACGCCGATAGCGCCTACCTTGTCGATGTTCTCCATGCCCAGGTGGACGCAGCCCGGGCCGGTGGATTCGGACAGGCCATAGTTGGTATCGTACTGATGATGGGGGAAGTAGCTCCGCCACCGGCGAATCAGGGACGGCGGCACCGGCTGGGCGCCGATGTGCATCAACCGCCACTGGTCTAGCTTGTAGTCAGACAGTTTCAGATCCCCCCGGTCCAGGGCGTCCAGGATGTCCTGTGCCCAAGGCACCAGAAGCCAGACCACGGTACATTGCTCATCGGAGACCGCCTTGAGGATGATCTCCGGCGAAGTCCCCTTCAGCAGCACCGCTTTGCTGCCGGAGATCAGACTGCCCATCCAGTGGAACTTGGCCCCGGTGTGGTACAGAGGGGGGATGCACAGGAAGGTGTCGTCGTGGGTAATCTCATGGTGCTTCTGCTCCATTTCCGCGGCCTGGGTGAGGCTGCGGTGCTTATGTAAGATGGCCTTGGGGAAGCCTGTGGTACCAGAGGAGAAATAAATGGCCCCGTCGTCGTCGTCGGTGATGAGAACCTGAGGGGGGGCAGAGGAGCAGTCCGCCGACAGCTCCCGATAGCTCTCAGCAAAGGTGGGGCAGTTATCCCCCACATAGATGAGCAGGCGGCCCTTGCTGAGCTTGTCCGCCACGCTCTCAATGCGCCCGATGAACTCCGGTCCGAAGACCAGCACCTGGACCTCGGCCAAGTCAGCGCAGTATTGGATCTCTTCCGCAGAATAGCGGAAGTTGAAGGGCACCGCCAGAGCTCCCGTTTTCAGCACGCCGAAATAAATGGGCAGCCACTCCAGACAGTTGTACATGAGGATGGCCACCTTGTCACCCTTCTTCACCCCCCGGGACAAGAGCATGTTGGCAAAGCGGTTGGCCTTTTCATTGAACACGTTCCAGGTGATCTCCCGGCGATAGGGTTCGTCGGTGGTGGGCTGAATCAGGTCATATTCCTTCCAGGTGATCCGACGGGTCTCCTTCATTTCCGGGTTGAGCTCCACCAAGGCGGTCTCATTCCCGTAGAGTTTGACGTTGCGTTCCAAAAAATCAGTAACAGGCATGGTTGGGACGGTCCTTTCTTTGGATTGCGCCAAGCGCGTTGAAGCTTTACAGCTTTAAATCCATAGTGCGTTAAATCTACTGTAGCACGTCCCCCCAGGAAAGTCAAGGAAATTCCCTGTTTCGCCAAAAGGAAGGTGCCCTGCCAAAAGGACACCTTCCTCTGGGATGACTTCCCGCGGTTTATCCCTCGATCTGCCCTGCCAGCTCCTGCAGCAGCGCCTCGCTCTCCCGGGCCACCGCCTGAAGGGCGCCCTCCTGGAAGGGCGAGCGCAGGCCAGCCTCCTGGAGCAAGTCGGTGAAAACCTTCTCCCCGCCCTGGGACAGGAAGCGGACATAGCGCCGGAAGGCATCGTCATAGTCTTTCCGAGCCTCCAGCAAGAACTGAAGGGCCGCCGTCTGGGCCAGGCAGTAGTCGATATAATAGAAGGGGGTCTCGTAGATGTGCATCTGATACTGCCACCGGGTTCCCTCTTCCAAGTAAGGAATGCCGTCGAAGGTGATGTGGGGCCGGAACTCTGCCTCCAGCTTCCGCCAGGCGGCTTTGCGCTCCTCGGGCGTCCAGTCGGGGTTTTCGTACACCTGGCGCTGGAAATCGTCCACGATGGTACCGTAAGGCAGGAAGGACAGGGCATCCAACAGGGGCATGAACTGATAGCGGCTGGCGTCCTCCCCAAAGAAGTGGGACATATAGGGCCAGGCAAAAAACTCCATGCTCATGGAGTGGGTCTCAGCGGTCTCCATGCCGCCCACCCCCAGCTCGACGATGAACTTGTTGTCGGCGGTGGTGTAGTCGGCAAAGGCGTGGCCAGCCTCATGGGTGACCACATCCACATCCCCTGAGGTGCCGTTGAAGTTGGCCAGAATGAAGGGCTGGTGATAGGCCGGGAAACTGGTGCAGTAGCCGCCGCCCCACTTGTTCTTCCGGGACTCTACGTCAAAGGCCTCGGTTTCCAGCATGAAGTCGATGAACTCCCCCGTCTCCCGGCTCATGCTGTGATACATCTCTTTGGCTGCGGCGAAGATCTCCTCCTTGCCGCCTTTGGGAACCGGGTCTCCCTGGGGGAAGATCAGGTCATAGTCGTAGAGCATGAGGGTGTCCACCCCCAGCTTTTTCCCGATCTCTGTGCGCAGGCGGGCTACCAGGGGCACAATGTCACGGCGAATGTTCTCCCGGAACTGCTTGACCTCTTCCGGGCCGTAGCACAGGCGGCCCATGCGGTATTAGCCCAGCTCCACAAAGTTCTGATAGCCCATCTTCTTGGCCATCCGGTCCCGGATGTGGACCAGCTGGTCGAAGAGGCCATCCAGCTGCTGGCTATGGGCCTGCAAGGTGCGGCCCAGGACCTCGTAGGCCTCCTTCCGGGTGGCTCGGTCGGGGGATTTGGCGTATTTCATGAGCATGGGCCGGGGGAGCTTTTCCCCCCGGAACTCGAACTCCATCCCCGCCATAAGCTGGGAATACTGGCTGACCACCCGGTTCTCCTCCACCATATCCTCAATGATCTCCGGGGACATGGCCTTCAGCTCCACCTCAAAGGAGCGGAACACCAGGGGAATGATCTCGCCCGCTTCCTCCAGTTCCCGGCGGAAGGGAGAGGCCAGCATGGCCCGGGTGTATTCCAACAAATAGTTCTGGGCCTGGGGGCCCACTTCGTCATAGTAATCCTTTTCCGCCAGGTAAAATTCGTCGGCGGTGTTGATGCTGTAGCGCATATAGGACAAGGCCTGGGCGGTCTCCAGACGAATGACCAGCTGGTTGCACTTGTCCCGGGCCGCCAGGACCTCCTGGGCAGAAGCAGCGTCCTTCACTTGGTCGATGATCTGTTGGGCCTGCTGGGCGAACACCTCAATGGGCAGACGCTCATAGGGCAGCTGAGATACTTTCCGCATACATTCTTCCTTTCTGGCAAAGGATGCCGGTTATGGTTTTGTCCCAGCGGACAGGTCTTTCCAGGCGAGCCGGCCATGCAGGCTTTCGGCCGCCTTGACCCCCCGGACGATGGCCTCCTCCACCGCCCGGGCCGCCAAGATCCCCACAGCGTCGGGATCTGCCTGGACCGTGCCGTGCGCCATGGCAA
>ERZ791934.2011-NODE-2011-length-15322-cov-8.675706_pt1 | contig 15322 bp, 17 predicted proteins | sample MGYA00510125_ERZ791934 | MGnify/ENA primary metagenome ERZ791934 (study PRJEB30046, sample SAMN00993240) | human gut metagenome | study: EMG produced TPA metagenomics assembly of the A metagenome-wide association study of gut microbiota in type 2...
GCTTGAGGGCTACGGCAACGATAACCCCGGCGCAAAGTCCCAGGGCATGAAGCAGCTTATGGCTAATTAGATGTAACAAAAGCTAAGAAAGGAAAAGCACAATCCAGACGGAACCGGCGGTGTGGTCAAGAAATATTGTGGAAACGCAAGATTTCTGCTATAATGGGTGCAGAACACTTAACGATGGAAAGAGGGACGGGAAGCCTATGAACATCAGCTATCAGCCATTATGGAACACTTTGAAAGAGCGTGGCATGAGAAAAGAGGACTTGCGGCTTGCCGCCGGTCTGACAACCAACATGATTGCCAACATGGGCAAGGGAAAACACATCAGCATGGAAACCCTACTGAGAATTTGTAATGCTCTGAATTGTGATATTTCAGATGTGATTGAATTGGAGCAGGATGAAAGTACCGCTGAAAAAGGGTGACAAATACAAAGTTGAAGGAGCGTGTGATTACATGAAAAAGATTTTTCTGAAAATAATGCTTGGGGTTGTTCTCGTTTGCGCTTTGTTTGTTGGATTTCTTTATGCCAACAATGATATTGGTGTGACTTCAACCAATTTAGAAGCGGATATTCGCTCGTCGCAAAAGATTAAGGATGATTGGACAGTTGATGGAAGTGTTTCCGACACGATGGCTGCATATATTTCTTATCCCCAGGATATGAGTGACCACACTTTTTCCGTCTATGTTAATCGTCCAGGGCTCTCCTTTGGATATTTCTTTCGTGGTGGCGGGAGCCTTTCAGGAGTTGAAAGGGGAATTGTAGAGTTCACAGTAGAGGAATATAAAGAACGAGCATTTATTTCTATGAATCAACAGCAGGTAACACAACTACAAATAGATGATGGCAACTCCATTCAGGGGATTTCTATTGATAGCAATAAACCTTTTGCGATTGTCTTGCCTATAAATGCTGGTACCATTACTTTTTATGATGTGAACGGAAATACTGTGGAATACTGGAACAATCCTCTTTAATAAATTTCCGTTTATCGGAGATTAAAACGAAGTCATAAATTACGAGTTATTCTTTCTGTTCATCCCATGTGGTATGGCAAGTATGAGATAAAATTTGAATATGTCAACGAATTATTCAAGAGCTTATTTGAGGCATCTTTTCAAAATCAATGATCCATTAGCTTATAGGTTAGCAACAATACATAATTTGAGATTTTATACAAACTTAATGGAGAAATTAAGAAAATCGTGAAAGAAGGAACGCCTATGTCTATAGAAAATATTGTACAAACAGTGATGACATCAAAAAAATATTCAAATATAATCCCTGAAACGATCAATAGAATTTGTAATGAAGAAAGTATAAAGTACAAAAAAGACAAAGATATATTAAGGTCGTCAAAAAAAAGATTGCATATCATTTCTGAATCATTTTTATCGATAGCTAATGCAAATAAAATTGCCAGTATTAAAAAATGCATTGATAATGATGGACATATTTCAACAGAAATGATAGAGCAGTTGTTATTATTACATATATCTACAAAAGAAAGGAGTAGTTTTTATAAAGAATTCTATAATGATATTTTCCGAGTGGTGGGAAATGTTAATTCTATATTGGATATAGCTTGTGGGCTAAATCCAGTAGCGTATGTTCTGTCCGACAACTTTGATAGCAGAGTAAGATATGAAGCGACAGATATAAATTTAGATAATATTGAATTGGTGAATAAAATATTATCGTTGTATGATTTGCAAGCCAAAATCTATGGAAGCGATATTTTATGTGATATTCCCAATGGAGAATGGGATGTTGTTTTTTTATTTAAAATCGTTCCATTATTAGAGCAACAAAAAAAAGGATATTTCCGTTCTATAATAGAACAAATAAATTCTAAATTTTTTATTATTACATTTCCTACAAAATCGATATCCGGAAAGAATGTTGGAATGAAGGACTATTATGAAAACATGATGACAAAATATATTGAAAATAGTCAGATGGAGATTATATTTAGAAAGGCATATTTTAATGAAATTATGTTTGTTATAAAAAAATAATTGTGGAGATTATAATGGGAAAAATATATGTAGTGGCAACACCGATAGGAAATTTGAGTGATATTACTTTACGAGCTATTGAAACACTTAAGGCAGTAGACATCATAGCATCAGAAGATACAAGAAGAACATTAATTTTGTTGAATAAATACAATATTAGCACTAAATTGGTTGCATATCATAAATTTAATGAAAAAGAACAAGCAACTAAATTGATTGAATTAATTTTGCAAAAAGATATTAGTATAGCGTTGGTATCTGATGCTGGAACTCCATGTATATCTGATCCGGGAAGTATTTTAATTAGTGAAGCACTAAAAAATTCAATTGAAGTGATTCCTGTTCCGGGTGTTTCGTCTGTTATAGCAGCTTTAAGTGTTTCTGGTTTTATCTTTAACAAAAAATAGCCGTTGTAGGAGCCAATCCCACAACGGCTGTTTTTATTTCCACGGCCTGCGCCGGAAGTTGATCCCGGAATTTTTAATCAGCGGCGATCTTTTGAACAGCCTTTTCAGGGTTGTTCTTTCCTCGTCTGTGAGCCGCTTGTATTTTAGCTGGAACGCCTTGCAGAAGATTTCCAGAAATTCCTGCACCCTGTCGCCGGTGGATTGCATGGCCTTTCGGACTTCCTTTATCAGTTCATCGGCGGGCGTGGTATCCGGCGCACTCTCCATGTCGTTCTCATGGACTTTGCGTATATCGTGAAGGATAGCGTCCCATGTTTTGTGTGTCACATGACAGAAAAAATCTTCTTCCTCTATCTGACCGGCTTCCAGAATTTTCAGGGAACGGTCTGCGGCAGCTTCGGGATGCTCTTCCAGTATCATTGCCCGGACAGCGGCCAGCGCACTGTTGATGTCATGGAACCGCATGGTAGCCATTCCATCCACATAGATTTCTGCGTCAGCCATCAGCTCCGCAAATTTTTCGTGGGACATCATCTCGCACAGCAGCCGGGTATTGATCCGTCCACTTTTCAGAAGCGCCACGGCTTCATCGGTCAAGTGCAGTTCAGACAGCGGGGTGTTGATCTGCTCCCGGTTTTCTGTCCGGCAGAACAGATAGTCAATGGACACCTCATAAAAGTCTGCCAATGCGATAAGGTTGCCGTGATTGATTTCCTTATTTCGGTTTTCTTCATTTTCATAGCTGGCTAAAGCAGATTTTGAAATGCCGGTCTTTTCCGCCAGTTCTTCCAGCTTCAAGCCCTTTTCCACCCGTAAATCTTTCAAGCGTTCCTGCAAGGAAACATGGTCTTTCATTGGTTTGCCACTCCCTTCCCATGTGGTTTTCGAGCATATATAACCATTATACCATACCGTTCCGAAATCGTGGAAATTTTCGATTTTAGGGCGGTATTCCTACTTTCTGGACATACGGGAAAGGGTTCAAAAATGAGCTATGATTAAGTCAGTTCATCGATGGATTATTCCAATCGAATGACCGGCCTGATGGGATATGCTCCCCGGCGATGTAGCGCAACGACCTGCGGCAAGGAGTTGGAGGAACCTTGACCGCAGCGAGCGTACCAACGGGAACGAAACGCTGCTGTGAGATTCAGGGGCAGGAACGACATCAGGGAAACCCGGCAGAACTGACACCAAAACGCTACCCAAACATGACAAATCGGCGGGGCGTAGTCTGCCCTGTCCGTGATACTATGGGGCTTTTCCAAGCGGCTCTATGGCCGTATTTTCCTTGAAAATCGCCCCGAAACATGACACCAAAAACCGCTATCCGCCCATCTCTACCGTTACGGCTGAAATGGACGGATTTTCTATGATAGGAGGCACCATGCCGAGAATGAGCAAGAAACGGAAGTTGGAGCTGTCCTTCTTCCTCAATGACCGGGGGCGTGTGGCCTACAACGACCTGTGCCGGAAGTGTCAGCATGAGTGCAAACAGAGCTTCCGGGCTGTCGTGATCGACTGCCCCCATTACCTGTCCAAACGAGCCAAGCGAAAGGAGAAAACCGACTAAATGGAATTTGAATTTATGACCGCAGACACCGTTCTGCCGCCCTGTATGCCACTTCCTACCGCCATGCTACGGCTGCCGGTCAGCAGCACCGCAAAAGTCATGTATGCCCGCCTGCTGGACGCTACCCTTACGGGAGGTGCGGAGGATACCAACGGGATACTGTTTGTCCGTTTCCCCATTGTGGAGCTGGCAGCGGCCTTGTCCCGCAGCTCCGTGACCGTCAAGCGTTCCTTGAAAGAATTGGAGGACGCCGGACTGATCCTTCGGGTGCGCCGGGGCGTGGGAGAACCGAACCGCATTTACACGCTGCTCCCCAAGAAGGAGGGCTGCCGTGATGAATGAAAAGCTGGAAAAACTCAATCAGCAAATTGCCCAAGGCGAAGCCAAACTGCGGCGGGCGCAGCACGAAGAAAAGATACTGGCACATCAGATAAAACAGCTTACCCGGAAGGAACGGACGCACCGGCTCTGCACCAGAGGGGCTATGCTGGAAAGTTTCCTGATAAGGCCGGAAGTGCTGACGGACGATGATGTGATGGACATTCTCAAACAGGCATTTTCCCAAACTGGCATGAAGGAAGTTGTTGCGGAAAGCGTGAAATGTCGGGTAACCGGGGAACCCCTTACGGAGTAAGGGCGCAACTATACACCGGTCGAGCCGGTGCGTTGCGCCCTGCCGGGGGCTTCCTGCGGAAAGCGGATGATTGCCAGCACACTTGCGGCTGCTTCCAATCATCACAGGGGACGCTGCGCTTCCCCTGCGCTGGCTGCGCCAGCTACCCCTTTGTGGACTTGCCGCCCGGAAACACCTTGCGCTGCAAGCTGTTCCCGTCCAGCAAGTTCTATAATTTTATGACGAGCAAGATGGAAAGTTTGCTTGACATTTCGGATGGATGTGATATACTAAAAACACGGAAAGCAGACTTTCCATTAGGAAGGAGGCTCGCATGAAAAATCGACTGGAAGAACTCCGCAAACAACGAGGAATCAAGCAAGAAGAATTGGCAAATGTCTTGGAAGTATCACGACAAACAATTGGCTCTTTAGAAAATGGACGCTACAATCCGTCTATTCAGTTGGCGTTCAAAATTGCTCGATACTTCAATATGACGATTGAGGAGATTTTTATTTACGAGGAGGATTGATTATGAAAAAAGGGTTATTGATTTTAATGGTAGTTGCTGGAATGATTATTTTGCTGGGAGGATTGCTAACATACGGTTTGGGAATAAATGAGATCGTTCCTGTGCCGCGTCCTGACTTGATCGTAGTAGGCACATCCCTCATTGGAATTTCACTAATTGTATCTGGTGCGTGCGATTTGCTTGGCAAGAAAACCAAGGAAATGCAAATAGAAGAAAATGATGAGAGAAATATAGCACTCGGCAATGCCGCTATGGCAAGTGGCTTCAAAGTAATGAATGTCACGATTTCTGTTTCCCTCTTTGCTTTGATTTTTACTGGATATATGACAGTAGTTCCTTGTTTCACTATTATTGGAGCCTTTGCGATTGGTCAACTGGCCTTTATTGTGCGACTCTGGCATTTGCACAAAACCATGTAAACATATTTTGAAATATCCGCCGCCCATCAGCGGTACCATCGAGCAGGAAATCAGAAACGGTTTCCTGCTTTTCTTATGCTCAAAATGAGGTGGCAAAGCACCACCCCATCCAATCAGTCATAGAAAGGAGGAAGCCGTTATGCCCTGTCCCCACCATGATATAAAAATTGTCCAGCGCAGCAACCGCCAGTCAGCCGTAGCCGCCGCAGCTTACCAGAGCGGCGAACGGCTGTTTTCCGAGTACGACCAGAAGCAGAAATACTATTCCGAGAAACGAGGGATCGTCCACACAGAAATCATGCTGCCGCCCCACGCCCCGCCGGAGTACACAGACCGCAACACCTTGTGGAACGCTGCCGAAGCCGTAGAAAAACAATGGAACTCCCAGCTTGCCCGGAGAATCGTGCTTGCCATACCGAGGGAAATCCCCCCGGAGCAGCACGCCGACCTGATCCGGGACTATTGCCGGGAGTTTTTCGTTTCCAAAGGCATGATTGCCGATTTTGCCATTCACGACAAGGGGGACGGGAATCCCCACGCTCACATCCTGCTGACCATGCGGGCAATGGACGAAAACGGGAAATGGCTTCCCAAGAGCCGGAAAGTGTATGACCTTGACGAGAACGGCGAGCGTATCCGGCTCCCGTCCGGCAACTGGAAAAGCCATAAGGAGGACACCGTGGACTGGAACGACCAGAAGTACGGCGAGATCTGGCGGCAGGGCTGGGCGGCTGTCGCTAACCGCTATCTGGAAGCCAATGATCGCCCGGAGCGCCTTGACCTTCGTTCCTATGAGCGGCAGGGGCTTGATAAAATCCCCACTGTCCACATGGGGCCAGCGGTCAGCCAGATGGAGAAACGAGGGATACAGACCAACATTGGCAATCTGAACCGGGACATTACCGCCGCCAACCGGCTCATGCAGTCCATCCGTCAGATGGTGCGCCACCTGAAAGGCTGGATTGCAGACCTGAAGGAGAAAAAGGCCGCCCTGCTGGAAGCCTTGCAGGAAGCGAAGGAACCCACCCTGCCGGAGCTGCTGGGCAAATATCTGGATTTGCGCCGGGAGGAGCGCACCGGCTGGACGAGCAAAGGCCAGCTCAAAGGCACTGTAAATGACTTCAACAAGGTTATGGACGCCATCCGCTATCTGCGGGACAAGGAACTGTCCACCGTGGAGAGTTTGGACGCCTATCTGGATACCGTCAGCGGGCAGGTCGTTTCCATCCGGGCAGAGATGAAGCCGAAGGAAAAACGCATGAAGGAGATCGACACCCTGCTTTCCCATATCGCCAACTTTGAAGCCCACAAGCCGGTTCATGCGGAATATGCCGCCATCCGGTTTAAGAAACCAAAGGAACAGTTTGCCGCCGCCCATCGGGACGAACTGGACGCCTACAATGCCGCTGTCCGCTATTTCAAGGTGCATTTGGAGGGAACCAAGTACAGCACCAAAAAGCTGAATGAGGAACGAACGCAGCTTGCCGGAGAAGTGGCCGAGTATAAGGAGCGCCTATCAGCGGTGCAGGAGGATGTGAAGATTCTCCGGGATGTACGCCACTGGCTCAATCAGGTGCTTCCGTCCGAGCAGTACCGACAGACCGCCGAGCCGGGCAAGAAACCGTCCATCCAGCAGGCAGTGAAAGGCCGGGCGCAGCGTATCCGGGAGGAACAGGCCGAGAAACGCCAGCAGCCCCGCACAGAGAAAAAACAGGATATGGAACTTTAACAGGCGCTTACCATTTTCTTTTCGAGAATGACAGGCGCTTTTCTTATTTTCAGGAGGATTTAGTTGAATGTATTTGAAGCTGTCAAGCAGTCTGTTACCACCCGGCAGGCTGCCGAGCATTTCGGAATCCGGGTGGGACGAAACGGGATGTGCGTCTGTCCCTTCCATGCCGACAAAAACCCAAGCATGAAGGTTGACCGGCGCTTTCACTGTTTCGGCTGTCAGGCAGACGGGGATGTGATCGACTTTGTTTCCCGTCTGGAAGCTGTCAGCCCCAAGGAAGCCGCCCTTATGCTGGCACAGGAGTTTTCCATCCCCTATGAGGACAAGGAGCCGCCCAGCCACAGGAAACCACCGCAGGAAACCCCGGAACAGCGGTTTCGCCGCATGGAGCGTTACTGCTTCCGGGTGCTGTGTGATTACCGAAACCTGCTGCGCCGCTGGAAACGGGACTATGCCCCCAACACACCAGACGAGGATTTCCACCCTTTGTTTGTGGAATCCCTGCAAAAGCAGGACTATGTGGACTATCTGCTGGATGTGCTGCTCTCCCCGGATATGGAGGAACGGGCAGCCTTTATCATCGACTGTGGAAAGGAAGTGAGCAATCTTGAAAGACGAATGGCAGAGCTTACCGCCGGAGATACGGCAAGCCGCAGAACAGACCATGCAAGAAGCACCGCCGTTCCGGAGCGTTGAGGAAGTCAAAGCCATGCTGGAAAGCACCGAGAAAGGCGGCGTCCGCAACAGTATCCGCAACTGCCTGACCGTCTTTCAGAATGACCCGCTGCTTTCCGGGGCAATCGCAAAAAATCTGCTGACCGAGCGAACCGACATCATCAAGCCCATCGGCTACCACCGTACCGGCACCGCCATCACAGACACGGATATGAACTATCTGCTCCTGTATCTGGAAGAAACATACGGGTTGACCAGCGAAAAGAAGATTGCCGCCGCCATCGGGATCGTTGCCAATGAAAATGGCTATCACCCCATCCGGGACTACCTGAACGGCCTGACCTGGGATGGAACCGAGCGTATCCGTACCTGCCTGCACCACTTTTTAGGAGCCGACAGCGACCAGTACACCTATGAAGCCCTGCGGCTGTTTCTGCTGGGAGCCATCCACCGGGCGTTTCATCCCGGCTGCAAGTTTGAGGTCATGCTCTGTCTGGTGGGCGGTCAGGGAGCCGGAAAATCCACCTTTTTCCGGCTGCTGGCCGTGAAAGACGAGTGGTTTTCCGATGACCTTCGCAAGCTGGACGATGACAATGTGTACCGCAAGCTGCAAGGCCACTGGATTATCGAGATGTCGGAGATGATTGCCACCGCAAATGCCAAGAGCATTGAGGAAATCAAGTCTTTTTTGAGCCGACAGAAGGAGGTCTATAAAATCCCATACGAAACCCACCCGGAGGACAGGCTGCGGCAATGCGTGTTCGGAGGAACTTCCAACGCCCTGGACTTCCTGCCCCTTGACCGTTCCGGCAACCGGCGCTTTCTGCCGGTCATGGTGTACCCGGAACAGGCGGAAGTTCATATTTTGGACGATGAAGCCGCTTCCAGAGCCTACATGGAGCAGCTATGGGCGGAAGCCATGACCATTTACCGCAGCGGGGATTTTAAGCTGTCTTTCAGCCCCGAAATGGTGTGCTATCTCAAAGAACACCAGCGGGATTTCATGCCGGAGGACACCAAGGCCGGGATGATCCAAGCCTACCTTGACCGCTACACCGGCAGCATGGTGTGTTCCAAGCAGCTTTTCCGGGAAGCCCTGAACCACCCCTTTGACGAGCCGAAACAATGGGAAATCCGGGAGGTCAACGATATTATGAACCATTGTGTCACAGGCTGGCACTACTTTTCCAATCCCCGGATGTTCCCGGAATACGGCAGGCAGAAGGGCTGGGAGCGTGAAGCCCCGGCAACGGATACCAGCAACGGAGCCGAAAAAATCCCGGAGGGATTTGTGGAGGTCACAGAGCAGATGGAGCTTCCTTTCTGAAAATCCCACCCCGTTGCCGACTTTGTTGCACTCCCGTTGCCAGGCTGGTTGCCGGGGAAAGCCCCGTAACTGCGGGCTTTTTCCCCTATCAGCAACCAAAGCAACAGAAAAATAAAAGAAAATATAAATTGTAACCAAACCGCCAGACAGAGATGGTTTTGAGGTTTTTTGAAGCCCGTTGCCGGACTTCGTTGCCGACCTTCTCCTTGTCTGGCTATTCTATTATGGAGGATAACTGCCTATGGCAAAAACGAAAACAGAGATTCATGTTACCACAGTTTTTGACGGCGAGCTGGACGCAGCGGATGTCTTTGTGAGCCTGATTGCCCAAAAATATGGGCAGAATACCGGCAAGGATAATCTTGCGAAAACACAAGATTTAGGATATAATAAAGACGAGGTTCAGAAGAACCGTGTTCCGTCTGGATTGTGCGGGTAAACGGTTATGATGAACGGATATGAATACACAGGCATGGACGCAATTCTGGCGGGCAGCTTCCGGGCGGCCATCTATTGCAGGCTTTCCAAAGACGATGACCTTGACGGGGAGAGCGCCAGTATTGCCAACCAGCGGGATATGCTGGAAAGCTACTGCGAAAAGCAGGGATGGGAGGTTGTGGCAGTCTATCAGGACGATGGCTACACGGGGCTGAACATGGAGCGCCCCGACCTGAAACGGATGTTAAAGGCCATCGAGCGAAGGCAAATAAATCTTGTGATAACGAAAGATTTATCGAGATTGGGCCGAAACTACTTGCAGACCGGCACACTGATCGAGGACTTCTTCCCCCGTCACGGCGTCCGCTATATCGCCATGAATGACGGTATCGACACCATGCGGGACAACAACGACATTGCGCCGTTTAAGAACATCCTGAACGAGATGTACAGCAAGGATATTTCCAAGAAGGTACATTCCTCGTATCTTCTGAAAGCCCAGCAAGGCCAGTTTACCGGCTGTGTGGCTCCCTTTGGGTATCGGAAAGACCCGGAGGACAAAAACCACCTGCTGGTGGACGAGGAAACCGCCCCCATTGTCCGGCAAATCTTCCTTTGGGCGCTGGAAGGACACGGCCCCAACTTTATCCGGCGCAGGCTGGAAGAACAGAAGGTGCCTTGCCCTACATGGTGGAACCGGGAACGGGGCTTCCGCAATGTCCGCACCAAATGGGAAAAGAAAGACCCGGAAAACGGGCGGTATATGTGGGACTTCTCCGTGATAAAAGACATCTTGATGAATCCCGTTTATACCGGGGCGATAGCTTCCCAAAAGAAGGACTACCGCTTCAAAATCGGCACCATTGGCGAGAAGAAGCCGCAGGACTGGATCGTGGTGGAGGAACGGCACGAACCGTTGATTGACAGCAAAAGTTTTGCCATCGTGCAGGACAAGCTGAAATCCCGCCAGCGCCCCCGGCAGGACGGGGAAACCAGCCTGTTTGCCGGGCTTATCAAGTGCGGCGAGTGCGGCAAGTCGCTGACCATCCGCACCACCCACGCCAAGCACCCGCAGCAGATTTATGCCTGTAAGACCTATGGGGCGTTCGGCAAGAACCACTGTTCCCAGCACCGGGTAGAGTACGACACCCTTTACCACCTTGTCCTGAACAAAATCCGGGAGTGCGCCAAGGCTGCCCTGACCGATGGGGAAGCCATTGCCGGGAAGCTGACCAACACCTGCGAAGCCGAACAGAAAGGCCAGCGGGAAGCGTTGGAGCGTTCCCTGACAAAAGACGAGGAACGGATTGAGGTTCTGGAAAAGATGGTGCTGCGGCTCTATGAGGACATGGTTGCCGGGCGGATCAGCGAAGCCAACTTCAATCTCATGCTGGACAAGACGCAGAAGGAACAGGCTGAACTGAAAGAACGGGTTGCACAGGGGCGCAAGAAGCTGGCTGATGAAATGCGGCTGGCGATGGACGCCAAACAATGGGTGGACGCCATTCAGGAATATGCCGACATCACGGAGCTGGACGCAGCCACCCTAAACCGCCTGATTAAAGAAATCGTTGTCCATGAACACATCGACAGCGATAAGACACGACACATTTCTATCGAAATTCACTTCAATCTCAAACCCATCCCGGAGGTGGAACAGGTCAAGGGCTGACCTGTCTACGCTGGGGCGGTTCTAAAACAATTCCATATATTTTTTGACACGCCGCCGCCCGCCATCGAGCAAGGTTTTACTCCTAATTAGGGATAAAACAGCTCATGGCGGGCGGCGGCGTTGCCCTCATCGGCATCACCCTGATCCCCCTGCTGTCCGGTCTGCTGTCCACCACCTAATGATTCTCCAAAACCGGCGGGGGCTTTCGCTTGATAGCGGGAGCCCCCGCAAAGGAGGTGATCTCCCTTGATATTGGATATGATCCAGGAGTGGTTCAAGGAACTGCTCATTGACGGTATCATTTCAAACCTGACCGGGATGTTTGATACCCTGAACACAAAGGTGGGCGAGATCGCCGGGGAGGTCGGCATGACGCCCGCCGCCTGGAACAGTAGCATCTTCAACATGATCCGCAACCTCTCGGAGACGGTGATCGTCCCCATCGCAGGCATCATCCTCACCTTCGTCATGTGCTACGAGCTGATCCAGCTCATCATCGAGAAGAACAACCTCCACGACTTTGATACCTGGATTTTCTTCAAGTGGATTTTCAAGACCTTCTGCGCGGTGCTGATCGTCACCAACACCTGGAACATCGTCATGGCGGTGTTCGATGTGGCGCAGAATGTGGTCAGCCAGTCGGCGGGGGTCATCATTTCGGACGCGGGCATCGACATTTCCGGTGTGGTGGGCGATCTGGAGACCCAGCTTGCCGACTGGAGCGTGGGTGCCCTGCTGGGGCTGTGGTTTCAGAGCATGTTTGTGGGGCTGTGTACGCAGATACTTTCCATCTGTATCTTCCTGGTGATCTACGGCAGAATGATCGAAGTGTATCTGGTGACCTCCATTGGACCGATTCCCTTTGCCACGATGGTCAACCGGGAGTGGGGCTCCACGGGGCAGAACTATCTTCGCTCCCTGTTGGCTCTGGGCTTCCAGGCCTTCCTCATTATGATTTGTGTGGGCATCTATGCGGTGCTGGTGGAGGGCATTTCCACATCCGGCGACAACATATCCGCGGCCATCTGGGGCTGCATGGGCTATACGGTCCTGCTGTGCTACACCCTGTTCAAGACCGGCAGCCTTGCAAAATCCCTGTTCGGCGCCCACTAAAGGAGGTGAAACAATGATGCGTGTATGATATAATTCATAAAAGAGGTGATGGTTTTGTCGCGTATTATTTTTTATTCCTGGCAAAATGATCTGCCAACGAAAACTCATAGATATTTTCTTGATGAATGTATTCAGAAGGCGCTCAAAGCACTTGAAAAGGACGCCAGCGTATATATGGAATACGATCGAGATACCAAAGGACTTTTGGGAAGCCCCGATATAACGGCATCAATTTTTGACAAGATTGATAAAGCTGTAATGTTTGTTTGTGATATTAGCATTGTTAATTCAGGAGAAAATGCAAAAAAGACGCCAAATCCTAATGTCTTGATTGAATTGGGATATGCTGCCAGCAAATTGGGATGGGAGCGGATAGTGTGCTTTTTTGATCAAAACTCTGGAAGAATAGAAGATCTTCCATTTGATTTGCGTCAGAAAAGAATTACGCCCTATAATCCCGAATCTGCAAACGAGAAAAAAAGAATTGCAGGTATTCTCATTGACAATATTCAGGACTTATATGTACATGGAAAACTATTTAACCCACTGAATGATTACATGAAAGGCAAAATTGATAAGGCTTTCTTGGATATTGGGAAACCGCTTGCTAATCTAATGTTTGGTACACTCTCTATGAGTGAAGGATTATCACATATAAATGAACTTCTTTCGCTTTCCTATGAAACAATCTGCGATCGTCTGTGTTTATGTGAATTTCCTGCCTTTATTGTTCTAAACTCTTTTGAACGCACGGAACAAGAACTAAAAGATATTTTAAAGGACATATTTTCGTCCTCATATTTTCCAAAAGAGTGGGCCTATTGCGTTCTTGAGCTGTTAGACTGGATACGAGAATACAGCTTTTTTTCTTCTGCGCGGAATCCCCAGTTCCCGTTTGAACCCCATCCAGGTAAAACATATGATAATATAGCTGCAATTTCCGCAAAAAGCATCAATCCTAATAACCCTGCAAACTCTAAATTGATATTGGAAGTAATCGATCGTGACGGGCAAAGATTTATTGATCCACAAAAGGGACGTGTTATCAACACAACAGATTATCCAAGTGTAGAACCTGCCCAGTTAACACAATGCTTAGTTGTAAAAAAAGCAGCCTATCCTTATGTTGGGAAGCGAATATACAAGTATGTATCATTGTGTTTACGCTGGTTAGACATTACTGACAGCGAATTCATTTTAGACCCGGAGACATACTACATTAGGTAAGTCATATAAGAAAAGAGGCGCACTTTGTGTGTCTCTTTTCTTTTTCCAGGAGGTGTTTACAATCGCATATGTAACGATCCCAAAGGACCTGAGCCGGATACAGAGCAAGGTCCTGTTCGGGCTGACCAAACGACAAGTGATCTGTTTCGGAGCGGCGGCGCTGGTAGGCGTGCCGCTTTTCTTTTTGGCAAAGGCAAGTCTGGGAACCACCACGGCGGCGCTGTGCATGATCCTGGTGATGCTGCCCTTTTTCCTGTTCGCCATGTACGAGAAGAACGGGCAGCCGCTGGAAGTGTTCCTGGGCCATCTGATCCAGAACAAATTCATCCGACCGAAGGTGCGCATCTACCAGACCAACAATCTCTATTCCGCCCTGGTGCGGCAATCCCAACTGGAACAGGAGGTGAAGCGGATTGCGAGAAAAGGCAGAAAGACCGGCAAAGCGTAAACTCACCCGTGCCGAGCGCAAGCAGATTGAGGCGGTGATCCGGCAGGCAAAGGGCGACGGGAAAACCCATACGGTGCAGGACAGCATCCCATTTCAGAATATGTTCCCCGACGGTCTGTGCAGGCTGGAGGGCGGCACCTTCTCCAAAACCATCGCCTTTGAGGATGTGAATTACCGCCTGGCGGGGCCGGAGGATCAGCGGAGCATCTTTGAAAGCCTCTGCGACTTCTACAACGGCTATGACCCCTCCATAGGCGTCCAGGTCACTTTGGACAGCCGCAGCGGAGGCAGCGCCGCCGATGAAATGTTCGGCATCCGCAGGCAGGGCAACGACCTGGACCCCATCCGGGACGAGGCGGTGGACATCCTTCGGATGCAGTATAAGCGGGGCAACAACGGTTATGTGAAAACCAAGTATGTCACCCTGACCATCGAGGCGGAGAACCTTCCGGCGGCCAGAGCCCGGTTTGCCCGCATTGAGACCGACACCCTCAACCGTTTCAAGGTCATGGGGGCGGCGGCTCATGTGCTGGACGGAAAGGAACGGCTGGAGCTGCTTTACAACATTCTCCACCCGGAAGGCGGGCAGTTCGCCTTTGAATGGGACTGGCTCCCGGCCAGCGGCCTGTCGGTGAAGGACTTCATCTCTCCGTCCTCCTTCCACTTCGGAGAGACCCGCACCTTCCGTATCGGCAGGCGGTACGGGGCGGTGTCCTTTCTGCAAATCCTGGCGCCGGAGATGCACGACCGCATCCTCACCGACTTCATGGAGACGGACGGGAATATTATGGTCACCATGCACATCCGGGGCATCAACCAGAACGAGGCCATCAAAATGGTCAAGCGGAAGATCACCGACCTGGACGCCATGAAGATACAGGAGCAGAAGCGGGCGGTGCGCAGCGGCTACGATATGGACATCCTTCCTTCGGACCTCTCTACATACGGCGGCGCGGCAAAGGACCTGCTCACCGACCTGCAATCCCGCAACGAGAGAATGTTCAACATGACCTTCCTGGTGCTGCACACGGCGGAGACCCGTCAAAAGCTGGAGATCGCCGTATCCCAGGCGGCCAGCGTCGCCCAGACCTACAACTGCCTTCTGACCCGGCTGGACT
>ERZ791934.2016-NODE-2016-length-15232-cov-16.779864_pt1 | contig 15232 bp, 12 predicted proteins | sample MGYA00510125_ERZ791934 | MGnify/ENA primary metagenome ERZ791934 (study PRJEB30046, sample SAMN00993240) | human gut metagenome | study: EMG produced TPA metagenomics assembly of the A metagenome-wide association study of gut microbiota in type 2...
TTGGAGGTCAGCAGGGTACCCTGCTTTTCACCGACGGAGAACTGAACAATCCGTCCGCTCTTCATGGTGTAGTGATTCAAAGCAGCTGCAATTTCTTCCCCGGGAATTCCCAGCAGATTGCAAATGGAGAAGGTAGCCAGCGTATTGTAAAAATGATAAATGCCGGAGAAGCTCAGGTCAATCCGATACTTTCCGTTAATCACAATATAGGAATCCTTCAGGCTTGCATCCGTAACCGTGTATTCCGTGGGATTCCGATGAAGTTCACAGCCGGTGCAGTGATAGGAGCCGATGTGGTTATAGTGGTAAAAATCGTACTCCATGGGGGATTTACAATTGGGGCAGTACCGGCCATCGTTGTACAGGCTGGTGTTGTGGTTGGTGGAAAAGGGCAGCCGGTCCACGCCGAACCAGGTCACGTCCTTTTTGCCTAGACCGAAACAGGAAACCAGCGGGTCGTCCGCATTCAGTACCAGATGGGTGCCCTCGTGAATGCTCTGTCCCACAATATCGTACACCCACTCGGGATGGCCGTTCCGGGTCATCTGGTCACGATACAGATTGGTGATGACGTAATGGGTGGGGATAAAATGGCGGAAGGTGTGGCGGGCAAAACGCTCGTCGCTTTCCAGCAGAATCAAATCGCTTTTCACTTTGCCGCCCAGAGTGCAGTCACTGAGCAGAAATGTGGTCACACCCTCAATCTGGTTGGAACCCTCCCGGTTATAGGCCACTTTTTTGCCGCTGCTTTTCAGCACATGGGCGATCATTTCCACTGTGGAAGTTTTTCCGTTGCTTCCCGTGACAGCGATGATCTCTTTGGGCAGCTTGATTTTCTGCAAAATATTGGGGTCCAGCTTCAGGGCAATCTGTCCCGGCAAACTGCTGCCTTTGCCCACTGCTTTTCCCACCAGTCGAATCAATTTGCAGAGCAGAATAATGAGACTTGTTTTCATAAACTATCGCTCCGTTCCTGAAATGCCCGTCCGCAGGCAGGCGATTGCTGTTCCAGCATTGCTGGGAAGTGGCGACAATCGCACACTCATAAACTATATTATACCAATAATTTGCCGGTCATGCAACAAAACCGCCTGATTTTCGCGGCTTTTCTGCATTTTCAAAAGAGAAGCCGCACAGCGGAAAGCTGTACGGCTGAAAGGCTTATTCTTTTTCTTCGGTTTTCAGGGGTTCGGAAAGCTGAAAGCGGATTTCCTTCACATGGCGTTTTTCCACTTTGGTGACATAAACTTCGTTCTGATGGAACACAAAGTGAGCGCCGATTTCCGGCACGCAGCCCAGCTCTTCCATGACCCAGCCGCCGACAGTGACGGATTCATACTCTTCCAGTTCGTCTTCCGGCAGCCGGAACGTTTCAAAAAAGTCCTCCAGAGAGCAGGAACCGGAAACCATAAAGGTGGTGTTGTTCAGTTCCTCAATTTCCTGTTCCACAATGTCGTGCTCGTCCCAGATATCGCCTACCAGCTGCTCCAGAATATCCTCCAGCGTGACAATGCCTTCGGTGCCGCCAAATTCATCCACCACAACCGCCACATGGGTTTTGGCCTGCTGGATGAGCCGCAGCAGCCGGGAGATTTTAATGCCGCTGGAAACGTAAATCACCGGTTTCACGGCGTCGGTAAAGTGGTTCGCTTTCCGGTTTAAAGCGGTGAAGAAGTCCTTTTCGTGAATCATACCCACGATATTGTCGATGGAGTCCTCATAAACCGGCAGACGGGAGTAGGTATTGTTCATGAAAACCTGGCAGACTTCGTCCATGGGGGTGTTTTTATCCACCGCCACCAGATCTACCCGGGGGGTGAGAATATCACCGGCGTCCAGATCGTCAAATTCAATGGCGGAACGGATCAGTTCGCCGTTATGTTCGTCAATGCCGCCGTCGTTCTGAGCTTCATCCACCATGGTAATCAGCTCTTCTGCCGTAATTCCGGGTTCGCTTTTCTTTTTGAAGACCCGGTTCAGCAGTTTTTTCCACATGGAAAAAAGGGAATTGAGGGGCGTCAATACAATATACAGAAACCACATCAACCGGGCCGTAGCCAGCGCAAAGAATTCGGCGTTTTCTTTGGCCAGGGTTTTGGGGGAAATTTCACCGAAGATCAGCACCACCACGGTCATAACGGCGGTGGAAATGGAGACGCCTGCATCTGCCAGCCAGGCAGTGAATACCACGGTGGCCAGAGAGGCGGAAATGATGTTTACAATGTTATTGCCGATGAGGATGGTGGAAATCAGCTTATCGTAGTTATCCACCAGTTTCAGCGCCGTTGCTGCCCGGGCATCACCGCCATCCGCAAGGTTTTTCATGCGGATACGGTTCATAGTGGAAAACGCGGTTTCCGAAGCAGAAAAATAAGCGGAAGCGATAATGCAGAAGACAATGACAAGTAATAGCGGAAGTGAGTCCATCCTGATAGTTCCTTTCTGAAAATATAAAATCAATCTATGGATAAAACAAAACCCGCAGACCCAAAGGCCTGCGGGTGAATGGTGGAGCATAGCGGGATCGAACCGCTGACCTCTACACTGCCAGTGTAGCGCTCTCCCAGCTGAGCTAATACCCCGGATTTGAAGCGTTTGTGTAGCGCCTTGAAATCACGAGTGCTATTATAGCATGGCTGGAAGAAGAATGCAAGTGTTTTTTGCAATTTTTTTAAAAAATATCGGGAATCAGAATTCCAGCTCATCAACCCACCGGGCAATATCGTCTTCATTGCGCACGTCCGGGAGAACAGTTTCCGGCTGTACCAACAGGGAAAAACTCTCCACATGGCGAATGGTATCCCCGGGTGCAATCCGATACAGAGGGCTGAGGGTTTCCAGGTTCATGGCGTCTCCGGTGATGTACCCTTCGAAGGAAACACCGCCGTCCGGATAGGCCGCGTTCACGTTGTGCACATACCGTTTGGCAAAAACCAGCGAACCGCTCTGATACAGGCACCAGCCGCTGTGGCAATCCAGCCCGATTTTCAGTTTTGAGTGGGAAAAATCCACGGGCATCTGCCGCAGGGTCACAAACCGGTTGCCGATATACAGCCGGGGGTCCTGCAAATCGGTATAAGGCCAGAGAGAAATCTGCCGGTTGGGCAGGAGTAAATTTCCGTCGCTTCTGGGGTTTTGGGGCACCACAGCAAATCCGCCTTTTCTCAGCATGGTAATTCCCCACAGGGAGCAGGTCTGCAAATCCTGAGAGTGATTGGTTCCGGTGTGAATCACCATCATGCTGCTGCCGGTTTCACCCATGGAGAGGGTCATGGAGGTCTGCACCGAACGCTGTTCCTGGGGCGCCATAAAGTTGACGCCTTCTTCTGTCAGGGAGTAGACCACCGGCCGGTTGTCCGGGTAACAGGTGTTGGCGTAATCCTCGGGGCTGAGCCAGAGACGATGACCGCCATAGGCAAAGTGACAGGCGCCTTCTCCATAGAGTTGGTCGAAATTTTTCCCTTTTGCGCAGTGCTTGCGCTCAATATCTTCAAAAAAGATGTTGCCTTCTTCTTCCGCGTCGCAGCGGGAAAAAGAGATGATTCTGGGGCCCACATCAATGGTCACAATGGCTTTGATGGTTCCGTTGGTAATAGAAAGGCATTTTCCAAAAGTTCCGTACTCAATTTCTTTGATTTCCATGAAGTATCCCTTCTTTTCAAAATGGCAAAAGAATCATTGTGCAAAAAATGGTTTGCTCTCTGCACATATTTCTATGATATGCCTAACGACAGACAAAAATCAAGGGGAATTTATGAATTTTATGGCAGTACACAGAGCTTTTGACGGCATTCCCAGCCGCACGCCGGCGGCTCCGGCAGGGAGAGGGCATATAAGTCCGTCCATTGCTGTTCCTGTGCAAAAAGTGCGCCTGCCTCTCCGTTATCCCGGAAGAACTCAACCGGCCGGGAAAAGATCGGAATCTCCGCCGTTTTGGAAGCGACGCGCAAGATTTCCCGTCCGCGGCTGTTCATGGCCAGAATCCGAAAATACGGCGGAATCGTCCCACTTTCCCGGGGAAGATTCAAGAACGCGGCTGTTACAATCCGCCGGATTCGGGCGTGGCTGTACCGCTTGGATTTCACCCGTTCATACAGTTCTTCCAAAGAGCGGGCGCAGCGGGAAGCCTCATACAACCGGTTTTCCAGCCCTTCGCTGATGTCGGGAAGAGCCGCCATTTCCTCCCGGCCCATGACCCGCAGCTTTGCCAGCACTGCCCGTTCCAATTGTCTGAAATCCGCTGGCGCTCTTCCGGCTTTCCGCTCTTCTTCCAGAATGGTTGCCACCGGTTCCGGAAGGAGCCCTGTCAGCGGCAGATCCTGCCGGATTCTTTCCCGAAGCTGAGAAGCGGACAGAATCGCACCTTCCCGAATCTCCTCTTCACAGTCGTGGCCGCTGCCGATTCTTTGAGTGGTCATGGGCTGGATGGGACTGTTCAGTCGGACAAGGGCTTTGCAGTACTCCACACCCAGAATATTGTTGGGGGATTCCAGCAGCGCGGCAGTCTCCATTCCCGCGATTTCTGCAATCGCCCGCTGCCGTGCGGCGGCAAACCCCATGCCGGTCTGCAAAAAGCGGGGAAGAGCTGCCCGGAATTCTTCCGACAGCAGCATCCGGGCCAGTTCCATCAGGCTTTCAGCGTCTCCGCATTCGCTGCCAAACCACAGCTGATCCACGCATCCAAGACGATGGAGCAGGGAAACGCCGCCCATGGCAAACCGTTCAGCCCCTGCACAGGCCCAGGGAGTGGGCAACTCCGCCACCAGATCTGCGCCGCAGGAAACCGCCATTCTGGCTCTGGCAAATTTGGAAACCAGCGCCGGTTCCCCTCGCTGCACCCAGTTCCCGCTCATGACACAGAGCACGCCGTCCGAATCACGCTTTGCCTGTTCCAACAGATACCGGTGTCCCAGATGCAGCGGATTGAATTCACATATGATTCCCGAATATACAGGTTTCTCTGTCATTTTCTTGTAAACTCCTTGAAATCGCCCCGAATTTGTACTATTATAATATACAGTATTGCCGGTTCTGATGCAAGGCGGCGTTTTTGCGGCCCTGTTTTTCTGTTAAGCCAAATCAGCAGTGAGAAGGAGCGCTTTTTTCTGTGCGAAAAAAGTCGTTTGCTGCTGCGGCTTTTTCCGGCATTTCTGATTTATCTGTTTTCATTACATACAGTAGGAGGAAATAAAACGAATGAAAATTCTGGTTATCAATGCGGGCAGCTCTTCTTTGAAATACCAGCTCATTGACATGGAGAATGAGCAGATGCTGTGCAAGGGCAACTGCGAGCGCATCGGTTTGGAAATGGGCATTTTCGGTCACAAGACCGCTGACGGCCGTTCCAAGAACATCGAGGTTCCCATGAAGGACCACACCGCCGCTTTCCAGCAGGTGAAAAACGCCCTGACCGACAGCGAAGTGGGTGTCATCAGCGATCTGAGCGAGGTTTCCGCCGTTGGTCACCGCATTGTGCAGGGCGGCGCACTGTTCAGCGAGTCTGTACTGGTTGACGAAAAGGTCATCGAGGGCATCGAGAGCCTGATTCCCCTTGCACCTCTTCACAATGCTGCACATGTGCAGGGCATCCGTGCCTGCCGCGAAGTTTTCGGCGAGGATGTGCCGGAAGTTGTTGTGTTCGATACCGCTTTCCATTCCACTATGCCTCCTGAGGCTTATATGTTCGCCATTCCCTATGAGTACTATGAGAAATATCAGGTGCGCCGCTATGGCTTCCACGGCACCTCTCACCGTTATGTTTCCCACCGCTGCGCCGAAATGATGGGCAAGCCCATCGAAGATCTGAAGATTGTCAGCTGCCATCTGGGCAACGGCTCTTCCATAACCGCTGTCAAGAACGGCAAAGTGCTGGATACCAGCATGGGCCTGACTCCTCTGGACGGCTTCATGATGGGTACCCGTTCCGGTGCTCTGGACCCCTCTGTTGTGACCTTCATCGCTGAGAAGGAGAACATGACTCCCTATGAGATGAGCGAGCTGCTGAACAAGAAGTCCGGCCTGCTGGGTATTTCCGGTATTTCCAGCGACGACCGCGACGTCAGCAAGGCAGAGGCCGAAGGCGACGAGCGCGCAATCCTGGCACACAAGATGCTGGTCTATGAGATTAAGAAGTTTATCGGCGGCTATGTGGCAGCGATGGACGGCTGCGACGCTATCATCTTCACCGCTGGTCTGGGCGAAAACCAGGCACAGCACCGCAGCAACATCTGCAAGGGTCTGACCTATCTGGGTGTTGAGCTGGACGAAGAGCTGAACAAGCAGTATGTCGGCGGCAAGGGCGGCGAAATCTCCACCCCCAACTCCAAGGTGAAGGTTTTCGTGATCCCCACCAACGAAGAGCTGGTCATTGCCCGCGATACCCGCGATATCGTGGAGCGTCTGGGCAAATAATCCCACTGTTTCAAAAACAGGGGCTGTCGGAGAGGGTTTTTCCGGCAGCCCTTTTTTGTTGCCTTTTTCAGGTGCGAACCCGTTTTTTCTCCATCCTGATCCAGAAAATGGTGTCCCGCAGCGTCTGCCGCAAATCCCGGGGACGATACCCCAGCTCGGCAGTGGCTTTGTCGTGAGAAAAACGGTCATTGCTCTTCAAGGTATACAGAGAATAGCGGGTAAAGAGCGGGCGTTCATGCTTCCGTTTGGCATGCAGCTGAAAGAAAGGCGCGGCACTTTTGGCCATCCATGCCGGAAGCACCGGAATTCGCCTTCCGCCGTTGAGGGAACGAATCATGGAAAGCACGTCCCGCAGTTCATAATGGCGGTTGGAGAGAATGTAGCATTGTCCCGGCTTTCCTTTTTCCGCTGCCAGCAGACAGCCTTTGGCTACATCCCGCACATCCACAAAATCATATCCGCCGCTGACGCAGGCCGGCAGCTTTCCATAGAGGTAATCCCGAACCATTTGTACCAGATGATTCCCACTGGCGTCATAGGGTCCCAGAATCCCGGAAGGATGGACCACTACTGCATCCAGTCCGCCTTTGGCAGCATCCAGCACCAGCTGAGTTGCTTCGGCTTTGGTCTTGGCGTAGCCGCCCACCACTTCTTTTGGAGAAAAATGGTTCACTTCCGTCAGAACACTGGTTTTGTCTTTTTCGGGAATGGCGTGAACCGAGCTGACGTACACCAGCCGCTTCACCTGATATTCCCGGCACAACTCGATCACATTCCGGGTTCCGCCTACATTGACATCGTACAAAGTGGGGGAAACGGTTTCAGAAATGTCCACAATCCCCGCAGTGTGAATGACCAGCACCTCCGCGTTCCCGGTGTTTTCAAACATGGGGCGCATGGAATCCGGCATTCGGACGTCACCGTGAAAATATCGAATGTTGTCCCGATCAAAAGCCTTTTCTTCGGGCAAAATCAATCCCCGAACTTCCGCTCCGGTGTTTTGCAGCAGCCGGACAATGGTGCTTCCCAAATGGCCGTTGGCACCGGTAATGATGTAAATCTGTTTCATAGCAAGACCCCCTGTTCCCGTATTAACAGACACTGTGTTGATATACTTCCCTATCTGTATTATAATATTGATGGAAAACCGGGGCAACAGACAATTGAAGCCGATTTTGAGAGTTGCTGGACACATCCGACAGAAAGTGTCGGATAGAACGCCCTGTTCACAAAACTTTCAGAAAGGGGAGATCAACATGAATGGCTCCGATCACCGTGTTCGAGTTACCAAAATGCTGATCCGACGGGCTTTTACCGATTTGCTGCGAAAAAAACCCATCCAGAGCATCCCCGTCAAGGAGCTCTGCACAGCGGCAGGAATCAACCGGGGGACATTTTATGCCCATTATACCGACATTTATGATCTGCTCCACCAGCTGGAAGAGGAAATGATGGCAGATTTCCAAAAAGCGCTGGCCCCGCTGCTGGAAGAGGGGCGGGAAGAGATTCCCACACTGACCATCACAACGGAAATTTTTCAGTGTCTGAAAGAAAATGCCGATGTCTGTACCGTGACCCTTGGTCCTTTTGGAGATAAAGCCTTTGCTGCCCGGCTAATCAATCTGGGGCGGGAGAAATACGCGGAAAGTTACCGCCGGTTTTTCCGCCACGCCACCCCAAAACAGCTGGAATACTATTATGCTTTTGTCAGTGCCGGCTGCATCGGACTGCTGGAACACTGGTTGGCCGAAGGGATGACCACTGATGCCCGGGAAATTGCCCGAATGGCAGAAGAAATCATGATGTGCGGTCTGGGTTTTCTCCAGAAAAAAGACACCGGAGAGGCAGAAAAATCATAAAGAAAAAGATTCCCAGAAAACAGACACAAATATCAATTTTATAGACTTGACCTTGCCGGTTTTCTGCGTTACGATTCTACTTGAAAAGCCTGCTGTGCAGCAGGTCAAATTGTATCGGAAAGGAATCTGAATCATGGATTTTGCAAAACTGCACGAGGACGTGTGCTTTGGAAGAGCCGGGGGAAAGGTAATCTGGCAGCCCCGTATTGACTGCTGGATCAGCGACCGCATGTTTGCCGACGGTGAGCTGCCTGGAATCTATAAGGGCATGAAGAAAGTGGATATTTACAAAGAGCTGGGCTGTTCCGCCCGCGTCTATGAATACAATGACTGCTTCCAGCCGGTGTATAACGACACCATTCGCGTTTCCTCCAAAACAGAAGGGCAGTATCACACCAATATCATCGAAACACCGGTGGGTACCGTCACACAGGTGTTGAAATCCACTCCCAGCAGCTGGGCACGGCTGGTGGAAAAGTGGTGGGTCTGCACGGAAGAGGACCTGAAAATCTTCACCTATATCGAGCAGCATACCAATTGGCGCTTTTCTCAGGAACACTTTGACAAAACCAAAGCCGAATGGGGCAACCTGGGAGCTCCCACCGTGTTCATTCCCCGCGTTTCCGTTCAGCGTCTGTACATTGACCTGATGGGTGTGGAAGAAGCAGTTTACGCACTGATGGACTACCCGGAAACCGTGGAGGAATACTTCGACGCTCTGCGGGAATGCCACCTGCGGCTGATTGACGTCATCAATGAATCTCCCATCAACATCATCAATTTCGGAGACAACATTCATTCCGGAACCCTGTCTCCCGCACTGTTTGAAAAATACGTTCTGCCCGAGTATAAAATCCGCTGCGAGCGGCTGCACAAAGCCGGAAAATTTGTCTGTGCTCATTTTGACGGCGATAACCGCGGCCTGATGGAATACTATCGCCAGACCGGTCTGGACGGCATCGAAGCCATTACGCCGGTTCCCCAGGGCGATGTAACGTTGGAAGAGGTCCATGAAAATCTGGGCGATATGTACCTGCTGGACGGCATCCCGGCGGTTTATTTCGACGAGGAATTCCCGGAAGAGGTTCTGGTGGAATGCGTCCATAAGATTCTCGACCTGTTTGCCCCTCATCTGATTCTGGGCATTTCCGACGAGATTTCCTCCAACGGCAACATGGAGCGCATTCGTCTGGTAGGCAAAATTGTGGACGAATACAACCGGAAAATCGAGGAGCAGAACGGAGAAAAAGCCTGAGTTTCTGAATCTTCTTAAAAAACAGGAGTGCTGTGTGAAGATGCAGTACTCCTGTTCACTTTGTGAGCGGATAGGCATGAAAAAAAGGCCATCAGGATTCAGCACAGGGAAATGTAAATAATTTATGAAAAACAGGAAAATACAAAAAAAGCCCTTGATTTTTCCAATAAAGGTGTTAAAATAGGTTTAGCACTCAAAGAGAATGAGTGCTAAACACAAAAACGTACTTATAAAATTCTCTAAGGAGGAATTTTCAATGACTATTAAGCCTTTGGCAGACCGTGTCCTGATTAAAATGCAGGAAGCAGAAGAAACCACCAAGAGCGGCATCGTGCTGGCCAGCTCCGCACAGGAGAAGCCCCAGATCGCAGAGGTCATCGCAGTAGGCCCCGGCGGCACGGTGGACGGCAAGGAAGTTACCATGTTCCTGAAGGTTGGCGATAAGGTCATCACCAGCAAGTATTCCGGCACCGAAGTGAAGGTTGACGGCCAGGAGTACACCATTGTCCGTCAGTCCGATGTGCTGGCTGTTGTTGAATAATAAAAAAGGCTTTCTTTTTCAGAAAAGCGTTTTGATTTGATTGGAGGATTTGCGATATGGCAAAGCAGATTATTTATGGCGAGGACGCCAGAAAAGCATTGAAAGCCGGTATTGACCAGCTGGCCAACACCGTCAAGATTACACTGGGACCCAAGGGCCGCAACGTAGTTCTCGATAAGAAGTTCGGCGCTCCCCTCATCACCAACGACGGCGTGACCATCGCCAAGGAAATCGAGCTGGACGATCCCTTTGAGAACATGGGCGCACAGCTGGTGAAGGAAGTTGCCACCAAGACCAACGACGTGGCTGGCGACGGTACCACCACCGCAACTCTGCTGGCACAGGCTCTGATTCAGGAAGGTATGAAGAACGTGACCTCCGGCGCAAACCCCATGGTTGTCAAGAGCGGCATCCAGAAGGCTGTCAACGCTGCTGTTGAGTCCCTGCGCAGCCATTCCAAGGCTGTTGACGGTGCTGCCGACATCGCTCGTGTTGCAACCGTTTCTTCCGCCAGCGAGTTCATCGGCAACCTGATTGCTGAGGCTATGGAGAAGGTTACCGCTGACGGTGTCATCACCGTGGAAGAGTCCAAGACCGCCGAGACCTATTCCGAGGTTGTGGAAGGCATGATGTTCGACCGTGGCTACATCACTCCTTACATGGCTACCGATACCGACAAGATGGAAGCTGTCATGGACGACGCTTACATCCTGATTACCGATAAGAAGATCTCCAACATTCAGGAAATCCTGCCTCTGCTGGAGAAGATCGTTCAGTCCGGCAAGAAGCTGGTTATCATTGCTGAGGACGTAGAGGGCGAGGCTCTGACCACCCTGATCCTGAACAAGCTGCGCGGCACCTTCAACTGCGTCGCTGTCAAGGCTCCCGGCTTCGGCGATCGCCGCAAGGAAATGCTGCAGGATATCGCTGTTCTGACCGGCGGCCAGGTCATCACCGCTGATCTGGGTCTGGAACTGAAGGATGCCGACATTTACCAGCTGGGCCGTGCTCGTCAGGTGAAGGTTGACAAAGAGAACACCATCATCGTTGGCGGCATGGGCGATCCCGATGCCATCAAGGCCCGCGTGAACCAGATTCGCGGCCAGATCGAGACCACTACTTCTGACTTTGACCGTGAGAAGCTGCAGGAGCGTCTGGCTAAGCTGGCCGGCGGTGTTGCTGTTATCAAGGTTGGCGCTGCTACCGAGGTCGAGATGAAAGAGCAGAAGCTCCGCATTGAAGACGCTCTGGCTGCTACCAAGGCAGCTGTTGAGGAAGGCATCGTTGCTGGCGGCGGCGTAGCCCTCATCAACACCATGGGCGATGTTGCCAAGCTGCTGGACGAAGTTTCCGGCGACGAGCGCACCGGTGTGCAGATCGTGCTGAAGGCTCTGGAGGAGCCCGTGCGTCAGATCGCTGCTAACGCTGGTCTGGAAGGTTCCGTGATCGTGGCCAACATCAAGTCTTCCGATAAGATCGGTTATGGCTTCAACGCTGCTACCGAAGAGTACGGCGACATGATCGGCCGTGGCATCGCCGACCCGGCGAAGGTTACGGTCACGGCGCTTCAGGCCGCCGCTTCTGTGGCGTCGCTGATTCTGATCACGAACGCCTCCGTCAGCGAGATGGTGCCCGAGGAAGACTAACGTCCTCGTCGAAACCCGGTTCTGCCATGCGGGCCCGCGCAATCGCGCGGGCCCGCTGTCGTCCGACATGGAGTGCGCTCGTTTCCGTTTAACCGGTATGCCGCGCCGGTTATAAGAGCTTGTCCTTGAGAAGCTCCAGCATCTCGGCGATTTCAGAAACGGGTTCGGGGTTTTCGCTGCTCAGCCAGCTACAGAGGACGGCGAAGGTGCCCTGAAAGATGAACTCGCGCGTATACTGCGTCTGCGATTTCGTGCAGCTGCTGGCGATGGCGAGGTTTTTGAAGAGCCCGTTGATGCCCGGCAGGGAGAAGAGGTGCGTTGCGAATTCGTGGCTCGGGATGGCCCGCACGAGCGTGCAGAAGGTCGTGCGCTGCTCGTAGAGGTTGGCGAGCACAGACGCTACGGCGCCTTCTTGTTCGGGGATGAGTGCAAGGCTTTCGTCGAGCTGCGCAAGAAAATCGCTCTCGATCTCGTTGAGCAGGTCGGTTTGGCTTCCGTAGTACTTGTAAAAAGTAGTGCGGTTTATCTGGGCGGTCTCGCATATCTCGAGTACTGAAATCTTGTTCAAGGGCTTCTTCTGGAGCAGGTGCACGAGTGCGTTTTTCAACAGCGTCTTGCTCAGGCGTATCCTCTAGTTCTCCATCAAGCGCTCCCTCGACAAAAATGCTTCGAATGTTCATTTCAAATCAAATACTGCATAGTGCGTTGAGCATGCGACATTTGTCTATCAACAGACTGTTGACTACAAACCGTTGTGTTTACTATTGTACAAACCATAGCGAGATGTCAATACGCCAAAACTCAGTTCTCAGCAGTTGAAGGAGGCGGTTCGCATGAAGTTCTGGCAGAGGTATTGGTACTACATCGGAGGGGTCGCTTTCGTTATCCTCGCGTTCGCTATGGGGCTTTGGGGCAGCGCCGCCCTTGACTACGTGCAGGTTTTGCTCATCTTCAGCTGGATGGGCATGTTGGTGCATCAGTTCGAAGAGTATGCCTGGCCGGGCGGTTTTCCGCTCATCTCGAACATGATCGTCTTCAACGAGATCGAGCGTCCGGATCGCTATATCTTGAACCAGCGCCAGTGCTTCGTCAGCAACGTCGTCCTGTGCTATCTATGCTATATCGTTCCGATCTTCTTCCCGCAGCTCATTTGGCTTGCCGCGGCTCAGATATTCCAGGGTCTCTGGCAGATTCCGGCGCATGGCATCGTGCTCAACATGCGCTTGAAGTCCAAGTACAACCCCGGTCTTTTGCTTTTTTGCTTCCATTAAATCTTCCTTACTATATTCCATTGTTACCCTCCATAACTTCTGATTGTTGCCGTCTTGACGATTATGTATCTTTACATTACCTTCTGAAACATATGGCGCACCTTGTCCAGGCGGCTGTTTGGACGGCGGGGCTGGATGACCGGCTGACCGACAGCGGCCTGATATCCTTTCAGCTCTGTAAGGCATACGCTCCGCCCGTTGGTGTAAAAGGCCAGATCAGTACGGTATGCCTGTATACAGCGGGCGGGAATCTCGCCAGTAAAGACAACTTCATCCTTTTTTACCTGGGCCGTTTCGATGGTGGCACAGTATTTCGGTGCATCATGATAAGCCCTGGAAAGGTATTCCTGGGGCGCATAGAGGATGAAGGAGAGATAAGGTTCCAGCAGCTGCGTCCCCGATTCCTTCAATGCCTGTTCCAATACAATCGGGGCCAATGAGCGGAAGTCCGCCGGCGTGCTGACCGGACTGTAATAAAGCCCGTATTCAAAGCAAATCTTACAGTCCGTTACGTTCCAGCCGAACAAGCCCTGCTCCAGCCCGTAACGGATACCATCCCTGACAGCGTTTTGAAAACTCTGGTTCAAGTATCCCAGCGAAACCCGGCTCTCGTATTGTACACCGGAGCCAAGCGAGAGTGGTGTAACAGACAGTCCTATGGATGCCCAAAACGGGTTGGGCGGCACCTCGATATGGATGGTGTGGCTGGCTGCTTTGAGCGGCCGCTCCATATAAATGACGGAGGGTTCCTTTACCACTGTTTCAAGCTTGTATTTTTCCGACAGCAAAGCGGAAACAACCTCCAACTGCACCCGGCCCAAAAAAGAAAGAATGATCTCATGGGTGATGGAATCCACTTCGCAACGCAAAAGCGGGTCAGTATCCGCAAGTTGCGTAAGAGCGTCCAGCAGCCGTTCTCTTTGCGCTGCCGTTTTCGGCGCAATCGTCGTCCGCAGCATGGGGAGGGGGTCCTCGCGCCACCTTTTACGAGGGAGCCGGGTTTGGTCCCCTAATACATCGTTTAACCTCACGCTGTCGCTGGGAAGGATAACAATTTCACCCTGATAAGCGGTGTCTGTCCGAACAATTTCCCCTTTGGATGGAATACGCATCTCTGTGATTTTCAGCTTTTCTCTCCCGGCCAGGGCCACCGTATCCCGCAGGCGCAGCGTTCCGCTGTATAACCGTAGATAGACACGCCGCTGGCCGCAATCGGTGTACTCAACCTTGAAAACGCTGCCGCATAGGGCGGCGCCCCCCTGTTCCCCAATCGGTTGGAACAGCCCTGTCACCGCATCCATCAACGGTTGAATGCCAAGGCCATTTTTGGCGCTGCCATGATAGACTGGGAACAGGGAGGCGTCTTGAACCCGCTGCTGTTCCTCCCGCGCAAGTTTTTCCCGGCTGATTGGTTCTCCTGCGATATACTTTTCCAATAATTCATCGTTATTTTCGATGACCGCATCCCATGCTTCTATGTCGGTATTTTCCTCCAGGACTATTTCCGGGGACAGCGACACCGTCTGCTTGATGATAATATCGGCGGAGAGCTTATCCCGAACAGACTGAACCACGCTCTGCAAATCAACGCCAGCCTGGTCGATCTTGTTGATAAAGATAACGGTGGGAATGTTCATTTTCCGCAGGGCATGGAACAGAATACGGGTCTGGGCCTGCACGCCATCTTTAGCGGAGATCACCAAGATGGCCCCATCTAAAACAGCCAAAGAGCGGTACACCTCCGCCAAAAAATCCATGTGGCCGGGCGTATCCACAATGTTAACTTTACATCTGTGCCACTGGAAGGAAGTGACTGCCGCTTGAATGGTAATCCCACGCTGCCGCTCCAAAAACATGGTGTCCGTCCTCGTTGTCCCTTTTTCGACGCTCCCCGGTTCTGAAATGGCTCCGCTGGCATATAGCAGGCTCTCCGTCAAGGTCGTCTTTCCAGCGTCTACATGGGCAAGAATTCCAATATTGATTATTTTCATGTGATTGTCCTCCCTTTACAGCCCCAAAGGGCATAAAAATCCCCAGCAGTAAAATACTTTTACCACTGGGGATTATAAGTTGCGGACATACACATATACAGCATACACCTGTTTGTGATTGCTGTTTTTGGGGATATGTCAAAATTGATAAGGCAAAAGTATTCTTAAATTGGGTACAAAAAACTAAGCCCCTACAAAAGGAGCTATCATAATCCTTTGTTCCCACTATTTGATTATAGTTTTATTTAAGAATACCTT
>ERZ791934.2017-NODE-2017-length-15218-cov-19.938271_pt1 | contig 15218 bp, 14 predicted proteins | sample MGYA00510125_ERZ791934 | MGnify/ENA primary metagenome ERZ791934 (study PRJEB30046, sample SAMN00993240) | human gut metagenome | study: EMG produced TPA metagenomics assembly of the A metagenome-wide association study of gut microbiota in type 2...
AAAACAGAAGTCAGCAGATAACAAAGCCGCAGGGGAAAGCCTCTGCGGTATTTTTGACGAAAAAAGGAGAATGCAATGAAGAGCAGAAATATCAAAACAAGACTTGCAGCCTTCGGGCTCGCATTGCTCATGGGCCTTAGTCCGCTTGGAAATTTGGCGGATGTCCATGCGGCAGAAAGTGAAATTTCACAGAATGCTGTGACAGAAAAAGAAAGTAAGACAGAATCGGATCATCCGGTGTCGGAAATTTCTGAGCAGACAGTGACTGCAGAGGATATCACCAAAGATGTTTCCGACAAGGAATTTATGGCAGAGACCTGCATGGAAGGGATTCAGTATGATCCAGAAAAAGAGGATGTGACTTTGGAACGTATCGAAGCAGAGGGTGGCAGTGCGTATCATCCAGACCAGGCAGGGACTTATGTCGCAACGTACTGGGTTGTGCCAAAAGATGAGCGTGACAGCTACCCGGTTACTCGTAAGATTATCCTGACGGATACGGAAGGGCAGGCCCATGCAGAAGAAAACGGTGGGCAGAAACAGAAAGAGGATACGAAATCCGAAGAAGATTCGGAGACGCCTGTGCAGGAGATCCCGGATGTGGAAGTGACGGTATCAGGGGAAGATGTAGATGCACAGGCAGCAAGGGAACTGGAAGAAAAGATTGAGGATGGGGAAGTGATGATGCTTTCCGGTGCAGAGAATACCTTTACTGCAAGAGAAACCGTACATCTGGAAAAAGGAGAGACCATCTACTATCCAAGTTATATTGGAAATTATCTGACATGCTGGTTTACGGTGAATGGAAAGATTGCCTATTGTCTGGAATCCCATCGTTCCTCACCACCGAGTGGAGACTATGTGGCACAGGTGCTGGACAGCAATAAGAACTTACAGAAGGTGCTGTATTATGGCTATGGCGGCGCCGGGGATATTACAGGCAGTTACCTGTCCGGGAAAAGTGCAGAAGAGAAATATGTATATACCCACATTGCAGCCAGCTATGCCTATGCAGGTGAGGCTGGATTTACGGGATGCAAGTATGAGGATCTGGTAAAAGCAGGCGTGATTGCCTATATTGACCATCTGTTTGCTATGGAAGAACCGCCGAAAGGGGAGATTTCTCTTTCTAAAACATCCGTAAAAGCAGTCCGTGATGGAAATGTGCAGAAAACACCGGATATCACATTGTCCGGGGATCATCGAAATTATATTTCTGTCAATGTGCCAAAAGACATCACCATTTATAACAAGACAAAGGGAACTTCCGCAGAGAATGGTACGTTGAAGATTTATGGTGGGGATACGTTTTATCTGACTGCACCGATGTTCCATACCGGAACCTATTCCTCCGGAGAACTGCATGGTTCTGTGGGAGAGACTTGGAGAACGCTGGTGTTATCCACAGGAAACAGCAATCAGGACATTGGAGTCTTTGAATCGGAGAAAGCCAATCCGGTAAGTTTTACCGTAGACTGGATGGAAATGACAAGGATTGAACTTCTCAAAAAAGATGCAGATACCAAGAACCCATTGGATGGTGCAGTCTATGGCATTTATACAGACAGCAAGTGTGAGCATCTGTTGATGGAAATGCCAGTTACCGGAGAAGATGGAAAGGCCGTCAGTGATTACTTCGAATCCGCTATCAAAACCGTGTATGTGAAGGAAATCAAAGCCCCGGACAAGTATGTGCAGAGCGATGTAATTCATAAGGTGGATGTAGAAGCAGGGAAAACTGTTCTTATCACAGCAGAGGATGACAGAGTAAAAGGGGCTGTCCATATTAAAAAGATTGATAAGGAGACACAGGCCTTTCTTCCACAGGGAGACAGTGCCCTTGCAGGAGCCGTGTATGGTTTGTATGCCAGAGAGGATATTGTACATCCAGACGGAAAAACAGGCGTGTTGTTCAAAAAAGACAGTCTCATCGCTCAGGGTGTGATTAAGGAAGATGGTACTTTGGACTTTTCCGAACTGAATCTGGGAAAGATGTATGTCAAAGAAATCACACCACCGGAAGGTTATACCGTGGATACTACGGAGTATGAGGTGAACCTCACTTATGAAGGACAGGAAGTAGCAGAGGTCACAAGATACCTGACTGTGCAGGAGCAGGTAAAGAAACAGGCATTCCAGCTTATTAAAATCAGTGAGGATGGAGACCAGACGGAGACTGATCTTGTGGAAGGGGCAGGCTTTAAAGTGTATCTGGTAAGCAACCTTTCCAAAGTAAAGAGTGGGGAATTAAAACCATCCAATGGAAACCAGTTTACTGCAGAGGATTTCCGAGGATATGATTTCAGCAAAGAAGAGGTAGCAGTGACATATGTGGATGGAAAGGCAGTTCCAGTGTCGGAACTCATCACCGATAAAAAGGGGTATGCCATCAGCCCGGAGCTTCCGTATGGTCTTTATGTCGTAGAAGAAAGTACGGTGCCGGAAAACTTAAAAGCAGTGGATCCGTTCCTGGTACGGGTGGACGAGGACAGCAGAGAACCTATGGTATGGAGAATCTTTGATGACCGCCCGTTTGAATTTTTATTGAAGATTGTAAAAAAAGATGCCCAGACGGGAAATCCGGTATTAAAAGCAGGTGCATCTTATAAAATCTTTGATATGGAAAAAGGGGAATATGTAGAGCAGACGGTATATTATCCGAAGAAAGAAATCATCAGTGTATTTACAACCAATGAAGAAGGTTACCTGATAACACCAGAAGAACTGAAATGTTCTACTTATCGGATTGAAGAAGTGAAAGCTCCGGAAGGATTTGTAAGACAGGGATATGAGATGTCCTTATATGATGGAAAAGAACTGATTCCTCCATTGGAAGTGACTGCAGAAGGTACTTATAAGGAGAATCCGAAAGAGGGAATCGTGGTCACGGTTTCTTCTGACAGCGTCCATCAGATTGATCCGGACACCGGAGCAGCTATCATAGAAGTGGAACAGCCAAATGATGAGCAGGTAGGAAGTCTGACTCTGACAAAAACAGGAGAGCAGCCAGTGGAAGTAGATGGAGATTCTCTACTTGATAAGGCAAAAGGGCTGGTAGCGAAAATCAAAGCGGTCGTGACTGGAGTGGATACCGGCACAGGCATCTTACACAACTTTAGTTATGAAGAGTCTGCAGTGGAAGGGGCAACTTTTGAATTGTACGCAAAGGATACGATTTATTCCCCAGACGGAGCAAAGGATGAGCAGGGAAACCCGGTTATCCGCTATGAAAAGGATGATTTGGTAGCAACTTTGGTAACAGACAAAGATGGAAAAGCAGTGGTGAACAATCTCCCACTAGGTTCTTACTATCTGAAAGAGACGGTGGCAGGAGACCATTTCGTACTGAACCCGGAACAGAAGGAATTTATCCTGACTGCAAAGGATGATACCCAGGCTGTCGTTTATGAAGGAGCTGCCTATAAAAATGAAAGACAGAAGATTTCTATTTCTGTAGAGAAAAAAGATGCAGTCACAGAAGAGAAGCTGGAAGGCGTTATTTTTGGATTGTACGCAAAAGAAGATATTCTGTCCCAGCAGGGTGAGGTTCTTGTACAAAAGGATACTCTGTTGGAAAAGAAAGCCACCGATGAGAATGGACAGCTTACCTTTGACAGTGACCTGTATCATGGGAAATATTATGTGAAAGAGGAAGTGAGAAAACCGGGTTATCTTCCAAATGAAGAAATCTGGGAAATCGATGCCTCTTACACAGATCAGAACCTTGCAGAAATCAAGTTAACAAAGGAGGTGGAAAACCAGCCGACTGAGAGCCAGTTTACGAAAACTGATGCTACAACCGGGGAGGAGCTGGAAGGTGCCAAACTTCAGATCATCGACAAAGAGGGCAACATAGTGGAAGAGTGGATCAGCACAAAAGAACCGCACGTGGTATATGGACTGCCAGAGGGAACTTATGCCCTTCATGAAGAACTGGTTCCGTATGCAGAGGGTTATGTATCTGCGGAAGATATCGAGTTTGAAGTGAAAGAAGATGGCAGTGTGACCAAGGTGGAGATGAAGGATGCGTATTCCAAAGTGGAAATCTCCAAGACAGATATCACAACCGGAGAAGAATTGGAAGGCGCCAAACTCCAGATTTTAAATAAAGACGGAGAGGTGCTGGAAGAATGGATAACGGATGGAAAGCCTCATCTGGTAGAGAAACTTCCGGTAGGGGAAGAGCTGACCCTGCGTGAAATTACAGCACCGGATGGATATGAGATTGCAGAAGATGTGAAATTCACATTGGAAGATACCATGGAGATTCAGAAAGTGGAGATGAAGGATGCAAGAACACCGGAAACACCGGGGGTACCGCAGACAGGGGATGACCAATGGAAATCAATCCTGCTGTTTGCACTTTTGGGAACATCAGCAGCCGGACTCATGACAACCATGATTTATAAGAAGAAACGTGGAAAGACAGAAAAAGCAGATGAAACGAAAAAAGAAGAATAAGCTGTGGATGTTGCAGGCAGCCTTGTGCATTGTCTGTATTCTCAGTGCAACTCTGCTTTATCAGGATTATGTGACCGTTCCCCAGAAGAATCGGGAACTGGTGGAGAAATTAAAAACCTGCTTCCCGGAGGAACTTCCTCCGGGCGGGGGCTCTCCAGGGCAAAAAGATGAACAGGCTGGAAGAGAACCGGAAGTGTCTGCCATTGACCTTCGATCCCTCCAGAGCAAGTATCCGGATGTTCGGGGCTGGCTTACAATCCCGGAGAGTGGCATCGATTATCCGGTACTGCAGAGCAATGCGGAAGATCCAGAGTATTATCTGCGGAGAGATTACCGGGGAAACTACGACATCAATGGAAGTTTGTTCCTCCAGGCAGACTGTATTCTGGGAGAATCCGAGAATCTGACCATCTACGGTCACAACATGAACAGCGGTGCAATGTTCGGGAATCTGGATCAGTACGTCTCCTATGATTACTGGAAAGCACATCCCAAGGTGTTTTTTCAGACACAGGAAGGCATGGAAGAATACCAGATAGTGGCAGTCTTGAAAGCCGATGTGTCCATGTTTGACTTTCAGCAGGCATCTTTTCACAGTCCGCAGGGTGCGGAGGCTTATGTACAGCAGGCAAAAGCGCTGTCGCTGTTTGAAACAGGGGTAGATGGCATAGGTTGTGAGAAAACTCTGACACTGGTGACTTGTTCTTATGAGTGGAAGGAAGCCCGGAACATCCTTGTGGCAGTAAAAGTAGGGACTTAAACAGGAAAAGTGTTCAAAGATAGGTACTTTCTTCTGCTCTCTGGATATATCTTGCGGTAATCTGGAGCAATCTCCTGCGGGAAGTGTTCAAAACCATCACAAAAGTGCAGAATGTGAGACGGGATGGAAGTCGGAAAGTGATGCTACGGAACAAAAAGTGTTCGAAGTTAAGGAACGTGCAACAAGTTGTGGCGGCTTGTGTAGTCTTGTAGTGTTGGAAGAGTGTTCAAAAGTGGGTGCTTTTCCAGCCCTTTGGTGGCTTTTTGGAACTGAAGCTGCCGGGAAGTGTTTGAAAGCACCCGAAAAGTGCAGAATATGAGACAAAAATATAGGAGAAATAAAAGGGGAGGATATGTGTAGATTTTATACGATAAAAAGCGATTATATATACCATAGTTTTCCGGAAAAATCAATAGTAATTTAGAAAAAACTGTGGTAGAATGAAACAAGCAACAAATGAGGAGAGTGAAGGAGCATGATGAACAAAGAGATTTATTTGAAAAATGTGGCTGAAAGTTTAGCCTTATTAAGTCGGGAAGTGTCTATCTTGAATGCGGTAAATCTCTATGATATTAACATCGTTGCAGAAGATTTCTTTCCCGGATTGTTGAATCGTATCTATGGATATGAATTGAAAAATGCAAATCATTTGGAGAAAAATGCCCCTGCGATTGATTTGGTAGATTCGAAGAATCGGATAGCAGTTCAAGTTACATCGGATAATAGCAGTACAAAGATTAAGCATACAATAGAAGAATTTAATAAAAACCAAGCGTATCAGAACTATGATAGATTAATTGTGTTAATTTTGACACAGAAGAAAAGATATTCTGCCAATTTTGATACACAGGGAATGTTTTCATTTGAAAAAGCAAGAGATATTTGGGATGTTGAAAAACTGATGAAAGATGTTCGTGAGTTGGAAACAGAACAGATAAAAGCAATTAGTACTTACTTGTCAGAAGAATTGTGTAATAAATATTATTCGGTAAAAGAAACGCAGGCTAGTGAAGTGGACACAATCATAGATCTGATTGAGTATATTTCACAACATAGAACAGTAAAGAAACCTTGTGAAACAACGGTAGATCCAGAGTATAAGATTTATAAAAGATTTCGAGATTTTGCGGATAAATTGATTGCAGAATATACGACACTTTACACAATTTACGGAGAAGCGTTAAATATTGTAAATGAAACGTTGGGGATAGACGAAGCACAGGACATTATCATTATGTTCTATCTACAAGATATCAGCGTACAATTTTTGGAAGAGGAGCATGATAATCCGATTGCTGCATTGAATAAACTGGTTACATATTTTGAAACAAAATTAAGCGCGAATGGTAAAAAGTATGACCGTTCTGCAATTAAATTCTATCTTGTCAACGAAATGATTAAATGTAGGGTATTCCCAAACGAAAGGAGTGAGTATGATGCTGGCAAGTAGTAATGCACTGAAATCTTCCGCAATGTATATCGGCTATCTCATACTCAAAGAGATGCAAAAGCAGGAAGCGGAAAAGATTTCTATTTATGATGCATCAAAAGCATTAAAAAAGGAAGGAATCACAAGTAGCAGACAGCTGATCTTGGGTCTCTCCTTTTTGTATTCTGTTAATATTGTTGAGTTTGAGGAGGCGAATATATGGGTAAAGAAATAAATCGTATTCGTCTCAACCGGCTCTATTCAGAAAATAATATTTTTGAAGAGATTTCTTTCCATGACGGAGTCAATATTATATTAGGTGAGAAGTACGATGACAGTTCTGTGAAAGGCCGGAAAACAAATGGCGTTGGAAAGTCTATGAGTATTGAGTTTTTGGATTTTGCTTTCTTGAATGATTATGATAAATCCAGAATTGCAAAAATACCGAAAGAAGTGTTTCCATTAGAAGAAAACGTAATACTGGATCTGGATATAGGGGATGAAGCTATTACGATAAAAAGAAACCGGAAACAAGCGGATCAGCCTGTAATTATTAGAGAGGGGAAAACGGTATCTTTTGACAAACTTCAGGATGCAAGAGAATATCTGACAGGAATTATTTTCCAGAAATTAAATGGGAAGAAAGTACCTAGTTTCAGAAACCTCTTTTCAATTTTGATGAGAGATGAACGTTCAGAATTCACAGACATTATCAAATGTCATGATTTGACAAAAAAAATTCCGGATGACTTAAGCGCACATTTGTTTTTGTTAGGATTTTCTTTGGAGGCATATAAAAACACCTTAGAAACCATTAAGGAAATTGATGCAGTTAATACGATTCTTACGAAAGACAAAAAGGAGTTGACGCAAGAAGGGAAAAAGAAAATCTCAGATGTCAAGGCAGAATTGAATGCATTGGAAGATGAGTTACAAAAATTAGAAGATGCCATCGAAAGCTTTAAAACGAATGAGACTTTTGACGCTATGGAAGCAGACCTTATTGAACTGGAGGATTTGCTGGATCAGCTGCGTAAGCGTCAAAAGGCGTTGCGATATGATTATGAAAAAATCAGAAAAATGCCAAAGCCGGAGCAGATTGACGATAGAGAAATTGAATTGGTCTATAATCAATTTAAGGGCGAGTTAGGAAGTGCAGTAGTAAAATCTTTAAATGAGGTAGTAGGCTTTAAGAACAAAATAGAGGAATTCCAAAGAACACTGGTAAATCAAAAGGCAAAGGAATTGGAAAGCCAATTGAAAAGTATTGCAGAACAGATTCGGATACTGGATGATGAATATTCAGAGAAGCTGAAAGTAATCGATAAAAAAGGAGTTCTTAAGAATCTCAAGGTAAGTTTAAAGATTTATGAGGCGAAGAAAGATTCTACTTCGCATACAAAGTTTTTGTTTGATCAATATGAAAAAAATGAGAAAAAGAAAAAAATGCTAAGACTGCAAAAAACTCAGCAGATTATGGAAATTGATAATGAGATAGAGCAAAACAAAGAAATTATTGATGACTTTATCGATACCATTTTGGAAATCCATGAATCTATCATGGGAAATAAGGAATGTTCGTTTAGCATCCAGACTATTGATAAGGCACGAGGAAAAACACCAATTGAGTTGACACTTCGTATTTATGACGATGGAAGTCATAGTGTAGACAGAACAAAGGTGTTTATTTATGATATGGCGTTATTATTTAATCAATATACCAGAAACAGGCATCCGTTGTTTTTAGTACATGACAACATTTTCGATGTGGATCAGGATACGTTAGTTCAGTGCTTGAATTATATTTACAAACAGGAAGAACAGTATCAGGATTTTCAATATATTCTTACGTTGAATCGAGATAAAATTGAAAATGAAGAACAGCGAAAATTGATTCAGATGGATATTGATGAACATCAGATAGCTGTGTTTACGAAAGAAAAGAAATTTTTAGGACGAAACTATCAAGAAAAATAGTAGCGTATGCAGAAGAAAAGTTTTGTTCTGAGTTTGGAGGCTTTTGAAGAACTTCAGAAGGAGTATGAGGCTAGCGGAAAGCGAAAGGATGAGGAGTATGCAGATTGTGATCGAAATACCGAAAGCCGTTTTATTGGATACTAAGTATACGATAGAACAGATAACCGATTTTGCAAAGAAAGAAGTTGCGTTTGGATTCCATATGCAAAAAGGTGTGTCAGCGGCACTGTGTTCACAGATTGCAGGTATGTCGGAAAAAGAATTTCTAGCAGAAGCAAAATATAAGAAATAATTTTTGACAAATCTGTTAAAAAAAGGTATGATAGAAAGTGATCGCACTACAGAAACTTGTGAAGCCTGTAGTCCGGAAGGTTCCAGCAAGAACCTTTCGTTATATATGCGGAAGTTATGATTAACTCTCACAGTGAAGCAATCAATAAACGTGAGAAGTAATAAAAGAAAACGAAGCCGTAGGACCGTAAGGTATAGCTTCTGGAGGCTCCCCAGTTTATCTGGGGAGTTTTTCTTTGGAAAGATTTGTGATAACAGAAAAATATAGACAAAACATCAGGCAGGATGTGTTCCCGTAAAAAGGGAATATATCCTGCCTTTTTGTATGAAAGAGAGGAAATTCATATGAGAAAATTTTATACAGCAGAAGCAGTAACAGAAGGACACCCGGATAAAGTGTGTGACCAGATCGCAGATGCGATTTTAGATGTGTGTCTGAAGAATGATGAAAATTCCAGAGTAGCCTGCGAAGTGCTTGCCACGAAGGGAACTGTCATTGTGGCAGGAGAGATTACCAGCGCCTATGAACCGGATGTGTTTGGTGTAATACAGAAAGTATTGTCTGAGGTGGGATATTCCAGCGAAGGGGTTGCTATGGATACGTTTGTCCATCAGCAGAGTCCGGACATTGCCAATGCGGTCAGGGAATCAAAAGAAAAAAGGGAAGGAGTGTCTGACAATCAGATAGATTGGTTCCAAGGGGCAGGAGATCAGGGAGTGATGATTGGATATGCTTGTGATGAAACGAAGCAGCTCATGCCAATGCCTGTGGTACTTGCAAACAGGATTGTCCGGGAGCTGTCTGCTTGTAGAAGAAGCAGCTATATTGAAGGAATCTGCCCGGATGGGAAAGCACAGGTGACGGTAGAATATGAAAATGGAAAGCCTGTTCGACTGGACAGTGTAGTAGTGTCTTGTCAGCATAAGGAAGAAAAAGATTTGAAAAAGCTGGAGGCAGAGATCCGAAAGAAGGTGTTGCTGCCGGCTCTTCGTCCCTTGCCACCGGATGAGGAAACTAAGATTTATATCAATCCATCGGGGCGTTTTGTCTGTGGGGGGCTGGATGCAGATACGGGACTGACCGGAAGGAAGCTAATGGTAGACAGTTATGGAAGCATGGTTCCCCATGGTGGCGGTGCATTTGCAGGGAAGGATTGTTCAAAAGTAGACCGTTCTGCAGCTTATATGGCCAGATATATCGCTAAGAATATCGTAGCTGCGGGGCTTGCCAGCAAGTGTCAGGTGTCTTTGGCTTATGCAATCGGAGTGGCACAGCCAGTTATGGTGCAAGTGGATACGTTTGGCACAGGAAAAGTGTGTGCGGATGACTGTCTGGAACTGGCAATTCCATTGGTGTTCGGGCTGACTCCGAAGCAGATCATGGATACGCTGCGTCTTACCCGTCCTATTTTCCGACAGACTGCAGCCTTTGGACATTTCGGGAGAAAAGAGTTTCCGTGGGAGCGTACCGATAAAGCCGAGGCTCTTCGTAATGCGGTGATCTGATGGCTTGGGTTACCGAGGAAGAATATCAGGCAGCCAAGCAGGTGAGAGCCTACGAGTATCTGCAGACGTACCAGCCGGGGAGACTGAAAAAAACACGGACAAGAAATGAATGGCAGCTTCAGGACCATGACAGTTTTAAAATTAACGAGATCACCAGCAAATGGCATTGGAAATCCAGAGATATCGGTGGAATGTCTGCCCTCCGGTTTTTGATGCAGGTAGATGGCATGGGATATACGGAAGCCGTAAAGAGCTTGTGTGAGCAGACGCCTGTGTATGTTCAAAGAGAAGAACCAGCGCCCAGAAAGAAGCCCTTTTCTTTGCCTACACCCAATGACAGCTTCTACCAGGTGCGCAGGTATTTGAATCAGAGGGGAATCCGGGATGATGTGTTGGATTACTGTCTGCAGATCGGAATCCTGTATGAGAGCGCCCCCTACCATAACGCTGTTTTTGTTGGAATGGATGAACAGGGAGAAGCAAGGTATGCATTCCTACGGGGAATCTATGACAACCGGGGAAAGAGTTTCCGGATGGAACAGGAAGGCAGCGAAAAGCAATACAGTTTTTGTGTTCCGCCCCTTGGGAAAAGCTGTCGGTTGGCAGTATATGAAGCCTGTATTGATGCCCTTGCCCATATGACGCTGGAAGATGGACGGACGGATAAGTATCGCCTATCTTTGGGAGGTATTGCAGCACCAAAAGAAGGAACAGAACAATCAACGAAGAAGATGAAACGCCCAGATGCATTGGAACATTTCTTAAAAGAGCATCCGGAGGTGACAGAAATTGAAATCTGCACCGATAATGATTTTGCAGGGCGATGGGCGTGTGCACAGTTAAAAGAGCAGTATGGGGAAAAATATGCGGTGGTCTGTAACTTGCCGCGGAGGGAAGGAGCTGATTATGGAGACCTGGCAAAACAGGCATGGGAAAAACAGCAGAAACAGAGAAGGGAACGTGGGAGGTGAAGCGAATGGAAGATACCATAAAAATAGAATTGTTGACACCACTGACAGGAACATTTTTTCCAAATGAGATGGAACAAGAGTGGGAAGAAGAGGATTACAATGATTTTAAAGAAGAACAGATACTTTTTGATGGAGCAGATTTAACGGAGTATACCTCTGCGATTCAGGAAAAGATTGCAGAATACAGCCGTGTCGGACATGACGATGATAAGACAGATAATCTGATGGATTATTTTGACGGAAGTGCTGCCATTAAAGAAAAGGTAGTGTCCGCAATTCCATCAGTGAAAGAAACGGATGGTGTGTTATATGGCTGTACAATTTTAGAACTAAAGGAGTATCTGGAAAAGGAAGAATTATCGGAACTGTGTGAATATCTCACTGGGCAGTATAGTGATGGCTGGGGAGAAGGATTTGAACAGCAGGAAATTCAGGTTGATGGTGGGGAACTCTACGTCCATTTCTGGCAGCCAAATGCTTATCTTTTTGAACAGGTTAAGCCGGAGGTACAAAAGCAAAGTAGGAAACTAGAAAAGACACGTCCGAAGATGCAGCTTGTGGGACAGGATGGAAATGTGTTCTCCATTCTGGCAAGGGCAAATAAACTGCTTCAGACAAATGGGCAGGGACAAGCGGCGAAAGAAATGATTGCGCGTGTCCAGAAATCAGAGAATTATTATCAGGCGCTTCATATCATCAGCGAATATGTAGAGACGGAACTGAGCGAAGATTTTCAGAAAGCCACTAAATCCCAAAAGAAACGTGGAAAGGAAGAATGCCGATGAAGTTAGAATTATTTATGCCGCTTCAAGGAAAGTTACTGGAAAGGCAGGGTTCGATGTTAAATGAAAAAGAATTGTGTGCATATGAGAAAGATGTGAAAGATATTCTGACTATCTCCCAAGCATTTTCCTGCTTGCAAGATTCTAAAGAGTTTTTGAAATCGTTTGAGGGAGATGCAGAAATCCCGGAAAAGATTGTAAGTATGGAAGTGAAAGCAGAGGTCGGGAAGGACGCCTTATATGGTGTGATGCGTTTTCAATGCAGACAGGCACTTTCTTATTCTGAAAGAGAACAATTATCCCAATATGTGGATTTGCAGTTTGATAAAGTGAAAGTTGGGTATCTGATTTCTGAAGCCATGGAGACATCGGCAGGGAAGATGCAACTGAAACTTTGGAATCCTTATACATCAAATTTCTGGATTGATGGAGAAAAGCCACCAGAGTTTCCCAAATACAAGATTACAGAAATCGTACATCCTGTTTATCCCAAACTTCATAGAATCCGGGCTTTGCGGGATGTCAATGAAACGGTAAAGGAAGGCGATTTGGGAGGTTACGTGCAACGGGAGTGGAATCTTTCCCAAAGTGGTACAAGCTGGATTTATGAGGATGCAATTTGTGAGGATCTTGCCAGGGTACAGGGGGATGCAAGTTTAAGACATCACGCGAGGGCAAGTGGAAAATCGTTTGTTGCAGGAAAAACAGAAGCAACGGATTACAGTCAAATCAGGGGATATGCTTATGTAAAAGATGCGCAGATCAAAGACCGGGCGATTGTATGCGGGGAGGCTATTGTGGAATCCTTGGGAATAGCCAAGGCATTTCCAGTGATTACAGGAGAAAGTCGTGTACGAGGACAAATGCATGGTTCTTTTTGGGTAGAGGATACTTCAATATCCAGAGGGAAACGACTTGTGAATCCATCAGAAGTGAAACAGAGAATAGAAACAGATTTAAAAAGTAAAAAACAGCCAGAGCGCTGATAAGAAAGGATGATGCCTATGGAAAATACTCTGCAGTTAGGGAACTTATTGAAAGAAGGAACATACCCGGAGGAATATACCGGAGGGAAGAACTGGACAATTTTACATGGAGATACGCTGAAACTGGTGAAAGCATTTCAGCCGGGAATCTTTGATGCAGTCATCACCGATCCGCCTTATGCGTCCGGGGGAACAAAACAGAATGAGCGAAATCGCACGACCAACCAGAAATACAGCAGTATGAAAGCGGAAAATGCCCTGCCGGATTTTGATGGGGATAATAAGGACCAGCGTTCCTGGACCCACTGGATGGCAGAGTGGCTCTATGATGTGCGGAAAGCCTGCAAGACAGGCGCACCGATCTGCCTGTTTATTGACTGGAGACAGTATCCATCCATTACCGATGCACTCCAGTGGGCAGGCTGGATCTGGAGAGGAACCGCAGTGTGGGATAAGGGAAACTCCCGACCTCAGAAAGGGCGTTTCCGCCAGCAGGCTGAGTATATTGTGTGGGGCAGTAATGGCCCCATGCCAATTAACCGCCCAGTGTCCTGCCTTCCTGGGGTGTTCCGTTATGGAAATCCTCAGAATCGTATCCATGTAACAGAAAAGCCTCTGCAGCTTATGAAGGATGTGATTCAGATCTGTGAGCCGGGTGGAAGAATCTTAGACCCGTTTGCCGGAGCAGGAACAACCATACTTGCAGCGGTGGAGGAAGGTTATGAGGCAGTAGGCATTGAAGTGACCGATGCTTATTATAAGCTGGGCAGTGACCGTGTGAAGTTTGCACTGGAAGCAAAAGAAAACGAAGAGTAACGAGGGCATCCACATGGATGTCCAAATTTATTTCTGAAGAAGAAAAGTGCATCCACGTGGATGCAGGAAAGGGGTGAGGCGATGGAACAGGCGATGGCCTATGTGTGTTGTTCTGCAGAAGAGAGCAGAGTGAAGGTGCAGCGATATTGCCGGAAGATTTATGAGTTGGGATATGTGCCCATTTGTCCGAGGTTTGGATTTCTTCCTTTTTTGGATGAAGGAGAAGCCGAAGATTTGCAGGCATACAACCGGATGTCCCACTTAATCTTAAAGCGGTGCCGGATGGTGGTGGTCTGTGGAAAAGAGGTTACTGGAACAATGAATACCGATATCAGTACAGCAGACCGATTGCATATCATTTGCACCACATTAGATGGATTGATCAAGATTAAAGAAAAGGAATCATAATCGATTCTGCATGGGGGAGTCGATGGAAATCGGTGGAACTGGTTTTGCAAGCATAGCGTTTGGATATCCAAACGCACTTTGGGGAGAACCCCAATCCCCCGATCATTGAGAAAGGAGAGAAGTGAAATGTTTTTTGCAGGAATGGCTCTTGGGGCAATGGCAGGCGCAGCCTTTGGCATTGGACTGATGTGCTGTGTGGTTGCCGGAAAGAGAGAAGATCAGCAGATGGAGCAGATGCGGATACGCAGACAGAAACAGGGAGAACCAAAACAGATCCAGTTCCGAGATATGGAAGGGACAAAGCGGTTCATCCTTTCGGATGGGGAAAGTCTTTGCATGATGGCAGAGGACGGAACGAAAGAGATTGGGCTTTGCCGCTTTGTGGATGAAAAGCAGGTAGATGTGAATGGGCAGGTCTGGGAGATCGGGGAATTCCTCTGGCAGATGGAACGCAGGGGAATTCAGGTGTATCCCTTAGAGACAGCAGAAAAGAAGAAAAGGTAGGTGGTTGAATGAGAAAACGAAACCATGTAGTTCCTGTCCGTCTGAATGCGAAAGAACTTCGCCATCTGGATGGGCAGGTAGCAAAGAGTGGACTAAGCAGGGAGGAATTTTTACGTTCTCTGATCTTAGGCGCACAACTGCAGACAAAGCCCTGTGAGCATCACGCAGAACTTCTTAGAAAAATCGCGGGGCTTTGCAACAATGCGAACCAGCTGGCTCATGTCGCCAATGGAACAGGGATGGCAGGGGAAGCCAGCATACAGGAAATGCTTCGGATTTCCAAAGAGACCTGGCGTCTGGTGAAAGAGGAATGGTAGATGGCATATA
>ERZ791934.2019-NODE-2019-length-15196-cov-8.102899_pt1 | contig 15196 bp, 10 predicted proteins | sample MGYA00510125_ERZ791934 | MGnify/ENA primary metagenome ERZ791934 (study PRJEB30046, sample SAMN00993240) | human gut metagenome | study: EMG produced TPA metagenomics assembly of the A metagenome-wide association study of gut microbiota in type 2...
GGGTACACGCTGATCACGCGGACGGACGCGGCGGAAGGCGCGGACAGCTCCGCCCTCTTCGTCACGCTGAAGAATCCGCGCCGGGTGCACGCCTACCTGCGCGGCGCGGCGGACGGCCGTCCGTACATCCTGAACCATCATGTCCTGCGCATGATGGGCCTCTCAAACGACCCGGGCGACAGAATCTTCAACGCCTTGCTCTTTTCGTTCGGGTGCATCGTGGTCGTAATCATCATGGTCGGCTCGATCTTTCTCATTTACAATGCCTTCAGCATCTCCCTGAACGAGCGCACCCGGCAGATCGGGATCCTCGCCTCCGTGGGCGCCACGTCGAAACAGCTGCGGAATTCGGTGCTCTTCGAGGGGCTCTGCATCGGCGCGGTCGGCATCCCGGCCGGCGTTCTTGTGGGGCTCGGCGGGATCGGGCTTGTGATCTCCTCCGCCTCCCGTCAGTTCGGGGATATCTTCCACACCGAGATTCCCCTGACCATGCATGTGTCCGCCCTCGCGATTGCCGGCGCGGCAGCGGTCAGCCTCGTCACGATCCTGATTTCGGCCTATATCCCGGCCAGGAAGGCCTCTAACACGCCGGTGATGGAGTGCATCCGCCAGACGAACGAAGTCAAAATGGAATCCCGGGCGGTGAAAACGTCGAGGCTGGCGGAGCGTGTCTGCGGTTTGGAGGGCACCCTTGCGCTGAAGAATTTCAAGCGGAACAAAAAGCGGTACCGCAGCATCGTGATGTCGCTCATCCTGAGCGTCGTGTTGTTTATCTCAACGAGCGCCCTTGTCGCCGACTTGAAGCGGATGTCGGAAGACGCGAAAGTGGTCACCGACTACGACGTGGGCTTCGGCGCGCAGGAGCTGGACGACGGAGAATTGCTGCGGCTCTATGACAGCCTCGAAACCGCCGGGGGCGTCACCCGGAGCACCTGCCAGTCGGTGGTGGAATACGCCTGTACCGTCCCGGCCGGCATCCTCTCGGACGATTACCGGGAATATGCGGGGGTGGATCCCGCGGGGGAACCGGTGAAGCTGCCGATGGAGCTCCAATTCCTCGACGACGACGCCTACCTGGAAATCATCCGCGGGCTGGGCCTGCCGGCCGAAGAATACGCAGGGGAAAACGCCAGGCTCATCGCCGTCGCGAAGATGCAGGACCGACGTGCGGAATCCTTAAGCCAGCTTCGCGGCCTGTTCGCCGCTCCCGCCGCGGACGTAACCATCATTCCCCTGTCGGGCGGGACGCCGAAGACGGAGCTCGGGCGGGAGGTAAGCCTTACCTTTGTGGAATTCGTTCCTCCGGATACGCCCCCGGTGATGGGGGCCTCCCCGCAGCAGCCGTATGTTTTCCAGGTGATGGCCCCCTGGTCGCTCAAGGAGGCGTTCATTCCCTCCGGCAACCCGGTGGACGTCAGGGTCAAGGGCCTGACCTTTCAATCGGAAAACCCGTCCCGGTCGGCGGCTGAAATGAAGGAGATCATCCGGGCGGAGGGGTTGATGGTCCCCTATCTGCTGCTCAACGCCTCCGAAATGCTCGAGGAAAACCGGAGCTACATCTTCGTCGCCAACATGTTCGCCTATACGTTCATCATCATGATCTCGCTGATCGCGGTCGCCAATGTGTTCAACACGATCTCCACGAACATCAAGCTGCGCAGGCGGGAGCTTGCCATGCTCCGCTCCGTGGGAATGTCCGACCGGGACTTCAACAGAATGATGCGGTTTGAGTGCGTGTTCTACGGCGCGAGGGCCCTGCTTTTCGGGCTTCCCCTGGCGGCGGTGTCCTCCTGGCTCATCCACAAGGTGATGGTCGTGGACCGCGTGAAGTTTACGCTGCCGTGGACGAGCATCGGGATCAGCGTGTTCAGCGTGCTGCTGGTCATATTCGTAACGATGGCTTATGCCGTCGGCAAAATCAAAAAGGAAAACATCATCGACGCGCTCCGGGACGACATAACCTAAACGGATGCGAAAATCGGGGGGACGGCTTCTGCCGCCCCCCCGATTTAATCTTCCGCCCCGAAAAATGGGCCGAACACTACAAAAAAGTCCGCAACGAAACCGTTGCGGACTTTTGTGGAATTGTAAGAAGCACCGGGATATCGGTTCTTTTTTCCATATGGATCACCTGACCTGCTCCTGAAATCGTTTGTCCGGAGCGGGACGCTCGAATGGATATGCGACTGCGCCGCCCCATTTCGCGTCCTTTCCGCGTCCGATTTTTCACCTCTATCATAACCCAACCCCGTTGGCATTGCGACGGGAAACCCGTGGCAGAAGTGTGTCAGCCCTTTACCATTTTCCCGGAATGCTTTATGATAAGAGCATCGGTATTTAAAGGGGTGCTTTTTATACCGCAGACCATCTCCCTTGCGGATGACGAAAAAAAGATCCGCGACCTGATTGAAACCTTCCTTACGGAGGAGGGTTTTTCGGTCAGGACATTCCCGGACGGGGCCGCCCTGCAGGCTGCCTGCCGGCAGTCGATGCCCGATTTGGTGATCCTCGACATCATGATGTCCGGCGTAGACGGGTTGAGCCTCTGTTCCCAACCGCGCCAGGGCGAAGCCGTTTTTGCCGCTCGAACTGGTGGCGCGGGTACGCGCTGCTGCGAAGGGCAAAGAAAGCGCCGTCCGCTGCCGGCCCTCTCCAGGAGCTTCACTTCGGGCCGCTCTGTCTCTCGCCCGCGTTCCGCACCTCCACGCTCTGTGGTGAGCCGCTGCCGCTGATGGAATCCAGCTTCGATAAGAGCCCGGATGACGATCTTTCGGAGCAGGCCGCCGTTTTTCTGCGAAGCGTCAGCCCATTGGTAAAGAAAATGGGCGGCAGCGCCAACATTCTGGTTTTTCAATCCCGGATGCGGGTGGTCTATGCCGCGACGAACAGGAGCGCGAAGCGCTCACGCCGCTCTCCAACGCCTGTGCCCAATACATCCGGTCCAGCGCTTCCCTTAGCAGGCGAGGCGGTTCCACTGGAAACGGCGGATGGCGGCGACTACCTGGTCTGCTTCTATGGAGTACCGAGCGGGTCCATGCTGGTAAAATATCTGATCACCTACTGCCCGATTTCCGAGATCGGCGGCTGGGTCCGGGATGCGTCGGTCCTGGTGCTCGTCATTTCCTCGCTCTTTGCCCTGCTGGCCCTTGCGGCGCTTTGGATCACCGCCCGCGGCATTACACGGCCGCTTCAGCGGCTTTGCCGGGAGTCCGAGCGGATCGGAGGCGGCGGTTTTGAGGAGATTGCGCAGTCTTTCCCGCTGTTGGAATTGGAGGAGTTGCGGCTCGCCATGAACCGGATGGTGCAAAAGCTGAAATTGTCGGACGAGGCCCAGCGAGACTTCTTCCAGAACGTATCTCATGACCTGCGCACCCCTTTAATGTCCATCGGCGGATATGCGCAGAGGATCGAACGCGGACTTTTCCGCAGCCCTGGCGAGGCCGCCCACACCATCCTCGAGGAGAGCGCCCGTCTCACCGACAGGGTCAACAGCCTGTTGACCCTGTCGCGCCTTGAAAGCGGGCAAAACGGTGCGCTCGGCCCTGTGCGGATTGCCGGCCCGGTGGAGGACTGCCTCGACCGGGTGAACGGCCTCGCGATTGAGGAGGGGATTACGCTTTCCTTGCCTTCCTTTGACCACAGCCTTTATGTGGAGGGTGAATACGAGCTGGTCTGCAAGGTGCTGGAAAATCTGCTGACCAACGCAATCCGCTACGCGAAAAAGACAGTGACCATGTCGGTGACCGCTAAAACGGGCCTGATCTCCATTACGGTATCCGATGACGGCGAAGGTATTTCCGAAAAGGATTTGCCGCATCTGTTTGACCGCTGCTACAAGGGGAAGGGCGGCAACTTTGGCATTGGGCTGACCATCGCGCGTTCCGCCGCGCAGAATATGGGCGGGGAGCTCAGGGCGGCGAACCTTCCGGCCGGCGGCGCCGTTTTCACCTTGGTTTTGAACGCCGCCAAACGGGATGAGCATGGCTGGCCGCAGTAAATACCGCGTTTTTGGGGCGCCGGATGTTTGGTAAATGGCTGCCGCAGAATGGCCACAGTTATGCCGTCGTTTTTCCAGGGGCGGCTCCTGTATGATAAAAACATCATAAAAGGAGGCTACCCGCAATGAAGAAGAAACGGATTTCCTACCTGTTGGCAGCGTGTATGACCATATGCCTGTTTTTCTCAGTTGCACTGACAGCATGCGCATCGTATGAAAAAAGCGCGTTGATCGAAAAGGAACAACCGGAACTCACAGAAGAAACGAAACAACTGATTTCGCTGTATCAGAAAAGCCCGACAGAAGAAAATTATCTGAATCTGCGGGACGTTGTCATCAAGAATTACAACGCTGTTCTCGCGAGAAAAGAAGAAAAGCTGTCCGAACTGCGGGGCGAGGCCGCGGGCAAGCCGGGCGGTGAGAAAATCATCTCTGAAATGGAAGAAATCGTCCGGATATGAGGACGTGGGATTCCGTGTGATCCAGGTGCTGCATGGCAAAGAACCGGAACAAAAGGTGGAGCTTGCAACCCTGGCGGCGCCTGTTGTAACGGCAGCAGCCGTATCCTCTGGCGCGATCGAGCTCTCCTGGCAGCCGGTGGATGGAGCGAACGAGTACCAGATTTTTGAATATGTGAAAGACACGGGATTGCTTCGCATGCTGGAACGGGTACATCGGCCACGGTGGTAACCCCTCAGTCCACCATAAACTGCGCGGCGGTCCTGACAGAACGCAACGCCGATATCCAAGTTACGGAATATGAAGGGGCGGCGCACACAGAGGTTCCTGAGAAGGCGTATCTGGAAGACGGCTTGATCAACTGGCTGATTAACGGGTAAACAGATGCTGTTTATGCAGGATATGGCTTGCATAGCGGAAACATGGAATGGGCTTAGGAGTCATCAGAATCAGGCATAGCAATACAGGGCGCCGATCCCCCAAGCTGGTACCTTGGGGGGCGGCGCCCTGCTTTATCCGCTCAAAATAGGTTCGGCAAAGAGCTGCCGGACGAAGGCCGGCACGGTCTACAACATCTCGATTTCCAGATCCTCGGGCCGGATATAAATATCCCCGGCGGTGTGATAGCTTTGACAGTTGGGCGGGCTCTGCTTGCAGCACAGCCAGTCGATCGGATTGCGGATCGTCTCATCGTTTGCACCTGCCGACCGCCCATGGATAAAGCTGGAGCGCAGGACGGTGGGGCTGAAAAGAGGGTGCGCGGTATCCGCGTCGGCTTCCAGGTGCAGGTGGGGAGCCATCTTCAACGACCCGGTGTTGCCATAGCGGCCAATCTGCGTGTCCTTGTTGACAGCATTCCCTTTTTTCACAAGGATACGCTCCAGATGGAAATACCGCAGGACGAGATCGACGCTCCCGCCGTCACGCCCCTGCGCTTGGGGATACACAACGGCGACGACGTTTCCCACCACCGAATCCGTCCCGGTATCCAAAACCGTCCCCTCCCCCGAGGCGTAGACGGTCCGCTCCCCTCGGCTGCTCACCAGGTCCACGCCATAGTGGACGAAATGGAATCTGTCCAGATATGCCTGCGTCTTCATGCTCGCGGTGAGCAGCGCCTGATTGATCGGCAGAATCAATTTCTGGCTCAAAGCGTCCCCTCGCTTTCCGGGATGGGCTCTTTAGGTGCAAGGGCCTCCAGCGCGTCAGAATAGAGGTTGGGATCCAGCTCGCGGTATGGGGAGGCGTTATCCGCCGGCGTGAGCTCGAGAAACCAGCCTAAAATCTGCGGTCCGGGGATGCGGATATAGAAATAGTTGGCCGAACTGCCAAAATAGGCCGATTCGCTCTGGCTCCTGCTGGAATTGGATGAGTTATGGCGGAAACCGAAGATGCCGCCCCCGCTGGCCTCGTGGTTTTCCATATACTGCCGGCTGGACTCGGATTCCTCCTTGCTCGATTGGATCCGGATGGTGACGTCCTTGGCGACCACAAAGCCGGTGGGGAAAGCGGGCAGCACATAATCGAGCTGCTTGTTCGCGCCGTCCACCACGGCGTCATAAGTGACCAGCGATCGCAGACGGCTGGCCACATTCTGCCCCGAGGCGCTTATCGCGCGGATCTGATCCTTGGTCAGGCCGCTGCTAACCCGGATGTCCGCCAGACGGAAATAATGATCGCTGAGCTTAAAGAGGGTGGGATTAAACCAGCCTCCCCGGTCAAATGTAACTTTCTTAATCCGAAAACCAATCTCAAGTTTTTTGTTCATGTCCAGTTTTTTCTGGTGTTCCTCCGCGCTCTGCTGGGAGTGCGAAGCGCTGGCGGACCAGAACCAGCCGCCCACGCTCCAGCTGCTCTGGCTGGCGCTGGAGGAGCTGCCGCTGCTGGAAAAACTGCCCGTTTCGTCGCTCTTAATGACGACGTCCATGAAGTTCTCGTCCGCCGCCCCATCTGTCGCCGTCATCAGGGATGCGTCCGGCACCTGGTCGCCCTGCCTGTCGGCTTCGGAAATGGTGCCGGTGACCAGCGGGGCGAGAAAGTCCAGATCCGCCTGGACGTTTTGGATCTGCTCCTCAAGCCGCATCTTTTGCAGGCGCAGGTCCTTGACCTTGGATTCCGAGTAGGCCATGCGGGCGTCGTTGAGCTGCTTCATGTCCTGCTGGATCTTTTCCTGCGCCTGACAGGATTTGAGGACCCCGTTCACCACCTCCCCGGCAATCCCTTCGATAAGCCCGTAAATGCGGCTCTCGGTGGGGCTCAGGTTTCCCTCGCCCGCCTTTTGGATCTGTTCGATCACCGTCCGGGCCTTGGAGATTGGATCCACCGCTTCCTTGTAGACGCTGACGACCGCTTTGATTGCTGAGACCGCCCCCTCGCCGTACTGGGCGATCAGCTGCTGCTGGGATTCGGAAAGCCGATGCTCGCAGGTTCTGATCTCGTTTTGTAACCGTTCCTGTTCCTCCGGAGGCACCTCAACGACAGTTTGTTCGCCCAGCTGCTCTTTAAGGCTGCGCAGGTGCTTCTGCTTGGCGCGGTAATCCGCGACGAGGCTGTCGGTGGCCATGGTCAGGTCCTTGGGACTCAGGTTGGGACGCAACGCCCTGAACCAGTCGCTGGGCTGAAACTGTACCGGATAAACGTCCGTGGATCCGTCCAGAGAGCGGCGCAGGCTGGAGCGCATCTTCTGTTTTGTGCTTTCCAGCGCTTCAGAAGGCGATGAGACATTGAGGAAGCCCAGAATGGTAAGCACCTCGTGGTAGTGCCCGCGCACCACGGCGTCGTTGTAAAAGTTGCTGACGATCTCCTCCTGGACCAGCCCCTCGGAGGAAAGCCACCGCGCGTAGCCATCCAAATCGTCCCGCGCTTTGTACTCCTCATAGGTTTGATTCTTGACGCTGTACCACTCGTTGCGCCGCTCGAGGAACTCGTCGTAGAGTTCTCTGGCCATCGCCATGCGGGAGAGGGTTTTGCGCTCGCCGCGCACCTCATCCTCCACGGGGGTCATCAGCCATTCGCGCAGGTTCTTCTGGTCGTGGACGAAGCTCCTCAGCGCTTCCAGCCGCGGCACATAGTTGTTGATCACCGTGTTGAAAACGGTGGAGAGGCGTTCCCCGTTCGGCCCCTGCACCACGGGCGAGACGTCGAAGAGCTGGTCGCTGAGCAGAAATTCCGCCTCCTGCACCGGGTAGGGCTTTGTCAGGGTGCTGTAGCAGTCGTCGGTGTTGTATTCATAGGTGTGGGCGTTGAGCGGGCGGGCCGGGAATTCCATGACAAAGAGCTGGTTCCCCGCCCCCAGCAGCCTGTTGACGTTGTCGTAGATGACGTTCATGACGTCGGCGGACGAATTCTCCTGCAGCGACTGCAGGATGCTTTTTTCAGCCATATTTACGCTCCTTTCAACAGGGGGAGGACAACATCGGTTCGATGATACTTTGGATATAGTCGAATGCGCTTTCGGCATTCTTATAATTCTGGAGCTGACTGCCGCCGGTTCCCGCCGCCTGCTTTTTTATGTAGTCTTCCAAATTGGTTACGCTGATTGGAGTGGTCACTTCTGTAATTCCTGATTCTTCGCGGATTTTTTCCCACAGGCGGAGCAGCGGAAGGATCTTGTTCCAAGAGAATTCCGCGCCCTGTGTCGTCCAATACAAAACACTTCTGAGCAGTGAGAAGCGCGCGGCCTCGCTGACGGTGAAAACCGCAAGCGCTTTGCATTTCTTATCTGCGTGCTCCCCGTTTTTAATCAAGTTGTTAATGGCGTCTATCAAGTTAATCATGGTAATTTTCACTTCAGTGTCCACGGGGATTATACTGTATGATATCGCCGCGTTTTTGCTTACGACATAAAGGGTCTTGGGGTCAATCTCCAGGCTGACGGATAATTTATCGCTCTTGAGCTGCACCTCGAAAGTCCCAGTCTGCGTTTTCGCCATGTTCATCAGATCGTCCCACTGTTTGCAGAAGTCTTCTTTTGAGACTTCTTTATCTTTTACCACTGTATCTAGGCAAATCACGACCATACTCAAAAAATGCCTCCTTATCTCATTTCCGGTGGGCCCATCGGTACCTTTATCGTAATTTGGTCTCCATGTTTTGTCAATTATGAACTTATTTGTCAAATTGTTTCCAAAAAATATAAACTTTGTCAATAAATTGACATCATTTTAAAACCTCGTTAAATTAAAAGAACCCGGAGCGGAAGGCCCCGGGTGAAACGAGAAAAGGAGACGAATTTGATGAGAGACATGCTGACGAATTTTGCACTTCTGATGGAATTGGCCCGTGTGGATCCGGAGAAGCTCAGCCGCGTGCTGGAAACAGATCCCTCGCTCATTTCTCGCTGGCGCACCGGTTCACGCAGGCCAAACGCCCGTTGGCGGCGCAAGCTGGCGGACTATTTTCTCGACGCGTGCGGTAATGAAGTCCGGACGCTGCTGGCCGAGGCCGTTCCGCTGGGCCTGGCACAGGGTATCCCGCCGCTGCAGCTCTTGGAGCAGTGGCTCGGAGAAACGGGCGGATCGTGGGAGCACCGGGAGGAACTGCTTTTTTTGTGCCGGAGCGGGCGCTTACGTAGGAAAAACCAAGCGCGTCCCCAGCACCTTTTGGGTGCGGGAATGCGCTCTGGGGACGCGGTGGTGCGCAATCTTTTGGGGGAGTTCCTTGACTATGCGCTCACGCAGACGGGTTCTGGACGGATCCTGTTTGCCTGCCCAGAAGGGCTGGAGCTATTTACGAGGGACGAGGGCTACAACCTCCCCTTGCAGGAACAGCTGCGCCAGGTACTGGAACGCGGCAAGCAACTGCAAGTTGTGCTGCGCACCGACTACCGGCCCAGCGACGTTGCGTCTGCCTGCGGCCCGTGGCTGTGGGCGCATCTGATGGGATACATCCAGAGCTATTATTACGACGACTTTCGCCTGCTGGAGCATGAAAAAATCCTGATCGGCCTGCGCGGTAGGCTCATGATCCAGGTGCGGGTGGAGGATAACGGCCCAACGGCCATCATCCGCACCGACCCCGCCGGCGTGGCCGAGGTGGAAGCACACTTTGACGCCTGCTTAAAACGTTCCAGGCAGCGTTTTCGCTACAATTTTTTCTCCGAGCCGCAAGACTTCCTGCGCGGCGCGGTGTACAACCGGGAAAAACCGATGTACCTGATTCAAGCGCTTCCGGATCTGGGGATTCGGTGGGAAACCGTCGCTTTGCGGCTGGAACCGTGCGAACTGGCGCTGCTGCAGCGCCAGTTTGGGCTTTTAACGATCTCTCTATGGGAAATAGACAAGGAGGCTGAGGTTCGCCATATCTTCTGCGCGGAGAGCATTGACGAGACTTTGGACAATGCGCGGCACCTCTGCCGGCCCTTGAGCGCCGTCTGCAAAAGGCGGATCTACCTGGATACGCAGGAGCTGGTGGATCAATTGGCAGCGATCCGACGCGCGCTGGAACAGCGTCCCCAATACAAGGTCTGTTTTATCCCGCGGGAATGGTTCGTCCGTATCAGGATGGAGATCGTGGTATGGGGGAACGAGGCCGCCGTCGCCTGGATTGCCGCCCGGCAATCCGCAGCCTGCCGGGATTATCCAAACGTCGCCGCCCTGCACGGATTCTGCGCGACCGTATGGGAAAAGATCCCGCCGTCGCACCGTACCCGACGGGCGGCGGAGAAGCGGCTCGATCGTTGGCTTGAACGTGCGCGAAGATTTGGTTTCCGTATCGGCCTTTGATGTACATCAAGGCGATTGCAGTACAAGACCTCTATCCCGCGATTTAGGTTGGCCTTTGCCTTAAGCAGCACGGAACACCTCATCAGAAATAACGGCTTTATGGATGCCGGCATACAGATGCCGCCCCATGAAGCCATTATTTTTGATTTACAAAGCGCTGGTACCGGCTGTTTCCAATCTTGCATCAAACCTGATGCTGCTGCATGCCATTTCCCTAAATCATCGTTTATTACTTGCCACAAATTGCGAAAGTTGCACCCACAAGAAACGGGGTTTCCAGTTTCGAAACTGGAAACCCCGTAATCCCATTTTGTTGCTCACTTTAATGCCTACGCATCCAAATTGGGCTAATGAAAGAGGATCGGACTCTCGACCTTACGGATGCGAACCGTACGCTCTCCCGAGTGGTCCGCAAAGCGGGCCCTTTTATGAACATACCGTGTTGCTGTAACGTACGGAACAACACAAAGGCTGTAGATACCGCCCGCGCATTCCTACGCCAGTATCGTGACATTCGGTTCGGGCTTCTACATGCCGTCCTTGCGGTGCAGAGCGGGCATCCCGTCGCTGATGCACTGTCGCTTTCGACTGGCTGGATAAATTGAATCGCCATCTCGGCAAAGGTGACGCTATTTTCCTGCTCCGCCGTTTCAAGCCTGTTTGACTCAAATTATTTTTGCTTTCTTTTATTATTCGTCCAAAGCTGAATCGCCCCTATGAGCTGGTCCACGTCGATTGGCTTCGAGATGTGGTCGTTCATGCCGGCGCTGTGCGCCCTGCCCACATCGGCGGCGAAGGCGTTGGCCGTCAGGGCTAAGATGGGGATGGCGCGCGCGTCCTCACGCTCCAGGCGCCGGATGGCTTCTGACGCCTGATAGCCGTCCATCACCGGCATTTGGATATCCATCAGGATGCAGGCGTACTCCCCGGGAGCGGATGCCTGGAACCTTTCCACCGCGATTTGCCCGTTTTCAGCCGTGTCGGCCAAGAGGCCGTGCATCGCCAGCAGCTCCACCGCAATCTCACGGTTGAGCTCGTTATCCTCCACCAGCAGCAGCTTTTTGCCCTCCATGCGGGGGCGGCGTTTCCCGGCGGGGGCGGCCTGGACGCCCAGGCGGTCCTGGCGGCAGAATTTGCGGAAGGTATGTATCATTTTGGATTTGAACAGCGGCTTTGTAATAAAGGCGTCGGCGCCCGCAAGCCGGAACTTCTCCTCTATCTCCGAGTAATCATAGGCGGAAATGATGACGATGGGCACATCCGGGCCTACCTTCTGCCGAATGAGCCGGAGCGTCTCCAGCCCGTCCATGCCGGGCATCATCCAGTCCAGTATCACGGCGAAAAAGTCATCCGCCGCCTCATGGGCCGCGACCACCCGGCTGACGGCCTCCCGGCCGGACAGCACCCAGCTGCTGCGCATGCCCAGTTCATTGAGTATTTCGCAGGCGCTTTCACAGATGATCGGATCATCGTCCGCCATCAGGACCGGCAGCCCGGAAAGCGCTGCGGTATCCGCCGTCTCCTCCTCACACAAATCGAAGGAGATGGTGACGATAAACTCGCTGCCCTCCCCCGGCTTGCTCTTGACCTCGATGGTGCCGTTCATCATGCGCACGATGTTCTGCGTGATCGCCATGCCCAGGCCCGTGCCTTGAATATCGCTGGTTTTCACGTCGTCCGCCCGTGAAAAGGGTTCAAAAAGATGCGGGATAAAGTCCCGGGACATCCCGATGCCGGAATCGGTCACACTGAAGGAATACTGCCCCTTGCCCTTGGCAAAGGATGGCATCTCCTGGATTCGCAAGCCCACCGTCCCGCCATCGGGGGTATACTTGACGGCGTTGGACAGCAGGTTCACCAGGACCTGCTGCAAGCGCCCGCCGTCGGTCACCACCTTCTCATGCCGGACCCGTTCGGCGTTGACCTGGAGCGTCTGGCGCTTCTCCGTGGCCAGGGGCCGGAACACCTCCATCACATCCTCAATCAAATCGGCGAGGGAAACCGCCTCAGGCTCCAGGTCGATTTTCCCGCTCTCAATTTTGGACATGTCCAAAACCTCATTGATGAGGTTTAACAGGTGACGGCTGGCGATGTTGATTTTCCCCAGGCAGTCCCGCATCTTTTCCGGGGAGTGCAGGTTGGCCTGCGCTATGACCGACATGCCGATGATGGCGTTCATGGGGGTGCGGATATCGTGGGACATGGAGGCTAGGAAATTCGTCTTGGCGTCGTTGGCGACGCGGGCCGCCTGGCAGGCGGCCTCCAACGCCTGCCGCTGGCGGGATTGCTCCTGCCGCTCGGTGGTCATGTCCAGGCCCACGCTGTAATAAGAGGGGACACCGTCCCAGCTATCCTCCGCGCTGACATACCGGAAGGTGACGGACACAATCTTGGTCACCCCCGCGCGGGTGACAATCCGCCGCTCCACCGCTGTGGCCTCGCCGGTTTCCCGGGACTGGCGCATGACTTCCTCGGCATAATCGATGTCATCTGGATGCACATAGGTGCATTTGGATTGCAGTTCCTGCTCAAACTGCTCTTTTGTATAGCCGATGATGTCCAGGTATTCGCCGCCGTACCAGAGGATTGTCCGCAGATCCCGGGCGTCCACCCGCGCAAACCCGCCGTGGACGCTGTTGAGCAGCGCGTCCCGCTCCTGATCCTTTTTCGCCAGCTTATATTCGGCGCTGAAGCTGTCATGGGACAATTCCAGCCGCGCCCGATGGCCCTCCCAGTTGATCTCCAGGTCCTTGATGATAAAGGTGCGCTCCAGGTTCGGGTTGTAGAATTCCCAGGTGTAAAACGTCTCGCTGCACAATTTGCCGTTGGTGCAGAACGGGCAGGGGGAAGTACGCCCTTGGATCATTTCATAGCATTTGCGCCCCACCAGCTGGTGGGCCTGGGCTCCCAGCACCTTGCAGGAGGTTTGGTTCACATACAAAAGCTCATAGGTTTCCATGTCGCTCACATAGGCGTTGCCCTCATAGGTGTCCAATACCGAACGAAAACAATGCCGCTGCTGCCGGTACAGCCGGGCCTGCTCCTCTGTCTGCGCCACCAGATCGTCAACGCCGGTGAACTCAGCCTGGAGCACCTGCGCCCCCATCGTCTCCTCATTTGCTATCGTCCCCAAAAGCCGCGCATGGCAAAAGCCGCCTCCCCGCTGGGGCAGACGGACGGTCAAAGACATGCCGGGGCCGCTGTGCGCGGCCTGCAACGCCGCCCGGCGGATTTTTGCAAATTCGCCGGGCAGCGGCTCATATAGCTGCTTTAAGCTGCCAAAGCCCTCCCCCGCGGATGCCGCCATACAAAAAAAGCTGGAGTTTCCCCATAAAATCGTCAGGGGGTCATCCAGCAGGCAGCGGATTACGCCGGCCTTCAAAGATTCAATTCCCGCGGGGCAGCCCGCGGGCGCGTTTTTTGTGCTTCTCGCCCTTTTATCCACTTTTCTAACCACCTATTTGGGAGCAACGCCCATTTGAGCCATTGTGTTCACATACCGTTTTATTCTGTTTTGCTATCAGTATAGCAAAAAAAACCGGCAATCGCAATGGGTTTTGGAGATTTCGGACACCGCGCCCCCGCGTGGCCGGAGCAATGGGCAGCTACCCTTTCAATAGGACCTTGAACGCCGAACCAGCCCCCGGCCGACTTTGCACCTGGATTTCCCCGCCATGGCGCTCCACAATCAGTTGGACCACGGCCAGCCCCAAGCCGGAACCGGGGATCTGCTGGGAGCGGGAGGGGTCGGCCCGGTAAAAAGGCTCAAAGATGTGGGGCAGCGCGTTTGCCGGGATACCCGGGCCGTCGTCTTTCACCGTGACGCTGACTTCGCGTCCCTCCCGCCCCAGCGTCACGGTGACCGCCCCGCCGGGGTGGTTGTACTTGACGGCGTTCTCAATCAAGTTGGCGAACGCCCGGTATAGGAGGTCGGCATCCCCCCGCACCGGCGGCGCCTGGCCGCCGACGGACAGCGTTACCCCGCATTCCTCCGCCCTGCCGGAAAGCTCCCGCACCGCCAGATCCAGCACCGGGCGCAATTCCACCGTCTCGTCCATCGGCACCTCCTTTGGGTTCGCCAGGGACAGGAGCCCGTCCACCGTCTTGATGATGCGCTCCAGGCTCTCACCGGTGTCCGCCATGAATTCCCGGTAGTCCGCTTCCGACGGGTGGGGGGCCATCTCCAGCACCTGAAGGGCGGATTTTATGACGGCAAGCGGGGTCTTTAGCTCATGGGCCGCGCTGGCGGCAAAGCGCTTCTGGATGAGGAAAGACTCCTCCAACCGCCCCAGCATCCCGTTGAAGGATCGGGTGAGGGCCAGCACCTCCCCCTGGGCGCCCGCTTCTGGGACACGCCGATCCAGGTGCCGGCCATCGATTACCCCCGCGGACGCCGTCAGGTTTTTGAGCGGACGCAGCACCTGCCCCGTGGCCAGATAGGTGGAACCCACGGCCAACAGCGCTATCAGCGCCATGGCCAAAAGGGATTGGGCGGAAAACTTTTGGGATGCCTCCCGATAGAATTCAATCGGGGAGGCCAGCGCGTCGTCCGGCCCCGCGCCCTCCTCCCAGGCGGGATCCACCTCCACCAGACCGGACTCGAGCAGCGCGGCATAGTCCCCGTAATAGGCGCGCGCGGCGAACAGGGAGTTGGTGGTCAGCAGTAGACAGGCCGAAAGCAGGATGGCGGCCACAATGGCTGTCAAACGGGCCTGCAAGGTCCATGTTTTCAAGATGAAGCCTCCTCCGGGTTTTGGATGCGGTAGCCTTGGCCCCGCTGGGTGATGATATAGTCTCTGGCCCCCGCCTCGTCCAGCTTTTTGCGCAGCGAGTGGATGTGGAAGCGGAAGGCATTGGAAAAGGGGTCGGCCTCGCTGTCCCAGGCGTGCTCGATTAGCTCTTCCGCGCCGATCACCCGCCTGGCGTTTGTCAGCAGGTATTCCAGCAGCGCGTACTCCTTGCGGGTCAGTTCCACCGGCGATTGGCCGCACCAGACTCGCCGCGCCGCCGTGTCCAC
>ERZ791934.2022-NODE-2022-length-15161-cov-3.202039_pt1 | contig 15161 bp, 13 predicted proteins | sample MGYA00510125_ERZ791934 | MGnify/ENA primary metagenome ERZ791934 (study PRJEB30046, sample SAMN00993240) | human gut metagenome | study: EMG produced TPA metagenomics assembly of the A metagenome-wide association study of gut microbiota in type 2...
CAATAGTCGTAGGGGCTTTTTCTGTTGCCAACACTCGACCTATAATCGTAGAATCAGTCACGATATTTCCTCCTTAAAACAAGTGCAGAAACATTTCTGTACTCATGTATTTGCTCTTTACAAAAGACTCCGTTAGGAAAACTGGATATAGGTGGTTCGCCCATCGTTTATCTGTTCCGTAACAGGTTGGAGTTCTCTCGTTTATCAGCGTGGCACTTAACAAGTCGATTTCATCACTATCTATACCAACACCGTATTCTTCGTCCATCAGAATTTTTTCGACCTTAATTACACCATCAAACGGAGTCCGGGTGTGTCTCTTGTCTCTAATTCTTATGTACCAAACACCAAACTGAACGTCTCCTAAAAAAGCCTTATTCTCGTAGAGAGCCACCGGGGTTCTGTGAAATAACGGAAGATCCGCAATGTAATTTGCGTTGGGTTTTCCAGTATGGTCTAAAATGCTTTCTGGATTGAAGGACTTTGATACACCAATGACCCAGCGGTAATTGTGCTTAATTTTTTGTAGTTCTCGGAGATCGCCTCTGCCTGTTTTCATCGGCTTGTATTCCCATGAGCCATCCTTGAGCAGATAGTTGTTCTGATTGATTCTGCCGGCTTTCACGAGTTCAGCGACCATTTCTTTTTCAGACTGTATCATATAGTCTTGGATGCAGGCTATACCACTATCCTCAATTTTTCCTTTCCGCTTGTCCTTTGGCATCGTATAGGGAAGGATGGCAGAAAATTCAATTCCCAATCGCTTTAATTCTGCACTTTTATTCAGTTTGACAGTTTTTGCGGCGAAGAACTCCTCATCACCCCACCCGTCAGCATTACACACATTAGGCAGTGATATTACAAGCCTTCTGTAAAATTTCTCGGCGTGCATTACGCCATTTACTCGCTTACAACAGCCGACACCAACTTGTCCAGCAATAACAGGGTAGACCTGCTTATTGTAAGAAATGTCATCCACTTTATAGGCGTGTCGTGAACCATCTAAAAAGTAGCTTATAACAGGAGGACTACCTGCTAACTTTTGGGCATAGTCAGCAAGAGGAACTGGCTTTTTGTGACGTATTGTTTCACCGGACACTTGCCACTTCATGATCTTACTGCCATCGTCATCATAATCGAACGATGGCATACCAATGGTATCGAACGAATATTTTTCCGTGTTATAGCTTTTTCCATTTGTTTCTTTAGCTATAATTTGCATTATTTTTGCCACATTCGCCACCTCCTCAATCAACAGCCATCTTCGTCAAACTCGACCTTAATTGAATTGGCATTGCAAAAAGAGTTGATCTTTTTCATGGCAGCATAATTGGGCTTTGATTTTCCCCGTTCCCAACGGTTTACCGTTGAGAATGACACACCAATTTCTTTTGCAAAAGATTCTTGGCTCAGGTACGCAGTCTTTCGGATATATTTGATTCCCTCAGAATAGTTCATAAAATCACCTCTATAGTGCACGGGGTAAATACAATTACAAACAATACATTGTAGAAGAAATGCTATAATATTGCAATAGTAGTGCCATAGATTTTTTCTTGATTGTAGAAAAATCCCATTAAAATCTTTATTCGAGAAAATGATTCCCATATGCAGTCCGCTGCAGCAATAAAAGCGAGACAATAAGCTGCGGGAGCGTCCTATGACGCTCCCGCGGGTATTTCATTGTTTATGCGGCGCAGTATTTGAGGTCAGCCCATGATGCCGATTTTATTGCCGTTCTCATACATATCCTCGGCGTACTCGACATGGTTAGGACCCTGGCTTTCTATCCAGCCGAAGCCAGGAACATAGACCATATCCTCCGAGCTGTTATTGCTGACTTCCAGCTCCGGCTCTGTGGGCGGTGCCAGCGCAGGATCTTGCTCTGGCTTCGTGGGCGACATAGGTTCCTGCTCCGCTTCGGGTTGCCTTTCTGTTTCTGGGACGGACACAGGCGGCTCATCGGCGGTTACTTCCGGGGCAGGCTCTGTCTCGGATGCTTTGGCCGTTTCTTTCTCTGTTATTACGGTCATCCCCAACTTCTCTGGCTCTGGAAGCATCGGCTGTGAGGCGGTTACGGTGGGTTTTGGGTCTGGCGTAGGTGTTTTCTCGACCGTTGTACTTTGAGACGACACAGCGGCACACAGGGCCAGACAGGCGGTAAATGCTGCGGCGATGATGATACGCTTTTTCATTTTGGCTCCTCCTCTTTGCGTGTAAAACGAGCACCCAGTCTCCCGGTTTGGCAGGAGGCTAAGCGCTCGTTTTTATAGTTGTTCAGTTCCATAGAGAGCTGCCACGCCAGCTCAAATCCGGAGATAAAGCTGTCAATGGAAGTGTCTTCGGCAATGCGGTCCTTGGCATCGATAATCTGGAGCACCAGCCTACGTTCCGGCTTCTCCAGCACCTCAATCAAAGCTTTGTGGCAGTCCTCTATTTCTTGCCGGGGTGCCGAAAGCTCCGGCGGAGTGTAGAAGCAGTCATATAGTTCTTTGATCAGCTTGTATTTCATGGGCTTCGCCTCCTTACGGCACAAACATATACCACACCTTTTGCGGAATAGCTATCAGAACTTCAGAAAATTATCCAGAATATTTGCCGCCTGTTGCAGTTCACTCTGGGTGGCCTCATTTGGCATATCTTCGTCCTTTTGTACCTTGTGGGGCAGATAGGGTTCATAGTTCTGCCTGGTGATTGTCGGGCGGTAGTGTCCCAACATCTGCGCCAGTTCTTTGGCATCCGTGCCGTTCTTCAGAGCGAGGATGGCACAGGTATGGCGGAGATCCACATACCGGATGTGGTCGATGCCCGCTCCCTGGATGATCTCGTTGTGCATACGGCGCACCATCTGTGGCGAGAAGGGCTTCCGCGTGGCCGGGTGCATGAACATGAGTGGACTGCTGGGGTGCTTACTGTATTCCATGATTAGGAGGTCGACCACCTCGGGTGTAAGAGTTATGGTTCTTGTCTGATTGCCGTACTCCACCAGCTCTCGCCGTACCACCGCACGGTTTTCCGCAATGGTCAGCGTCCGACTTTCGATATCAAGGTCGCTCCATTTCAGGGCGATGAGCTCGCCTTGGCGTAGGCCCGCTGTCAGCGCCAGCATGAACATGGGCAGATAGCCCAGACGCTCGGCGGCATCCAGATAGTCCTCCATTTCCAGAGGCGTCATGATATTCGCTTTCACCGTCGTGGACTTGCGGTAGCGGAATGCCTTGGCAGGATTCTCTGTCAGGAGGCCGTCCCGGATGGCCTGGTCCAGACACTGCTGGAGCAGGCGATGGATGTGCCGTATGGTTTCCTCGTTTAGCCCTGGGTAGTCAGGGCTTTCCGGCCTGTGGCTGCCGAAGCGCTTTCGCTCGTCCAGAAAGGCACCGACTTTGGACTCTGTCAATTCAGAGAGTGGTATATTACCCAAACCGGGGAGGATGTGGTTTTTGAATACATAGTTGTGTGCCGCATAGGTGGTCGGCCTGCTTTGGTGGCTGTCGTAGGTTTCCTGCCAGAAACTAATGTATTCCCGAAGTGTCATATTCCCACCTCCATGCACTGGCGCTGCAGATCACGAAAGGCCACCCATGGGAGCCTGGCCTGTTTGAGTATTTTCTTGTGTAAGTAGTAAAACTCGTGGAGCTTGTACGGCGCTCCGGTCTTGGCATTGAGGAACACATGGGGCGAGTTGGTTTCCGGTATCTGTAACAGAAGGTGTGCCGCCTTGTCATTGAGCGTCAGCAGGCGCTGCCCTTTGAGGATGTAGCGATAGCGGACATGAAAATCGGCCCACGACAAGGTGATCAGTTCACATTGCCGCAGACCGTTTGATAGTCCTGTATAGATGATGGGAAGTACGCCGAGCTGCTCGGCTGTGTTGAGGTAACGCTGAATTTGCCCCAGACGCAAAGGGGCGGACTTGTATTCCTCCGTCTGCGGCTCCGGGCAGAGCCGCACCGGGTTGAATGGGATGAGTTGATCCTGAGCCGCTTCGTCCAAGCATCTCCGCAGGAGCAGATGGACGCACCAGACGCTTCTGGCGCTGAGTCCCTGGCTCCGCAAATCGTCGTGGAAGTCGGTGACCGTCTGTTCAGTCATGTCAGTCAGTTCGATGCTTCCGATGCCGGGGATGATGTGGCTGTAAATCAGGTTGCGGTACCCGCCATCGGTGTTGCCGTTCCATTTGTGTCGGTTGGTGGTAAACCACTGGTCGCACCATTGCCCGACCGTCAGGGTATTTTCTTTCTGCATATTATCGCCTCCTTTTTGGCAAACGAACAATACCACAGAAAGCAGGAAATAGCTACTGAAATCAAGAGAATAAATTAAAAGAGGACCGGACGCATCCGATCCCCTTAAGTATGCTCCGTAGAGACATACCGCAATTCACACTTATAATATACTACGAATACCGCGAAAAAGCAAGAATTATTTACTCTTAATGAATTTTCTTAGAGCTGCAATCTTGGCATTATTATCTGTGCGGATAATCTGGTTGTACACGCTAATAGGAATTGCTTTTCGAAGCTTTTCTGTACATTCCACAAAAGAGGAAATCAGACGCTTCATATCATTTTTGGACATTTGGAGCAACGAAAGCTGGTATACAACGAGCACCAAGTAGTCAGTGACAGTCTCAAATGTTAATCCAGAAACACCCGTAGCATTTGAAATCGCATTACTCACTTGCTTATCAATATTTCCGGTACGGAATCTGGTATCGAAGATAACATCGTTATGAGCAATTGCATTACGTAGGTCTTTGGTTGCATATATAAGACGCTGCGGCATTAATGCACTGTTGTCATCCGATTTTCTAATTCCGATTTTTGCAGAAATCGCTTGTCTACACGAGAAATTCAGGCAAGAAACGAAGTGACCAAATTCACCCAGACTCAGCAACTCAAAAATTGCCCAAATCGGAAGATTCACATCCTTATTGAGATAGTGCTCTGCAATTTTATTGCCATTGCCAAAGGCATCTGTTTGAACCTTGTAGATACGGTTACGCAAATCCAGCCGACGCTTTAACTCCCGCTTATACCTATCCTCAGCCTGCTTGCGTTCTTTGGCATCTTTAAAGGTCTTGCCGGAGGTGGAGAACATCTTGTAGTTATCCAAAAGCTGGCTATATACATCGATAAAGCTATCGGAATTAACGGTTCCAACAACAGTTTCAAGAACATAGTTTTTCAGGGCAGTCTCGATCTGCATAACAAACGGGTAGAACAAGGCCTTCAACTGCGCATCAAATTCATATATGGCAGTCAGTTCGTCAAAGCTTGTATATGGGATGATATTTGTCGCCTTGTTGATATAGCGGTATCCCTTGTACCCGTGGTAGTAACCGATGTTCATCAACTTACGCTTTTGAATAGAACCATTAATCGCAATCCCTTTTTGATCGCGTAAATATCGCATCAGCGCATCAGTTGTTTTGGGATGTTTTCCAGACACACATCACCCCTCCCTTCAATTAAAAATATGATAATATATTCGCTTAAAATAGTCAATTATTATGTTTTGAAGGGTTGCTAAGTTTTGTGGGTGATCTGCAAATCGTCAGATAACTTGATGCAGACTTTACTTTTTTGTTTATGCGGCTCGATTTTTGAGCTGCTCTCTGCGACAGATCTATCCGTTGCCGGGATCAAATCCGGTCGGAAGCACTTTTAATATACAGAATTCAATCCCACACAAATCCCAAAAGACGAGAGCAGCGCCTGAAACAAACAGGGCAAAAGAGTTTCAAAGAGAAACCGCAGGAGCGCCGGAAAGCGCCAAAGATGGCGCAAGAGGTCTGGCTGAAGGTTTAGACACGGGTTTGGGTGAGCATTTTCAGACATTCGAGTCTCACACGCCGGACCAAACACCGCCAAACAGGGCTAAAAAGCGTTATAAATTAGTAGAAAGCTGGTTTTTTGCTCCGCCATTTTCCGCTGATTTATTAAAATCCCAAACGCGGAAACATCCCAAAGACGACCAGAACCTATGTTGGGATATCTTCGATCATAAGTTGCTCACCGTTTGCCTCCTCAGAAATGGCCAAAAGTTCGCCAGCAATATCCGGGTTTTTAAAACGAAGCACATCCGTATCTTTTCTACCAAAAGCCAGAAAATCCACACTGCCGTACCACACAATGCTTTCGTCAATAATTGCATATCGCTGCTGCAGTTCTTTGTGCGCATGAACTGTAATGCCAACCTGCTCTATCATAGCGATTGCTTCGCGTACACTTTCTTGTTTTTGGGAATCGTAGTTATCCGACCCTTTGGTGTGGATCACGATATCAACACCGGAATCAAATGCTTGCTGCAAGAGCGAGAGCAACTTTACGATTCTTCCTTTTTGCAAATAAGGACTAACGATGACAATGCTCCGGGCAGCATCGATCAGATCCTGCTCAAAGGAGGCCATAGCGGTATGACCATCATAAATCGTGCTGATTGATTTGTCCGCGGCGCCGAATTTGACCTGATACCCCAACTCCGCATATCCCTTCAGGCGTTTATGATACATCCTCTCCAGCGTAGGAACATGGATATCCACGTAGTCATAGATACGGACTTCGTGTTTTCCCTCATAATTTCTGTGGAGGCGTCCCGCATACTGCGCCAGCGTGCCTTTCCACGATATGGGCATCGCCAGAAGCAATGTGTCCAGCCGCGGGGAATCAAATCCCTCTCCGATATACTTTCCGGTTGCAACCACTACGACATCTTCATCGTCAGGCACATTCTGCAAAGCGGTCATCTTTTCACGCTTCTCTTTCTGCTTGTCGCTGCCGATAAGCAGAAAAACATTTTTGACTTTATCCGACAAACGACTGGCAAGCAGTGCAGCGTGTTCCTTTCGTTCGGTCAGCAGGATCGGCGTTCGCCCCTCCTGAATCAGATTCAAGGTATCTGTCACCAACAGTTCGTTTCGATTTTCATTTTCAACGACTCCGGCATACATATCCTGGATACCGTTTGCAGCCGGCAGTCTCATGCGGGTAAATCTGGGGATGACGAAATGAGAAAAGGTTCGTTTTTCTGCCTGACTTTTGGCATCTACTAAGTAGCGGACAGGACCGCACTGCATGAAGATGATCGGATGATGGCCGTCTTTACGCACAGGAGTGGCAGACAATCCGTAAACATATTTTGCTTCGACCGCTTTGAGCACACTTTCAAAGGTGAAGGCTGCCACATGATGGCACTCATCCACAATGACCATTCCGTACTCCGCTACAAAGGATTTGACCGTCTTTTCTTCTCCCTCAAACAGAGACTGCATAATGGCAATATCGACGATCCCGCTACGGGTATTCTTTCCGCTGCCGATCTGACCAATCAGGTGGCGTTTTTTCTTCCTGCCGCGCTTCTTTGGCAGTTCTGGCAACACCTCGTGGATATCCAGAAATTGCTCCAATGATGATTTCCATTGTTCAAGCAATGCGCTGGACTGAACTAAAATCAGAGTATTGACTTTACGCTGTCCAACCAAATATGCACCGATCACTGTTTTTCCAAACGCGGTCGTTGCCGAGAGAACACCCATGTCTGCAGCAAGCAAGGCCTGCGCGGCGGGTTCCTGCTCCGCACGAAGCGTTCCGTTGAATTCCACATCAATACTATGTCCATAGGTACGGTGCTCTTCCAGAACAGCGGGCACTCCATATTGGTCAAACATATCCAAAAGAACTTCCATGTCCAATATAGCTGCCATCTTCATATCCGCAATCCAGCACACGCGGTATCCCATATACAAATATGCGCATCGCCTGTTTGGAGCGAAACTCCGGATTTGGAAAAGCTGCAAGCCGCTTAAGCGCATTCAAAGCCTTTTGAGAAAAACCTTTCTTCTCAACATAAATCAAATTGGATACTGCAAGTGTTACCTGAATCGGAAAATCTCCGCGTGTCAGCTTTTGCCGGGTTTGCTTGCGCTGCCAAGGCACTTGCTTCTCTGCGGCGTCTACTAATTCACCCATATCGCCGTTACGGCATAGCTTCTTCAAACACTCTTCCAACTGTTCCGACGTGATTTTAGGAAGAGAAGACAGAAATGCCCACTGGTCCGGATAGGGCACGAAACTATCATCCACAAACAGGGAATTCCCATCCTTTTGCGCCTGTCCCTGAAATGGCAGCGCGATCAAATTTCCAAACCCGCCTTTGGGGACAGTATCCTGAGAGGGAAATAATCGGTCATAGGAGGAAAAGGACAGTTCGTGTCTGTGCGCCATCGTCCGGGTCAGCAAGCTGGTGCCTAAGCGTCGGGCATCGGCAGCGGTAACAGGCGCAGAGAAGAAAAACCATACATGGGCACCGTTCCCGGAGCGGGAGCGCTCTACCGCCGGGACAAGCCCCATGTCCTTGCAGCATTTGCAGAATGCGGTCACATCAAGCTGCCAGTTTTCTTCGTCAAAATCCGCTGTCAACAGCCAGGTCGTGTTATCTTCCAGCATCGGATAGATAGCCGCCACATCTCTGCACAACGGATCACGGCCAATCAAATGTGCTTTGACCACCTCGGCGGTAAGAGGTTTGAACTCACGATTGGGGCACTCCGGACACTTGTGCTTCTTTTTGTCGCACAGACCATGCACCCATTCATTTTTACAGACGGGCGTATATCCGCTTTTTCCTGTCTTGGTGCTGTGGTACCGGCGTGCATACACATCTTCCCGACCTTTGAATACAGAGAGGAAAAGTTCAATTTTCTCCTGTGCGGAACTGTGTGCATGAACAGGGGCGGTATGCGCATCCTTTAGCGCACCGCTGCACCACAACGGTTCAGAGCATACCGCCCTCTTACCTCTGCCGTCCTCACAGAGGATAATAGGCTGGCCTCCGTCTAAAGAAGGGAGTATCTCAATGAGCGTGTATTCCTGTCCATTGATCAGTGCCTTTTGATTCATACACAGCTCACCTCCGTCACAATTTTTACTTTCTTTTGTACTTTGTTTTCCTGCCGTTTCCGTCCTGATAGATCAGGCCCTCCGCGACCATGCGTTTCAGAATTCGATTAGCTGTCGCCTGGCTTACATCAAGCAGCTGATCCACATCGCTGCGCACGATATGACCATTTGAACGAATGAAGTCTAAAATCAGTTTCTCATCACTTTTAGGCACACCAACAGGCATCTCTGCTTTATTTGAAGTGCTGTTTCGGTTTGGAAGCGTGATTTTGAACGCGTTGCTCGACACCTCGATTTTGGGCTTTACCTCTGCCCCGGCATATGCCTTCATAATTTTAGGCATACCGGTACCGTAGGCTTCAATCAACCGCAAACGATAAAATATTGCGGCCAGTTTTGGATTTCGGCAAATAGAGAGTCCCAGCATAATATCATCCAGTTCAATGCCTGTAGGCAGTCCGCCTACAGAAACAAACTCGATCTTGTCATTATACACGCTGACAAGTGTACTTGCACTAAAGGAATAGTCCCTGTGCACCAGCGAGTTCAGCAGAGCTTCACGAAGGGCTTCTTCAGGATAATCCCGTGCGTCAATTCGATACAGCCCATCGAAGACTGCCTTTGTCTGGTTGCGCATATCCAGATAGCTGTACAGTTCTTCCATTTGCTGAAACAGCGAACCACCGAATTCTCTTCTGTCCTGAAAAGCGCCTTTATCATCTCCGGCAAAGGTTGCTGCCTTGATTGTACTGGCACACTGATCAGACAAGAGCAGCGCCACATTCGAGTAGATTCCGTCTGATGTGATCATTCCAAGGGTCTGCATTTTCGCAGAATCAAATGGAATGCTTTGTTTTTCAAATTGTCTTTTGGCCGCTTCGAAGCTAAGATTCTGTTCCAAAGCGCGCATGGATTCGAAGCTGTCACCATCTGTTTCTTTGATCATTTTTCTGATTGCAGTATCCGAAGCCGGGCCAGAGGACGTTCCATTTCTGACATAGACCCCGCTTGGCTTCAATCCCTTACTGCTCAAATAATACGGCCTATCCGTTCCTTTTTGAATCATCACAGAAACGATATCTTTGTCAGCGATACGCTGAGTGTCATAGTGTACGAACATAGTCACATCAGGCTTGATGGAATCCCGAATCATATTGTTCAGCTGCAAAGTGACCTGGTCGGCATTTTCCACGCCCACGACGCTTCCATCATTGCTGACGCCAATGTACAGAGTGCCGCCTTTTGTGTTGGCAAACGCAATAACTTCCTTGCAGATATCTCCCACGATCTCAGCTTTGAGTTCGACAACTTCGCTTTCGGCAAACAACATAATATACCGCCTCCTTTTCTTAGTTGTCATTATAATCATTCTTGTCTTTCTTGTCAATTTCTAATCAACTGACAAGAAACATTTTTATGATACCCTAAATGAATTCCGAGCAGGGCTATTTCATTGTTTATGCGACGCAATTTCTGAGCTGCTCTCTGCGGCAAAAAACACCCGCTGTTGGAGGCAAACCCGGTCGGAAGCACTTTTAATATACAGAATTCAATCCCACACAAATCCCAAAAGACGAAAGTATTTCTTGAAGCGAACAGGGCAAAAGAGTCCTAAAGAGGAACTGTTCAAGTGTCGGAAAGCGTCAAACAGGGCGTAAGAGGTCTATTTGAAAGTACAGACATATTTTTTGGGTACAGCACGTATATTGGACCCGTTTTTTTATCATCAGTACTGCGGCTGATTTGGGCGATTTAGAGCCGGTTACAAAACGATTGCTCGAAAATCCGGGTGATTTTGCGCAGGCGCTTACGCCGTTTTATGGAGAAGAAGTTTCCGATTGTTTTAAAAATCTTTTCACGCAGCATTTGCTGATTGCGGCGGATTTGGTAAATGCCGCAAAAAGCCAGGAAGCCGCGAAAGCAGAGGCGGCGCGCAGAGCTTGGTACGCGAATGCGGACCAAATCGCAAAATTTTTGTCAGAGATCAATCCTTGCTGGCATGAAGCCAGATGGAAGGCATTGCTGTATGATCATCTGGAAATGACGGAGAAAGAAGCCGTGCTGCGTTTGAACGGAAAGTATGCGGAAGATATTCAGGTGTTTGACAGTATCGAGGCAGAAGCTTTGAAAATGGCTGATTATATGTCACAGGGAATCATACGGCAATTCTGTTTCTGCTGACAGGAGCGAATCCATATGGATGCAGGCCTGCGGTGAGTAGTGTGCATGCCGCAGGCGAAAACAAAAGCAGAGCTGAGGCCGCTGACTCTCCCAAAGAACTGATATTTAATCATCAGCCTGTTAGAGGCTTCGTGCCTTTGCTTTCATGCGGAAAAAGATTCCCCCTCGCCCCTTCTCATATGGGAAGAGGCAATGGGGAATTTATCAATTTAATCATATTCATTCATGGATATGTCTTTTTTTGTTTCTTGGGATGCTTTTGAAACACAGCTTCATGTTTTTATCAGATGCGCGTTGATGCTACCTACCAGTCCATAAATATCAATCCACGTTTACGTCTCTTAGAGGAATACCAGTTTAAGAAATCTGATCAAAAAGCGCATGGAGCTTGTCACAAGGCAACAGGAATTGCTTCTGTTTCAAAACATCATATTTGTCCTCGCAATAGGTGGCCAATAAGTTTCCGTTTGATAATGCCTGCAGTTCAACAAAATAAGGATTTTTCAGGGGGACAGGGAAGTTGGCCTTTTTTATTTTACCGCTTTCAACATCAATCGCATAGAGAGGACTTTCCTTTTCTTTCAAGGTGCCGTCGTCATTCACATTGCTTTCGATAAAGAAAATATAAGTGCTGCTTTGTGCTCCTGAATTGATTGTGGAAATCGCATAGGAAACATTTCCGTCTGCCCCTTTCATGATCAATTCCGTTCCGTTTGACGTTCGTTTGCAAATGTAACTCGTCAGGCTTTCGTAGGTGCGAAAAACAATATAATCGCCGACCAGCAAAAATACCAGGGGCTGTTCCGCGCCAATGATGTTTTCAAATCCCGGTACCGCCTCCGTTTCCAGTAATTTTCCATTATGATCATAGTGATAGAGAAAAAACTTGTATGAGCCGGAAATCCGGCGGCGGCCAAAGCCGTAAATCTCACCGTCTTTCACGGCGAAGCGCTCAATCAACGTGCCTTCGCTATCCGTCCAATCCACGTCATTTTCATACTTTTCACGAATGATCTCTTTTTGGGTTCCATCCAGGTTGTAAATTGTGGCGACTGTTAAGGTTGCATATTCGTTTTTTTCTGATGGCGCCTTCACGACATAGTAGGACAGAAACCGTTCTTCATCCATTTTGCAGAGATAAATGAGGGGGGAATTTAACTGAAACTCGTCCATTACTTCTACCTTGCCGGTACTACAGTCGATTCGTGTCAGCTTCATATCATGCCCGTATTCTTCTTCAAATTGAGAAGTATAGCTTCTCCATTCATATAAATATCGGTCTCTCAATATGACATAAGTTCCTGACCCAACACTCCAATAAGGGAAGTTGGCAGGATATGTTAAAGACGTCTCCTTGTTTGAATCAGCTTCTACCAGTAATTCTTCGTCATCTATTTCTTGCCTTACTGCGTTATATTTTGATTTTATCCCCCAATACTGTTTCCCGATCTTATCCATAATGACAAAGCTGCTGTTGCTTTTTGTAAGTGCATCTTGAAAGACTGAATCCCAATTCAAACGGAATGTGTTACTGTTTGGCAATATAATGCGTTGGTTCTGGAAGCCCTCATTTGTTTGGGCTATTGTGGATTGTTCATGCTCCGGCGTTTTTGATGTGTTAGAACAACCAAAGAGAAACATAAGTAAAAAGATGAGAAGTGTACAAGCTACTTTTTTCATGATGAATCCTCTCATTGTCATAGCGCCTCGTCTGGTTGTAATAGGTCGTGTTTTTTAGTTTAGCCAGACGAGGCGTCATTCCTAGCTAGCCGTTATTCTACCAGACAAACCGTTCTTGCCCTGTTCCGAACCTGTTATTAATAACTTTATTGAGCTTTTCCCAGGTTTTATTATGGTCGCCCGCATTTCCGGCGCCGGGGACGTAATCGGAGAAGTAATAGGGATCCCCCATGAAATATTGATTGTTGGCCCATGTCAGCAGTCCGCTGCAGATGCAGAAGTGTCCGGTTGTTTTATATGGCCAGTTTACTGTTGAGGTCGTATTGTTTCTCATAAGAATAACCATGGGCTGATAATTCTCAACATCCCATTTCAGGCACATATTAAATGTGGTTTGGTTTCCGGCATAGATTTCTTGATAGTAAGATTGGTAGCCCGACGGCAAACGGGCATTTAAATAATTCCTCACCAGTGGCAAGTCCGGATATGTATACCCGATGCTTTTCCAGTAATTCATGATCGTCGATTGCGCAGGAGAGGCCGCTCCAATGTACTTCAAAACAGTTTGAATGGTTGCGGCGCTGCACCAGTCAGATCGCTCTTGCTTATAAATTTTCGGCCACAGTGCATAATCGGGCATTGCAACGCCTGCAACGATAGTGGTTGCCCTAGTCCCTATGCCGGGGGCTGTTAAGATTGCTTTTTGATCTGTGAGAACCACTGGCTTTTCAATGGATGCGCTGCCATTCAGGATCGCCTGTTCCGCTGTCGAGAGGGTGACGTTTGCAAGCTCTGCAGAATCCAGGCCAACCACGGCAGCTTTCTCAAGGAGCCGCAGGCGTTGTTCCGGTGAACTGTTGGGTAAAAGCTTCTCCACCTGTTCGGCAAGCGATTCGTCCGCTCCCACGCTTGTCGCGTCGCCCCTCATAGCACCGTTCATTGCGCCGGTCGCATCCGACGCGCTGACGGAGAAAGCAAGGCTGAAGATGGAGCATCCGATCAGGGCAAGCGCAAATAAGCGTTTTATTGTTGTTTTCATAGTGCTTCTCCTTTCTGAATTCTCGTTCCTGTTTCTTCATGCAATAAGTGTTGTTAAAATCATTCCGTCTCGGGGCCTGCCGTTATTTCCACATTGGACTCACCAGCCTTTCTATGGCTTGGAATTTCGTTCCCATGTATTCCCTGATTTCGAATAAAAAAGGAATTGTTCAAATCCGTAAATAGAAAAAATGATATTGTAAAACAATAATTTCCCCTATTTAAACTTATCATAATTAACAATATAAGTCAACAATATACTGGAAAAAGAGTAATAAATTCTATTGAGCGTAATCTGCCCAAAAGCGATGGGTATCAAAATAATATGTTTAAAGAAAGACTAACAATTTGTCTGTAACATTTGATGCGTCCTATATGCGCAGTCAGGCGATGCCGAAAGCAAGGCCTTTCGCGCCAGATTATTTGTGGCGGCGCAAACCGGTGCGTGAGGATGACGAAAAAGGGGACGGCTCTTTTTTGCTTTTTCATGTTCACAATTTACAAATTGTCTATTGACTTTGGGCTTCAATCCTTTATGATGAAAGAAAACGGAACACGCCTGAAGGAGGCTGCAACATGGCGAACCTGATCGACATAGAGCACCTGTCGAAATCCTATGGAAAAAACAAGGTGCTGGAGGATATTTCCGTCTCGTTTGAGGGGGGCAATATCATCGGGCTGCTCGGCCCGAACGGCAGCGGGAAAACCTCGCTGATTAAGATTATGACCGGCCTGATTAATGATTACGAAGGCAGCGTGAAAATTGACGGCCACAGCCCGGACCCGTACACGAAGAGTATCGTCGCTTATCTGCCGGAAAAAACCTATCTGGCAGACTGGATGCGCCCTGTGGATGCCGTGAACTATTTTGCCGATTTTTACGCGGATTTTGACAAGGTAAAGGCGGTTTCCATGATCAACAGCTTCCGCCTGCCGATGAAGCAGAAGATCAAATCCATGTCCAAAGGTATGCAGGAAAAGTTGCAGCTGGTGCTGGTGATGTGCCGCAAGGCGAGGCTCTACCTGCTCGATGAGCCGCTTGGCGGCGTGGACCCTGCTGCCCGCGCGTTTATTTTGGATTTTATTATGAAGAACTATGCGGAGGATGCCTCCATCATCCTTTCCACGCACCTGATCAACGATCTGGAGCGCATTTTTGACCGCGCGCTGATGATCGGCAACGGGAAAGTGCTGGTCAACACTGCGGTGGAGGAGATTCACGCCTCCGGCAAAACGCTGGAGGAAACGTTTAAGGAGGTGTTCGCTTATGCTTGGGAAATTAATTAAAAATGAGTTTAAGTCGAGCGCCCATTCCGTGATGAATATTTATATCGCCGCCGCGGTTGCGCTTGCCGCAATGCT
>ERZ791934.2027-NODE-2027-length-15132-cov-3.162897_pt1 | contig 15132 bp, 14 predicted proteins | sample MGYA00510125_ERZ791934 | MGnify/ENA primary metagenome ERZ791934 (study PRJEB30046, sample SAMN00993240) | human gut metagenome | study: EMG produced TPA metagenomics assembly of the A metagenome-wide association study of gut microbiota in type 2...
CGGGAGCTGGTGGCAGCGGGATATAAGGAAATTACCCTGCTGGGCCAGAACGTGAATTCCTATGGAAAAGGGCTGAAAAATCCCATTTCCTTTGCGGAGCTGCTCCGGCGTCTGGACGCGGTGGAGGGAGATTACCGGATTCGCTTCATGACCTCTCATCCCAAAGACGCTACCCGGGAAATGATCGATGTGATCGCCGCCAGCCGGCACATTTCCCACCATATCCACCTGCCCTTCCAGTCCGGCAATGACCGGATTCTCAAAGAGATGAACCGGAAATACGATCGGGCCAAATATCTGGAGCTGATTTCCTACTGCAAAGAGAAAATTCCCGATGTTTCCCTGACGTCCGATATTATTGTGGGCTTCCCCGGGGAAACCTATGAGGAGTTCCGGGATACGGTGAGCCTTATTGAAGAGGTGGAATTCACCTCCCTCTTCACCTTTATCTATTCTCCCCGGGTGGGGACCGTGGCGGCCAAAATGCCGGACCCGGTGCCCTATGAGGAGAAGTCTCGGTGGTTTTCCGAGCTGCTGAAAGCACAGGAAGCCATTGCAGCCCGTCGCTGTGCCGAAATGGTCGGCAGGGAAGAGCGGGTGCTGGTGGAGGAATTCAATCCCAAAACCGGCCTTCTTTCCGGACGGACCGATGGCAGCGTCATTGTGGAATTCCCGGGAGAGGTTTCCCTCATCGGACAGTTCGCAGATGTGCGGGTGACTGCTGCAAGAAACTGGATTCTGCGGGGAGAGCTTCTTTCCCCTGGAAAATAAAATCAATTCCAAAATACGGAGGATGTTATCCATGGATATTATTGAAATGACCAGAGAACTGGGCAAGGCCATTCAGAAGGATGACCGTTATCTGAACATGCAGCTGGCTGCCCAGAACTGTGAGGACGACCAGCAGCTGCAGGATTTGATTGGCGATTTCAACCTGAAGCGTCTGGCCATCAACAACGAGAGCACCGGCGAGAATGTGGACGAAGCCAAGATTGCCAAGCTGAACGAGGAGCTGCGCCATGCCTATGCACGGATTATGCAGAACCCCAGCATGACTGCTTATAATGCAGCCCGCGAAGAGCTGGACGGCCTAATGCAGCGCGTCACCGCCATTATCACAAAGAGTGTGGAGGGCGAGGACCCGGAGACTGCTGATTATGAAGCTTCCTGCTCCGGCAGCTGTGCCACTTGCGGCGGCTGCCACTAATGGATTGTTAAGAAAAACGCTGCACGCCGGCTGAGGGGCTGCGGAGAGGGCGGACCCTTCCAAAAGCCATCAGGCGGCGTGCCTTTTCATTATTTTACATCTATATCCGTTTCAGAATCTATTTTAATATGTTGGGACAGAAAGAGAGAGGCATTTTTATTATGAAAATAGCAGTACTGGCAGACATACATAACAACGTAGTTGCCCTGAATGCGGTATTAGACGCATTACAGAATGAAAAATGCGATAAAATCCTGTGTGCTGGTGATATCATCGGAATTGGACCTTATCCAGAAGAAACCGTCAAAAAAGTAATGTCGATTCCAAACTTTGTTGCAGTAAAGGGAAACCACGAGAAATATCTGACGGATGGGATGCCGACTGAATGTCCTAATGATGAAGGAATGGATTTCGAAGAAATGTGTTATCATCATTGGGAACATAAATTCCTTTCGCCGGAATCTATTTTGTTTTTGAAAAATCTCCCTTTTCAGGTGGAGTTTAGTGTATATAACAAAAAAATATCCCTTATGCATTATTGTATGGACAAAGATAACAGATATATCAATTATACCTCTAAGCCGACCGGAGAAGATTTGGAAAAAATGTTTTCGGATAAGCAGCAGGATATTATTGTTTATGGCCATGATCATGATAGGACAATCTGTACCGCTGGAGGAAAATGGTATATAAACAGCGGTTCTTTAGGTTGTCCAGGAAAAGGCAAAAACCTCGCTCGGTCGGCCATCTTGGAGATCGCTGAAAAAGGAGATATAGCCGTCCGAACAATTGATGTTGAGTATGATGTAGACAAAGTGGTTGCAGATATCAATCGAATGGAGTATCCTGCATATAAAATGATTAAAAAATTTTTTTATGGTATAGATGAAACATAAGATGCGAAGATTGTTATGCCGTTAACTGGAAAATTCAGATAACGGAAGTAAATTCTGAAAGTGGAGTGCACAAACAGATGGCTGATCTTTCCCCTATGATGAAACAGTACTTCCAGCTCAAGCAGGAAAACCCCGGGACCCTGCTGTTTTTTCGGCTGGGAGACTTCTATGAAATGTTTTTTGACGATGCGAAAATCGCTTCCCGGGAATTGGATCTGACCCTGACCGGACGGGATTGCGGGCTGGAAGAGCGGGCGCCCATGTGCGGTGTGCCTTTTCACAGCTATGAGACCTATCTGGCCCGGCTGGTGCAGAAAGGCTATAAAGTGGCCATCTGTGAGCAGATGGAGGACCCGGCCACCGCAAAGGGGCTGGTAAAGCGGGGCATTATCCGGGTGGTGACGCCGGGTACCGTGCTGGAAAACAGTATGCTGGATGAGGGAAAGAACAATTATCTGGCTTCTGTCTGTGTGGAAAACGGACAGGCAGGCCTGTGCTTTGCCGATATCTCTACCGGTGAGCTCCACGCCACGCTGCTGACCGACGACGACCGGGAACTGGAACAGCAGGTCTGCGGCGAATTTTCCCGTTTTTCTCCCCGAGAAATCCTGATGAATCCGGCTGCCCTGGATTTCAAGCGCACCCCTGCTTTTATCCGGGAAAAGCTCTCTGCTTCACTGGAATGCCTGTCCGATGAGGAGTGCAATCCCGAGGAATGCCGCCGGCTGGTGCTGGAACAGTTCCACGCAGCCAGCGAAAAAGATCTGGGCGACGGGGGACAGCCTCTGATTATTCAGGCCGTGGGCCAGCTGCTGGGCTATCTGCGCCGCACCCAGCGCACGGGTCTGGAACGGCTGGAACAGATTGAAGTCTATGAAAAAAGCCGGTTTATGCGGCTGGATCTGAATACCCGCCGGAATCTGGAACTGACGGAAACCATGCGCACCAAGGAGAAAAAGGGCTCTTTGCTGTGGGTGCTGGACAAAACCCGCACCGCCATGGGCAAACGGCAGCTTCGCAGCTGGTTGGAACAGCCGCTGCTCAGTCCCGGATTGATTACCCGCCGTCTCAATGCGGTGGAGGAGCTGGTGCAGGACGCCATGTTCCGGGACAACATTGTGGAGCACCTCACCGGGATGCAGGATCTGGAACGGATTATGAGCCGGATTGTCTATGGCTCCGCCAACGGCCGGGAACTGCGGGCGCTGTGGTCGGCGTTGTGCCGTCTTCCGGGCTTGAAAAACGAGCTTTCCGGCGCGTCTTCGGAGTTCCTCAAAAAAGTCTGGCGGCAGATTGACCCTATGGAAGACATTTGTGGGCTGATTGACCGGGCCGTGATGGAAGAGCCGCCTTTCTCCATTCGGGAAGGAGGCATCATCCGTCCCGGCTATTCCGAAGAGCTGGATCAGCTTCGCAGCGACATGACCGGCGGCAAGGGACTGTTGGCTTCCGTGGAAGCGAGAGAGCGGGAGCGCACAGGGATTCCCAAGCTGAAAATCGGCTATAACCGGGTGTTCGGCTATTACATAGAGATCACCAATTCCTATCGGGATCAGGTGCCGGAGGAGTATATCCGCAAGCAGACCCTGACCAACTGCGAACGGTACATTACGCCGGAGCTGAAGGAGCTGGAAAACCGGATTCTGGGCGCCAGCGACCGGGCGGTTCAGCTGGAAAGCAAGCTGTTTGAAGAGCTGCGGAAAACCGTTTCCGCCGAGCTGGGACGAGTGCAGATGACGGCCCGGGCTGTGGCGGCGCTGGATGCCGTTACCTCTTTTGCACAGGTTTCCGTCAACCGGGATTATGTGCGGCCTACCGTCAATATCAGCGGCCGTCTCTGTTTAAAGGACAGCCGTCATCCGGTGGTGGAAGCTTTGCTGCACGGCGCGCCCTTTGTGCCCAATGATGTGGATCTGGACATGAACCAGAACCGGGTGGCCATTATTACCGGCCCCAATATGGCGGGTAAATCCACCTATATGCGCCAGATTGCCCTGATTGTCCTCATGGCGCAGATCGGCTGTTTTGTGCCGGCTTCTTCCGCGGAAATCGGCATTGTGGACGGGATTTATACCCGTGTCGGTGCCTCTGACGATCTGGCGGCGGGACAGTCTACCTTTATGGTGGAGATGATCGAAGTGGCGGATATCCTGCGCCACGCTTCCGCCAACAGCCTGCTGGTGTTGGATGAAATCGGACGGGGTACCTCTACCTATGACGGCATGAGTATTGCCCGGGCGGTGCTGGAATATGTGGCTGACCCAAGACAGTTGGGGGCGAAAGCGCTGTTCGCCACCCATTATCACGAGCTGACGGAGCTGGAGGAACAGCTTACCGGCGTGAAGAATTTCAGCATTGCCGTAAAGAAGCACGGAGACGACATCACTTTCCTGCGCCGGATTGTCCGGGGCGGCGCCGATGACAGCTTTGGTGTGGAAGTGGCCAAGCTGGCAGGCGTTCCGGATAAAGTTGTCCGCCGCGCCCGTCAGATTCTCAAGGAGCTGGAAGCGGGACAGCCCGCCTCTCCGGCAGGAACCGGAAAAGCAGGAAAGAAACCGGCGCAGAAGGCGGAAGCCGCCCAGATGATGCTGGTGGAAACCGCGCCGCAGGGACAGGTGCTCAGCCGCCTGCGGGAGTTGGACGTGAACACGTTGACCCCCATTGAATGCATGAACGAGCTGTTCTCCCTGGTCAAGCTGGCCAAGGAACAGTCCTGAAAGGAGAACCACTGTGGCCATCGAAATTCGGAAAGCAACAACCGCCCAGGAGCGGGAACAGTTTTTACAGGTACTCCGCAGCGCCAATGACCGCATGGCGAAAAAGAATATTGTCCAGTGGCTTCCCTGCCATCTGACGGCGGAAGCGGTGTTCGAGCCGGGCGTGGAGCCGTATCTGCTGTTTATGGATGGCGTCCCGGCGGCCACGGCCCTGCTGGTAACCCACGATTGGACTTTCTGGCCGGAAAAGGAGCCGGGTTCCGCCGTATACATCCACCGGCTTTCCGTGGCGGAAGGCTTTTCCGGTCAGGGGTTGGCGGAGAAAATGCTGCAATTCGCCGCCGGTTATGCCCGGAACCTCGGCATTTCCTGTTTGCGGCTGGACTGCCGCGGAGACCGGGACAAGCTGCGAGCCGTGTATGAAGGGTTCGGGTTCCGTTTTATCGATCTGGTGGAAGTGGACGTGCCGGGCGTCCATCTGTGCAATGCCCGGTATGAATATTCGCTGTAAGGGAAAGGGGGAATTTCCGTGGGAAAAATCAATGTGCTGGATGCCCATGTGGCGGAGCTGATTGCGGCCGGAGAAGTGGTGGAACGGCCGTCTTCCGTCATCAAGGAGATGGTGGAAAACGCCATTGACGCGGGCGCGTCGGTGGTGACGGTGGAGATCAAAAACGGCGGCATCACCTATATGCGCATTGCTGACAACGGCTGCGGCATGAGCCGGGAAGACGTGCCGGTAGCGTTCCTGCGCCATGCCACCAGTAAAGTGGCGGTGCAGGACGATCTGGAATCCATCGGGACGCTGGGCTTCCGGGGAGAAGCGTTGGCTTCCATTGCCGCCGTGGCGAAGGTGGAGGTCATGACCCGCACGCCGGAGGAATCCATCGGTACCCGCTATGTCATTGAAGGCGGCGAGGAAAAGCTGCTGGATGATGCCGGTTGTCCCCAGGGAACCACTTTTCTGATTCGCGACTTATTTTATAACACCCCGGCGCGGATGAAATTCCTGAAAAAAGACGTGACCGAAGCCAATTCCATTGCGGGAGTGCTGGATAAAATCGCCCTGTCTCACCCGGAAGTTTCCCTGCGGTTTCTCCGGGACGGCAAAGAACAGCTCCATACCCCCGGGGACGGAAAGCTGAAATCCGCCATCTATGCAGTGTATGGACGGGATTTTACCAACGGTCTGATGCCGGTGGAGTATGAATACAACGGAGTTCGGGTGTGGGGCTTTGTCAGCCGTCCGGTCAACAGCCGCCCCAACCGGAGTATGCAGCAGTTTTTCATCAACGGCCGTTTTGTCCGCAGCCGTACCGCCATGGCCGCTCTGGAAGAAGCTTTCAAAGGCAGCGTGATGGTGGGAAAATTTCCGGCCTGTGTGCTTCATCTGAACATGGCCTTTCAGGCGGTAGACGTGAATGTCCATCCTGCCAAACTGGAAGTCCGCTTTGTCAATGAGCGGCCGGTTTTTGACGCGGTTTATCACGGGGTGAAATCCGCCCTGCAAAAAGAGGACCGCCCCAAGGAGGTAGTGCTGGAAAACCGGCAGCTGCTCCGTCCGGCGGTGGAGGAACTGCGGGGCGAACAGCTGGCATTCCGTCAGTCCTCTCCGGTGGCGGCGGTGGAAAAGCTCCAGCCCATGAAACTGCCCTCTATGACACCGGCAGCGCCAAAACCCGTTCCGGTACAAAAGCCGGTGATGGTTCCCGAAAAGGGCCGGATGGTGCACGACGACTGGCGTCCCCCCTATCAGACGGCACAGGCTCTTTCTATTGAACCGGAAGAGGAAGAAGTCTCCTTACCGGCAAAACCGGTATTGGAGAAGCGGGAAGAACCGGAACCAATGCCGGGAATTTCCGAAACAAATTCCGTGGAAACCCTGGAAAAACCGGCGGAAGAGCCTGTGGAGAACATTTCTCTGACAGAGGAGCCGGAGGAAGCCCCGGCTTCCCGGTTGATTGGAGAAGTGTTCGGCACCTATCTGCTGATGCAGCAAGGGGAGGATCAGCTGGTACTCATCGACAAACACGCCGCCCACGAACGGCTTTACTATGAAAAACTGCGGCGGGAAGGCGGCGGCCGGGAAGCCCAGATGCTGCTGGAGCCTGCCACGGTGACGCTGGACAAAAACGAATATTCCGCTGTACTGGAATCCCGGGAGCTGTTTGCGCAGGCGGGTTTTGAGGTGGATGATTTCGGCAGCGGAACCATTGCCGTGCGCAGTGCGCCTCTTTCTCTGGACAAAGAGGACGCGGCCAGCGCGGTGATGGAGATGGCGGGTTATCTGCTGTCTTCCCGGAAAGAACTGACCACGGAACATCTGGACTGGCTGTATCACAACATTGCCTGTCGCGCGGCTGTGAAGGCCGGGGATTTCAGTTCCATGGAAGAGCTGGCTGCGCTGGCTCAGCGGCTCCGGGAAAATCCCGGTGTGCGGTATTGTCCCCACGGCCGCCCCATTTCGGTGGTCATTACCCGGCGGGAGCTGGAAAAACAGTTTGGCAGAGCGTGACAGGAGGGAGGAGCCCATGAATACAGAAAAAATTCCCGTACTGGCAGTGGCCGGACCGACGGCTTCCGGCAAGACCGCCCTGGCGGTGGCTCTGGCCAAAGAGCTGGATGGCGAGGTGGTTTCCGCCGATTCCATGCAGGTATACCGGGAAATGCAGATCGGCACTGCCCGCCCTGTTGAAGAGGAAATGGAGGGAGTACCCCATCATATGCAGGGATTTCTCCCGCCTACAGAGAGCTTTTCCGTGGCGGACTATGTGGAGCGGGCCGCGGCCTGTATCCGGGAGATTCACGCCCGGGGAAAACTGCCCATTGTAGCAGGGGGAACCGGGCTTTATATCCGTTCTTTACTGCGGAGCATCCGCTTTTCCCAAATGCCGGAGGACGAAGCTCTGCGACGGGAACTGGAAGCTCAGTCGGAACAGGACCCTGTAGCCCTTTGGGAAACCCTGCGGGAGCTGGACCCGGAAGCCGCTGCCGCCATTCATCCCAATAACCGGAAACGGGTCATCCGGGCGGTGGAGGTCTGCCGGGTGACCGGCGTGCCTTTTTCCGTTCAGTCCAAACAAGCAGCGGAGGGGGATTCCCCTTATCGATATGCGTTGGTGTGTCTGGGATTCCATGACCGGCAGAAGCTCTATGACCGGATCAACCGCCGGGTGGATGTGATGATGGAGCAGGGACTGCTGGAAGAAGCGGAAGGGTTTTTGAAAAGCCATCCCGGCGGCACGGCGGTGCAGGCCATCGGATACAAAGAGCTGGCGCCCTATTTCCGGAAGGAGTGCCCGCTGGAAACGGCGGTGGAAAACATCCGCCGGGAAACCAGACGGTATGCCAAGCGGCAGCTGACCTGGTTCCGGCGGGAAGAGGAAGCTCACTGGCTTTATGTGGACGAACCCGGCGGCCTGACCCGATTGGTGGAACAGGCCAAGGAGATTGCAGTGCAGACGCACATTCTGGAAGGGAGGAATTCTCATGGCGCGTGAACAGCGAGAACAGCGGGCGCCTGCGGCAGTTGCCCGAAAGGCACCCACCGTGCGGCGGGTGGCTTCCGGTATTCTGGCGTTTCTGATTCTGTTCTATATTGGATATCAGATTTGGGCAGCCAACTATGAAAGCCTGAAATTTGAAACGGCTACCTGGGCAACGGCGGCGGATTCCTTTCAAACCACCGGCTATGCCATCCGGAAGGAGACTGTGATCACACAGGATGTGGAAGATGGTGTGGTAGGATACCGGTTACAGGATGGCAGTCGGGTTTCTAAAGACGGCGTAGTGGCGGATATTTACGGCATTGAAGATGCAGCTTCCGCCAATCAGCAGGCGGAGCTGTTCTCTGGGGAAATGGAACGACTGGAAAGTCTGGACAGCAGCGGAGACACCCATGCGGCGGATATTCGCCAGATCGACAACCGGATTGACCAGAGCATCAACGCCCTGATGATGGCAGTGCAGAATCACAATACCGAGGATATGACTTCAGCCCGGGAAGAGCTTACTTATCAGATGAACCAGCGGCAAATTGCTACTGGTGTGAACATTGATATCGCGACCCGTATGCGGGAGCTGAAAAATCAGAAGGCAGCGCTGGAAGAACAGGCCAGTGATGTGCGGGGACAGATTGTTTCACCGGTTTCCGGTTACTTTTCCAGTATTGTAGACGGATGGAGTACCGTTTTCGACTATAACGATGCGCTGAACCTGACAGTGGAGGATCTGGAAAAAGAGTATGAACCCCAGAAAGTGGCGGATCATGCAGTCGGCAAAGTCAGTGAGGAATTCGTCTGGTATTTTGCCTGCGTGACCGATGCCACCACTGCGCTGAAAATCAAGGATGCCGGCTCTGTGGAGTTGTCCATGCCCTTTGCCACCACGGAAAAAATACCGGCGACGGTTGCAGCGGTGAATCAGGCGTCGCCAGAGGACGATGCGGCGGTGATTCTGGCCTGTGATACCATGAACTCTGCTTTGTCCAATATCCGCAAAGAAACGGTACAGATTGAAATCAAAAACTATACCGGCGTGATGGTGAATCAGAAGGCCATTCACTTTGCCGATGTTGAGCAAACGGTGACAGACGCCAACAATCAGGAACAGACCGTGCTCCACAAAAATGTAGAGGGTGTCTATGTCAAGAGAGGCGGAACCCTTCATTTTGTGCAGGTGTTCTCCACCATTACGGTCAACGGCTACACCATTTGCAGCATCGATTTGACAGAGGAAGAGAAACAGCTGTTGGTAACGGACAGGACGATTCAGCTGTATGACGAAGTTGTTGTGGAAGGGAAGGATCTCTATGACGGAAAAGTTATCTGAAGAACTGGAAGCCCGTTGCCGGGCGCTGGAAGAAAATCTGGCGGATATCCGCACCCGGATGACACAGGCTGCCATTGCTTCCGGCAGAAAGCCGGAGGATATCACCCTGCTGGCCGCCACCAAAACCGTGCCGGTGGAAGTGGTGAACCGGGCAATCGAACTGGGAATTACCGATATCGGTGAAAACCGGGTGCAGGAGCTGGACGAAAAGTACGACAGTTTGCTGCGGGATCAGTGCCGGGTTCATTTTATCGGCCATTTGCAGACCAACAAGGTGAAGAATCTGGTGGGTCGGGTCAATCTGATTCAGTCGGTGGACAGTGTTCGCCTTGCCCGGGAAATTTCCCGCCTTTCCGTACAGCGGGACGTGATTACCGATATTTTGCTGGAAGTGAACATCGGCCGGGAAGAGAATAAGTCCGGTGTAGCTCCGGAGGAATTGGAGTCCCTTTTGGGAGAAATTGCCGGAATGCCGGGAATTTTCGTCCGCGGATTGATGGCGATTCCCCCGATTTGCGATGAAAAAGAGCGTTTACAGAATTATTTTTCTTTGATGCATCAATATTTTATTGACATAAAGAGCAAAAAAAGTGATAATGTAGCCATGGACTTTTTATCCATGGGAATGTCCGGCGACTTTGAAGAGGCTATTTTGTGCGGCTCCAACATGGTTCGCGTGGGATCTTCTCTTTTTGGCAAAAGACAGTATGCAGAAAAAATATAAAACAGGAGGTAGTCATCATGGCTGGTATTGCTGACAAGTTTCACAAAATGTGGAATCCACCCGAGGATGAGATGGATTATGAGTACGACGATGAAATGGACATGGAGGACGCTCCTCAGCAGGAAGCGGCCGACGAAGCGCCTGCACGCCGCAGCGCACCTGTATCTGTAGGAAGCAATGTAGTGAATATGCGTCAGGGAGGTTCTCAGCATTTGAGAGTGGTATTGTTTAAGCCGGAAAAATTCGGCGAAGAAACTCGGGCTATTGCAGATGAACTGGTACAGTCCAGCACCGTGGTGCTGAACATGGAAAAGGCGGGGGATGATACCTGCCGCATTATCGATTTTCTCAGCGGTGTGGCTTATGCCAACAACGGCACTGTGAAGTGGGTTTCCAAGAATACTTATATCATCGCGCCCAAGAACGTGGACTTTACCGGCGAGGAATCTCTGGACGAGATGGATACCAACAATGTCTACATGTGATTCCGGAGATCAGTGGCTTTCCGCCCGAATTGAAGATGCGATCCGGCGAAGCAGCAAACGTGCCTGTTTTGTAGGCTTTCTGGATGAGCGGGAAACCGCGCTGGCCCGGGAGATTGTGAATCGGGAGCGGTTTTCAAACGGCCTTTTCTGGGGCGGCTTTGAGGACGGCGAACGGGTCGTGTTCGGTGCATTTCCCGAGTATCAGGAGCCGGACCCGGAAGCGTTTCCCATTGTGGGAATTACCGTATCCTTTCGCAGCCAGGACACATTGACGCACCGGGATTTTCTCGGTGCGTTTCTGGCGGCGGGGGTACGCCGGGAAACCATCGGGGACATTCTGGTGGAGCCGGGACGTGCCGTGCTGTTTGTGCGGCAGGAAACCGCCGGGTTTCTCTTGTCCCAGATTTCCCGCATCGGCCGTACCGGTGTGCGGCTTTCAGAAGGAATTCAGCTGCCGCTGCCCGCAGGCATGGGGTTTGCCGAATTTCAGGGAGTCATTGCTTCGCCAAGGCTGGACTGTGTCACAGCTGCTGCCACAGGACTGAGCCGGGAAAAAGCCGCCAGGCTGATTTCGGCGGGATTGGTCACAGTGAACCATCGCCCTCAGGAGTCCCTTTCTCTGATCATAGAAGAGGGAGACCGGCTGTCTGTGCGGGGAAAAGGGCGGTTTATTATCGACCGGTTGGGGCCGGTTACCAAAAAGGGACGCCTTGCCATTGCCGGACGGCGTCATTTATAATGGAGTACAAATAAGGGGGTTATTGCGATGCTGACTTTAAACGATATTATCAACGTGAGCTTTCGGAAATCCAATTTTTCCGGCTATAAACCGGAAGATGTGGATGCGTTTCTGGATTTGGTAAAGGAATCCTATGAACAGCTCATAAAAAAGAACATGGAGCAGAAAGAGGCTATCATCCGTCTTCAGAGAGAAAACGACGAGATGGTCAAAAAAATCGAAGTGCTGGCCCAGTCTGTAGAATCCTATCGGGAAGAAGAGGACGGCATTAAAAATGCACTGCTCAGCGCCCAGAAACTGGGCGACGCCTCTGTCCGGGAGGCACGCCATAAGGCGGAAATTATTCTGAAAGATGCTTCTTTGCAGGCAGAAGGCCTCATCAGTGCTGCCAAGGGAGAAGTAGAGCAATATGCAAAAGAACTGGAGGACATGAAGCGAGCTGTTTCCGAGTTCCGTGCCAGCCTGCTGAATCTGTACCGGAAGCATCTGACACTGATTGATGCTCTGCCGGGACAGAATGAAGAGGAGACAAAGGCAGAGACCGAAGCGGAAGCGAAAGCAGAAGTCGAAGAACCTGTTTCCGATGAAGCACCGGTGCAGGAAGAAACAGTAGTGGAAGAATCCGTTCAGGCCGAGACAGTGGAAGAGCCCGTTGAAGAACCTGCTGCCGCCGTGGAAGAACCTCAGGAGGAGACTGCCGGGTTTTCCGAAGAAAGTGAAAAAAGTGCTGCCGGTGACGAAGAGTTCCATCTGCACGTTGAAAGCTTCGAGCCTGCAGCAGAAGAAGCCATTCCCGACCGGGACGCACGCTTTGAGCCCATTCACTTTGAGGAAGAGACCCCTGCGGCTCAGAATCCCGATTCTCCCGTTGATATTTTTCAGAAAAATCAGCCCTGACAGACAGGTGTCTGCTATGCCGGAATGGAAGTTCTGTCTGATCCGGCTGCCCGATAAGGAGGAACTAATTTGCTTATTCTTTCACTGATTCTGATTGCCGTGGGTGTTGCGGCAGATCAGGCAGTTAAATTTCTGGTGGTGGAGAATCTTCGCCCGGACGGTGTCCTGACGGCGATTCCCGGCCTGCTGGATTTCGTGTATGTGGAAAATACCGGAGCGGCCTTCGGTATGTTCGGGGATTATACCTGGATTTTGTCGGTGGTAACCGCTGTGCTGGTCGTAGTGGTACTTTTCTGCCTGCTGTTTTACAGAAACCACTCCTTTTTCTCCCGTACTGCGGGAATTCTGATCGACCGGATTCGCCTGGAATATGTGATTGATTACATCCGGGTGTCCTTTTTCCCGCCGGTCTTTAATCTGGCCGATTGTTTTGTTGTGGTAGGCGTGATTTTGTTCTTTATCCATATCCTTTTCTTTATGGATCGGGACCACGGCAGAGAGCGGATTATCCGCACCCGTCGGTGAACGCCTTGGAAGAGAGGAAATTCTGTTTCACGACCGAGCCCGAAGATGCCGGAAAACGGCTGGACGGATTTCTGGCGGAAAAGCTGCCGGAGCTGACCCGTTCCGGCGCACAGAAACTGCTGGAAAGCGGCTGTGTGCTGGTACAGGGAAAGGCCGGCAGCAAAAGTCTGCGGATGCAGCCGGGCTGGCAGGTGGAAGGAGCCCTTCCCCGCCCGGAAATGGCGGAAATTCTGCCTCAGGAAATTCCGCTGGACATTGTCTATGAGGATGATGATCTGCTGGTGGTCAACAAGCCCAAAGATATGGTGGTGCATCCGGCGCCGGGAAATCCTGATGGTACGCTGGTAAACGCTCTGCTGGCTCATTGCGGCGATTCCCTTTCCGGTATCAACGGGGTAATCCGTCCCGGAATTGTGCACCGGATTGACAAGGATACCAGTGGGCTTTTGATTGTGGCGAAAAATGACGTTGCCCATCAAAAGCTGGCGGCTCAGATTCAGGCGCACAGTTTTACCCGGGAATACGAAGCCGTGGTATACGGCAATGTCAAGCAGGACGAGGGGACCGTAGACGCGCCCATCGGTCGTCACCCAATTGATCGAAAGCGCATGGCGGTAACGGAAAAGGCTTCCCGGAATGCCGTGACCCATTACCGGGTGCTGGCCCGATATCGGGGCTTTACCCATGTCCGTCTTCGACTGGAAACCGGGCGTACCCACCAGATACGAGTGCATATGGCCTATTTAGGGCACCCGGTAGCCGGTGATCCGGTATATGGACCTAAAAAAGTCATCACTTCGCTGGGCGGTCAATGCCTGCACGCGCGGACCATTGGTTTTATCCATCCCCGTACAGGAGAGTATCTGGAATTTACCAGTGATTTGCCCGACTATTTTACGAAATTTTTGAAGTCACTTGGTGCTCCCCTTTCCTGAAAAGGGGAAGTATGAAAAAATGTCTTTTAATATGAGTTTTCTTTCGTGTGAAGATTTACCGCAAGTGCTGTCAAGCATGGAGAAACAGATCATCGGAAAAGAGATGAAGAAAAAATGTCGCTGGAAGAATCTGTAATTCAGCAGCAGGAACAGCAGCTTTTATACTGCGTTTCCCTTCTTCTTCGTCTGCAAAATGCAGTACCGATGCTTTGCGAGGAAAGCACAAGAGCTCTGTCGCCCGAGTACGTACAGACCCTGTGCAAAATGGCAGAGACCTTCCGTTCTCTGGTGGAACAGAATCTTCGGATCGTTCGTCGTTTAACGGACAATGTAACTCGGAATGGAACCCGTTTGCGGGCAGAGAAAGCCCTTTTACAGGAATTTCAACTCTGGACGGGAAACGATAGTCTGTTCTGATAGAGGATGATCGAAATATGAATCGCGGAATGGAATCTGAACTAAAAATCGAGCTATTTCGACAGTTGTCTGATTGTACCCGTACCTTGCGAAAGGTTGAGACTGTGCTGGAAGAATTGGATCTGGATTCCCGATTGTATGCCAACCACCTGATTCAATCTGATTATGAGAAGTTGAAGACAGGGATACAGGAAACGCGGGAACAGATGAACGTTATTTCTGATTTTTGCCATCAGAACTGCCGTTCCATAGAAAAAGAAACCAGTGCGGCCGAAAAAACGAAAGAAAAGAGCAACCGCAGAGACGGTTGTGATAGGATAGGAGTTGAATCTGATGAATGATTTTTATAATTTCGTGACAAACGACTATTATGCCATTCAGGAAGCTGCCATGTGGGCAACTTTTATCTGTGCTTTGATCGCAGTGGTAGGTGCTATACTGGTCTATGTCTTTTTTCTGACGCCCCAGAATCGGGGAAGGTTTACCGGGTTCCTCGGTTGGCTGTACGATTTCCTGAATTTCCGGAAAATGTTTGGGGATATCCTGATTCGGATTTTGTATGTCTGCACAGCAATCTACCTGACCATTTCCGGCGTTTGTTCCTCTATTATTGCAGGCAATCTGATTTATGTGGTGCAATACACCATTATTGGCAATGTGATCGCCAGACTGGTCTATGAGCTGCTGATGGTGCTGATTTCCCTGTGCCGCAATGTGGCGGATATCAATCGGAAAATGGGTGGAACTCCCGTTCCTCCTT
>ERZ791934.2037-NODE-2037-length-15051-cov-4.550747_pt1 | contig 15051 bp, 8 predicted proteins | sample MGYA00510125_ERZ791934 | MGnify/ENA primary metagenome ERZ791934 (study PRJEB30046, sample SAMN00993240) | human gut metagenome | study: EMG produced TPA metagenomics assembly of the A metagenome-wide association study of gut microbiota in type 2...
ACCATCTTGTTGCCCACTGCACTATGTATACAGTATGCAAAATCAATGGGGGTGGAACCGTTTGGAAGTGTCTTCACATCCCCCGCCGGTGTGAAACAGTATACGCTTTCGGAAAACAGATCCAGGTCGCTTTTCAAAAGGCTTAAAAACTCCTTGTTGTCGGACATGTCCCGCTGCCACTCCAGTATCTGCCGCAGCCAGCTCATCTTCTCTTCTTCCTGCTGTGTCACATTGGCCTTGCTGCTGCCTGATGCCTCTTTATATTTCCAGTGGGCCGCAATACCGTACTCCGCGGTGCGGTGCATCTCAAAAGTACGGATCTGGATCTCAAAGGGCTGTCCGTTCGGTCCGATCAAAGTGGTATGCAGTGACTGGTACATATTGGGCTTTGGCATGGCAATGTAGTCCTTGAACCTGCCGGGAATGGGCTTATACATCTCATGGATGATCCCCAGGGACGCGTAGCAGTCCTTTACCGTATCCACGATAATGCGGACTGCGAACAGATCATAGATCTGATCCAGGGTTTTCTCCTGGTTGACCATCTTTTTGTAAATACTGAAAAAATGCTTCACCCGCCCGTCAATCTGGGCATGGATGCCTGCATTTTCAATCTGCTCCCGGACGCCGTTTACGATGCCGCTCACAAAAGCTTCCCGCTCACTTTTCCGCAGGTTGATCTTCTCTACCAGATCGTAATAGACTTCCGGCTCCAAATATTTTAAAGACAGATCATCCAGCTCTATTTTCACTTTGGATATACCCAGCCTCTGGGCTATGGGAGCATAGATATCCATGGTCTCCCTTGCCTTCTCCTTCTGCTTGTGGGGAGGCATGTATTTCAGCGTCCTCATATTGTGCAGCCGGTCCGCAAGCTTGATCAGGATCACCCGGATATCCTTGGCCATGGCAAGGAACATTTTTCTTAAGTTCTCTGCCTGTACCTCCACCTTGTCGGCAGAATAATTTAATTGTCCCAGTTTTGTGACGCCGTCCACTAACAGGGCAACCTCTGCCCCAAACTCCTGGGTGATCTCCTCGGTGGTCATGACTGTGTCCTCCACCACGTCGTGGAGCAGGCCGGCCACAATGGTTTCCTTGTCAAGCTCCAGATCCGCCAGGACGATTCCCACACAGAGGGGATGAATGATATAAGGCTCGCCGGACTTGCGCACCTGCCCTTCATGGGCATCTCTGGCAATCCGGTAAGCCTTCTCGATCATGGAAATATCGGTGGAGGGATGGTACTTCTGCACACTGGAAATAAGCTCTTCGTACAAAACAGAAGGGCTCGTAAAATCTTCCATTGTCTTCACACTTGCATCTGCCTTTTTTATCTTCGCTATTTCATCATCCTGAAGTGTTGCCTCTTTACTTTTCTCCATCTGCCATCACCTGATTTCTATTTACCTTCATAACATATAACGGAAGCCACATCATAATCTTTCAAACGCTCTCTGCCGTTCAGACCGGCCAGTTCCATGAGGGATATGATCTTGACTACCTTCCCTCCAAGCTCTTCCACCATTCTGGCAGTGGCTTCTATGGTTCCGCCTGTGGCTATCAGATCATCCACCAGCACCACTCTCTGGCCCGGTGTAATGGAATCCTTGTGCATCTCTATAGTCGCACTTCCGTATTCCAGCTCATAGCTGCTCTCTATGGTCTCACAGGGCAGCTTTCCTTTCTTTCGTATCAGTACAAAGGGCTTATGTAAATTGTAGGCGATAGGTGCCCCGAATATAAAGCCCCTGGACTCTGCGCCGGCGATCACATCCACCTCCAAGCCGTCCAAAAGGGCCTGCATGGAATCCACTGCCAGTGCAAATCCATCTGCATCCTGTAATATGCTGGTCACATCTCTGAAAATGATTCCCGGTTCAGGAAAATCCGGGATACTGCGCACATATTCCTCAATCTTCTTCATAACTCTCTCCTGCCTTTAGTTTCATTTGATTATCTCATTATATGTCAATTATACTCTAATTTTAGGTGTAGTCTTTAGTATATCATCTTTTTTTGTCGGAATCAAATATAATTTTGTACGATAATTTCAATACTTTCCCTGCCATTATAGGCATTTATGGATGGATAGTATGCAACTGACCATCTATTCTTCTCTTTTATACGCTCCGCAAAAGCATCACCGTCTCCGAACCATACCCCCTCCGCCTCACATCCGTTCTCGTCGTAAAGCTTCATCTTCACCACGTTTCTGTTCTTTCCAAAGACACGGCAGTTTTCAATGCGGACATTTTTCTGGGCAAACAATGGCTTGGTATTTCCTTTTCCGAAAGGCTCCAAAAGGGAAAGCTGACGGATAAGGGGCATATTCACATAGGAGATGGGCATGGGCACATCGATCAGCACCTTTTCCGCCATATCCTCCTCGGTAAGAGTACAGTTCTCATTCAGCATCCGCCGGAAGGGTTCAACATTTTCCTCCGGAAGGGAAAGTCCCGCTGCCATGGGATGTCCGCCGAATTTGGCAAGCAGTTCCCGGCATTTTGTAAGCTCCCGGAACATGTGATAGCTCTCTATGGAACGGCCGGAGCCTTTGACTCCCTCCTCCGCCTTAGTAAGCACAAACACCGGTTTGCTGTAGCGCTCCCGGATACGGCCGGCAATTATGCCTGCCAGACTTTCATGGCAGTCCGGCAGATAGATAACAAGCACCCTGTCCTCCCGGAGGGAAGTGTTCTCCACCATCTCTGCTGCTTCCTCCACACCCTTGGCCGTCATGTCTTTTCTGCTGTCATTGAGTGCTTTTAAGTCTTCTGCCAAAGCCGCCGCTTCCTCCTGGTCACGGCAAAGGAGCAGATTCAGCGCTCTTTTGGCTGTGCTCAGACGACCGCTGGCATTCATGCAGGGACCGATAACAAAACCGATGTGATATGCCGTGAGAGGCCTGTCCTCCAGATTATTGACATGAATCAGGGCTTTTAATCCCAGATTCTGTGTGTGGGCAATTCTTTTCAATCCCTCTTTTACCATGATCCTGTTCTCATCCTGGAGATCCATCACATCCCCCACTGTGGCAATGGCTGCAAATTCCATGAGTTCCTCCAGATCCGAAGCCCCGAACCCCATGCGCTCATAAAGTCCGCAGATCACTTTGTAAGCCACCATAGCTCCGCAGATTCCCTTGAATGGATAAGGGCAGTCCTGCTGCTTTGGATTTACAATGGCATCCGCATCCGGAAGAAAAGTCCGCACGCTTCCGTCCTCCAGCTCCTCATAGGGAATCTCATGGTGGTCTGTCACCACCACAGTCATGCCAAGGCTTTTGGCATAGGCAATCTGCTCTATGGCGCTGATACCATTGTCGCAGGTCACAATGGTATCTGTACCCGCTTCAAAAGCCAGATCGATCAGCTCTTTGCTTATGCCGTATCCGTCCTTCATTCTGTCGGGGATATCCACATCCACACAGGCTCCCGAATGGCTAAGTCCGGTGAGCAGAATGTAAGTGGAGCATACACCGTCGATATCATAGTCCCCGATGATCCTGATCTTTTTCCCTTCTCTTATCTTATCCAGCAGAATATCAAGGGCTGTATCCACTCCTTTTAAAAGCTTCCAGGAATGAAGGCCTGACATCTTTCCGTGCAGATATCTGTCAATCTCCTCATCTGTTATCTGGTCCCTGTTTCTTATGAGCCTGGCAATGACCGGGTCCACTCCGAATTTTCGGCTTATTTCATAAAAATCCGCTTTCTTGGCGGAAATCACCCATTTTTCCATCTTATGTACTCTCCTTTTCCTATACACATCGCATATCCTGCCCGGAGGGCTTTTCTATGTAATAAGAAAGGAGCGCTGCTGTGCAGCACCCCTCTCTGTATTTACGCATATTTCTTTTTGATCTTCGTCTTCATGACATACCACAGGGCACCTGTGATGCATACGGAAGAATATCCGCCGCACACAATACCGACCATCAGCGGCAGGGCGAATTCTCTTACAGAGGAGACTCCCATCACAAACAGCAGGAATACCATGATAAAGGTAGTCAGAGAAGTATAGATACTTCTCGTCAGAGTCTGGGTGATACTGCTGTTGACCAGCTCCTCCATATCCGTTTTCTTTTTGGCTGCTGCCAGGTTCTCACGGATACGGTCAAAGATAACGATCGTCGCATTGATCGAGTAACCCACGATCGTAAGCATACAGGCAATAAAGGTATTACCCACGGATACTCTGGCTACTGCATAGAAGGCCAGGACTACCAGCACGTCGTGAAGCAGGGCCACAACTGCGCTGCTTGCGAACCGGATATCCTTGAAACGCAGCCAGATGTAAAGCAGCATAAGGATGGTGGCGATCACCACGGCTTTTACCGCGTCGGCACGCATCTCACTGCTGACAGTAGAGGAAATACTCTCCGTTGCGATCAGATCCTGGTCCACGCCGAACTTGTCTGCCAGTGCCTGGTTGAGAGCTTCCCTTGTCTGTACATCCAGAGTGATGGTCTTGATGATAACCTGATTGGTACCTACCACTTTTGTGGCCTGTACATTGTTGTCACCGGTAACATCCTCCACAACCGGGATCACATTGGCATCAATATCTTTGATATCCATATTGTCATTAAAGGTTACATTGGTGGAGGTACCGCCCTTGAACTCTAAGCTGTATTTCAGTGCGTCCCCGGTGCTGGCTTTGAACGCGCCCATGGCGATAGGCGCACAGAGGATCAGAATGCCGGAAACCACAAAGAAGATTTTTTTCTTCTGCAAAAAGTGGATCGGCTGTCTTTCCTTCTTTCTGCCGTAGAATTTTTCATCACGGATTCCCACAGCGTACATGGCATATGCAATGAAACGGGAAACCACCAGTGCCGTAAACATGGACAGAACAATACCAAGTGCCAGGGTCTGCGCGAATCCCTTAACTGTACCAGAACCAAGCCAGTTCAGTACAAATGCCGCGATCAAAGTTGTGATATTGCCGTCAAAGATGGCAGAAAACGCTTTCTGGAAACCATTCTGAATGGCAGTCCGTACATTTCTGCCCAGAGCTATCTCTTCCTGGATACGGGCGTATATGATAACGTTGGCATCCACAGCCATACCAATAGACAGGATGATACCTGCGATACCGGGAAGTGTCAGTGTAAGGTCAAATGCATTCAGGCAGATCAGATCCAGGCATGTGTAGATGATCAGCGCAATGCCGGAGACAAGACCCGGAATCCTATATACAAAAATCATAAACAGAATGACCAGCGCAAGACCGATCCCTGCAGCTTTCACACTGCTGGCGATAGCCTCTTCACCAAGCTGTGCCGCAACCACATTGGAACGCAGCTCGCTCAACTCCAGTTTCAGACCGCCAATACGGATCGTGGAGGCCAGGTTCTCAGCCTCAGCAGAATCCTTCATACCGGAGATCTGGGCATTGCCGTCTTTGATCTCTGCGTTTACATTGGGAACGCTGACGAATTTGCCGTCATAATAGATACCAATGCTGTCATGGCTGTCTTCAAAGGCTGCTTTTGTAGCCTCTGCAAATTTTGTGGTTCCCTCCTCTGTCAGCGTCAGATCCACAACATTTTCTTTGTTTTTCAAATCGTTTTCGATCATGGCAGCTTTTGCTGTCTTAACCTCTGTACCTGTCAGCACAATGGAACCATCTTCCTGCAGTTCCTCGATGGTCTTATTCAGCACATACTCTGTACCGTTATAGGTGTAGTTCTCAGAACCGTCAGCACCCTTGTGCGCAATAAAATACAGGGAACCCGGTTTTCCCAGCTCCTCCAGGATCTGGTTGGCATCTGTCACGCCCGGAATTTCCACGTTGATCCTGTTTGTGCCCTCTTTGTAAACCTGGGCCTCGGAGCTGTACTGCTCCACTCGTTTTTGTAATTTGTAGATGGTATCTGCCATCTCATCATCTGTGGGGTTCTTTTTTGATGCCTCGTAGGTTATACTGACACCACCTGCCAGGTCAAGGCCGGTCTTAATGTGTTTGGCAGCACCTGTTCCGGTGGGACCCACACCAACTGCGGAGGTGAATACCAGAAAACCGGTAATCAGAACCGTCAGCACAAGTACGAGAATACCTCTGCTTTTCTTCATTGTTCTTTCCCTTCTTTACTCTTAGTCTTAATATGTGTCATGCTGTGATCGCTAGTATCCACGATCCCGTCAGGGGATTGCCCCGGGGACTTACTGATCTGCCATGGCCGCTTTTATCATAATGGCACATTCCACTCTCTTTCGCTGCAGTTCACAGCCAAGATCATAGACATCATTGATAGATCCGTGGAAATTATAGGAATTTGCCGCGCATCCGCCGCTGCAGTAAAATCTGGCGAAGCACTCCCGGCATTTATCCTTTGCATATACATTACACTCTTTAAACTCGTCACGGATTTCCGGTTTCTGTACACCGTCCCATACGTTGCCCATGAGGAATTTCTCCTCACCTACAAACTGGTGGCATGGATACAGGTCCCCCCATGGGGTCACAGCCAGGTATTCCGTTCCGGAACCACAGCCAGAAAGCCTCTTGTACACGCAGGGGCCTCCCGTCAGGTCTATCATAAAGTGGAAGAAATTAAAACCTCTTCCCTCTTTTTCCCTCTTGATGATTTCTTTTGCCAACTTGTCATACTCTTCACAGATCTTCGGAACATCTTCCCACTGGAGTGCATATGCCTCTTTTTCATCTGCCACCACAGGCTCCACAGATATCTGTTCAAAGCCCAGATCAGCCAAATGGAGCACGTCCCTGGAAAAATCCAGATTATGACGGGTGAAGGTTCCTCTGGCATAATATCTTTTCTGGCCTCTGCTGTCCGCAAACTTCTGGAATTTGGGCACAACCAGTTCATAGCTGCCCGCTCCTTTTCTGAAAGGACGCATAAAATCATGGACTTCCCTGCGGCCGTCAATACTGAGAACCACATTGTCCATCTCTTTATTGGCGAACTCCATTATCTCATCATTGAGCAGAACGCCGTTTGTAGTCAGCGTAAAACGGAAATGCTTGTTGTGGATTTTTTCCTGGGAACGGCCATAGGCCACTAGGTCTTTGACGACCTTCCAGTTCATCAGAGGCTCCCCGCCAAAGAAATCGACTTCCAGATTCTTCCTGCTGCCTGAATTGGCGATCAGGAAATCCAGCGCCTGTTTTCCCACTTCATAAGACATCATGGCTCTGCGTCCATGATACTCCCCTTCCTCCGCAAAACAGTAGCGGCATGCCAGGTTGCAGTCGTGGGCAATATGTAAGCACAGGGCCTTCACCACAGTAGGCCTGTCCTTAAAACTGTTGATTGCTTTCTCGTACACATCCTCTGTAAACAGCATCTGTTCTTTTTTCAGCTCCGCGCATTCCTCGAGAGCAGTCTTAATATCCTTCTCCTGATACCTGCCTTCCAGGGCAGCGAGTATCTCCTTCTCACTTTTCCCCTCATCGAGCAGTCCAACCATATCGTAAACGATCTCATCTACCACATGCACGGAACCGCTGTTTACATCGAGTACAATATTATAGCCATTATTTTTATAACGATGAATCACAGTGTTTTCCCTTTCTTCTCTTGCAGATCATTAAAATCCACATGCTGAAATTGTTTCGAGACTCCTCCCTCACCTGCGAAGGCCGGAAGGTTCCCCGCTGTTCATGCTGAACAATGAATAAGCAGCGGCTTTTATACCGCTGCTTTTGATGTCTTCCTATGACAGCAAACTACTTTTTATAATAGGAAGCCCGCTGAGTGCGGTTTCTATTATTTATTCTCGCAGCTCTGGTTTCCCACTGTGCAGGATGTTTTGCAGGCTGACTGACAGGATGTCTGGCACTCACCACATCCGCCTTTTTTTACTGTATTCTGTAAGCTTTTTGTATTTAATGTTTTGATATGTTCCATGACATATTCCTCCCTGTGCTTAAATGTAATTCTATGCGTCTGCACGCTTGTGGCTATTATAGCATATCTATAACCGGCAAGGCAAGTATTTCTTTCGTAATTCAGGACAATAAAGTAACAGTTCAGCCTTCCACTTTCCCGCGAGGTGCTGCCTTGCATTCGCAAGGCAATCCCAAGGCAGCCACGCGCCAGACTGCGGTTTGTGCAGTCTGTGTGCATGCTTTTGTTGCTATTCAGCCTTTCGGCTTCATAGCAACAAAAGCATGCACATTTTCCCTGATACACGACACAAATCGTTCTCCGTACTTCTCATATTTAAACTCCCCGACCCCGGTAACAGACAACATTTCACTCTTAGTTTTGGGTTTCAAAATACACATATGAGTCAATGTCTTATCAGAGAAAACTATATAAGGCGGCACCTTCTCCTCTCTGGCGATCTCCAGGCGAAGCCCTCTCAGTATCTCAAAAAGCTGCTCTTCTGCCTCTGTGAACTCTGCACCGGCCAGATGGGCAGCGGCGCCTTTTCGGGTCTTTTTCTCTTTCTTTTCCCTGGGCTCACGTTCCTGTTCCTTTGCCATTTTCATAGTGATCTGTGTCTCATCATCCAGCACTTCCTCTGACTTTTCCGTGAGCTTCACAATGGCATATTCATCGTTGGTTACCTTAAGGTACTCGTTTAATAACAGATAGTTTATAACCTGCCTCAGCTTATAGGCAGGGACTTTCGCAAGCACCCCATAGCTGGGATTCTCATTCATTCTGTAATTTCTTATTTTGGCCGTATTCGCCCCATGTACCGTATCAATGATCACTGCAGCCCCATATCTCTGCCTGCTGCTCTTCACGCATCCGATGAGTGCTTTTGCCGTCTCAGTCACATCCACCGTCTCAAACTGACTCAGGCAGTTGGAACAGTTTCCGCAGTAATTCTCTCCATATTCGCCAAAATACCGCAGGATATAATCACGAAGGCATTCATTGGTAAAGCAGTAATAGGTCATTTTCCGAAGCCTTTCCCTGTCCCGTTCTGTCACCATCTCACGGGTCACCGGGTCTAATTCCTGATTCTCCTGGCTGTTGTCGATAAACAACTGGTTCGTCACAACATCCTGTCCCCCATAGAGCAGGATACACTCCGCAGGCTCTCCGTCACGCCCGGCACGCCCGGCCTCCTGATAATAGCTCTCCATGTTCTTAGGCATGTTATAATGCACCACAAACCGCACATTGGACTTGTCGATCCCCATACCGAAGGCATTGGTTGCCACAATGATCTGATATTTATCATATATAAAATCATCCTGGTTTCTTTTTCTCTCCGCGTCCCCCAGTCCCGCATGATACCGGGTCACGGAAAATCCGTCACCGCGGAGCTTTTCACAGACCTCCTCCACTCCCTTTCTGGTCAGACAGTACACAATTCCGCAGTCATCAGGATGCATCTCCAGATAATTCTTCAGCACTGCATATTTATTCTTTGGAGACTGTACCCCAAAGTACAAATTTGGCCTGTCAAATCCCGTTGTCAAAACCTCCGGATCTTCCAGCAGGAGGATGTCCATAATATCATCCCTTACCTCCTTGGTAGCCGTGGCGGTAAACGCACTTACCACCGGTCTTCTCGGCAGTTTTTTGATGAATTCCACTATTTTTAAATAGCTGGGTCTGAAATCCTGTCCCCACTGGGAAACACAATGTGCCTCATCCACCGCCACCATAGCAATCTTTGCGTGAAGGGCAAAATCCAAAAATTCCTCGGTCACCAGCCGCTCCGGTGCCACATAGATTATGGGATATCTGCCCTGCCTTGCCAGATCAAGCGCTTTATAATACTGGTTCACTGTCAGTGAACTGTTTAAAAACGCGGCATGAACTCCCGCCTGGTTCAGGGAGCCAACCTGATCCTTCATCAGTGAGATAAGAGGTGATATTACCAGAGTAATGCCATCCATGAGCAGGGCAGGCACCTGATAACATAGAGATTTTCCGGCACCTGTGGGCATTATCCCCAGAACATCCCTCCCCGACAGAATACTGTCAATGAGCAGCTCCTGACCCTCGCGAAACGTATCATAACCAAAATATTTTTTAAGTATCTCATATTTATCCATACTGTATCCTCCAATCATCTGACATAAATATATAATTTCAAACAGAAATACTCCCGGCAGCTTCCCCACGCAGTCCATATCATCTGCCGGGCAGAACCACCTGCAGAAATGCCTGCAGAAATGCCTGCAGAAATACCTACAGAAATAAAGACAGAAATTACAGATAGAAATGTCCGCAGGAATATAGGCAAAATACGGGCAAAAACATGTAATTCCATTTACTTTTCCCCACAATTTATTATAATAAAGATGTAAACTTTGCACGGAACTATTTATACACATTCTACTGCCAAATGGATCAGGTTTTCCACAAAAAGCAGAAAAAATGTGGGAAAGGAGTCATTATGACTGATCAGCCAACCACATTATCACCAAGTCCCCAGGAACTTTTCCTGGAACGTATCCAAAGGGTGGATGATGCCATTGCCCTGAAGGAAGGTGACAGAGTTCCATTTGCCCCCTTCAACAGCGCGCTTCCATACTTTCTCTATGGTGCATCCTTCCGTGACAGCATGTACGACTACGAAAAAGCATCTCAGGCAATTCTCAGCTTCTACCAGGATTTCCAGCCCGACGCAGATATCCACCTGGCCTTTACCAGCGGCAGAGCCAATGAACTGGCCGGCTCCACCATGATCGACTGGCCCGGACGGCCGGGAACAAGAGTCCCGGACTTTTCCACCCATCAGGTTATTGAACATGAATATATGTCCCAGGAGGAATATCCGGAGTTCATCAATGACTTTATGGGATTTACCCTGCGCAAATACCTGCCCCGGGCATTTCCTAATCTGAAAGGACTTTCCGGTATCCGTTTTGTTCCCTCCATTGTACTGAGCACCACACCCCTGGCTTCCCTCTATTCCCCGGAAGTACAGGAGGCATTTTCCGTATTAGCCAAGATCGGGGAGGAGGACGCCAAAGCTGCGGCGGCCAGCAATGCCCTCTCTGCCCGGATCGCAGCTATGGGAATTCCGCCTATGATGACAGGAATCGGCGAAGCACCCTTTGATATTATCGGGGATTATTACAGAGGTACCTTAGGAGCACTCACAGACCAGCTTGAATGTCCTGACATGATAGAAAAGGTCTGTGATATGCTGGCTGATATGCAGATTGCCTCCTATGAATACTTTAAGACAGCCCCGCTCCCTGTAAAACGTGTCTTCTTCCCCCTCCACAAGGGGATGGACGGTTTCATGAGTCCCGCACAGTATGAAAAGCTTTACTGGAAACCACTCAAAAAAATCATGCTTGCACTGATAGATATGGGTGTCACGCCATTTATCTACACAGAAGGAAAATATAGCAGCCGCCTGGAACAGCTTGCGGACGTTCCGGCCGGAAAAGTCATATATCATTTTGAGAGTGTGGATATGGCACAGGCCAAAAAAGTCCTGGGAAATACGGCATGTATCTCAGGCAATCTTCCCATTTATCTGCTGGAGCACGGAACAAAACAGCAGGTGATCGATGCCTGCAAGTCACTCATCGATACCTGTGCCCCGGGCGGAGGCTATATTTTTGATACGAATGGAAGTATTGACAATGCGAAACGCGAAAATATAGAAGCGATGTATGACACCGTGCTTACCTACGGCAAGAAATAAAACATTCTTTCAGAGATTTTTATCATAACATAAGAACGGCTGAGTTACAACTAAAAAATATGCCGCACCGGTCCTCTTTTTTGGACCCGGTGCGGCATTCCCGTTGTATTCCTTATCTGCTTTAAGCAGGCTTTACAAATATTTTCCTACAGGTTGGAATATCCCATCAGAGAAGCATCCACAGCCTCTGCCGCCTTCCGCCCTTCCCGGATAGCCCACACCACCAGGGACTGCCCCCTGTGCATATCCCCGGCGGCAAAAATACCCGGAATGCTGGTCTCATACTCCTCCGGCTTTGTGGCAACATTGGACCTCTCATTCACAGAGACTTTAAAGGCATCCGTCACATACTTCTGACTGCCCAGAAATCCTGCCGCGATCAACACAAGCTGTGCGTCTATCACCTCTTCTGTCCCCTTTACAGGTACCATGTTCATACGGCCCGTCTTTTCATCTCTTTTACTCTCCAGCCTTATGATCTTAGCCTTCTGCACATCTCCCTTATCATCCTTTATGAACTCCGTCACTGTCGTCTGATAGATTCTGGGGTCGTGCCCAAATACCGCAATGGCTTCCTCCTGCCCGTAATCCGTCTTGCAGACACGGGGCCACTGGGGCCAGGGATTACTGTCTGCTCTTGTATCCGGTGCTTTTGGCATCATCTCAAGCTGTGTCACGGATTTTGCCCCCAGGCGGACAGCAGTTCCCACACAGTCATTTCCCGTGTCCCCGCCGCCGATGACCAGCACGTGTTTTCCCCTGGCAGATGCAAACTTGTTGTCCTTAAGATCAGAGTCCAGCAGACTCTTTGTCACAGCGGAAAGAAAATCCACGGCGAAATAAATATTGCCCGCGTCTCTCCCCGGCACTTTAATATCTCTGGGGTTAGAGGCACCGCAGCAGAGCACGATCCTGTCAAATTCTTTCTGCAGTTTGGATGCCTTTACATCTCTCCCCACATCTACGCCTGTTTTGAATACAACTCCTTCCTCTTCCATAAGCCGTACTCTTCTGTCTATCACGGATTTATCCAGTTTCATGTTGGGGATGCCGTAGCGCAGCAGCCCTCCGATCCTGTCATGTCTCTCAAACACAGTTACCTGGTGTCCTCTCCGGTTGAGCTGCTGGGCCGCGGCCAGGCCGGAAGGACCGCTTCCGATCACAGCCACCTTCTTTCCTGTCCTCACTTTTGGAACCTGCGGTTTTACCCAGCCCATCTCAAAGGCAGTCTCAATAATAGCATGCTCATTTTCTTTTGTCCCCACAGGCTCTCCATTCAGGTTGCAGGTACACGCGGCCTCACATAAGGCGGGACAAACCCTGGAAGTGAATTCCGGGAAACTGTGGGTTTTGGAAAGGCGGAGATAGGCCTGCTCCCAGTTTCCTGTATATACCAGGTCATTTGTCTCCGGCACCAGATTGCGCAGCGGGCACCCCGAAGCCATGCCGCCCAGCATGGCTCCTGACTGGCAGAAGGGTACGCCGCATTCCATGCAGCGGGCTCCCTGTTTCTGCTGTTCTTCCCTGGACAGATACTTCTTAAATTCTCTGAAATGTTTGATCCTCTCTTTCGGCTCTTCCATCCGGGCACTTTGTCTGTTATATTCTAAAAATCCTGTTGGCTTTCCCATCTCTTACTCAGCCCCTTTCCCACTAAAATTCTCGTTAAACGCTTCCAACTGCGCCTGTTCAGGTGACATTCCCTGTTCCTCAAGTCTTGCCGCAAGAGTTGTCATCTTCTTATAATCATCGGGAATGATCTTCTTGAACTTGGGCAGATATTCCTGGAAATGTGCGAGCACTTCCTGCCCCTTCTCCGAACCGGTAGCCTCCACGTGGGCCTTGATCATCTGATGCAGCTCTTGTATATCCGGTTTTGTCTCCACTTTTTCAATGGAAATCATCTCTTTGTTCAAGTTTTTATATAAATCATTTCCCTCATCCAGCACATAAGCCACACCGCCGCTCATTCCGGCCGCAAAGTTCTTGCCTGTTTTACCCAGTACAGCCACTCGGCCTCCGGTCATATATTCGCATCCGTGTTCTCCCACGCCTTCCACCACCGCATAGGCGCCGGAGTTGCGGACTGCAAAACGCTCACCTGCCACACCGCCTATATAGGCAGTACCGCTGGTTGCACCGTAGAGTGCCACATTTCCTGTAATGATATTTTCGTCTGCCTTATAATTCCTCTTTTTCGGAGGATACAGCACGATTTTTCCTCCGGAGAGGCCTTTTCCCATGTAGTCATTACAGTCACCGCACAGCGTCAGGGTAAGCCCCTTTGGTATAAAGGACCCAAAGCTCTGTCCTCCCGCACCCGTACAGGAAACTGTAATGGTATCCTCCGGCAGTCCCTCTCTGTGCTGTCTGGTGATCTCCGCGCCCAGAATGGTGCCGAACGCCCTGTCTGTGTTGGTCACCTGAACCTCTACGCCGGCTTTCTGGCCCTTTTCCACTGCTCCTCTCAGCTTCCTGAGCAGCACCTTTTCATCCTTTGTCTCCTCCAGCCTGAAGTCATATACCTGCGCCGGATCGAAAGTGACTTTACTATATTTTCCCGCATAGGGATTATTTAAGACTGCACTCAGGTCAATCTGGGATGCCCTTGGATTCTCCGCATGTTCCTTTACCTTCAGCAGATCTGTGCGTCCTACCATCTCATCCAGTGTACGGATACCTAATTTCGCCATATATTCACGCAGTTCCTCTGCTATAAACCGCATAAAGTTTACCACGTATTCGGGTTTTCCCCTGAAACGTTTCCGAAGCTCAGGATTCTGGGTAGCCACCCCTACCGGACATGTATCCAGATTGCAGACACGCATCATAACACAGCCCATGGTCACCAGAGGCGCTGTTGCAAATCCAAATTCCTCTGCTCCCAAAAGAGCCGCCACAGCCACATCACGGCCGCTCATTAATTTTCCGTCTGTCTCTATCATGACACGGCTGCGCAGTCCGTTCCTGAGAAGTGTCTGATGCGTCTCAGCCAGACCCAGCTCCCAGGGAAGTCCCGCATTGTGGATGGAACTCTGAGGTGCAGCGCCGGTGCCGCCATCATATCCGGAGATCAGGATGACCTGTGCCCCGGCCTTTGCCACACCTGCCGCCACAGTGCCCACACCTGCCTCCGATACCAGTTTTACAGAAATCCTGGCATATTTGTTTGCATTTTTCAAATCATAGATCAGCTCCGCCAAATCCTCTATCGAATAAATATCGTGATGAGGCGGCGGTGAGATCAGGCTCACACCGGGTGTTGAATGCCTGGTCTTGGCGATCCAGGGATACACCTTTCTGGCCGGCAGATGACCTCCCTCACCCGGTTTTGCCCCCTGTGCCATCTTGATCTGGATCTCCTTTGCGCTGACAAGATAACGGCTTGTAACACCAAAACGCCCGGAAGCCACCTGTTTGATGGCTGAACAGCGGTTGTTCCCTGCCG
>ERZ791934.2038-NODE-2038-length-15023-cov-2.943479_pt1 | contig 15023 bp, 9 predicted proteins | sample MGYA00510125_ERZ791934 | MGnify/ENA primary metagenome ERZ791934 (study PRJEB30046, sample SAMN00993240) | human gut metagenome | study: EMG produced TPA metagenomics assembly of the A metagenome-wide association study of gut microbiota in type 2...
GGAGAGCTTTTCAACTGGAACACCTGTGAAATCTGTCAGATTCTCCATGAAACGGACGACATCCTCGGCCGGCTGGCCGATCTGGTACCGTCTTACACCGAGGAGGATGTCCGTCAGCATGTCAAGCTGAGCGTGGGCAATCTGTACCACGCCCTCTGCCACCGGGCCGTCCACGCGGCGGATGGATGGGACGCGGACGGGCTGCGGGACGCCTATAAGCCCGTTCTGTATATCCTGCAGAACCGCGTCTACCTCGAAACCGGGGTGTATTGGAAAACAGTCAGAAGTAAAGGGAACCTCTTCCCGGCGAAGCGGTTCCCTCCTAAAACCGTAAATTATTGCATCCCTTTTACTCTATTTTTCAGAAAGGATGATTCCATGCTGCATCTGGTCTATGGCCGCGCAGGCAGCGGCAAAACCCGTTATGTCCGGGAGCTGCTGGCTTCCCTCTGCGAAAACGGCGCCGGAAACCTGCTCCTGCTCACCCCGGAACAGGTCTCCTTCGAGAGCGAGCGGGCCATGCTCCGCCGCCTTGGCCCCCGCCGGGCCCAGGGTGTGCAGGTGCTCAGCTTCACTCGCCTCGCCAATACCGTGTTCCGTCAGTTTGGCGGTCTTGCCGGAAAACGGCTGGATGACGGCGGCCGAACCATCCTCATGAGCCTTGCACTGGAAGAAATGGCCGATACTCTGCGGCTTTTCCGCCCACAGGCCAAAAGCGCCGAAATGATCCAGCTCCTGCTCCAGTCCTCTGCGGAGCTGAAAATGAGCGCCGTCTCCCCGGAAGCCCTCAAGCAGGCCGCCGCCCTCTCCGGTGACGAAGCCCTGGAGAAAAAAGCTGGTGACATTTCCGCAGTGCTCACCGCCTATGATGCGCTGGTGGCTCACAGCTATCTGGACCCGCTGGACGACCTGACCCGTCTGCGGGACTGTCTGGAAAAGCACAACTATTTCGCCGGGTACACCGTAGCCGTGGACGCTTTCAAGAGCTTTACCGTGCAGGAGCTGGAAGTGCTCCGTCTGATTCTCCATCAGGCGGAAAACGTAACGGTCACCTTGTGCGCAGACGGCCCCGGTTCTCCCGAAACACTAGGCAACGGCCTGTTTTCCACCGTTTGCCGCACTGCTAACCAGCTGCTCCGCATGGCGAAGGAAGAGGGGGTCCGGATTGCGTCCCCCGTCCATTTGACGGAAAGCAAACGCTTTGCCTCTCCGGCTCTCCGGGAAATGGAGCGGCAGGCCTTCCGCACCGAAAAGCCCCAGCCGGAATCGGATCACACCGGCATTTCGCTGGTTTGCGCCCGCCATATCTATGAGGAAGCGGAGTTTGTGGCTTCCCAGATCCGGCGGCTGGTCATGGAAGAGGGCTACCGCTGGCGGGATATCACCGTAATTCTCCGGCGGGAAGACACCTACCGGGGCGCGCTGGACATTGCGCTGCGCCGGTGGGAAGTGCCCTGTTTCCTCGACCATCCCCGCAGTGTGGACGCGGAACCGGTTATGCGCTTTGTGCTGGAAGCCTTCGGCGTCATCAATCACAATTTCCGCTCGGATGAGCTCTTTTCTCTGCTGAAAACCGGTCTTTCCGGGCTGGACGCCGGAGAAATCGCCCTGCTGGAAAATTATACTTACCTGTGGAATCTCTCCGGCAAAAAGTGGCTTTCCCCATGGCAGGAAAACCCCGACGGCTTTGTGGAAACCACCACTGAGGAGCAGGTGCAGCGGCTGGAAACCATCAACGCCCTGCGGGAGCGGGTCACAGCCCCCTTGCAGCGTTTCGGAAAAGCCCTTTCGGACACCGACGGGAAAGGCGCGGCAGAAGCCATTTTCCAGCTGCTGACGGATTTCCATTTGCAGGAAACCCTGCCTGATTTGTGCCGGAAGCTGGAAGAATCGGGACAGGGGGAAACCGCCGCCCATCAGCTCCGGCTGTGGGATGTGCTCATGAACATTCTGGATCAGACGGCGCTGGTGCTCGCTGGCCGAAAGCTGGACCCGGAGCGGTACGCCCAGCTCCTTCGGCTGGTGATGCAGGCGGAAGAGATTTCCGATATTCCCCAGCAGGTAGACGAAATCACCATCGGAACCGCCGACCGGATGCGCCCCGTAGACCCGAAAGTGGTGTTCCTCCTGGGCGCCGTGCTGGGCGAATTCCCCCAGACCCCCACCTCCGGCGGTGTTTTCAGTGAGGAAGAGCGGAAAACCCTCATTCAGCTGGGATTGCCCCTCAGCGATTCGCTGGAAAGCAAGGCGCTGGAAGAGCAGTTTCTGGCGTATCAGGCCATGACCAGCCCCTCGGAAAAGCTGTACGTCAGCTGGCATTCCTCCGCCGGGGAGGAGAGCTGTTCCCCCTCGGAAATCGTGGAGGAGCTGCAAGCCCTGTTTCCGACTCTGCCGGTGCAAAATGCCGGTTCCCTGCCTCCGGAGCAGGAAGCCAACGCCCCGGAAGCCGCCTTTTCCCTCCTTTCCCGAAAGTGGCCGGCACAGGACACCCTGTACGCCACTCTGCGGGCGCTGTTTGAGGAAAAGGACCGGTACAAAGGCCGTCTGGAAGCGCTGGAACGGACAGCGCGCCAGTCGCCCATGATGTTCCGGGAACAGGCCAAGGCCGGGGAGCTGTTTGCAAACCGCAGTCTTTCCGCCACTCAGATTGAAACCTATCACCTGTGCCGGTTCCAGTACTTCTGCCGCTTTGGCATGAACGCCAGAGAGCGCCGCCCGGCGGAACTGGGGTCGCTGGAATACGGCAGCCTGATGCACTTTTTGCTGGAACGGATGTTCCGGGAAAAGACGGGCAAAGAAGTGGCGGCCATGGAGAAAAAAGCGCTGGAAGAGGAAATTCTGGCGCTCATCGACGAGTACGCCCTGGCCTGTATGGGAGGGGCGGAAAACCGCAGCGCCCGGTTCCGGTTCCAGCTTCGCCGTCTGGCGGATTCCGCCTGTGCCGTCATCCGGCACATTGGGCAGGAGCTGGCACAAAGCCGTTTTGAACCCCGGTATTTTGAATTGGAGCTGAAGAACGGAACCCGGTTCCCGCCGCTGAAAGTGGCCACGGAGGCGGGAACCGTGACCATCGGCGGCAAAATCGACCGGGTAGATCTGGCGGAGCTTCACGGGGAAACCTATGTACGGATTATCGACTACAAAACCGGCGCCAAGGAGTTCAAGCTCACCGATGTGCTCTACGGCATGAACCTGCAAATGCTCATCTATCTGGCGGCGCTGATTGAAAACGGCGGCTTGCAGGGGGCGGGCATCCTGTACATGCCGGCGGTGCAGCCATTGGTTCCCGCTGACCGCCAGACCCCGCCGGACAAGATTGAGAAGGAAGCGGAGAAAAAGCTGAAAATGAACGGTCTGGTGCTGGATGACCCGGAGGTCATCATCGCCATGGAGGAAAAGGCAGAGGGAACCTATATTCCGGTTGCCCTGAAAAACGGCGAGCCTGCCCGGCGGGACTATGTGCTGTCCGAGTTCCAGCTGGAACAGGTGACGGGCTATGTGAAATCGCTGGTGCGCCAGATGAAGAAGAAGCTGGCTCGGGGCGATATTGCGGCGCTGCCTTTGCTGTACAACCAGCGGGGCTGTGAGTGGTGCCCCTATTTCCCGGTCTGCGGCAAGGAATACACCGACAAGGACGTGGAAAAGGTGCGGTGCTCCAAGGAGGAAGCACTGGAGCGGATGCAGGAAGAGAAGTGAGAGCGGGAAGCGGAAGAGTGGGAGGAGGAAGGGAGGGAGCACCTCCATTCTACCGGAGCCGAATCCGTCCCGCTCCCTGTTTGAGAAAAAATTTTGAAAATCCTCTTCGACGCGGCGCGGCACAAACACCCTCAAAATCGTTTCTGTCCCTCTGTCCGTGTCTGTATTCGTTTCGGTATCTTTTTCTGTACCAGTATCTGTATCTATATCGGCATCGTTTGGATACGTTTGCATACGTTCGTATGCGTTCGCATCCAAACGCATCATTTTTTGGGGCAGTAAGTATCAATATGCAGTTTCATAAAACAACAATTATAAATTCATATATATGAAAGGATGATCGCCATGGCAGAACGGAAATGGACGCCGGAACAGCAGAACGCCATCGATGCCCGGGAGGGCACTCTGCTGGTGTCGGCAGCGGCAGGTTCCGGCAAAACAGCGGTGCTGGTACAGCGCATCATCGCCCGGATTACCGACCCCAGGGTTCCCGGCAGTATTGACCGTCTGCTGGTGGTGACCTTTACCCGGGCAGCCGCTCAGGAAATGCGGGAGCGCATCGCCAAACGGCTGGCGGAGCTGCTGCGGGAAGACCCGGAAAACGACCGGTTAAAGCGTCAGCAGCTTTTGCTGCCACAGGCTCGGATCAGCACCATTCACAGCTTTTGCAGTGAGCTGGCACGGGAGAATTTCTATAAGCTACACATTCCCCAGGATTTCCGCATCTGTGAGGAAAGCGAAATGACTGTGCTCCGGGGAGAAGCCGCAGACGAGGTACTGTCCGCTTACCACGAGGAAGAGGACGAGGTGTTCGACGCCCTTTCCGAAGCCTTCAGCCCCGGCCGTGACGATCTGCGGCTGCGGAATACCCTGCTGCGTCTCTACGACTTCATCCGAAGCCATCCCTTTCCGGAGCGCTGGCTCCGCCGGATTGCCGCCCTCTATGACCCGTCCCAGCCCGCAGCGGAAACCGTGTGGGGCAAAACCCTGCTGTCCTATGGGGAAGAGGTGCTGTCCTACTGTATCCAGATGCTGAAAAGTGCCCTCACCCTGTCGGAAGAGGACTCCGTCCTGTACGCAAAATTTGCCCCGGTTCTCGCCGCCGAAAAGGAACAGGCGGAGAAAATCCGGAAATTTGCCGCCGCCGGAGACTGGGACCAGCTGTCCACCGGCCTGCAAAATGCTGCTTTTGCCACTCTCCGCGCTCCCAAAGGCTATAAGGACGACCCGCTGAAAATCCGGATTGCCGCCGCCCGGGACGAAGCCAAGGATACCCTGAAAAAACTGGCGGGGAGCTTTGTCCTGACACAGGAGGACTGTCGGGAGGATCTGACCCGCATGGCGCCGCTGGTGGAAAAGCTCTTTGAATGTGTCCTGCGGTTTTCCCGGTGTCTGGACGAGAAAAAGCTGGAGCGGAAAGCCGCTGATTTCGGCGATCTGGAGCATTGGGCCATCCGTTTGCTGGCGGAAGAAGATGAAGACGGAAAGTTTCGTCCCACGAAAGAAGCAATCGCCCTGTCGAAACGCTTTGACGAAATCATGGTGGACGAATACCAGGACACCAACGAAGCGCAGGATCTGTTATTCCAGGCCCTTTCCCAGAACGGTCAGAACCGCTTTATGGTGGGCGACGTGAAACAGAGCATTTACAGCTTCCGTCAGGCCATGCCCCATATTTTTCTGGGATACCGGGAAAAATTTCCCCCCTATGACCCGGCGAAGCGGAATCATCCCGCCTGTGTGGTGCTGGATAAAAACTTCCGTTCACGCCGGGAGGTGACGGATTTCGTCAACTTCGTGTTCGGTCAGCTCATGTCCGCCAAAATCGGCGATGTGGAGTATACCGGTACAGAACGGCTGGCCGCAGGTGCTTCCTATCCGGCCCAGCCCGGCTGTGAAACCCGGTTGGATGTGCTGGACAGCTCTCTCTGTGACGAAGAGGAAGAAGCCGCCACGCTGGAAGGCCGCCACATTGCCGGAATCATCCGGGAGATGATGGAAAGCGGTTTTCTCGTCACGGAAAACGGCATCCAGCGCCCGGTGCAGTACCGGGATTTCTGTGTGCTGCTGCGAAGCGCCAATAAGGTCGCGCCCTTTTACGCAAAGGAAATGGCAGAATGCGGCGTTCCGGCGTGGGCGGCTTCGGTGGGCGGCTTTTTCGCGGCGGCAGAAGTGGCTCTGATGCTCTCTCTGCTGCGGGTGGTGGACAATCCCATGCAGGATATCCCCCTGCTGGCCGTGCTCATGAGTCCCATTTACGGATTTACCCCCGACGATATGGCGGACATCCGGCTGGAAGACCGGAGCCTGCCCCTGTATCTGGCGGTGGTGCGTCACGCCGAAACCGATGCCCGGTGCGACGCGTTTTTACAGGCGCTGGAACGGTTCCGCACTGTGGCGGCCTCCATGCCCTCCGACGAGTTCCTGAACTTCCTCTATGAAGAAACGGGCTATCGGAATCTGGTGCAGCCCCTTCCCGGCGGGGAAGGCCGGCTGGCCAACCTGCGGCTGCTGCACCGGTACGCCAAACGGTACGAAAGCTCCGGCTATAACGGCCTGTCCGGGTTCATCCGGTTTATCGACCGGCTGGAAAAGCAGAAGGTGGATCTGGCTCCCGCCTCCAATGGCTCCGAAGGGGAAAACGTGGTGAGAATCATGAGCATCCACAAATCCAAAGGGCTGGAATTCCCGGTGTGCATTGTGGCCGGGTGTGGCCGCCGGTTCAATCAGGAAAAGGACGATGCCCTCCTCCATCCGGAGCTGGGGCTGGGTGTCCGGCTGAAAGCCCCGGATTCCCCGGCGCGGTTTTCCACGCTGCCCCGGGAAGCCATCCGGCTGGAACTGGACCGGCAATCTATGTCGGAAGAGCTTCGGGTGCTGTATGTGGCCATGACCCGGGCAAAGGAAAAACTGATTCTGGTGACCACGCTGAAAGACGCGGAAAAAACACTGGCAAAGCTGGCTGCCGGTCTGACGAAGGACGAAAAGCTGCCGGAATACACGGTGCGGGGTGCTTCCAGCCTTTCCGACTGGCTCCTCAGCTGCGCTTTGCGCCATCCCGACGGCATGATTCTCCGAGACCGGGCCATGGCGGACGAAGAGCTGGTACTGCGGGTTCCGGAGTACACCCCCTGGGATATCCGGGTGCTGCGGCCTGATACGCCCGGCGCGGTTCTGGAAAAAGAAGAGGAAAAACAGCCACGCCCGGACCCGGCGCTGTTTTCCCGGCTGCAAAAAGCGCTGGACTGGCAGTATCCTTTTGCCCAGCTGGCGGATGTGCCCGCCAAGGTGTCGGCCTCCGGTTTTGCCGAAGAGAAGGCAGGAGAAGACCATACCGGCACTCTTTCAAGACCTGCATTTTTAAGCCATCAGGGCATGACTCCGGCAGAACGGGGCACAGCGCTGCACACCTATATGCAGTTTGCCCGGTATGAAGAAGCCTGTGCCGATCCGGAAAAAGAGCGGGAGCGGCTGGTGGCCGATGGATTCCTGACCCGGGAGCAGGGCGACGCGGTGGAGCTGGCCCGGGTGTCCCGATTCTTTGCCGGTGCATTGGGAAAGCGGATTCTTTCCTCGAAAAACGTCATGCGGGAAACCCGATTTATGGCGGAACTGCCCGCCCGGGAAGTGAAACCGGAGCTGACCGGCGAAATGGGGGAAGAGCCGGTGGTGCTGCAAGGCGTTGTGGACTGTGTGTTTGAAGAAAACGGCGGGCTGGTGTTGGTGGACTACAAAACCGACCGCATCCGGGAGCCGGAGGAGCTGTGGCGGAGATATGAAGTCCAGCTGAAGCTGTACGCTCGGGCGGTGTCGGATATGACGGGGTTGCCGGTGAAGGAATGCCTGCTGTACTCTTTCTATTTAAATCGAAGCGTTACGGGGAATTTGTAAACAGTTGGTAACAAATCGGCGAAGCTCTCGGGAATTCTTGTAATTTTTTCCGGTTCGTATTATAATACACGAAGAAACAAAACGCCCTATGAATCAAACAATGTCCATGAAAAGGAGAACTTTATGCTGATTGATGCAATTCGCTCTCTGTTGGCCGGCGGTTCGGTCAGCGGTGAAGCCATTCTCATGCAGATCATCGCCACCCTGTTCGTGATTTTCTGTATCCTGCCCCTTCACGAATTTGCCCACGGCTGGATGGCTGAAAAACTGGGCGATCACACCGCCCGCGCCGCCGGACGGCTGACCATGAATCCGCTGGCAAGCCTGGACCCCTTCGGCGCCCTGTTCCTGCTGCTGTTCGGCTTCGGCTGGGCCAAGCCGGTGCCGGTAAATCCCTGGAATTTCAAAAAGCCCAAGCGGGATATGGCCATCACGGCGCTGGCTGGCCCGGTTTCCAACCTGCTGGCTGCGCTGGTGGGCGGAATCCTCTATTTTGCCCTGTACCTGTTTGTACTGCCCAGTGCTTCCACTTCCGTTTTCATCGCCGTTGATGCCTTTCTTTCGGCTTATATTGTCATCAACGTCAGTCTGGCCGTGTTCAACCTGCTGCCCATTCCGCCGCTGGATGGTTCCCGGGTCGTCAGCGCTTTCCTGTCCGACCGGGCGATGGCGGCCTATTACCGGTATCAGAACGCCATTGTCATGGTGTTGTTCCTGCTGCTGTTCAGCGGTGTGCTGGACAGCCCGCTGAATATTGCCCAGAATGCAGCGCTGGATGGAATCCTGTGGCTGTCTTCTCTGCCCTTTAAGCTGTTGGGCGCGTTATAATCTGCAAGATGATGGAAAAGATAACCTATAAGCTGGATAGCTTTGAAGGCCCTCTGGACCTGCTGCTGACCCTGCTTTCCAAAAACAAAGTCAGTATCTATGACGTGTCCATTTCCCAGCTGCTGGAACAGTACATGGCCCACATCCGCGCCATGCAGGAGCTGGACATGGAGGTGGCCAGCGAATTTCTGGACATGGCCGCCCGTCTGGTCTACCTGAAAACCGTTTCTCTCCTGCCCAAGCACGAGGAGGAAAAAGAGCTTCGCCAGCAGCTGGCCGGGGAACTGATGGAATATCAGCTCTGCCGGGAGCTGGCGAAAGAGCTGGCCATGGGCTTCACCTTTGACCGCATTGTCCGGAAACCCATGGAGCTGCCCGTTGACCATACCTACCGCCGCCATCATACGCCCCAGGAGCTTTTGCAGGCATATCTCAGCGCCGCCGGACGGGGAAAACGCTTTCAGCCCCCCAGCGCAGAATCTTTTGACGGCATCGTGACCCATCCCATTGTGTCCGTTACTTCTCAGATTGTTTTCGTGCTGCGAAAGCTGTGGAAACGGGGCAGTGTGTCCTGGTCCCGGCTTTTCGGGGAAAAACACGAAAAAAGCGAGCGGGTCGCCGCGTTTCTGGCGGTGCTGGAGCTGGTCAAGGGCAAACGCATCCGCATTGAGGGAGAAGGCGACCGCGCGGTTATCGAACTTGCACAAGGAGGGAGACGCCATGGCGCTCAAAAAGAAAAAAACCGGTGAGCCGAACCCCCGGCTGATGGGGGCAGTGGAGGCCATTGTCTTTGCCAGCGGCGACCCGGTTTCCGTGGAAAAAATCGCGGAAGTGCTGGAAGTGGACCGCCGCACGCTGGAACCCCAGATCGGCTTTCTCATGGAGGAAACCAACCGGGAGGGGAGAGGCATCCGTCTGGTGGAGCTGGATGGCTATCTGCAAATGTGTACGGTGTCCGAATACAGCGAGGCCGTGCGAAAAGCCCTGGAAATGCGCCGGAATACCCCTCTTTCTCAGGCAGCCATGGAGGTGCTGGCCGTCATCGCCTATAACCAGCCCGTCACCAAAGCTTATATCGAACAGGTGCGGGGCGTGGACTGCGGCGCCGTGCTCAACGGCCTGACTGCAAAAGGGCTGATTGAAGAGCGGGGACGGCTGGAGCTTCCCGGAAGGCCGCTGCTGTACGGCACCACGCCGGATTTTCTCCGGTGCCTGAATATCCAGTCATTACAGGAACTGCCGCCGCCGCCCAGAGCGGCTTCCCGTGCGGAAGCGCCGGAGCCGTCACCGGCGGAGTAATCAAGGCAGGACAAGCAAAAAGGAGGGGAGAAAAGCATGATTGGCTGGTACATTGCCGCAGGGATTCTGGGGCTGATTCTGCTTTTGATGCTCCTTCCTGTGCGGGTCCGGCTCCGTTATGATGGGGAAGTGTTCCTGTGGATTGGCTATGGGTTTGTCATGATCCCCATTCTTCCGGAAAAAGAAGAGGAGTCCCCGGCGGAAGAAGCCCTTCCGAAAAAGAAAAAGAAGAAAAAGCCCAAACCGGAAAAAGCATTGGAAGAAAAAACGGCTCCCGAAGAAAAGCCCTCCGGCGGGCTGGGAAACAAGTTCCGGGAAATCGTGAAGTATCAGGGCGTTTCCGGTCTGCTGTCTCTGCTGAAAGATCTGGCCGAAATTGGGGCAGGCACGCTGAAAAAGCTGTGCAGCCATGTGGTGCTCCGGAAATTCGACCTGTTGCTGACCCTCGGAGGGGAAGACGCTGCGGAAACAGCATTGCTGTATGGAAAGCTCTGCGGTGTGGTCTATCCCACCGTGGGGACCATTGTTACCGCCTGCAAGTGCCGGAAATACGGGCTGACGGTGCAGCCAGATTTTCAGTCAAAGGAAACGCTCATCCGGCTGGAGCTGGCGGGCCATCTCCTGCCCATCCTTATGGTGGTGTACGGGCTGGGCGGATTGTTCCGAATCATCGGACGGATGATCCGGGCCAATCGGGAGCTGGAAGAGGCCAAGCAAAGAAAATCCTGATGAACCTCCTGTTTTCATTTTCCTCTTTCCCAAACAGACCAACGGCACAGCCGTTTTCTGAATAAACAATCAACAATAACAAAAATAAAGGCTGGTGGAAATTATGAGCGAGCATCCTATTGAAAGCATGATGGGCACAACCATGGATAAAATCAAGGAAATGGCGGACGTGAATACCGTCATCGGTGACCCCATTACCACGGCAGACGGCACCGTGATTATCCCCATCTCCAAGGTCAGCTATGGCTTTGCCTCCGGCGGTTCCGACCTGCCCAGCAAATCACAGCCCAACCGGGAACTGTTTGGCGGCGGCGCAGGAGCCGGTGTCACCATCACCCCCGTGGCCTTCCTGACCGTCAGCGACGGAAACGTGCGCCTGCTGCAGCTGGACCCCTTCAACAGCTCTGTTGACCGGATCATCGGCATGGCGCCGGGCTTTATGGACGCTGTCACCGGCCTGTTGAACAAGAACAAAAAGCAGAAGGAAGCGGAAAAAGCAGCCGAAGCGGTTGAGGCCGCAAAAGCGGACGCCAATACGGAAGCTTCCGGGCTGTAAAACCACGATTCCCCCGTCTGTTTCCCCCGCATACCCCCTGTTTTTCCGGCATAAACTGGAAAGGTACGGCCCCGGCCGGAACCTTGCCGAAAGGGTGGTATCCATGAAAAAGACATTCAAAATTGCAAAAAAACTGCCGGTATCGCTCCTTCTGTCCGTTATGTTGGTGCTGCCGGCATTTTTTGCGCCGGTTTCTGCGCAGGAAGCCCCGTCTGTTTCCGCCCGATGCGCCGCCGTTATTCATCTGGACACAGGGGAAGTGCTTTTTGAAAAGAACGGCTCGGAAAAGCGCGCCATGGCCAGCACCACCAAAATCATGACCGCCCTGCTGACATTGGAGGAAGCCGCCATCGAAAACCGGCAGGTGAAAATCACCCGGGAAATGGTGATGGTGGAGGGCTCCTCCATGGGCTTGCGGGAAGGGGATGTGCTGACCCTGCAAGATCTGGCCGTGGGAATGCTGACGGTTTCCGGCAACGACGCCGCCAACTCCGCCGCTATCGCGGTGGCCGGTTCCCGGGAAGCCTTTGTGGAAACCATGAATCAGCGGGCGCAGGCGCTGGGCATGACGGATACTCATTTCGATACCCCCTCCGGCCTGGACGGGGATACCCACTATTCCACGGCCCTGGACATGGCAAAGCTGGGGGCCGCCGCCATGAGCAACCCGGATTTTGCCGCCATCGCCGGTTCCAAATCCATGAAAGTGAACTTTCTTTCCCCTGAAAAAACCGTTGCCTACCAGAACCACAATAAACTCCTGTCTCTGTATGAGGGATGCACCGGTGTCAAAACAGGCTTTACCAAAAAAGCAGGGCGGTGCCTTGTTTCCTCGGCGGAAAAAGACGGTGTGCGGCTGGTGGCGGTTACATTGGACGCGCCCGACGACTGGAATGACCACGCCGCGCTGCTGGACTACGGCTTTTCCAAAATGACCTCCCTCACCTTTGACGAAAGCGGTTACTCCTGTCTGCTTCCGGTGGCAGGAGCAGGGGAAATCACCGTTTGCGGCTCCTCAGAACCGGTGACGGCGGCGCTGCCCGTTTCTCAGGAAGGAGCCGTTCAGCGAAAGGTTTTGCTGCCCCGGTTTCTGTACGCACCGGTCAAAAAAGGGGAGCAGGTGGGCCGGGTGCAATACTGTCTTGGAGAAAAAATCGTGGCGGAAATTCCCCTTTTTGCGGCGGAAACCGCGGTTTTGCCCCAAAGAAAGCCCAGTTGGTGGCAATCGGTGCTTGCATTTTTCGGCCTGACAGGGTAACATAGGGAAAGAAAGATGGAGAACCAACAGGAAAGGAAACTGAAACTATGCCCAATGAAGTACGTTTACAGAAAATGCTCTCCGACTGCGGCGTGACCTCCCGCCGGAAAGCCGAGGAGATGATTGCCGCCGGAAAGGTGCAGGTAAACGGCCGCACTGCCCAGATCGGCGATAAGGTCATTCCCGGAAAAGACCGGGTGACCGTGGACGGCTTTGCCGTAGAGCCCGCAAAACAGAAGGTGTACCTGATGCTCCACAAGCCCAGAGGCTTTATCACCACCATGCAGGATGAAATGAACCGGAAGTGTGTGGCGGAGCTGGTGGCAGATGTGCCGGAGCGTGTGTACCCCGTGGGACGTCTGGACCGGGATTCCGAGGGTCTGCTGCTGATGACCAATGACGGCGCGTTTGCCAACGCCATGACTCATCCTTCCCGCCATGTTCCGAAAGTCTACCGGGTTACCGTCCGTCCCGGCGTCACCGAGGACCAGCTGACCCAGATGTCCGTGGGTATGGTCATTGACGGAAGAAAAACTGCTCCCGCAGGTGTCAAGGTGCTGGAACAGCGTCCCGGCCGGGTCGTGCTGGAAATCATCCTCCACGAAGGCCGCAACCGTCAGATCCGCAATATGTGCGAACAGCTGGGACTGGAAGTGGCCCGTCTGAAGCGCATCGCCATCGGGCCGGTCAAGCTGGGGATGCTCCAGCCGGGCCAGTACCGGGAGCTGACCAAGGAAGAGCTGCGGAGCCTGACCGCTTCTTCTGCAAAGGCGGAGCGCCGGAACCGGAACGAGCAGTCGGAAAAAGCCGCTGCTGTCAGACGCGCCGCACAGAAAGGGGGGAAGGGCTATGCTGACCATTCTTCCAATGGAAGACCGGGAAAGGGAAAAAAGCCTGCTGGACGGCCTTTCGGAAAAAACAGAGGATAACGCCCGGGTGCTGATGATGAGCGACGGGAAAGAGGAGCTGGGCTGGGTGGCCGTGGAAATCATCCATTCGGTGCTGCGGATGCTTCACATGGAAGTACCCGGCGCACAGCCGGAAGCCCTCACCGGTGAAAGCGTCTTTATTGCAGACAGCCTGATGCGCGCCGCCGCTTCCTATGGGGCAGCCGTGGGCGCATACAAAATCCGTTCTCTGGAACCGGCCTGGAACGAATTTCTCCGGCTGCGGGGGTTCACTCCCGGGGAAACGGGCTCAGAGACGGACTTAAGCACCATTGTCAAATACACCGGCCCCAAATCTCCGGACACCACGGCAAATTGCTAATTTTTTCACAAAATACTTGTCAATCTCCGGCGAACGGAGTATAATATTTTTCGTATTGTAATGATTCAGGACTTGTGTTCTGCACATTGTCCTTGGGGCAGTACCCCGGTTTTCCGGGCTGCTGTCTTGACTTTAAAGCGAGAAATGGAGGAACAATAATGAGCGCAGGCAATGAAATGCTGCGGGCTTCTCGTGACGCACTGAAGGACACCGGTGCATACAGTCGTATTGCCCGGTTGTTTGACGAGGGAATCTTCAATGAGATCGATTCCTATGCAAAATCCGGTGACGGCTTTGCAGAGGCTGCAGCTGGTTTTGGAACAATCGAAGGATGCCCCGCCTATGTGTTCGCACAGAATCCCGACATCTGCGGCGGCGCAATGTCCAAGGCGCAGGCTTCCAAGATTAAAAAGGTATATGAGATGGCAGTAAAGACCGGTGCACCGGTTATCGGAATCTATGATTCCATCGGCGGCCGTCTGGATGAGGGCGCCGACATGCTGGCTGCCTATGGCGAGGTGCTGCTGCACAGCAACAACCTCTCCGGCGTTGTACCTCAGATCGCACTGGTGCTGGGACCCTGCATCGGCGTTTCCGCTATGATCGCCGCTAACGCTGATCTGGTCGTAATGTCCGACAAGGGCGAACTGACCCTGGAGACCAGCGGCTCCGGCGCTTCTCCGGAAGATGCCGTCAAGGCAGGCGTGTGCCATGTGGCTGCCCAGAATGAAGAGGAGGCCATCAGCACCGTTCGCGCACTGATTACCGCGCTCCCCTCCAACAATCTCTCCGGTGCTCCCATCACCGATATGTTCGGCGAGAACACCGCAGCCGCTCTGAGCTGCTCTTCTTCCGTTGCCGACGTGATCGCTGCTGTGGCTGACGATGCCAGCTTCATCGAGCTGCAGAAGGGCTTCGGCGAGAATACCGTGGCTGGTCTGGCACAGGTTTCCGGCGCAACCGTGGGTCTGGTTGGCTATGAGAAGGAAATCGACGCCGACTCCTGCGCAAAGGCTGCCCGCTTTGTGCGCATGTGCGACGCTTTCGCCATTCCGGTGGTCAGCGTTGTCAACGCCACCAGGTTTGCTTCCGTCCGTGAGGCCGCGAAGCTCTCCAACGCTTATTCCGAAGCAACCTGCGCAAAGGTTGCCGTGATTACCGGCAGCGCATACGGCGCTGTTTATATCGCAGTGGCAGGCCGCGGTGCCAACGCCGATGTTTCCCTGGCATGGCCCTGCGCAGTGGTTTCCCCGCTGGCTCCCGAGACCGGCGCCATGTTCGCATGGAACGACCGTCTGGCCGGTTCCGAAAACCCGGTGGAAGACCGGAAGAAGCTCATCAAGGAGTATGCTGAGACCGAATGCACCCCCTTCAAGGCGGCTGCCGACGGCTTTATCGAGGATATCATCGAGCCGTCCGAGACCCGCGGCAAGGTGGTTGCCAACCTGGACATGCTCACCGGCAAGCGCGTCAGCCGTCTGCCCAAGAAGCACGCCA